>Ga0209979_1000086_pt1 | contig 158772 bp, 144 predicted proteins | sample AnhtaG_FD_183114 | JGI IMG/M metagenome (GOLD analysis project Ga0209979, IMG submission 183114) | Deep subsurface microbial communities from Anholt, Denmark to uncover new lineages of life (NeLLi) - Anholt_01485 metaG (SPAdes) (version 2) | ecosystem: Environmental > Aquatic > Marine >...
TCGAGCACCGCGCAGCCTGGTGTCACCGTGTCGACAATGGCTCGGCGAAACGCCTCGCACCTGACCGAATCTCGCAACATCGACTCATGACCCCGGAGATTGCAGTAATTGATTTCAAGTGGCATCTCTCATCCTTCTCAATGGCGAACAGTTAGTATACCGAGTTCATATATATTCAATATGTAACAATTCTTTAATTGACAATATTATGTGGTTTCTAAATATTCCCAAATCCAGTTTAAAGTCAAATTCATTTTCTGTTATAAGGTTAGCAAACCCGCTAATTTACGCCAGGAGACAAAAAATAGTATGAAGGAAAAAGGTAGTAATGCCAAGAACTTTTGGCAAGACTTTAGAAAGGCCGCTATTGAATCCGGAGTAAACGACACAGTTGCCGAATGGTACGTAAACTGGTCCCAGCGATTCGCCAAATCGATTAAGGGCACACCCCTTCCATCACGCTCAAAAGAAGACGTAATGGATTTTTTGCATAGCCTCTCCTTAGAGGGAGGCATGGATGAATTGCAGGTCAAGCAAGCAGCCACGGCCCTTGAGTTCTTATACCGTGACTTTCTCAATATAGATCTTGGAATGGATCTGGATAGATATCTAAGGGATGAGGGAAGTTCAAAGAAAAATACTGAGAGCTTCATTTTTAAAGATACCGCTATCTCACAGCTGGAGATTGTAAGCCGTTACAAAGACTTGTTTGATCGTTTTCGCTCTGAGCTTCGCATTCTCCATTATTCACCGCGCACCGAACGATTTTATGAAATGTGGATTCGGCGTTTTCTGGCGTTTCACAATAAAAGGCCTATCGATGATTTTGGTGCTTCGGAGATTAAGGCATATCTTGACTATTTGGCCCAGACGCGCAATGTGGCTGCCAGTACGCAGAATCAGGCCCTCAATGCCATCGTGTTTTTCTATGATAAGGTGATGAACGTTGACCCGGGTGAATTTGATGATTTCATCAGAGCAAAACGACCCGCGCGGTTGCCGGAAGTGTTGACGCGGAATGAAGTCAAGCGCTTATTTAAGGAGATGAACGGCGTGAATCTACTCATGGCCGGCCTTCTCTATGGTGCAGGGCTTCGTCTTATGGAATGTTTGAGGTTAAGGGTCAAAGATGTTAATTTTGAGACTCACCAGATTCTGGTTCGCGACGGCAAAGGGCAGAAGGACCGGGTGACCATTCTGCCTCAAAAATACGCGCCTCTGGTAAGGGAACAATTGATTTATGTGAAAACCGTTTATGAGAAGGACCTGGAGGCGGGCACAGAGGGTGTATCTCTTTGGCCCTCTTTCGAACGTAAGGCACCGCATGCAGCCAAAGAATGGATCTGGCAGTACGTGTTCCCCTCTGCGCAATTATCCGTAGATGCTCGAACGAAAAAAGTCAAACGGCACCATCTACATCCCAGCAATTTGCAAAAGGCTGTTAAAGCCGCTGCTCAGAAGGCAGATATTTCCAAACGTGTCACCTGTCATACGTTGCGGCATTCATTTGCCACACACCTCCTGGAAAGTGGCTATGATATCCGCACGGTACAGGAGCTTTTGGGGCATGCGGATGTTTCTACCACGATGATTTATACCCATGTCTTAAATAAACCCGGGGTAGCGGTGAAAAGCCCTGCTGATTTTTAGCGTCACGATATCTCCCGGCTGAGGCTTTTAACCTGATTCATAATCTCCTCCTTATCAAGGATCATGAAGTGAAACGAATTGGGGTCAAATCTTTATTTTTGACATTCCTGCAAGCCTTACTTGCCCTTGCCGATAGCGTGACTGGAAGACAGGCCGAAGGTAAGATGAATACCGAAGGAATGTTCAATTAAGAACATTAGCACCAATGACTCAGGGGAGCGAATTCTTGGGTTGTTTCGTCATATTGAGTGAGAGTTGCTGGTCTTTAACCATTGCCTTTTGGAAGGCTGCGCCTGTCCTCACATGGTGCAGAGGGTAATTAGTGTGTGAACGTAATTTCAACCTTCCTGTTTTTCTGCTTTAAAGCCAATTTTCCTTTTCCGTTTTTCCGCCGGCGCCATCAATAGTTTAATCGCTTCAAAAACAACCTGAAATCGGCGGTCATATTTCTTTTCTAATTCAGCCAGCTTACGTGCAAGCTCCGCATGGGAGGCTAACATTCGGCGTAATCGGACAAACGCTCGCATAATCTCAACATTGACATCGATGGCTCGATCGCTATTAAGTACGCTTGAAAGCATGGCTACACCCTGTTCCGTAAAAGCGCGGGGTAAGGCCGAGGAATGTTTTAGCCTCTTGAACCGGTCACGATTTGTGACCAGTTCATCCTTTTCTTTCTTTGTCAGTCGAAAAAATGGAATTGGGGACAAATCTTTATTTTTGACATTTCTGCAAGCCTCACTTGCCCTTGCCGATAGTGTGACTGGAGGACAGACCGATGGTAAGATGAATACCGGAGGAATGTTCAATTAAGAACATTAGCACCAAGGACTCAGGGGAGCGAATTTTTAGGTTGGGTCATCATATTGAGTGAGAGCTGCTGGTCCTTAACCCTTGCCCTTTCAAAGGCTGCGCCTGTCCTCACATGGTGCCTGGAGATGAATTCCCAGGCGCGTTTGATCAACTCAACATCTTCCTCAGAGAAATCATTATAGTCGAGGCTCTTTTTCCTGATTTTTCTGGGCCTCACATAGCCGGCACGGACAAAATACTTGAGTTTATCGTAGGTCAGGCCATCGACCCGTTTCAGAACACCACCGGCATACATATCACCAAACCCGATAGTAATTGTGTTGTTATATGTTTAATCTAAATTTTCTATGCTTCGTCAGGTTCTTCGTGCCCCCCTAAGATGGTTTTCAGGACAGTCCTTGCATCTGTTGTACGGGGGGCATCCTCAGAAAGATACAAGATGGCCCCGCCCTTAACCGGTCGGGTTGCAATCTTTCCCTCCTCTGCTAACCTCCTGGTAGCCTCAACAGGGTCCTTATTGAAATATTCCCTGAAGGCCTGATTGAAACCGCTGTATACTGAATGGATTCCTTTATAGGGTGGCCTGCGAAGTGTTTTTATCGCTTTTGCAACGAATTCATATTCGGTTAGCTCCTTGCCCATAAGATCCCTCCTATCCTGGAGTATTCAAAAGACACTTAGAGCAGAAGGAAAACCTATTAGCGAGATACAGTAAAATATAGGTCAATGGCCAGGTAACCATATCACAGAAAGGATGCGGGGTAAAAGGATAAAATAACCTGCTGAATTACTGCATATTTTTTCAAGCAGGGTCAAGCTCAGAAGGTGGGATATGCGATAAGGGATAGTTAAAATGCTCAGGGATCAGGAACCGATGAATGCTTGATACGCCACCATCCTGGCCAGCACATTGACTGCACTTTCCGGTGTCTGATAGAAGACACCGCTATAGCGCCTTCCAGCCACAGGACGGACGGTGCCTTCATCTGTCTTGGCCAGGGATACGCCAATCACCGGCTTCTCGTATGTCTCCATGAACTCCACTATCCTGGTGATATAGTTCTGCTCATATCGGTGGCTAAAGGCCTCTGCCTGGTCTAAAAACACAGGAGACGCCGAAGGGTCAACCTCACGGGTGGAATGGATCACCTGACGAATAAGCTTAAACCGGCCCACAACTCCCAGGCTTACCACCGCATCGATCCCCTCCCATTTCAAGAGTTCTTCCACGGCCACGAGCGGCACATCGGGATCGCGAGTTCCTACGAGATCCACCGGGTTTCCCTTACTCCAGAACGGGGGAAGATATCGGCCAATTGCGTCAATGATTTCTGGCGGGATGTCCGGAACCACCAGCCCCTTTTCATTGCATGCGTCGGCGGTCACCACCCCCCATCCTCCGCCAAGGGTAACAATGCCCACACGCTTTCCCCTGGGGAGCGGCAAAGAGGAAAATCCAGCCGAGAGGTCAAGCAACTCCGAGGGCACCGCGACATTCAAGAGGCCTGCCTGACGGCACGCAGCCCTGAACACGGTCACCTCTCCGCTCATGGCACCTGTATGGGATGCTGCAGCCACCTGTCCGGCTTGGGTGCGCCCACCTTTTAAGACAACCACAGGCTTTTTTCGGTTTATTCGCCGAGCCGCCTCGAAAAAACGCCTGCCTTCCCCCACACTCTCAATGTAGAGCATGATAATGTTGGTACGGGGATCGTGCTCCAGATATTCCAGATAATCCGTACAGGTGACCACGGCCTCGTTTCCCGATCCAACAAACAGGGAGATGCCAATCCCCTGCTGCTCCGCCCAGTCTATGAGCTGGTTGCCCAGATTGCCGGATTGGGAGATAAAGGCCACTGAGCCCTTCCTGGGCCTTGCGTGGGTTCCGGTGGCGAAAAGACCCGCATAGGGACAGATGATACCCATGGTATTGGGACCAATAAGCGTCAGGCCCTTTTCCCGGCAGATAGAGACAATATCCTTCTCAAGCCTCTTGCCCGCCTCATCGGTCTCACTGAATCCAGAGGTGATCAAGACAACACCCTTAACCCCCTTTTCACCGCACGCCTGCAAAATCGATGGAACAGCATGTGCCGGCGTGGTGATAAAGGCCAGGTCAACAGTCTCCGGGATATCCTGGATGTGCCTGTAGACAGGCAGGCCGCACAGCACCTTCTCCCTGGGGTTGACTGGAAATACCCTTCCCTGAAAATCGCCGGCCACAATGTTGCTGAGGATCATCTGCCCCCATTTCGCGAACGTTGAGGATGCACCGATTACAGCCACCGATCCAGGGTTAAAAAGAGCATCAAGTCCGGAGGCGAACTTACCGCGTAGAGAATTTTTTACTAGTGGTTCGATCTTCATCTAATCCCTTACCCCATATAAAATAGCACCCGCAGGCCAAGTGGCAGGGTGTTCTATCCGGTGTTCTTTATCGCTCCAGGAGGGCATCGGATGACTGCCATAACTTACGGCGGGCATCATCCCGTGTGGCAATAACCTGATCGTAGTCAGCAGCACACGCCTGACAGAGCGCACGTATCATGGCCTCCTCTTTGGGTGGACAGCCTGCCGCGTAGTGGCCGAGGTCTTTAAAGTCCTTGGCGCACTTGCCCAGGACAGCCGCCTTCCCGCTTACCGTGGGCTCGGTAGGGTTCCCAACGATGATACTCAGGTCCTCCAACCCTTTACCGTAGCCTGCCTCCTTCATATACGTGATGGCGCTCACCAGTTCGTTGGTGCACCCGCTACAGGCAGACTCGCCTTGGAGGATATGAACCCCTGGGAATCTCTCCTCGAAGGCCTGGAAACCGGTCTTGAAATGGTGTCTATGTCTTTCCAGGGGCTCGCCCACTATCTCAATCTGCTCGAGGTCTGTGGTTTTCCCCTCTTTTTGGGCCAGGTAGTGGAGGTGCATGACCTTGTTGAGATCGATGCCCATGAGTGAGGTGCCAACAATGTCTACGGCAAGGGCATCACGCCCGGCTATCATCAGCCCTACTTCTTTTCTGTCCTGGGGATACTGCCACAGCCCCTCCATTCCCACCGTGGCATCGATCACTGCATAGCTAGGGCGTACCACCGAGTTGAGGTCTACGATGGCCAGATCCAGTCCCAGGCGATGGGTCTTTCGTTTCTCTGTCCCGGGCATGACCCCTTTCATGTTCTTGAGGCTCAGGGTAACGTGGGTCCTGATATGGCTCTTGAGAACAGGGACGCTGATGATGACATCGCTTTCCAGGGCTGTTTTCGCTATCCTCACCTTTTCCATCACATGGGGTTGGCGTATGGTAATCTCCTCAAAGCTGTCACGGTTCAGATTACGGAGTTCTACCCCCAGCCTGTTGGCAACCTCCAGTGTCCCCGATGCCTTGAAGGCCTCCTCCGTGTTAGCGCCCGGAAAGTCATATCCCGCACCTGCGCCGTCCCCTATGATCACGGACCTTGGACCGAGCTCCAGGACTATCCTGGTCACAGCCTCGGTAACCCGGGCGTCTGTCACAAGGCCACTACCCGAGGATGCTGGCATCAACATATTGGGTTTGACCAGGACCCTGGAGTCATCCTTGATGATCTCTTCCAGGCCACCGGCCAGGGATATCACCTGGCGGACAGCGGCTTCGATGTCCCCCCTATCCACCTTGCTGACTGCTACTCTCTGCGACATGCTCTTTCCACCTCTTCCATAGGATTATCTTAAAGGCGACTCGGTTTTGCCTGGTGCGAGGCTATCTCTGCCCTGGTCTTTTGTCAAGAAAACATTGTAATATGTAGCTGGTTGTTCGCATAGGACAAACAGAAACAACAGGAGGGCTTTCGGCCTTGACAGGGATAAGGGCTTCAGGCTAAAACAGCCCTGCCATCTGGTAGTCCTCAATAATACTGGGGAGTGTTGTGTGAAGGATGCTGATAATCAAACGGTCCTGTGGATTATACTGGTCCGTCATGGGGAGACCGATTGGAACCGGACACGGAGGCTTCAGGGCCAGCAGGGTGCAGAGCTGAACAAAAGGGGAAGAGCACAGGTCGAGGCCCTCGCCTTGGCCCTGAGGCAAGAACCCCTGAGGGCTATTTACTCAAGCCCCCTTGCCCGTGCCATTGAGACGGCCAGGGCGATCAATTGCTACCATCAAGTGTCCCTTGAGCAAAGGGACGGGCTTATGGAGATGGATCTGGGCGATTTCAATGGACTCTACGCCAAGGACCTTATGAGGCAGCACCCTGAGTTGTTCAAGGCGTGGTCTGAAGACCCGGCCTCGGTTCGGATGCCAAATGGGGAGACCCTAGAGGAGGTTCAGGGGAGGGCCTGGGCTGCGGTGGAGGAGATCGTGAGGGCCTATCCCGATGGATCGGTGCTCCTGTGCGGGCATCATTTCGTGAACCTCACGATATTGTGCAAGATCCTTGGATTGGGGCTTACCCATTTTCGCCGTCTTTATCAGGCCCCAGGGGCACTGAACATCATAGAAAAAGGTAGGGGTCGGTACTCCTTGATCTGTATCAATGATACCTGTCATCTGAAGGGGATCGATCGGTCTTCTTGACCCCTTTTTTCCTTGACACACAAGGCCCACTCGTCTATACACCCTTGGGCAAAAAGGGCCTGCAACAAGAAATTTTAGACAGGAGGGAAACATGGATTTCACTCTTACGAGGCAACAGGAGATGCTGAGGGGGACGGTCCACCAGTTTGCCGAAAGTGAACTATCTCCCAAGGCTATAGAACTGGACGAAACAGGGGAGTTCCCGTTTGATATCCTCAAGAGATGTGCTGAAATGGGGCTTGTGGGGATTATAACCCCGAAGGAATATGGCGGGACAGGCATGGGGCACCTGGCACGGTTGATAGTTATAGAGGAGATATCACGAGTCTATCCACCATTGGGATTCTTTTTCCAGACAGCACATCTGGGTCAGTGGTCTGTGCAGGAGTACGGTACTGAGGAGCAGAAGAAAAAATACCTCCCCCCCTTATGCAAAGGCGAGATGATAATGTGTGATGCTATCACAGAGGCAAGCGGCGGTTCCAACCCTGCAGCATGTCAGACGACAGCGCAGCTTGTTGGAGATGAATTTGTTATTAATGGGAGGAAGGTCTACATCACCTTGGCCGGGGTGGCAGATGTTGCCCTCATCCTGGCCAAGACCGATGACAAATTCAACGAGATCCTCGTGGAGAAGGGGACTCCCGGTTTTGAGATTGTGAGAAGGGAGAATATCTCCGGATTTCGAACCACGCCGGTCAACGAAATGGCCTTCACTAACTGTCGTGTTCCCAAATCTAACCTGGTCGGACAGGAGGGAAAGGGACTTTCCATAGGCCTGGCAGCGGTGAGTATGCTTGGGCGGACAGGGGTTGCTGGGATTGGCCTGGGAATTGCCAGGGGATGTTATGAGGCCGCCCTGAATTTCGCTAAGGAGCGGAAGCTCTACGGGAAGCCCATAGCAGAACTACAGGCAATACAGTTTGCACTGGCAGAAATGAACGTGGATATCGAGGCAACGAAATGGGTTTCCTACTATTCGGCTTGGCAGATTGACCAGGGTAAGGGCGTTAGGGAGGCTGGTGCGGACATTGCCCGGGCTAAATTCCTTGCCTGCGAGTTAGCCAACAGGGTGGCTCCCAAGGCGGTGCAGATTATGGGGGCCTATGGGCTTTCCGAGGAGTACCATATGACTCGTCGTCTCAGGGATGCCCTCCATCTCTTCCCGGCAGCAGGCACCCAAGAGATTATGAAGATTACCATTGGCAGGAGCATATTAGCCTAGGAATGGCCTTGGAGATTATCGTCTGCATCAAACAGGTTCCCAATCCAGAGGATTTCTCAAAGATTTCCCTTGACCCTGTGACCAGGACTATCACTCGAGAGGGGATACCCGCTGTTATCAATCCCGTTGATAAGAATGCCCTGGAGGAGGGGTTCAGGATCAGGGAGAGATACTCCGGAAAGGTGGCTGTCCTGACTATGGGCCCGCCCCAGGCAAGGCAGGCACTTGAGGAGGCCTTGGCCATGGGCGCTGATGAGGCCTTCCTGCTGTGTGATACGGCCTTTGCTGAGGCAGACACCCTGGCTACAGCCTATTCCCTGGCCTGTAATATCCGTAGTATGGGGCATTTTGACCTGATTCTCTGCGGCAAGGAAACAGCGGATAGCGGCACCGGCCAAGTGGGTCCTCAGTTGGCCGAATTTCTGGGTATCCCTTGTGTAAGCAATGTGAAGGAGATAGCCTTTGAAGAGGACATGAGCTTGGTAGTTAAGCAGGCCCTAGAAGGGGGATACATGAAGGTGAAGGTGGGGCTTCCAGCTCTCATCACGGTTAACAAGGAGATTAACCAATCCCGCCTGGTTACGGCCTTTGGCATAATGGAGGCGGCAGAAAAGGAGATCAGGGAGCAGTGCTGTAAGGATGTGGATGCTGATCCTCACTGCATTGGCAGGGGAGGCTCACCCACAGAGGTCCTGGAACCCATTGAGCTGCCCCGTCGAAAGAAAGGCGAGATCATAACCGGTCTGCCTGAGGAAGCGGTCAAAAAGGCCGTGGAAAGGATTAGAGAACTGGGGGGGTCTGATTTAATGCAATGAACAAAGAGGTCTGGATATGGGCGGAGCAACGCCAGGGAAGGCTTCTTCCAGTCTGCTTTGAGCTCCTTGGAAAAGGCCATGAGCTGTGTCAGGATCTTGAAGGAAAGCTGGCTGCTGTTCTCGTAGGCAGCGCGGTAGGGGGGCTGTGCTCTGAGCTCATGGATTATGGCTGCGAAAAGGTCTATCTGGCTGCAGACCCTCGACTTTCCCTGTATCAGGCCGACCTTTATACCGATGCGCTTTCTCAACTCATTGATGAACGCAGGCCGGAGATTGTCCTGTGGGGCGCTACAACTACAGGAACAGAGCTCTCTGCCCGGGTTGCAGCCAGGCTTAAGATTGGGCTCACTGCACATTGTATAGACTTATATATTGAGGACAGAGACGGGGAGCCCCGGCTTGTGCAAGTGGTGCCCGGCTGGAGTGGAAACTTAGCTGTTAAGACTATCTCCCGGACAATCCCTCAGATGGCCACTGTAAAGCCTAACCTGATGGCCAGGGCCTCCCAGAGAAAGGTGGAAGGGGATATTATCCCAATAGTCGTGGAGATAGAGGAGAAGGATCTCAGGGCCGAGACCATTGAAATAGTCGAGGAAGAACCTGAGGCACTGCCTTTAGAGCAGGCCGAGATAGTTGTTTCAGGGGGCTGGGGGTTGAATGCCCTGGGCGGATTTGCCTCTGTTGAAGAGATAGCCGCGATCTTGGGAGGGGCAGTGGCGGGGACCCGCCCGGCCTTCGATAGAGGGTGGATACCGGAGAGCAGGATTATAGGAATAAGCGGGAAGATTGTTTCCCCAAAGTTGTTTATCAGCCTGGGTGCTTCAGGGGCTACTCAATATACTACAGGCTTTGCAAGGTCTCAGGTCATCTTGGCCGTAGACCAGAATCGGAATGCACCTATCTTCGAGATAGCCGATATAGGCATCGTGGGGGATTTGCAGACTATTCTTCCCTTGCTTATTAAGGAGTTAAAAGGGGAGGCTTAGCGGGATTTTTGCTTTGTATCTTCTTTTTCTTTGATTTTCTCAACACTATACCTATGGTCTCGCCTCAGATGGTCACGGTAGTCCTTCTGGTGATTTTCCACGAGGAATTTCGCATAGTTGATATTCTTTTCAATGGCCTCCATATATAGATCTCGGTCCACGCCCCAGCGCGCCTTAAAATGGTAGCGCATATATTCATTCATGCTGCCCAGTTCATTGGCAAACCTGCTGCGGGCCATAGCATAGAAGTCTATGGTTTTTTTCAGCAGGTCCAGCTCGTTATTAAATCCCAGGACACCCCCCTCCCTGAATTCATAAAAGAGGAAGAGCAGTTTCTCAAGATAGGTTCGGTCTGCCATCTGACCCAGGAGGTCGGCAGTACCCAGCATTTTACCTAACACTTCAATATCGGGGGACCCCAACTGGATTTCATCGATGGTTTTATCGAGGCCAGTACAGTTGAGGATGTCTGGGTAACCCTTGAAATCCTCTTTTGAAAATGCGTTATCGGTTAAATATTTGTCCATGAAGGCAATGCTGCGCCTGGTATCTACAAGTGCATATTTGGCGCCTGTTCCAACATCATCATCACGGGTTTGGATATATCCCGTATCATGCATCAGCGCACATATTAACCCCAGATTTACCTGTTGTCTGCTAAGACTCTCTCCAGCTACCGCTGCACCATGCATGAGCCTTGCCATGGCCAGAAACGCATCTGTGGTATGCTTCAGGTCGTGGTATTCAGTAGTACATTTGCGGTATCCTGGATATTCGCCCTGGAAAAGGCGGACAATATCCTTGAATACGCGGTTTAGAGTCTCAAAGTCAAATTCCGATAACATCATGAGAACGGTTTCTCTGACCTCACCGAGAACGCTCTGAGGGTCTTCCATATTTACTATGCGCGAAAGTTGAATTTCCTTGGTTCTCATGCCTACAAGCCGCTTATCACATTTTAATCAGTTATGTCCGGAAACTCCCAAATAGGTGCTGTGACCTCACTGAGACGTTACCTATAGAGCATGCAAAATAGATACCAACTTATGAGAGATCCCTTTATGATAGAACTCTTACTACTCTGAATCCCTATAGATTGCTCTTTACCGCCCTCAGCTTATTCTATCTCTGCAATAAAAGGGAGGTGCCTGTATTGCTCATCATAATCGAGGCCATAGCCGACGACAAATCTGTCCCCTATTTCAAACCCAACATAATCTGCCTCCATATCAACATCTCTTCTTGATGGCTTATCAAGGAGGCAAACAGTCCTCAGGCTCTTCGGCTTCATCTTCATCAGCTCCTCTTTAAGCCTTTTTATTGTCCTGCCAGTGTCGATGATATCCTCCAGGAGCAGGACTTCTCTCCCCTTTATGTCAACATCAACGGAGCATTCGACATCACCAGTTGATTCCGTTCCAACATAGCTCCTGGCTATAATGTAATCCACTGTTACATCAAGGTTGTGGCTGCCAAGAGCCCTCACAAGGTCTGCACAGAAGATGAACGCACCCTTGAGAACGAAGAGAACGTGAAGTTTTCCGGAGCTGTTATCTCTGGCTATTTCTTCAGCAAGCTCAAAAACTTTTGTTCGGATTTGTTTTTCTGTTATGAGGGTCTTCATACCTGACAGGTGAAGAGAAATTCAACGAGTTAGATGCCTTGACAGGGCCATGGGATAAATCATATCTTCACTGATAACCGTGAAAATTGCAAGGGGACTTTTTGCCTAACAGGGTGAACATCCGTGAGTCCAAGGGGAAATTTCATGAAACTGGGGTTCTTTTTGTTGCTTGGGGCAGGGCTTTTTTCTCTGTCCGATACCTATGGTGAGGGGCTTACAGGGGCCCGTTTCCCTTCCCTCATCTCCTCTCTCAGGGTCTCTGCCCCTCTTACGTTTTGTGGTGAAAGGGTCCCCATTGAGATACAGGAGGCGAGGGAGGGGCTTGAAAAGGAGCTCCTTCTTGCCCTCTGGGATCGACCCCAGGTGATCCTCTGGTTAAAGAGGTCCAGCCGATATCTGCCTCATATCGAAAGGATGCTTGGGGAGGCTCATGTTCCGGCAGATCTCAAATACATGGCCATTGCTGAGAGTGCCCTTAGGCCACATGTACGTTCAAGAAGAGGGGCAATAGGGTTCTGGCAGTTTGTTCCCTACACAGGCCTTCAATACGGTCTCACTATCAATGAACACATGGATGAGAGACGGAACCTGTTTGCCTCTACCCAGGCGGCAATTCGGTATTTAAAGGACCTCTATAAGGCCACGGGATCATGGACCCTGGCTGCTGCTGCCTACAATATGGGTGAAGAGGGTATAAAGGCGGAAATCCTGGAGCAGGAAACCGATAATTTTTATCAGCTCTACCTCCCCCTGGAAACGCAGAGGTTTATCTTCCGGATTATATGCGCAAAGCTGATTCTCTCCAACCCAGAGAAATATGGCTTCGATCTCTCTGAAGGGGACTACTACCCTGCTTTGGAATTCGACCGGATTGACCTGGACTGTCTTCAGGACACTCCAATACGGCTTATTGCCCAGGCGGCTCAAACCCATTTCAAGGTAATCAAGAGCCTGAATCCCGAAATTCGTGGCCATTACCTGGCAAGGGGAAGCCATACGATTCTGATCCCGAAGGGTTCGGCAGAAGATTTTCACCGCCGATTTCAAGATCTCCTCGAGGATTGGTTGGCATCTGAGCAAGAGAGGATCTATATTGTGAAAAAGGGGGACAACCTCTCTTCGATTGCAGACCGATTCGATGTCCCCTTGGCGGCCCTGCTTATTTGGAATAGACTTGACCTCGAGGCACCCATCTATCCAGGTGATCGATTGATCATCTATAGGAAAGTGTTGCAGCAGACGGAAACTGAGAGGGTAGAGCCGGAGGAGGGTAAATAGGGCCTATAGCCTCTCCAAGAAAACCTCCGTACCAAAGCGTTCCTCTAAGGCCCTGGTTAGTTTTTCGTAAGCCTCCTCAGATTCCGCCTCCACAACCAGATCTTGCTCATCCAGCACCTTCAGGTATCCACAGGACTTGATGATCTCAGTAACTTGTCTTATGTCTGCTGTAACCCATCCTTTCATCCTGAGGAGCAGCTCTTCTCCGGAGAATACCCGTTCAATGGTTAGCTCAATTTCCCTATTCTTTCCCTTCCATCCCAGAACCGATGGCCTGACGATAATAGGTGTCACCGGGTCATGCTCCGCAGCACAGGTAAGCCAGAGTTTTGCCCTGATCATCTGTTCCCTCCTGTTCGCTGGTTATTGTAAGATAGCATAACCGTCTGCTGACCATAGAGTCAATAATTATTGAGGAAAAGATCGAAACTCTAGAGCCTACGGATTAAATCCTTGACAATAGACAATGCCCTTCCTATTTTTCCTTAGGAACTAACTGGAGATCAAGGTATGGAACTTGAAAAAATTATAAATGAACGTCACAGCACAAGGGCATTCCTGGACAAGCCAGTTCCTCGAGAGACAATAGAGAAACTGCTTTTCCTCTCCAGCAAGGCCCCCTCAGCAATCAATCTTCAGCCCTGGGAGTTTACGGTTGTTATGGGAGAGGAGCTCCGGCGCTTAGGCAGGATTCTGGTAAAGAGGATGCGTGAAAGGAATATATCCTGTGGCCCTGATGCAGTAAGGCCCTTATCGAACTACCTCATGGATCGCCAGCGGAAACTGATGGATTGTATCCTGCCCCGCCTGAAGAAAGGAGTCCAATTTCAGGATTTCATAAATGAGGGCTCCTGCAATTTTTACGGTGCCCCTTCTGCCATTGTGGTCACCATTGACCAGGTCTTTTCAAAGTCCAGGCTGGTTGATGTGGGTATTGCTGTAGGCTATATGCTGCTTGCAGCGTATGACATGGGTTTGGGGACATGCCCCATCGGGCTCATCAGTGCCCTTGCCGATGAGATCAGGGAAACGTTAACTATCCCGGAAGAAAAGGATGTTATAATGGGTGTAGCCCTTGGATATCCTGATCCTCATTCCCAGGTTAACCTGGCAGTCACCAGCCGGGTAGCCATAGATGAGGTGGCCCGATTTTATTAGGGGCAGAGCAGCCTGAGGTTCCTCTTCAATTTTCTCAATCCCGCCCTTCCAAGTGCAGTCTTGCCAAAGCTGCTGTTGAAATCTATCTCGGTCATTGAAAGGATAGAGTCTTTGGATGGAAGTGAAACAACGGGAAGCCCCTTCCTATTAAAGGGACAGACCTCTTGACATACATCACAGCCAAAAAAGGTATTTCCCATGTTTCCGGCTATCTCTTTATCTATATCATCTTCTGACTCAATAGTCAGATAAGAGAGGCATTTAGAGGCATCAAGGTAAAATGGGGCTTTCAGGGCGCCTGTAGGACAGCTATCAATACATTCAGTGCATGAACCACACCTGTTTCCTTGCTCCTTAAGGGAGGGGATGGAAAACTGTGCCGTGGTCAGGATCTCAACCAAAAAGCAGTATGAGCCATGACCTGGAACAATCAACATATTGTTTTTTCCGATAAAACCAATCGCGGCCATGAGAGCAAAGCTCCTTTCAAGAATAGGGGCGGAATCAACACATATCCTGGAGTGACTATCGGGAAATATCTCTTTAATGGATTTACATAGTTGTTTCCCCAGTCCCCTCAATCGGCGATGATAGTCTTGTTGTTGAGGTGTGCTATATCTTGAGACAGCGTATCCCTCAGGTGTGGATGGCTTGCTTGCGGGGTATGGATATGCAAGGGAGATTATGGTCTTTAACCCCTCAAGGACTCTTCTGGGATCCCTGCGGAGATCTATGTTCCTTCTCAGGTAGGCCATATCCCCTACCTCAACCTCTCTAAGCCAGTGAACAAAGAAGTCAAAGTAGACGGGTGTCTGTGGTTCAGAAAAGCCTATGGCAATAAACCCAAGCTCTCCTGCCCTTTCCCTGAAGGCCTGGTTAAGCATGGTGAGCAGTCATGGTACGATTTGCTTTGACTATTTACCCTGATCATGCGGCAACACAGGCCTTAGAGTCAAGAAGATTTGGGATGTGCGATAGGGGATTGCATATCTGCCGAGTTTTCGCTCCACAGATAACAGGGCACCAATAATTGACCGGGTTATCCCCTGAGAACTGTCAAAAGATCAGTCAGCCCCTTTGTTCAGCACCTCAAGGAAGTCCTTTACCCAGGGCGGATTGTATACTATGACATAGGCAAGAAAGAATGCCGTCAGGGGAAGAAAGAAGATAACCAGGTCAAGCAAAATGATACCTAAGGCTAAAAGAATGCGTTTTTGTCTGCTCATATCCACCATTCGTCCCATACCCCTTACCTTTGATTAAATCAGGGAAAAATTGTTAAAATCGGGAAATGAACTTGACTTATAAAAATTGACTCTGGTAGGAATTACGCATGAATATCCTTGATTTTGTCGTCCTTGGATTGATAACTTATTTCATTATTAGGGGTATCTTCAGGGGCTTTTTCAAGGAGATATCTTCCCTTGCTGGGATCGTTTTCGGATTCTTGATTGGCAATCACTACCATCCCCAGATGGCCGGCCTTCTAAGGGCTTACATTCCTTTCGAGAAATTCCTTCCTCTTATCAGTTTTATCGCCCTATTCGTCTTGGCGTTTATCTTCTTCATCCTGCTTGGAGTTTTTTTACACAACATCTTCAAAAGATTACTTGTCGGGTGGTTGGATAGAGGTCTTGGTATTGGCCTTGCCCTGAGTAAAGGGATTATTATCTCCTATTTCCTGATTGTGCTCCTTACCTTTTTTATGCCCTCCAAGAGCCCCCTGCTCACCAATTCAAAGGTAGCTCCCCTGGTAAAGGTAAGCTTTGAATCAATGCGCAGGCTCATATCACCAGATCTTTATAATATCTGGAGGGACAAGATTTCCAAAGAGTCGGAAAAAATAGGTAAGCTAGTCACTGAGGGGAAAGAAGCGGTTAAAGGTCTCCCGCAGGTTCTTCCGGATAAAGAAGAATAGGCCTCAGGTTTCCCCCTCCTATCCCCTGATGGATCTCGGAAGCAACATCTGATGATGCGGGCATGTACTGCGTGGGTTTTGATAACAGCTTCTGGCAAATGCAATAAAATACGCCCGTAGTTGTGTCATGGGGACAATCTCATCCACCAGACCGGTCTTTGCGCAATAGAGAGGCCTAGACTGCTCATAGTATTGTTGAGCAAGGGCATTCATCTTATCAATCACTGGTTCAAGGGGGTTTCCCGCATCTTTTTCCTTTACCAACCTCCTTGCAAAGGCAGCAACGGCAGCAGTTTCCCCATGCATTACATAGATTTCAGTGGTAGGCACACCCAGGGTAAAGACATCGTTCCTGTTTGCCTGAGGCCCTCCCATTATGTAATGGGCTGCAGCCGTGCCCTTTCTCAAGACAACTGTCATCATGGGAAGCCCTGAACTCTCAATACTGTAAATAAGTGACTGCCCGAGCCCGAGCAGTTCGGCCTTCTCAGCTATATCGCCGACATCAATACCTGATGTATCCTGAAACCAGATCATGGGTATCCTATCCCTGCCGCAGAACATGACCATCTCATTCATCTTTATAAGGCCCTCCCGGTAGAGCTTGCCGCCTATGCCCAGATATTGATTCTCTGCATAGCGTGGGTATCCCTTTCCCAGAAACCCCTGCCGATTGGCAATAAGCCCAACCAGGAAACCGTCTATCTTGGCAAGTCCGCAGTAGACCTCAGGGCCATAGTCTGGTCTGTATTCCATGTGTTCGCTTCCATCAAAAACCCGTGCCAGCACCTGCTCAATGCTATAGGTCTTCTTTTGGTTGAAGGGGACAATACAATTAAGATCGTCTGCTGGATACAGGGGATCAGCAGGCTCTGCGACCCTGAAGGCTGAAGGGTCATAAAGAGGCATTCCTGCCATGCATTTCCTTAGGGCCTCAAGAACGCCTTCCTCGGTGTCAAATACCTCCCTCATAAAGCCGGTCTCATCATGGTGAATCCTGACCCCTCCGGGGGGAGCCTGTTTGAACTTTTTCGTTGCCTCAATTAACATCTCCGCCCCCTCGAGGTCGAATCCTCCCTTGGGAGACATGCCGCTGACAATACCTCCCCCACCCACTGCCATATTGGATTTTACGTGCGCGAAGATGAGAGCCGGGCTGATTGCATGATATCCACCGCCAGCTGGATTTGTTCCGTACATACCAACGATAACCGGTATACCTTTTTGGATCAGCTCACTGTGTCTGAAAAATGTCCTCCCGCCGGATCTCCTGCCAGCGTATACCTTTTCCTGCTCGGTTAACTTTACACCGCTGCAGTTCAGCACCCAGACAAGGGGAATGTACAGACGTTGGGCAATATCCTGGGCCCGAAAAATATGCTCCTGCTGGCCTGGGATCCAGGCCCCGGCAAGGACCTTGTTGTCCGAGGCAATAATTGAGGCGTATCTCCCTGATATCTTACCCAGGCCGGTTATGAGACCGGTTGTTCCCTCCTGATTGAATTCAGGGTCATAGAGGCTATTTAACGGCAAAAAGGTACCAGGATCAACCAAGAGCTCAATCCTTTCCCAGGCCGTCTTTTCCCCTCTTTGGTGAAGCCTTTCAGCTGGAATGCCTGCCATGTTTCTTTTCTCTATGGCCTGGGCAATCTCCTTTTCAACCTTGGATATCTCAAGGGCATTGGCCTGTTCCCGTTTTCTCTCATTTTCTCTGAGCTCTCTTCCTATCTGAGTCATCTCTTGAAAGTACTGTCTCATCTCAGTGTACCTCCTGAAGCCTGTAGGGTGCCACCCATTGTTCACGCCCTGCCGTCAGCCCTGTCCGCAATCTTGGATCCTGTAAAGTCTGGCATCCGCCTCCGGCTCTTTTTCTACAAACACATCTCCCATTCGGGTTGATTCTCTATGTGACTCTATATACAATGATATTCATGCCTATTCAAGCACTATCGGTGGTTTGTGGCGAAAATTTTCCAGGAGATTAACCTGACTCAGCTAAAGGCCCTCATTATCCGTCCAAGCGCCCTGGGTGACACCCTCTTATTGGCTCCGGCCCTCCATCAGATAGCTGATAAGACAGAATTAACATTAGTGGGGAGAAGCCCAGGCGTTGATCTTTTAAGGCCTTTCTTGCACAACTGCCTCGACTACGAAAAAGGAGGGTGGCACACCCTATTTTTGGAAGAATCTCATTGCGAGCGTTTTCACTTGCCTCAGGTAGATACGGCGATCTCCTTTGTCAGTGACCCTGCCGAAAGGCTAAAAAAGGGTTTAGGCAAGCGTCTGAAAGACATCCCTGTATTTTCCTTTCCACCATTTCCATCCAGTGAGGCAAGAATACATGTTGCATTATATTTGGCGTCGTGCCTCAAGAAATCTGGACTGCCCGTTAATCCTGAGAAGGCCATAGAAGATGCACGGACCAGGGCGCTGCTCAGAAAAGAAAAGCTATCGAAATCAGGAGGAGCGCTTGTCGTACATCCCGGCTCTGGGAGCACAAAGAAAAATTACCCACCTGAGTTTTGGCTTGACCTGATAAAGGGGGCAGATCATGGAGTATATCATAAGACAATCTTGCTCTTAGGGCCGGCAGAACAGCAGTGGTATCAGTTCTTCGCCAAAGGGCTGTCTGGGGTGGAAGGGGAGATTGTTATATCCCCGGATAAAGACAGGCTTGTATCCTTGCTCCAAGGGGCCCAGCTTTATATCGGGCACGATAGCGGCATAACGCACCTGGCAGCAATGCTTGGAGCACCGACGATAGCCCTTTTCAAAAACAGTCATCCATTGCAGTGGGCCCCGTTAGGCCCAGATGTTACAATAATTGCAGATGCCAAACACCTTCAGGTTATCCACAGGAACATCAAGGAAAGATTACAGCGGTCATAGAAACTTTTCCTTGACTGATTCAGGGGGCCTCAGTATCCTCTTTTGAAAATGATTTCAGACAAGAATTGGTACCTACACCATATCACATAGTATTAGATACGTTAGGTAGCAGGATTACATGTTAGACAGGGTTCTGGGTAAGGATATTGCCACCTATGTTAAGGTCCATCGGGGCCTGATAATAGTGGCAATTATCCTGAGCGCACTGTCGGCCCTGTTTGTTGTAGTACCTGCTTACCTCCTTCAGCCCTTTATTGACGAAGGAATGAAGACGGGGAGCGATCCTGTTGAATGGAGGATTCCCTGGCTCACATTCCATTCTCACTGGTCTTTTGAGAAAACGCAGCTGGTCCTGGTAACCGGGATCTCACCGAATCGCTTGCTTCTCCTTCTTACCGGTATCGCATTCCTTGCGGTCCTCTTGAAATCAATTACCCTCTACCTAAGTGAACTTACAGCGACGGCGTTCTCAAACAGGGCTATAAAGACACTACGGGTTAATCTGGCTGAAAAGTTTATCTCCTTACCCTTGACATTCTATCACAAACGAAAGAGCGGTGAGCTTATTGCACGGGCCACAGCAGACCTGACAGTGATGCAGGGTTACATAAGCAATATCATTATCGGTCTCGTCCGCGACCCCTTAACAGCAGGGGTCTTTGTTGCCTATCTCCTCTTGATGAATTACAAGCTTACCATACTGGCTATTGTTGTTACCCCTTTGATCGTTGCCCTGGTCAGCCTTTTTGGCCGCAAGGTTAAGAAGCATTCCACCAGGGTTCAGGATGCAACAGCCGAGGTGACATCAAGCTATCAGGAGATTCTCTTATTACTGAAGGTCATAAAGGGATTCTGCAGGGGGAAATATGAATCCGAGAGGTTTGGGAAGTTTGCTGGCGATCTGTATGAAAAGGTTATGCACTGGAATAGGTGGCAACTCGGTATCGGGCCCATGATGGATTCAAGTGTATTCTTGATCCTCCCCTGTATCTTATTGATAGGGAAGGTTTACTTCCATCATACCTTGGGAGAACTTGTCGCAATTCTCTACGCCTTCGCCCGGGTCTACATTCCTGTTAAAGATCTGGCCAGGATAAATAATAATTTGAGGACACTTCAGGGTGCGACCAGAAGGGTCTTTGACATAATGCATATTGTACCGGACATACAGGATAAGCCAGGGGCAAGCAAACTACCGAGGCTTATGAATACCATAGAGTTCTCTCATGTTGATTTTGGCTACGAGCCGGGGAGATTGATTTTGAGTGACATCTGTCTTAGGGTAAATGCAGGGGAAGTGGTGGCCTTTGTGGGCTCTACTGGGGCAGGTAAAAGTACCCTCTTGGATCTCATTCCCCGTTTCTATGATGTATGCTCTGGCTCTATAACTATTGATGGAATGGATATCCGGGATGCAACCCTGGCGTCCTTGAGGGGCCAGATTGGTATTGTAAGCCAGGAAAGCCTCCTTTTTCATGACACCATAGCCAGCAATATCAATTATAGTGGGGACCATTATAAGAGGGAACAGATTGAAGGTGCAGCCAAGGTTGCCCAGGCCCATGATTTTATCATGGCCTTTTCAGATGGATATGAAACCATTGTTGGTGATAGAGGAACACTTCTCTCGGGTGGACAGAGACAGAGAATTGCCATAGCCAGGGCTGTTCTAAAGGATCCTGCTATCATGATCCTTGATGAACCTGCCTCAGCCCTTGACCCAGAAAGCGAGCTCCTTGTCCAGGAGGCCATAGAGAAACTCCTCGGGCAGAGGACCATCCTCATTGTCTCCCACCGCCTGAATACAATCCGAAGGGCTGATCGGATCTATGTACTTGAGAATGGCAGGATTGCTGAGTCAGGCGCACATGACGAGCTTATCGCGATGAATGGCAGATACAGGAACCTCTATGATATCCAATTCAGGCCTTAATTTGCCACAGGCCCTGGGTGGGCTGGAAGTATGGGTAGTTCCTGGGCTCGCCCCTAAAAGATCTCTTTGACTCTCAGATAGGTATCCTTGATCCAGCGTGAGACCTTCTCAACGACTGTCCAGTTAAAATACCCCCTGTCTTCGTCGGCCATATTTTCGTACTTGCCGTCATATTTCAACTTCACCCAGGCGTTGAAATCGAATTTCCTTGCCAGATTATAGAGATAGCGGTTTAAAGGCGCAAAGCCCGGTTTTCTGATAATACCCACACCAAAGTCGATCACATAGGGCGTCCGTCCTTCGACAACGAGAAGGTTGTCCTTTTTCTTGAGGTCGGTATGCGCCACACCAGCCCTGTGGAGCTCTTTGATCAGGTTCAGGAGTGCTTGGAAGAACACAGCGCGATCTGTAATCCGGGCCCTTCGTATCGGAACCCCGTCGATAAATTCGAGCACCAGGTAGCGTCCGTCGAGAAGGCCGTAGCAGCGCGGTACGCCGCGTACCTCAGATAGCCTAGAATAGACCCTGTACTCATTGCGCAACATTGCCCGGCGGATAAGGCTACCTAACCCCCTCCCCATAGGGGACTTGAGGATTAGACGCCGACCTTTGGCTTCATACAGAAAGACATGCCCCTGATAACCATGGCTAAAGATGTTCGTCCTGGTTTTGACGCTCCCCCTGACCCAGTGAAGGAGCTCGCTTTCGGTGAGATTTTCCATATCTTTCAACATCAGCGCCACTGAGGGTTTAATGGAGCCTCAAGAACAGGAAATATAGCCAAAACAGTAGAAAAAGGGCGATAATGGGCTCGCCGTTTTGTCGCAGGCTTTGTCTGAAGGACCAGTTGCTCCGTTGGCCTGGCCGATAGGGGGTAAGGCGTGGAATGAGGGACCGGGTTTCCTTGCGCCATTGCTCCCAGTCCTCCTTAAATATGCTATGAAGATTTTCATCTTCTCGACAGATGGCATGGGGATACAAGGCGAACAAGATGCCTATTAACAGGGGCAGGCTCCACCATAAGCTTGAGGCAAGGGCAAACCCAAATCCCAGAGTGATGTTTCCCACATAGAGAGGGTGTCTGACATAGGCGTAAGGCCCGTCGGTGGCAAGGGCCTTGTTCTTTTTGATATGTCCCGATGCCCAGAGTCGCACTGCAATACCCAGAATAACCATCACCATACCAGCAAAGAATAACAGTTCCTTTGGTTCGCCTGCAGCGCTGACCAAGATAACAAAGGCAACGCCAAGGAATTGGCGGAAGCGTTCCCGGTGGTATCGGATATCGTGAAGGAATCGCTGGAACCCGAAAGCTATTGCCATTGATTCAGCTCTCTTCGACTCGTCTTATGCACGGTTCTCCTGCCCTCGCTGCACGTATTATGCTTACTGGTTCAAGTAGTTATGATAGCCTCTTTTGGCGAAGGCAGTATAGGATATACTCGACTGTCTGTCAACACCTTCAAGACCATTGTTGCATGTACATCTCTCGCCAAATATGCTATTTTCCTACGACCTTCTTATGGTGCTCATGTGGTCTTCGAGCATGTAATACGAAGGTCGTGCAGTTTTCATACATGAAGGATTTCCCTATAAGTCCAGGTCAATCAGTAAAGGCCAATTTTCTTGAAAGACCAAGCAGATTTCTCGTGAGGTGCAGCCGTCGTGGACTGGAGGTAATTGATGCCCATCTTCCGAACCCGGGAAGGCTGTGGGAACTGCTTTTACCTGGCGCGGAGGTCTATCTCTATCGGGCTGCTGCTTCTGACAGGATTCATGCCTCGCAGAGGAAGACCACCTATTCAGTCCTTGCTGTTCAAAGGAAGGGGTTTACAGTCTTCCTCGATACCGGTATGACAAATCAGGTTGCCAGGTGGCTTATTGAAAGGAAATTAATACCATCTCTTGAGGGAGCAGAGGTAGTAAGAGAAGAGGTCCCTCACGGAAAAAGCCGGTTTGACTTTCTTCTTAGGGAGGCAGGAAAGGATCTCTATTTAGAGGTAAAATCCTGTACGCTATTTGGTAATGGTGTGGCCATGTTCCCGGATGCTGTGACGGAAAGAGGAAAGAGGCATCTGCTTGAGCTTGCCGAGATGGGGAGAAATGGAATCAGGTCTATGATCTTATTCATAGTGCATTATCCCCATGTAAGGTGGTTCATGCCCGATTTTCACACGGATTATGATTTCAGCACAACCATGCTGAAGGCGAGGGATGATCTCATGATTCTTCCAATAGCAGTGGGATGGAGGCCTGATCTTACTATCGATCAGGGGGTTAGGATATTAGAGATTCCCTGGAAATATTTGAAGCAAGAGATAAAGGACATCGGAAGCTATCTTTTAGTCCTAAGGTTAGAAATGCGGAGGCTCGTAAGGGTCGGTGGATTGGGTAAGGTCATGTTTGAAAAAGGCTCCTATATCTATGTTGGATCTGCAATGCGTAATCTGAGGGCCAGGATTGGAAGACATGGACAGAGAAGGAAGAAAATGCACTGGCACATCGATTATCTCACCCAGGTTGCTGATGGGTTCCTTTCCATCCCGATCCGGTCTTCTCAAAGACAGGAATGTGAGATTGCTCAGGCCCTTTCCTCAATTATGAAAAGTGGGCCCTTAGGGTTTGGATCGTCAGACTGTCACTGTTTCACCCATCTATTTTGGAATGAGGGGAATCCCCTTGAGATGGAGGCCTTCCATAATGTTCTTGAAAGGTTTAGGATGAGACGTCCCTAAAGGATTATATGAGAGGAATTGGAGTGACGATATACTTACTCATACGGTTATTGTCTAGAGACCGATGGGCATACCAGACATATGATGGGAATTTTTCTTTGTACTTGATTCCCACGTGGTAGTGTTTTTGTTTAAAGGCAGTAAAGATTGGAGGAGATTACATGTTAAAGGGAAAGACAGCATTGATTACTGGAGGAGGCACGGGAATCGGGCGGTCTATTGCACTGCGTTTGGCGCATGAGGGGGTCAATGTTACCATTAACTACTCCTGTTCTGAGAAGGATGCGCTTGAAACTCGATCAGAGGTTGAGGCCCTGGGAGTAAGGGGTATTGTCTGCAAGGCAGACGTTGCCAATGATGAACAAGTGCGTGGAATGGTGAGGAAGACAATTGAAGAGTTTGGCAGGCTGGATATTTTGGTAAATAATGCAGGCGTAACCTATTTTGTAGATCACGATGATTTAGAGGGGTTAAGGGAAGAGCATTGGGATCATATCATGGGCGTAAATGTAAAGGGAATATTTCACTGTTGCCGAGCTGCTTCGACGGAGTTAAAGAGACGGAAGGGCTGTATCATCAATATCACCTCAGTCGCGGGGTTAACCGGTCGAGGAAGTTCGATTGCCTATGCGGCTTCAAAGGCCGCGGCAATTAGCGTTACAAAGTCCCTGGCTCGTGTTATGGCCCCGGAGGTAAGGGTAAACGGCATAGCTCCAGGAATTGTCAAGACCCGATGGGTGGAAGGTCAAGAGGAGCACATTAGACGCTATGCGGGTAGAACTCCTCTTGGAAGGATTGCCGGTCCTGAGGACGTCTCTGAGGTTGCATATTCACTGATTGCCCACTTGAAGTTTGTGACAGGTCAGATCATTGTGGTAGATGGAGGGGTCTTTATTTAGAAAGCAGGTAACTCGGAATACAGAATCGCCTCCACTGATAACTCCACCCGCAATCCGAACCCAGCCGTGTATTATCAGTAAGTCTCGAATGTAAGGGGATATGATTTTTCATTCAGTATGAGGTCCTTTTGAGGTTCAGCAAGAGCCGTGCACCTGCGGTTTGACTATAAGAAAGGGGGTAGACAAGATGGGTGGGTCAAAGACTGTCCGGCTACCACAAATGGTGTGGTATGGAGATACCGAGCTTGATATAGATTTCCCTGATTCATGGAATGTCACGGTGTGCCATATGCATGGCCACGAGGCCTCTGCCTTGGGCCAGGATGGAATCAAGAAGTCCTTCAGCAATCCTATAGGCACAAAGACCATAAAGGAGATGGCCAAAGGGAAAAAGGAGGTCGCGATACTCTTTGATGATATGTCAAGGCCGACACCGACTGCTGTGATCATACCTTATGTTTTGGAGGAACTTGCCTGTGCTGCTATTCCCGATGATAACATACGGTTCATTGCGGCAATCGGGGCTCACGGTTCGATGAACGGCATTGACTTCAGAAAGAAGCTGGGAGATGAGGTGATGGGTAGATTTCTGGTCTACAATCACAATCCCTATGAGAACTGCACTCCCCTCGGAATGAGTAGCCGGGGCACACCAATATCTATTAATAGCGAGGTCATGTCCTGCGACCTCAAGATTGGCATTGGTTCTATCGTGCCTCACCCATTCAGTGGATTTGGCGGTGGTGGCAAGATAATCCTTCCAGGCGTTGCCTCTATGGAGACCATAGATGCCAATCACGCAAGGCTTGGGCTTTCTCGCACCATTGGCATAGGCAAATGGGAAGGCAACGTGCTAAAACAAGACATGGATGAGGCAGCCAGGATGGCAGGGCTTGATGTCAAGGTAGATGCCATCCTTAATCTAAAGAGAGAGGTAACGGCCCTTTTTGTTGGCGATCCTATCGCTGAACACGAGGAGGGAGTGAAGTTAGCAAGACAACACTATGCCACGGATATGGTGAGTGATGCTGATATCGTCGTGGCCAATTGCTATTCCAAGGCCAATGAGATGGTTCTTGCCCCTGGGATAGCATCCCCGCTCTTGTCCAAGAAAGGCGGCGACATGGTGCTTATAGTAGTTACTCCAGAGGGACAGATAAACCATTACTGGACTAGAAGCTTTGGCAAGCTTTTTGGAGGCAGGGGCTGGTCTCGAAAAACAGGCCTGCCGCCCAACACCGAGAGGCTAACTGTCGTGGCTCCTTACTCAGACAGAGTTGGGGGCGACTGGATAGCGCCCTATAACTTGATCAACTCGGCAAAGACATGGCCCGAGGTAATCGAGCAGCTCAAGAGCAGATATGGTGATAAGGCGAAGGTAGCAGTAATACCGGATGCAACAATACAATATTTTCCCGAGGGCCTTGTCAGTTGAGAGATACGCCGGTAATGATTATTACACTTTCATATGCATCAGGTCAGCTGCCAGGATGAGTTCTCCCTGGTAAGTTTTCCGGCATTGAGATTCTATGTCACTCCTCAGACATTCTGGATAAAAGTGGGTTAAAAGGAGTCTTTTGACCCCTGAACGTTTAGCTATATCACCGGCCTCGGAGGGGGTCAGGTGTCCAAAGATCCCCTTCCCATCAGGAAATGAAGACTCAAGTATCAAGAGGTCTGCACCTTGGGCCAGGTCTATAATTTCATCACAGTAACCGGTGTCTCCTGAATAGACAACAGTATTTCCTACTCTATCTTGTATTCTGAGGCCAAGACTATGGGGGGTATGGCTCAGCGGAGCGGATAGTATCCTAAAGCCATCAAACTCTTTCTTGTTTTTTTCCACAGTGCTTAATTCCTCTATCCTCATGAGACCGGAAGGGAGATCGAGCCAGTCTCCGTAAGGTCTTTTCAAGAGCATCAGGAATTGATTAAATCCTTTTGGTCCTATAATCGTAAACGGTTTTCTCTTATGAAGGATAGGGGGGTGCCTTGTAACAAAGATGAAATGGATGAGGTCAGCTGTGTGATCTGGATGGAAATGACTGATGGCAATGTAGTCAATATCTTCGTGTTTAAGTCCGGCGATTGACATTTGTCTCACTGTTCCCGGACCCATATCCATCAAAAGGAGTTGATCCTCAATGAAAATGGCAACAGAGGGAGAGGCCCTTTCAGCAAGGGGGATAGTGGTGCCTGAACCTAAGATAATGACTTCCATGCAACTTAACCTAGACGAATCTCAATATAGAAAGGTTTCAAGGTCTCGCGAGGTTTTTCACCGGTTATTGTTAAATTCTAAATACGAAGCACGAAATTCGAAACAAATCCTAAATTCAAATGTTCTAAACACCATTTGCCAATAGGCTCTCTCAACCTCCTTGCAAATTCAAATGCGCGATCTTCCGGATCGTAAGATTTTGAATTTTGTTTTTTTGTCATTTGAATCTGTTTCGGTTTTCGATATTCGACATTCGGATTTAATAATCGAATATAACAGGTTATTGGCCCCACCGAAAATTTTCTGCCAAAAACCCGAATTGTATAATTAACAAATTAATCAATCTGCCCATCTTCCGGGGATGGGTGTCTTGCAGAACTTACACCTGCCATCATCTATATTGGGTTTGGCAATGTAATATCCCTGCCTTTTAATCAGAATCCTATGACAGTTATGGCAGTAAGTATTGTATGCATCATGGCCGGGGACGTTCCCAATATAGACGTAATGTATCCCTTCCCTAAGGGCTACCTCTCGTAACTCTTCCAGTGTTTTCACTGGGGTAGCAGGCAGCCGGTTCAATTTATATTGGGGGAAAAAGCGCAGAAAATGCAGGGGATAATCGGCTCCAAGTTCCTCTAATATCCAGCCACACATTCTCTTTATCATCTCCGGTTTATCCACATACCCGGGAACAACGAGGCTTGTCATTTCAAACCAGACTCCCTTCTCGTGGAGAAGCTTAAAGGTATTCAGTACTGGCCGGAGCCTTCCGCCATTAAGCCTCCTGTATGTGTCATCGTCAAATGATTTGAGGTTTACGTTGGCAGCGTCTAAGTATTGGCTTAGATTCTCCAATGGCCCTTTATTTATATAGCCGTTTGAGACTAACACATTTTTTATACCTTCTGCTCTAGCGAGCCTTGCGGTCTCATACATATACTCGTAGTAAGAGATAGGTTCTGAGTAGGTGTAGGCAATGGAAGGGATGTGTCCCTGTTTGGCCATCCTGACGACATCAGCTGGAAAGAGTTCAGAGTGATGTACCTCTTCAGGTTTTCTTTGGGAAATCTCCCAGTTCTGACAGTTAAGACATCTGAAATTACACCCAGCGGCTGCTATAGAGAATACCTGGGTGGTTGGATAGAAATGGCTGAGGGGCTTTTTCTCAATGGGGTCAGTGTGAATGGCACAGGGGTTACCATAGGCAAGCGAGTAAAGCTTTCCCCCCATATTTACCTTTGATCTGCACACACTCCTGTCTCCGGGAGTTAGGTAACATCTGTTTGGGCATACCATGCACTGGACATCTTTCCCATTTGTTGTATAGTGAAGCCCCTCAATTGACCACTTCCAGAGCCTCTTGGGGGCGTCATTTTTGAAGACATGGCCTCTAATATCGGCCTTTTCCTCTTTTTTACTCTTAGACCAGAAACAGTGCCCATCTGTCGCTATGAGAAGGGATAAGAGCCCCATCTCCTTTAAGAATTTTTTCCTGCTTATGTGTCGTTTCATCTCTGGTAATGTCTGTTGATAGTTGTTCCGCCGGATCGGTTGATTTGAATCATTGGCATTTCAGTCCCTCGCAGGATTGTGTTAATATGATCCACAAGCTTCTCGTTGCGGTTGTCAATTATGTCGTGAGAGGGCATTTTTATTTTCCCTTTATTTCCGTAAATTGTTTGGCTGTAATTATTTCAATATCCTTATATCTTTTGAGATTCAAAAGGTGAGAATCTCCAGAAACAATATAGCTAGCCTCGCTATCTAAAGCCAAAGATAGAAAAAGATTATCAGAAGGATCCTCTTTTATTATCTCAACCGACGATTTAACTTCCACAAACTCTGCATTCTCCTCTAAATCCGTTATGATAGGTTGAATTTCTGAGGCAGTCAGGGCAAATTTTGAATAACTCAACACCCTAATAAATTCTCTTATTCCATCTTCTGAGAGGACAAGTATCCATTCTTTCGTCCGAGTTTTCTCTAAAGCTTTTCTTGGAATGCCTCCCCAAAGATAGCCGGAAATCAAGAGGTTAGTATCAAAAACAACTCGTTTGGTCATTTAATGCCCCGATATTCATGAATAATATCTTCAACCTCTTTGAGGGTATATCGGGGTATACCTTTTTTTTGGACTAGGTTATCGGTATATTCAAAGATACTTTTCCCACTGGGTAAGACAGTTACCTCTACTTTACTGCCAGGACTATAAGGGACTCCCTCTATCAAGATTTCCCTATTTTTTCCTACAGTTAATATTTGTTTATATGCCTCCATAAAATCTCCTTTCTCGATATATAAATTTTACTTTCTCTATCACCAACCTTACCAATCCTCTATATATATTGACTCTTGTTCATATATTTACCTCCCTGCTTTTACAAATTTCGATCAATTTCTCATGGATAAAAAATATGCATAAAAAAACCAGAAAATTTTACTTGACTTTTGCGAAACCTAAGGATAAATTACAAATGTATCATCTACCAAAGGTAGAAGGATCTCTTTCGCCGTCTGGTTTACCAGGCGGCGATTGCTATTTATACCCTATTTCTTATTCTTTTCTGATACCGCCGAATTAGATCCCTCTTCTTCCACCCTTCTACATAAAAGGCCGTTATTAGAGTTAGTAAATGCTTTCTTTCCCCCCTGTTTTCTGACATTAATTCAGTTTTACCTATCCCTTCTCTATTTACTTCTGTCACGACATGGATGCTAAATAAAGTACTATTAAAAACAATATCTAAAGTTGTCTTAGAACTTAAGTCCTCCCCTAAGATTCAATCCCTGACCTATAGTTTTTTATTTAGAAATTTAAGGGCGTCCCGCTTCAGTTGTTGAATTATTTAAGGATGTCCCGGAACTCCTTATTTATTTTGGGGAATTATTGAAAGTGATGGATACAACCATCTTTCAACATATTCAACACCTATATCATGACGGCTTTAGCTTGCTGAACCTCTCTTTCAGCTTGAATATTGATCCATTCAAGGAGGGTTGTAAAAGTTTCTTTTGCCAGGATGCGATATTGTCTCTCCAGGTTTTAAATAAACAATCCATGATGCCGTTGATAGTCTTGGGCTTGAGGCTTCCGATTTTTTTGATGTCAGGATGACTCACAATGTAATCATGATCCATGGCTTCAAAGCTATAAATCTGAACCCAGGTATCATCCCTGAAAAAATCCTTTTTGGCGCGAATATAGAAAAGGCTCCTGTGTCTATCCTCAATACAGCCTGAGGTTTTCGGTTTATCATGTTGCTGAGAAGTGGTCTTTACGAAAAGGAAGGGTTCGCCTTGACTTGGGGAGTTCAATATGACGAGGAGCTTTTCGTCTGTTGCCCCTGTTTCATAAATGAATTTTTTGTTGAAAAGAATATCTCCTTTTACGATCACCTACTTCGTCCCAAAGATACGATGCATTTCTAATATCTCTTCCATCCTCTCCTTTGCTTCATCATATGGCAGGCTGTCTTTCATGTTGTCGATGGCAAGTATATAATCGATTTTTGCAAAAGCCCCTTTTTCTTTGAGGGTTCTGTGCCATGGTTCTTTCTTAAGATGGGTCGCTTCGACCATGTCATCGGCTTTTAGATCGCGGAACATGAAGGAGATTTCTTCCAGAAGCCTCTTTTCCTTTTCACTATAATACTCATCATCGAACGGTTTCTTAGGTTTGATCTCCTGAAACCCTCCCTCGTGGCTTATAATTTTGATTGCTTCGTTCAGATCAGGCTTCATGCTGTTGAATTCTTCAAAAAGGTCTTTGGGAACCGGCCCCTTTTCCCATGCAAAATATTCAAGGCCGGTGACAGATTTGGCGGTCTGTTTGAAATGCCTGAAGTCTAAGAAAAAAAGAAGCTTCAGGAGCTTCGTCTTGCCGCAGTATCTGGTGTTCTTTGCGAAGTAAATGATCGCATTTATTAACTTTTCCCTATAATGGGTAATAATCATGGGTTTCCTTTCTGACATTAAAAATTGATATCACTCCGTATTGATATGATAGTTCTGAAAATTAAATGTATGCGAATCAACCTAACCTTAATTTATTAACAGAAAAAAGACCAAAATGTCAAATAAGAGGTGAAAGAACTTAATCGTTACTGCCAACTCAGGGCTGTTCCTTGACTATGTTTTTTTAACCAATGGGGATAGTATTTATATTATCCTGATGTCTTAACATCATCATCCAGTCCCAATTCTCTCCCACGGGCCATTTAACCGGGGCGACAATAGTCAATCCCAGATCCAGACCCCTGGCCCGGACCTGGTTTATAAGCTCAATAATCTGTTCCGAGCACTTAGCTCCTTATAGACTTAGAAGTCTTAATCGAGTATGTCGCGCCTCCCGATCCCGTCCCGGTCACGGGACGGGTAGGGCAGGTTGATATGCAAGCGAAACAGCTTGGTCCAATCCTAATTGTTAAGTCGTTTTGGAACCAACGACCCCTTTTATGCAACAATCCTACTCAAATAACTTTCTTTGCAGGTGGTGCATTATTTGGTTCTGTAATTTTTGGCTGGTGATGGACTCAATATGTTCAGAGATGATTCTGGAAATTCTGGACTGTAATTTTTCAAGCTCTGGAAGAATATGTTTCAGATATTTTTCATCGGTCGGGACTTTAACCTCCTCAGATAGTCCTGCATCAAGCCATACCTTCAAATACCTTGCTTCTTCTTCGTTTGAACATTGAATGGAATCTTTCCCTGCCACTATCCTCCATCCAAAGAGACTATTGTCAATAATAGGCTCTTTGGATGGTGAAAAAAGTTTGACCTCTTTTACATTTTTCTGGCTCAGCACCTTTTCATCATAAAATTTCCGATAAAGCCCCTTTCCTAATTTATCCATGATAACTCTTGACACATGTTCGACATCTACCCCTTCTTTAATTTTCCCTTTCTTTTTAACACTCTTAGCCTTATCAATGCGAGATTTGACAAGATCTACAACGGCTCTATAGACCTCCAGTTGCTCCTTCTCTGTGAGACCGAGGATATCTCCCATAATAATCTTGTCCAATTCGCGTCGGTCAGGCCTTACCTTATTTAAAGAGACCTCATCAGCAGATATGGTACCTATTTCATTTAATGTATTTTCTACCGATCTGTTATAAAGAGCTTTAAAATTCTCCTCAATCTTTAATAAAACCTCTTCTGCTATGTTTTTGAAATTAGGAACTAAGATCTTTTTTGCCATCCAAACATCCATATCCACAACATTTATAGATCCTGTCAAGCCTCTGCCTGAAAGTTCATTGGAAAGTTCAGCAACTGTGCTATTTAGATAAGCAGCAAGATGAATGGTATGCTTTTTATCTTTAACTTTAACTGGAAATAAGTTGTCACTGCAAAATATTCCCTCTTCGGAAAAAGGCATAAGGAATCTATCTCCAATTCTTCTTGGATAAAAGATATTAACAGACGTATTTTCACCTAAGTCATACCATCTCGCTCCTCTTGATTTGCAACTAACTGTCTTTGCAGGTATTTTGCCACCGAACTCTCTCTGTTCTCCTAATTTTATATACCTCAAAACTTTTTTCTTTTTTAAAGACTTTTTATCTTGGTTTATGATAAGAATTCTATTCTTTAAATTTCCCCTTTTAACTGAAATACTTGAAGATTCCTTGAAAGAACGCATAATGTAATTTGGAATTAAATTGTCTTTATCATCTCTATGCATCCAAAACTCTTTTTCTATTCCTTTAGCCTGAATCTCATCTTCCGTTAAGTAGAAAAATTCATTAGCACCAGTTTTTATCCCAAACCTCACATCCGCCACATTCTTCAATGGCACTAACTTTCCTCTACCGTTCTCAAGGATCTTGAAAAATATCTCCGGTGCCCTTATGTATTTTCCCCACTTTGCCCCTTCATATTTTCCTGACTCTTTATCAAGGCCCTCATCCCATAACTCCTTCTGCTTTTTTGGAAAGACTCTAAAGTCATCTGTCTGGTAGAAATGATCATGAAAGAGAATGGTCTCTATAAGATTATCGATGGCGTGAAGCCGTTCTTTTTCCTTTTCCCAGATGTCTTGGGCTGGAGGAATGAAGTGCCGGAGGGGTTTGAAGAGATAGACAAATCTCACCATGTTTTCATCTCTTGCCTTTGCATTGTTACATTTTTCCAGAATAGTGATGCAGGTATTTATATCAGCTTGCTCAAACCACCTCTCCACTTTTGATTCAATTATGGCAATAATCTTGTAGTTCCTTAGAAAAAGTTCCTGGAGCCCTTTGCCGTAGTCTACATCCATCCACGAGTTAGAAACAATAAATCCAAACCTCCCACCATTTTTAAGAAACTTGGTACCATGGACAAAGAAATATGCATGTATACCGGCCCTTTTGGAGATATTGGCCAACTTTTTATTACCTATGTGAAGAGCCTTCTTTATAAGTTCATCTTTATATTTAATCTGGCCTGTAATTTCTGACATCTCTTCCTGTCTTGTATAGGGAGGATTTCCAACAATACAGTCATACCAACGTGGATAGGTGATCTCTCGATCCTCTTTGCCCAAGGTTTTAGTAATAATTTTTCTCCATTTTTCAGGCAAGTGGAATCCATCCTGGTCAGCCATGAGATCAAAGAAATCAGACTGGGCAATGTTGGGATAATTCTTTGTCACACCGAGATCGTTGATGGCCAGATTGATCATGGAAAGATGAGCGGGAAACTTGGCAATATCAACGCCCCACAGGGTTTGCAGGATATCCTGGTGGGGCATTGTGTGATTCATCAATTTTTTATGTTGATATGCCCTGACAAGGAAGGTTCCTGCACCACATGATGGGTCAATCACTTTGTCTGAATCTTTTTTATGACAAAATCTTAGAATGATGTCCACCACATCGGCATTAGTGAAATACTGCCCGAGGTTATGTCTTTCTTCAGATGGGATAAGCCTTTCGAAGATTCTGCCAATAGTGTCAAAACCGATGCTTGAGAAGTCATACCTTTTTAAAATTTCAACAATCTCTTTAATGTCACTGACAACCTCCTTGTGCTCCGGGAAGGCGATCTGGTCTATGAAATCCGTAGAATATATGGTCTCATAATCTATTTGCTGTATAACCGTGTCAAAATATGATTGGAGTAATTTTTGAAGCTGCCCACCGGCCACGAGGTCATCTGGAATGGATAAAGATGCCAGAATAGTCTGTTTTGATTTCAGGACCTGGTAGAATAGAATTTTATTTGTTAAAAGATAGCCCGTCTGCCTGGCTGCCTTTTCAAAATCATTCTCATGTGCAGTGAAACGCCACTGTTGCTCAATAAACCATCTGTTAAGCTGTTTTCTGAATTTTGGTTCTTTATGGAACCTGTCTCTTATTATTTCCTTGTAATGCCTTGAAAGGCGATAAATTTTTTCATGAAGGAGATAGATGAGGAGTTCATCGATAGGAAGCAGAGGCTCTGTTTTCTTACCGGTATGGACTTCTGAAAGCTCAAAAAGAAACTTTTCTAATCCTTTGATAATGCTGGTTTTAAAGCGTGGCTCCTCGATGGCATCAAGGTCCTCTATTCTGGAAAGGTCATAGATACCGGCAATCTGCTCTGATTCATGGGCATTCCGGTTTACCGCTTCTGTCTTAAACCAGATGAGTTTCTGGAAATTGGAAGTGACAAAGAATTTGGCTTTTCTTTTATTGGCCTTCTGTTGAGCATCAGTTTTTAGCTCATCTGCGAAGGGATCGAAATATGGGCGTTTAAACTCGATAACACACAGCGTATTAGAGCTTTGAGGAGATTCAAAAATATTTACATCTGCCCTTTTTCGAGTCACTTTCTGGGTTGTTTCAACTTCAGCTTTTCCAAAAGGGAGGCCTTTTTCTCTCACAAGCTCATCAATCCATGAGGCAATTTTCGCTGCCCCTGTCCACTCTGTTTTGTGGATCAAGCTATCAAAGGGGCTGGAAACGCTAATGGTTCTGCCTGATAACTTAGACTTTTTATTGATCATTCTCTTCCAAAACCTGATTAACGATTCTTCTTGCTATCTCAAATGCTGCTGCTATCCGAATAATTTTCACATCAGAGAGCCCTTTTATCTCAAGGAACTTTTCCAGCGGCTGATTAGCCATGCCTTTGAATGAGTTAAATTTTTCTATAATCTCTTCTGCTATTTTCTCTGCCGGTTTTCCCTTAATGCCCGATGATATTAATATGGAAAGCAATTCAGCATCTGTCAGGGACTCGGGTCCCATTTCTCTTAATTTTCCTCCTGGATGAGACCACTTCTGCATAGCTTAATCTCCAAACATTATTGAGTTAATAGATTGTGGACTCCTAAATCTCTGATGATTTTTCCGGCACATAGTGGAAGCAATGCTTTGAGGGACTTTAGGTTGTCACCGTAGATGATGAGATTGTCATGGAGGCTGACCTTGTCCGTCAGGCTCTTATCCTTTTTGGGAATCAGCTCATGGTATTTAACGAGCAGATGGTGGTTTTGAACGAACGATTTGCCTTTAAATTGAATTTGCGCCATATCATATCTCCATTTGTGAGAGTCATCCCTTTTTACAAGGAATCAAAATTCATCCCGAACTTAAATAGCTTGCTTCATCTGAAATCCTAAATAAGCCTTAATTGTTCCCCCATTTAATCACTGATCAAGTTTTGACCCCAGACCGACCCCTTTATTAGAGACCCTTGTTTCCATGACATCTAAGAATGCAAGTTTGTTAAGCCTGACCATTTTTTCTTTTTCTTTTTTTATTTTCTTCAAAGTGATCAGAAAGTCACTTCTTTTTTCCAAACATTTTTTGATACAAGCCGAATTATCAGTTTTGATGTTTCAATGAAACCGTCTACCATTTCTTTTGTTATGCTCACTTCCTTACCTTTCCTTGGATGAACCAAAGAATCTCTAACATCCTTAAAAAGCTCAAAGTTTTGCCATAAAGTTTCACCTTTTACGTTTGTAAGGTCACGACCACCACTCTTTGCGATAAGAAAAAAAATTTTATCATCAAGTCGACGATACTCCTTACCTTCAAGTACAAATTGGCCAATATTTTCTCCTTGATTCATAAATCTCAACCGATTTTCTAGCAGAAAGGATCGTTCGTGGAGTTGGAAGGTATCTGGGGCCAAGGACGCAAAGTCGTCGAGCATATTATTCACAAAAGATTCGATGGCGGACCAAGCTAAGATTGTGGCAGGAATCAATTGCCATTGCGAGGCTGGCTCATCATCTTGCACCCTGACTAAAGACCTTTCAGCATAGTCTAGATACTCTCGGTAGGTTAACATTCTTATGTATATCCTTTTGATAATGCGATCAGTCCGACTGTCTGACTAACAGCCTTATTTATGAATGTTTTATCAATAAGTACCTCTTGTTCACAGCTCTTGGCTAAAAATAATTGTGCAATCCGTTGCCTGTCCTTGAGGGCTGATCGGGTACCCAAACCACGATATGTTGGCGGATCTTGGTCATGCTTAAATTGTGACATTTCTTCAGCATTTAAAGGATCTGGTATTTTTGAATTACTTTTGGGTAACCTGTAGTGATTAGATAACCTATTAGGGTGATTTTGCAACAAGCCCGCAACATAACTCCACCCCGTCAGAACTGATTCTATAAGGGCCTTGTTTCTATAAGCTTTCATGTTCTTAGTTTTGGTTTTCTCACTTTTAACTGCTTTGAATTGAGCATCGTGTAAAGAGAAAAATTTTTGCCCTGCTTCGATAAGGGCGGGGTCATTTAAGATATTGGTGTTCTTCATAATACTATCATAACGTGAATCAATAGTTACACCGGTAGTCGCCAAGTATGGCTCATATACATTTCGGTCTAAAACATCGGAAGTCAGTTTACCACCTCTTTCTTTGCCAAGATAGAAATTGATAATAAAACTACGTGCCCGCTTAACTGTCATCCTTTCGGTTCTAGACCCAGTATCGGGGAAGTCTTCACCTTCATTTAGAAATCCTACTTTTCGACACCAATTTCTTAGAGCATTTCCAAATATTGTCTCCTCAACCATTCTATCAAATGTATCATTCGAAACGGATATGCTTGTATTCGATATCAAAGCAACTTCTGTACGCTGCTCCGTACTTAAAAGGAAATATATGCGGAAGCCATGATATCGGTTCTTTTTTTGACCTCCTTTCTTTATTGCACTGATTCTATGCTGCCCTCCCCATACTTTCAGAGGGGTTTCTGAATGATAGTCGGTATTGTACTCCACGATAATATCATTAAACTCACGACCATCACTTGAATCTGCCTCCATCTTGCGATAGGTGGCATGGTTAAGAAGGAGTTCCCTATTCGCCCTATAACTCTCTGGATTTCGAACATCAAGCTTGGCGTTTAGGTCACACAAATTTGCTGCATCGCTCGCCAGCAAAGAACATTTCATGTAATATGAACCTTTTACGCCATCTTGAAAAACTATAATCGGCATATCATGTTCGGATTCCAGTGGACTAATAGTCTTCAAGAATTGGCTCACGGCTGTTTTTACTGCGGAATTATGTTTTGCGTTTATGTTAAAGATAATTTCCATGATTTGCCTCCAATCTAAAGGTCGATACGGGGCAGGCTTGACATACTTGGACCAGTACCAAGGTCAAGTCTTAATTTTTGAATTCTCCTGTATTTTTCCTATTGTCTCGATCAACCGGGATGTTCGTGCAGAACGTGCGCAGAAATGAATATTGCCTTTCCCCCCACACTTTTCCAGACAAAGCAACATCATCTCTTTTATCACAGACCTTAAATTCTTTTTTCCGGGACCAGGCGTGACTTTGGTACCAGAGCTATACGAGCTTTTTAAATTGAATTCTCAGTGCCTTTCCTTCTTTAACGTATACCCTGAAGGTCTTCCATGCATCTATAGTTATAAAATTACAAAATCAGGGTTGTATCTTTTTTATTGAGAAAATCTCCTCAATCTGGGTAGGAACAAGTGTGTTCCTGTGACACTCAGTATCGATCCGCAGTGGAACAAACTAAACCTCACTATCTCTTCAAGATCACAAAAGTGCTTGCGGTCTTTATCAATATCAGGGCAATGATAGCCGCCTGAATACCTAAAAGAGGGATCAAAAGGGTTCCAACTGCAAGGGTTCCAGCACCGGCGCCTACAAGGTCAGCGGCAAAGAGACCGGCAGCAGGACTCTTCTCCTCCCCAATGATCTCTGCGGCAACAGGAAACTGAAGTCCACAGAGCAGTGAAAAGGTAAAACCAAATAAGAAAAAGACGGACTCCGGTATCGGGGACTGAGAGAAGGTTACCCAGATCAGATACATCATGAGCAAAAGGAGCATTCCAGCCTCTGCCTTTATGAGCATGCGTTTACCCCTTTTTTTCCATTTATTCCCCAGTACTGCACCTGGCAAAAGACCAAGCAAAAAACAACTGATTATAGCACCTACCTTAAGATAGACATAGCCATAGATCACCTGAAAGCAGAACAGAATTAACATCTCCACACCCATGGTAGCAAAGCCGGTAGAAAAAAGAACGTATTCCTCTTTCTTTATTAAGAATAGATAAAAGACAAGAGTCCCAATGAGGGTTGCAATAAACCAATGAGGCGAGGTCCCGTATTTCTTGAACCACTCCGCAAACATTATGTTTATGACCCTGGGCTGAAAGTCGGTGTTCAGAGGCTCATTTGGGTTCATGGATTCATTGATGGACCTTATCCGCTCCTCAGTAACATTACCGTAATAGAAGCCGTCGATATAAGATGTGGCAATGGATCTTCTTCTCAACTTTCGGGGAATATCAGTGGCGAGCTTTCCATCGCTTGCAAGGAAATAGATTTCCTCGCCGGGGATAAGGAGGACATTATCAAAATATTTCTTAACAGTATTGAAGATGGAAGACAGTTTCTTGAGCCTGACCTCTGATAAATAGTTAGGGTTTGCAATGAGGCTGAAGGACAGGATGCCATCCTTCCTTAAAATTTCCTTTACCTTGCCAAAGAACTCCTTTGTGTAAAATCGGTTCATCTGGAAGGTATCGGGTTCTGACAGATCCAGGATTATAGCTGAATACCTTTTATCAGTCTCAGCTATATATCTCCTTCCATCAGTAGGGATGATACTAACCTGTTCATGAGGGCTTAAGAGACCGGACTGGCTTGCCACTTTGATCAATGTGGGATCTAGCTCTACATAGTCTATGCGATGAGGGGAGTATTTCAAGATTTCATCAAATGTCTCACCCATGCCCCCGGATACCAGAAGGACATCTTCTACTCTATCGAGCTGGCAGAGGGGATAGTGGACCTTCTCTTCGGCGCTTATTATGTTGAAGGTGGAAAAGATTGGTGTTCCAGACTCCCAGAAGGTATATTGCCCCTTTTCTTCAGTCAAAACTATTCTCCCATAGGGCGATTCCCTATAACTTACTATATTCGGGCCATATTGATGAGAGAGGGTGAAAAGTTCGAACCTTTTTTCAAGCGCAAAGGCAAAAAACAGGATAATGGATAAAAAACCCCCCAGGAAAAGGAGATATCTTCTTAGACGGATAATAAGGGCTAGGGAGAGGAGGATGAGAAGAAAGGAGGTGAGGGCTATTATCTTAAAGGGACTGAAGAAATATACTAAGATAAAACTAAACAAAACCCCACCTGCTATATCCCCAATATTGTCAGTAATGTATAATTTTCCCACTGTAAATTCTTTCCGGTTGGCCTTGATGACACCAAGTGAGTAAGGGAGTATAAAACCAATCAGGAAGGCGTAAGGCGCGCTTAAAGTCAGAATGAAAAGAAAGAGGGGATAAAAACCTGGAGACTCTCCATGGATAAAGACTGTGTCCCTGAAAAGCCTTATCGCAATTATCTGGATCAAGGGGAAGAGGCCTGTTATGAGGGCAAGGATAGAATAGAGGGTGATGGATCTCTTCTTTAAGAGTTTTGATGCAAGAGAGCCAAGCCCACTGACCATCAACCAGCAAAAGAGAACAAGGGAGATTGTAATCTCATTACCGTAAAACTGGGAAAGAAATTCTCGAACTGTAATTAACTGTACAGATATGGATGATATCCCCGTCGCAATAACGGATACTATGATCAGATTGCTAAGATTCATTAACGAGCGGATCTATTTCGGAATCGAAGATCTCTCCTCTTCAAATGCTTGAACCTGATAGGTGGATACTTGGAGTTTATCTGTCTTCCAGCTATCAGCAGGGAGCCCTGCCTTTAGACAGAGATGAGATAAGAAGTCTTCTTTCTTGGGTAGCTGTTCCCAAACCTGGGGCAGAAAGGTGGCCTCGTAAAACCTCTTTTTTATTATTACCCCATCTATTCCTGGGCTCAATTTTCTCAAGAGATCTTCGGCATCTGAATAGGGAAGCTCCTGGGGGGGTGTGAGGATACTTATCTCGATGTCGATTCTGTCAAATTCACCTTTCGTTAAGGGAGGGAATCTGGGGTCCTTGAAGGCCGCATTGATAGCATTTTCCTTTATCCCTTCAATCAAAGGCAGTCGAGGTAGAATATGACCGATACATCCCCTTAAGTTACCCTCAATATTAATAGTAACAAAGTTGCCGAGTCTTTTTTGAAATATCTCTGGTATGTCTTTCCAGTCAATTTGAGGCTCCCCTACATTGAATAGTCTATTCTTAATGGTTTTTCTGGCCACCTCTAAGAGATTTTTTCCTTCATCTTCAGACAGCCATCTTACTTTTTCCATTTTCTCATCCCCCCTTTTTTTATTAACCAGTCTTTTGCCCTCTTTTTTTGCCTCATTATCGCTCTTTTCACCATATAATGCCCCAGAGCCAAGCAAGAAAAAAAACAGAATAAGAACGGTAAAGGAAAGGAATTTTGTGTTCACCTTGCCAGAAGGAAGGCCCTGACTAGATTTTGTAATAGGGCTTAGCATATCAGGTACGGAGATTGAGATAAAAGTACATCTTATTTAATTTGTATCATTTTACGAGATCTGTCAAAATCATTTTTCGGATCCTCTTGACATCGTATATCAATTCTATACATCTTATTTTAAAAAATAGGGCAAAGAAGGCCTGAATCCTATGACTCAGATCACATACCTGATAGGTCAGACAGTTGAGGCGAGAAGCCGACTCCTTAAGGAGGAGATGGCCATGAAGGGGGCTTCATTTAAGAATTCCTTACAGATAGTCCCCTCTCGTAGCATGGTCATGGAACTGGAAGGCCAGGGACCTGGCTGGCTAAACAGGCCAGTCAATGCCCTCGCATCCATAATTACCAGGATATTCTATGATGATATCTTCTATCAATCATTTAAGGATTTCTCCTATATGGATGATACCATAAAGGAGTTGGCAGTGCGGGTGATCCTGAAGAAAAGACATGAGATGCTCGAGGGTTTAAGGTATTTTTTTACCTTATTTGATCCCCATTTAAGTGATGAGACCCTGCCTGGAATATATCAACATGTCTTGGGATTTTTTTCCCTTTTGGTGAGCAACAATTTTGAGGATAGGTTTGTGGATCAACTTTCTCGCAAGATACTTATATTGGATGATATGAAGCCCGGGTCCGGTGAAGAGAGGTATGCCCTGGATACAGATCTTGCCTTGCTCTTTGGTGATTATGAGGAATTTAAGAGAGCCAACCACCTTTATGACAATGATGACATGATCAGTGGTGTGAGGTCTTTCCTGGCCAGTGGTAAATCCCCAAGCCTTTTAGGAGATACTAGATTTATTATCTTTGACGACTTCATCACAATCACGAAGGCCGAAGAAGAGATCCTCTTTTATCTATTCAAAAAGGTAGATGAGGTTCTCTGGCTCCTTGATTTCGACCCGCTTGGAGATAATCCTATCAAGGCATTCAAGCAAGCATCTGGTCGTGAAAGAGATGGTAAGGGCGGGCAGTATGAGGCCTTTCGCATCCTTGCACCTCTCGCTTCCCTCATGGAGAGGATGGAGGAGGACGGATCCCTCGCCCTTGTTAAGAGGGCGCCAGTCGAGGAATTCAAAAATCCTTTCGCTCGTGGACTTTATAGGTCAGGGATATATGATCGTAGTAAAGAAAAGAGGTTAAGGATAAGATCTTTCAACACAAGGCTAGATGAGATTAGGGGAATTGCAGGCGAGATAAAGAAGATTTCTAACCTGACAGAAATAGATGATCTAAGCGGTATAAGGGTCATCTTTCCTGATTTAGATGCGTATGCCCCCCTTGTTTATGAGATATTTCCAGAACTTGGAATCCCTTTCAATATAACTAGGGGCTTACCCCTCATTTCATCTCCTATATCAAAACTCTTTCAACTGATAATCGATATCCCTCTGCATGGTTACAGGAGAGATGATGTCCAGGAATTTTTCACCTCCAGTCTCGTTTCCCCGATGAAAAAGAGGATGAACAAAGAGGAACAGCTTCAATGGCTGATGCTTTTAGAAGGCCATGGGGCCTTTTTTGCCCAAGAAGACAAAGAAGATCTTGCCGTAATCTTTGAGTCGGGATCCGGGGATAGGGAAGAATGTCAGCTGGATATGGCCTATATAGATGGAATTGCCAGACAGTGTGGTATTAAAGGTGGAGGGATAGTTAGTGACTGGTTGCCCCAGGCGAGGGACTACTTCCTTTTCCAGTATAGGAATTTCCTTAAAGGAGGAAGGCGTGCGGATATTCTCTCCGATTATTATCGCTTCATCCAGCAGCTGTTTTACCTGAAAGAGGGCCTTACACCCTTTGGGTGTTTGTTGCGTGAAGAAAATCCAAGGGAACTTGTCAAAGGCTATTTTCGCCTCCTTGATATATTCAGAATCCAGGAGAATGTCTTACTGCTCCTCAAGGATGAAAGAGGGCTTCAGCGGGAGGCGATCTGCAGGATTGTCAAAAGGGATATGAGGGTGTTTTATACATTGAAGGATCTTGGGGTTAGGGCGGCCAGGGAGCTGGAGATGAAACAATCATACTTACCTTACAGTGATGGTATCCCGCTTGTGGAACGCTTCAAAAGAGGGTTTGATATTCTTATCAGTCGCACCAGGATCATGGAGGATCACCATAAGGGTTTCTTGGATATATCCCAATGGACCGATATAACGGGGCACTCATTTGATGTTATCTTTGCCGGCGGTTTCAGTGCTGATGAATTTCCCCTCAAGGAGCCTGACGACTTTATCATACCCGAGAGCTCAGGAGGACATCTGAGAAAGCTAGACCCTGCAGACGAATCAAGGCATCTCTTCAGTCATATCCTTTGTAATTACCAGAAGGATCTTTATCTTTCATATCCCAGGAGAATAAGGGGCAAGGATGTTCAGCCATCCCCAGTGCTGCTGGATATGGCCTCAATGGTTAAGGATGGATCTTCCGATATCGGGATCGAGGAGCTAGAGCGGGCGTTTCCCTGGGAGGACAGTCCTTACTTTACCTGCAGGCAAGAGTTTTTGAATACAGTCGAGGTGGAAAAAAAGGCATCACTGCCGTCAAAAGGCAGCCCTTTTACCCACGAACATATTATCCTGGATGCCGATAGCTTCCTTAATGAATCGGTGATAAGGGGTGTATGCTCCTTGATGGCGAGGGACTCCGTTGATGGTCTATCAGAATATGATGGGCTTGTTTTTAGCTCACAAGACTTCTCTGAGTATATCTCCAATTTCAGGGATATATTTTCTACCTCCAGGCTGGATATGATGGCAAACTGCCCTTTGCGGTATCTCTTTAGGGAGATCTTTTCCCTCGAGCCCATAGAGGAAGCAGGAGAGGAGCTGTCTTTAAGGGATATAGGCTATCACGTGCATGCCATCTTAAAGATGGTCTTTGATGAACTGAAGAAAAGTGGTGAAAATGTGGCCGCAGTTGGCCTATCTAGGGCCTTTGCCTTGGCAAGGGAAATAGGGGAACGCTATGTTTCTCAGCTGAGATACTTAGAGGGACTGGATTTTTTCGAGACGCAAAAAAGGGATATCATGGATGGCTTGGATACAACGTCCACCTTTACCGAGAACGGGCTTCCTAAGAGGGAGGGCCTGCTTGCGCAAATCCTCCGCTTCGAGGAGCGTAATCTAAACAGAGAGGAGACACTAGCCGTTGAATACCGATTCGGAGATAAGGCCAAGAATCCAGTAACGGTAGGCAAGACCAGGATAAGGGGTTATATCGATAGGGTAGATAGGCTGTATGGAAAAGAAAACATCTTCCTTATCTATGACTATAAAACAGGCAGGACCCCTACACTGAGTGAGATCAAGAGAGGGCTTTCCTTTCAACTCCCCGGTTATATATCGGCCCTTACCATGGAAAAGGGTCCAACTGGTGTAGTTGCAAGATATTACCTGGTAAAGAGAAGGTCCTTATCCAAGGGCAATCCCCTTGCGTCCCCTGTCAGTTGTGGCTATGTGCAGAAAACCGGCATTGACCTGAGTGGAATCAAATTGATAGGTGACTATGCCGACGGCTTAGTCAGCCTCTTAAAAAGGGGCATTTTTCATCATTCAACTGATGAGCTGAAGTGTTCCTACTGTGAATTTAGATATGCCTGCTATAAGAACACAAGGCGGATGGATTACCTCGTTGATTCAGGGGTCTTCCCAGATCTGTATTGTGGAAGGAAAAACCTGGAAAGATGGAAAGGGGTAGAGGATTTTAGAAAGAAGTGGAAGGAGATTCGAAAAAAGATGGGAGATTCAGTCAGGGGAAGGAAAGAGGCAAAGATGAGAGCGGATTTTGAGAAGGTAGCCGAATTTAAGGGGTGGTTGCTGGAGAGGCGCCATTCCCTCCCCTTTGATGATAGGTACATCGATCAAATAATCAAAGAGATAGAGGACTACCAGAAAGGGCAGCCTTGAATTGGATGCCCAGAGACCTCATTGGTAATTCCACCGAGGATAAGATGTAAAGGCCCATGAAACCTATTTCTCGGGAACAGCTGGCTCTCGTGCGCATCTCGCTTTGGCTGAAAGGTAACGAGTAAACGACCTGATCTTAACCCAGTGTGCTCTTGAGTTTTCAACACCAACCTTGGTCATTATCCATCCAGCAGGACTGCGGGTACAGGAATAACAAATCATGTGTTTATTTCTGGGCTAGGTTATGCTATGAACCTCATCCTTGGATAGACTGAGCTATAGAACCCTGGAGAAAAGTCATGGCTAAAAAGAGGAGGAATTCAGGAATGCTAATTCCAACAATAGTAATGGGGGTGCTTGCAACTATCCTGCTTGTCGTGGGGTACTACAAGGGACAAGGACAACACATTAATGGTATGAGATCAGCCGTGAATATGACCGTTGAGATCCTGCCATTACTGGTTTTTGTGTTTATCGTGGCTGGTATGATTCGGGTTCTTCTCCCTCATGAACTAGTCTCAAAATGGGTTGGTGTGGAGTCCGGTATACGAGGGATACTCATTGGTACAGTTGCTGGAGGTCTGTCCCCTGGAGGTCCTTTTGTAAGTTTACCTATCGTTGCCGGACTGTTGCGCACTGGTGCCAGCGTTGGTACCATGGTCGCTTTTCTCACAGGATGGTCATTATGGGCGGTTTCACGATTACCCATGGAGGTTGGAATATTAGGCTGGAAATTTACCCTCATCCGTATCGCAAGCACATTCTTCTTTCCACCCATTGCTGGATTGCTAGCCCAAGCGTTCTTTGCGGGTGCTAAATGAATATCCACAGCCCAAGTAAAATATTACGCTGCATGACAGTCGGCGAATTTTCTGCTTCAGCCAGGGAATACAATCCAGGTAAATGTGGTCTTTTTAAGAGACTGTGCTCATGAATAGGAATGAAGGGAGGGGTTAGGGCTTGAACTTTATCACATTTTAGGGTATGGAGTCTTAAAAGGAGGTCTCTGGAGGTGCTAACGGAGGCTGGCTCCTCCAGTTTCTAATGAGGGTACTCTCGTGTTTAATAATGTTATCGTTAAAGAGGTCAGAATTGCTATCTTGCTTCTACCTCCAAGGGAAACGTTATTGGACAGAGAGAGAAAGATGAAAGGGAGGTTAAAATGGAAGGTAGCAAACTGTATGTAGGAAATCTCAGTTATTCTGTAACGAATGAGCAGTTGGAAGAGTTATTTTCCAAGTACGGTGAAATCAAAGAGGTCAATATTATTGAAGGCAGAGGCTTCGGGTTTGTTGAACTGTCTGATCCCTCTGAGGCTGAAAAAGCAAAAGAAGCTCTGGATGGAACTGAGTTCAAGGGACAGAACTTGAGAGTGGGTACGGCTCGTCCACCGAGAAGGAGGGACAGAAGGGAGTATCGAAGATATTAAAATAATAGCACCATGCCATTCAGGTCATATAACCGCAGGGTATTATACAGCCCGGGAGCCTTGTATGTCATGTGGCCTTCAATAAGGTGTGAGCAAAGGTATCGTGATCAATAGAAGATGGGTAAAACCAAAAGCGGGGCTACAGCTTATCTTACTTGTGATAATAGGGGTCTGTGCGGTTAGAACTTATTCCGTCAACTCTCAAGACCCCTATCAGGCCAGAGGGGCCTATGCCATTCCGTCTTGTCCAGGTGGCTCCAGATCCCTACATATCCCCATCACAGAAGAGGAAGGAACACATAACACAGCCCTGAGACAGGATCAACTTCTCCAGGTAAGGCGAGATTCTGATGCTGAGCGGAGTTCCCAAGGGAAGGGTAGGGGTGCAAACATCTGGCTTACCCTACTGGGAATCTTTCTGGGAGGTCTAGCCCTCAATCTTACCCCGTGTATTTATCCCCTTATCCCCATAACTGTATCCTATTTCGGTGGAAAGAGTGAGACGATAAGAGGGCATACTATGGTTCACGGGGTAGTGTACATATTTGGCCTTGCCATAACCAATTCTTTGCTGGGCCTGTCGGCCGCTTTATCAGGGGGAATGCTTGGGGTTGCACTTCAGAAGCCTCTTGTTTTGGTCTTTGTAGCAGGTGTAATGGTTGCTATGGGCCTGAGTTTCTTTGGGCTGTGGGAATTCAGGATACCGGTACGGCTGACACGGTTGGCATCGAAGAGTTATGCTGGTTTCTTCGGAACATTCTTTATGGGCCTGACCTTAGGAATAGTAGCCGCTCCCTGTCTTGGCCCATTTATACTGGGGCTGTTAATCTATGTAGGACAGATGGGAGATCCCTTTTTAGGTTTCCTGTATTTCTTTGTCCTCAGTATGGGTCTCGGTATCCCCCTTTCGGTCTTGGCCGTTTTCTCAGGCGCTTTAGGCAGGTTACCCAAGTCAGGGGACTGGATGCTGTGGATAAGAAAACTTATGGGCTGGGTCCTCCTCGGTATGGCAGCCTTTATAGTAAGCCCTGTGGTATCCTACCTTTTTGGAAAGCATTGGCTTTTGGCCGGGGTATCGGCAGCAGCAGCCATCCATCTTGGCTGGCTTGATAAGACAGGAAGCAATCTTAGGATTTTTCCGTATCTCAAAAAGGGCGTGGGAGTCGCCATGGTGTGCGGTGGAATCATCTACCTGCTGTTAACAGTACAACACGTGTCAGGGGTCGAGTGGATACCATATGATCACTCTATTATTGCAAAGGCCATGGAAGAGAAAAAACCAGCGATCATAGATTTTTATGCAGAGTGGTGTGCACCATGTCGGATAATGGACAAGGAGGTATTTACGGACCCTGAGGTGGTAGCGGTAAGCCGTAATGTCGTTGCCGTGCGTTTAGATCTGAGCAGGGAGCAACCATTTCATGAGGAGGTACTAAGAAAGTATCAGGTCCGGGGTATCCCAACAGTAGTTTTCATTAACAGGGAGGGCCTTGAAGAAAAGAGACTGAGGATCAACTACCATGTGGGTAAATCTGAGTTTCTCAATAGGTTAACATGGTTACTTAAAGGATTGCCTCCCACCAAAGAGTAGCTCCTCATTGGCTATATAGCAGGGTCCGATGTGCTTATATCTATTTCTCGCAATCGGTTTAACCGAAAGTAGATATTTCCTAGATCCATAAGTTCCTCATGGGTACCCTGCTCGACCATACGTCCATGGTGTATGACCACAATCCTATCTGCCTGCTGGATGGTCGAGAGTCTATGGGCAATAATGAGAGTAGTTTGCCTGTTTGACAGCCTGAAAATAGAGTCTTGAATACGTCGCTCTGTCTCCGGGTCCACGCTGGAGGTAGCCTCATCCAGAACCAGAAGAGTTGGGTTATGGGCCAGTGCCCGGCCTAAGGCTAGAAGCTGACGCTGGCCAGCAGACAGGGTTACACCTCCCTCTTTCACCTCATGATCAAGGCCCCTTGGGAAGCCTTTTATGAATCGATAGAAATCTACCTGTGTGGAAATCTCTTCCAGCGTCTCTGCTGTTACCTTTTTATCACCCAGGGATATGTTTTCCGCAATACTGCCAGCAAAGATAAAGACATCCTGCATGACGAGGCCTATCCGGGAACGCAGTTCACTGAGCTTCCAGTCCCTGATATCCAGGCCATCTAAGAGGATAGTTCCCCTTTCAATTTCATAGAATCTCTCCAGAAGATTGATCATAGTTGTTTTTCCTGAGCCAGTAATGCCAACGAGGGCCACTATCTCGCGTGGCTTAACCTCAAAGGAAACGTCGGTGAGGACCGGGAAACCCTCCTCATAGGAAAAAAAGACGTTTTTGAACTGAAGATGACCTTCGGCTCTGATCGGTCTCTTTGCTATAGTTGGCTCCTTAATTACCTCATTTTTATCCATAAACTCAAATATCCGCTCTATGCTGGCCATAGCAGACTGCATTATACTATATTTTTCTGAGATATCTCTTATCGGCTTGAAGAACATCTGCATGTAACCGATGAAGGCTACAAGAGAGCCAAGGGTGAGCTGTTCTGCTATGACCTTTCCCCCTCCATACCATATCATGAGACCTAGGCCCACGGAGGAAAGAACCTCAACAGAAGGCGCAAATACGGCAAAAATTCTGATTTGCCTCATGCCTGCACGGTAATTCTTATGGTTAAGCTCTTTAAAGCTCTCAAGCTGGGATCCTTCCTGGACGAAAAGCCGAATAATCCGAATACCAGAAAGTCTCTCCTGGAGAAAGGCATTGATTGAGGCAATGTTTTTTCTTATCTCCCTGAATACCTCTCTTGCCTGCCTGCTAAAAAACGATGTCAATCCAAATACAAAGGGCAGAAGAAGGAAGGATATCAAGGCGAGGCGCCAGTTGAGGTGGATCAGAACCACGACAATACCTGATAGGAGAAATATATCCTTAAAGACCGTGATGAGAACCGATTTAAACATCTCATTGAGATTCTCGATGTCATTAGTTACCCTGGTAACCAGTCTGCCTACTAGATTTCGGTCAAAGAAACGAATGGCCTGTCCCTGAATCCGGTCAAAAAGCTCCATCCTGATATCCAGCATGATATACTGTCCAGTTTTCTCAAGGAGATAATATTCCCAATAGTTGAAGCCAAGAGACCCCCCAATCAGAAAAAGCAAAAACAGCGCTATAAGAAATACGCCTCTCAGGTCTTTCTGTCTCAGTACATTTATCGTATCAGGAGAGACACCCTTCAATTCCTTAACGGGTATGTAAAGATAGGGTCCCTCTGCTTTCACTACCTTTTCAGGACTAAATAACCTATCGTGATTGATTACATCAGCAGGCACCCTATAGAATCTTTTTCTGGAAATAAGCCCTTTTTCTTGGTAGCGCCTGAGGTCTACAGGCTCTATTTGTTTGAGCTTGGAGTTTGAGATAAAGCCCAATCCAGCCTCTTTTGTGGTGTCTACAAGGTGGCCATATCTCTGATTGAAATCTTCTGCCAAGGCACCGGGTGCTGCCCTCTGGTTAACCGCGTACCAGAAGGACAGTATGTATCTGTCTATAGCAACCTTAGGAAGGTAGGGAATAGAAAGATCAAAGAGGGTGATCAGGAGCGTTAGGGCCAGGGCAAGGAAGATAGGTTTCCTATAAGGCCTTGCATATGGGATCAACCTTTTTAAGAGGCCAATATTGTATGGTTTGCCAAGTTGGCCCTCTTCCATGTATCCATAATCAAAATGCATTGCTATCTACCTCTTTTCCAATTCCTGAGCCAAGAGCTGTCTTTCATAGAGCCTGGAATATTCCTTCTGTGCGGCCAGAAGGATAGTGTGGTCACCCTCTTCTATCAGTCTACCGGCCTTAAGCACATAAATGATATCTGCCCTCCTCATGGTTGAAAGCCTATGGGAAATAATAATATTCGTTTTCCCCTTTCTCGTCTCCAGGATACTGCCTACTATAGTAGCTTCAGTCATGGTATCTACTTGAGAGAGGGCGTCATCCAAGATGAGGATAGCGGGATTTGAGATAAGGGCCCTTGCTATGGTCAGCCTCTGTCTCTGCCCTCCTGACAGGGTTATCCCCTTTTCTCCCAAGAGGGAGCGGATGCCCTTTGGAAAAGAATCCATATCGACAGCCAGTTGAGAGACCTCGAGCACATTTTTGATGAGGTCCTTACTGACTCCTTGTCTACCGAAGACTATGTTGTTCAATATGGTATCGGAAAAGATATGGGCCTCCTGGGTCACAAAGCCGATGGATTGCCTTAAATCCCCAAGGTCTCTGTCATGGATTGGAATTCCATCAATTCGCACCATCCCTCTTTCCGTTTCCACCAACCGGGGTATCGTGTGAAGGAGTGTGCTCTTGCCTGATCCTACTCCGCCTACAATTGCCACAGTCTGCCCGGCCCCTATCGAAAGATCTATATCATTCAGGGCAGGATCTTTCTTGCCTGGATAACAAAACGTTACATTCCTGAGGCAAATCTCACCCCTTATAACTCCCCGAAACGGATTAGTTGGCTGGCTGCTAATTTCAGGAACCTCATGTAATATCCCGTTTATCCTCCTCATTGAGGCAGAACCTCTCTGGATCAGGTTTGTAACCCAACCGAGTGCCATCATGGGCCAGGTTAGCAGGTTCAGGTAGCTAATAAAGGCAACAAAATCACCGGTCGTAATATTCCCCAGAATGGTCAGGTGTCCCCCAATCCAGATAACAATGGCCAGCCCGAGATTGGTAAATAATGTCATCATCGGGAAGAATATGGCGAGGGTCTTGGCAAGATCCAGATTATTGGAGATATAGACCTCCCCTTTCTCCTTCACTCTCCTGTATTCCCAGGGCTGCCGATTGTAGGCCTTAATGACCCTGATTCCGGCCAATGCCTCCCTGACTGACTCCGTCAATTCGGAAAATGTCTGTTGCACCTGTCCGAATTTTTTCCCCATCCTGCGGGTAATGACCAGGGTAAAATAGACGATAAAAGGTGTGGGTATAAGCGCGATGAGGGTTAGTTTTACGTCTATGTATAACATGAAACCTATAGTGGCCAAACCGAGTAACACTCCGTCGGTCAGGGCCACCAATCCCATCCCTGTAGCCATCCTTATGGCATCGACATCGTTTACAACCCTTGCCATCAAGTCACCTGTCTTAGTCTTCCAGTAAAAAGAGAGGGAGAGGGTCTGCAGATGCTTATAGATCCTATTCCTCAGGGCTTCTTCCACCTTCCTGGAGTGACCAAAGACGAGATAGCGCCAGATGTATCTAAAGATCGCCATCACAACAGCGATTCCCACTATGATTAGGGCGTACGTGAGTAACAGGCCAGGGCTTGCTTGCCCGATGGTTAAGGCATCAATGGACCTTTTAATGATTCTGGGTATGAAAAGTTGGAGACCGTCAACTAACAGAAGGCTGGACAGTCCCAGAATCAGGGCCTGCCGGTTTTCAATGAAATAGATCTTAAGAGGTTTAAAGTCCCTTAGCATACTGTCTCAGCATTCGATATCTATAACTGGCAAGGAAAAATCTAGAAAAGCCTCACCTTATAAGAAGATATTACAGATTTTCAACATGAGATGTGAATTTTTATTCTCTTGGCATTCATTCCCAGTATTTTATCTGCCTTGTTGAAGGGGAAGAGATAAGGATGTTTTCTCATGCTGGCACTATTTGGAGTTGTAAAAAGGGCGAATAAGATTGGGATTTCTTCCTTAAGCAAGGGTGAGTTGCCTTACAGTTTTAAGGGAGAAATCAGAGGAAGAAAAAACGGGGGAACGAGAAGAATCTTCGGAGATAGCCACTGACATCTATAAACCAAAACCTCCGATGGAACTGTTGCAAGAGGGACAATGGCCATGCTCGATCTTATTCCTGATTATTGAATAGCCCCACCTCTCAATCAACAACTCTCCGCATTTATAGCAATACGTATTCTCATTTCCCCTTCCAGGAACATTCCCCTCATAAACATAACGGAGACCTGTCTTAATGCCTGTCTCCCTTGCCATATGTAATGTTTCAAGTGGTGTCCGTGGTAGGGTTGTCAATTTATGGGTCGGATAAAATTGTGAGATGTGCCAGGGTATATCTTTATCAACATCTTTTATGAATTCGGCTATCTTCTGCAGCTCATCCTGGCTGTCATTAAGTGTTGGAATGATCAGGGTTGTGACCTCGACCCATATTCCGAGTTCTTTGGCGAGCTTTATATTGTGCAGAACGGGCTCCAGGCGTCCTCCGCATATCTCTTTGTAGAACCTCTCACTAAAGGCCTTTAGATCAACATTGATCCCGTCCAGATAGGGTGAGATCTCCTTTAGGGCATCTGGGGTCATAAATCCATTACTCACAAAGATGTTCTTGATTCCCTCGTGGTTGGCTATCTTCGCTGTTTCATAGGCCAGCTCAAAAAATACAGTAGGCTCGGTGTAGGTATAGGCAATCGATTTACAAGCGGAACTGTCTGCCTGTCTTACTATTTCCTCTGGGGTCATCTTATCGCCGACAATGTATCCATTTCTATCCCTTGGGAACTGGGATATGTCAAAGTTCTGGCAGTGTTCGCACCTGAAATTACATCCAACAGTGGCAATGGAATAGGCCCGAGAGCCCGGATAGAACTGGAAGAGGGGTTTTTTTTCAATAGGATCGATATGGGATGCTACGATCCTATCATAGACGAGGCTAAAGAGGGATCCACCTCTATTTTGCCTTACGCCGCAGATGCCATAGTTCCCATCTTTTATGGTGCACCGGTGGCTGCAAAGATTGCATCTTACTTTACTGTCAGAGAGCTTTTCATACAGCATGGCCTCTTTCATGATTTTTGCCTTGCCTTATAGTGATCTTATGAAGGAAATGTACCTTATAATGATGCAGCGGCTTTGTGTTCAGTAGCAATATCAGGTTACTCCAACAACCTAAGTGTGTCAAGGCATGCCTTTACTCTTCACTATTGACGTAGTCTTCTTGAGCTGCTACATCAATAATCGTTAAGACTGTGGTGAAAACGTTATGCTAAAAAGTTTTTTGCTCTATCTGATTTGTCGGTCGTTCCTATTGGTGATGTATTTCGTACCACTTAGGCTCAACGTTATGCTCGGCAGGCTTACAGGAAGGGCATATTACCGTATTGATAGGTGTCGGCGGCGGCTTATCAAGGCCAATATTTCCGTAGTTTTTGGACGGGGGCTGGATAATAAAAAAAGAGACACCCTTGGCAGAGAGAGCTGCGAGTATCTTGCCATGAATATTTTGGACTTTTTGAAACTACACAAAATAGTTAACCCCGACAACTATCATAAATTTATCGAGATTAGGGGATTGTCAAATCTAATGAAGTCCATAGAGAGGGGCAAGGGCACGATTGGGGTTATGGGACATTTCGGGAATCTCTTCCTTGTGAGATATCTCTGTTACCTCGATATTCCTCCAAGGGCTGTTGTTATAAGGGAGTTAGATAACCCTTACCTGGAACGTTTTATTGGCTCCATTTTTAAGGTACATGATGCCACCATGGTTCGGCCTGATGGGGCAATAAAGAGGGTGCAGCACTTGCTCCTACAGAATGTTATTGCAGTTACTCTTGCCGATCAGAAGGCTGGTGGCAGCCCGAGGGTTGGTAGGCATGGGATTGTAGTTGACTTTTTTGGCATTCCCTCACGGACACATGTAACGGCTCCACTTCTTGCACGGCGTACAGGGGCCAGCATCATACCCGTATTCGTCATAAGAAAGGGACCAGGCAGGTATAGGATAGAAATAAATGAACCTCTCAAGCTGACTCGTACGGCTGACGAAGCAGGTGATCTCAGGAAAAATACACGGAAACTAAATGAGATTTTCGAAGACTATATCAGGAGGTATCCTCATCAATGGTTTTGGTTGCACAGGAGATGGAAGGATATACCTGGCCTGGAAGATCTTTATGACACCAACAATCCCCTTGAATTGATAGAGAATTTCAGAGGTGATCCAAGCAGACGGTAGATGAGAACGGTTCTTTGGATAGTAGTCTTTAGCATATCCATGGCATTTCTGGAATCAGCGGTAGTGATATACTTAAGGGATCTTCACTACCCAGAGGGCTTCGCTTTTCCTTTAAAGATGATAACGGGAAGGCATATTGGTGTTGAGATTGGAAGGGAGACAGCTACCATTTTTATGCTCATTGCTGTATCTGCCCTCAGTGGCAAAAGGTTCTGGGAGAAATTTTCCTATTTTCTCATCTGTTTTGGTTTCTGGGACCTATTTTATTACCTATGGCTAAAGGTTGCCGTTGGGTGGCCGTCATCTTTAGTTGATTGGGATATCCTATTCTTGATCCCCCTTCCCTGGATCGCCCCTGTCATTGCCCCCGTGACTATTGCCACAATGATGATCTTGGCTGGCCTGTTTATTATCCTTCTTTACAAAAGGGGATATGATTTCAGGCCGTCATCCCTGACGTGGGTTCTGACAATAGTCGGCACCCTTATCATCCTTTATTCTTTTATGAGGGATACCGGTGCCAGTCTATATCAGCAGATGCCTTTGCCATACAGGTATGATGCATTAATAGCAGGAGAGATTCTTTACCTCTTGGCTATTTTCTTTGCCTGGAGAAATACGGTCTATAAATCCCGTCCCAAGAAGGAGATATGATTGAGAAAGGTTGAATCAAGTTTAGGTTATTTAACCGCCCTGGTGGTGGCCAGGGCAAAGGCCTTCCTGTCTGACCTTATGGCAGACCTCTTCCGGTAGCCGTCCTTCTTATTGAACCCAAAATGAAGTTTAGCTTTTCAACCCCGGTGTAATTTGTTATCATTAAAAGCTCGATCTTAAAAGTCCAGAGGTGCAGAGAAGCCAGGGCTTGAGCGATAAAGATTGAGGAGGAGTCCTTGAGTCACGATCTGGATCAGGCATTCGAGCTTTTAAAAAAGAAGGAACAGGATTATACTGCCTATAAGTTCAGAACCAAGGAGACAATGGCGGTCTTTGCCTTCTTTGATCTGGCCCAGGAATTTGCCAGCCTTAGTAATCTTTACAGAATAGCAGTTGCCGTAATAAAGTTCTTTTTTAACTATGAAAGCCGCATTTATACAATCAGACCTGAAGATGAAGCCCTGATGCTCCAGTGCTGCACCTCTGAGGGTCTTTTAGATCCACCTGTGCCGGCCAGGGCAGATATTGTCACTCAAGATAGTCCTTATAGATTTGGCTCCTCCTTTCTCTTTCCCATTATTGGGAAAAAGGCCTTGGCAGATAAGGTCCCCCTTTTCTTGGATGATCAAATTTTGGGCATGTTCGAGATATATCCAGTCAAAAAGATGGGTGAACGTGAACTTCTCTTTTTGAGTAAATATGCCAACAGGGTCGGCTATAATATGCACAATAAGCTGGTTGTTGAACAGAACTTAGGACATATTCGGTTTATCAATCAGCTCGTGTCAGATATTGAACACAATGTGATTACGCCAAATCTCTATTATAAGGCCTTTCTCATCAACATGAAGAAAAACCTAAAAAGATATCTCTCAGAATTAGAGGGCCTTAGCTTTATCCTCCCAAAGACCGAGGCCCCTAGGCATTTCCCAGAAGAAGCGATTATCCAAGCAGTTGATAATCTCAACAGTATCCACCAGGATATGGGGAAAAAGATGGAAGAATTTGAACGTCATTTTAACCACCTAAGTCTCTTTATCGAAACACTCTTTCGGGGGGAACATTTCAAGACCGGAGGCTATGTGCTCAAGAGACGATCTTACAATCTTCTAAGGGATGTGTTTTTACCAGAACTGGAACACTACCGGAAGAGATTGGAGGATAAACAGATAGAGATAGTTGAGCCATCACATGTGCCTTCAGATAAGGATCTGACCATATCTATTGATCTGGGCTTGACAGCTCAGGTCTTTGCCAATCTTCTCTCCAATGCGCTGAAGTACTGTCAGCTGTTTTTGGATGAACATGGTAACTATCGAAAGTATATCACTTACACTATAGAGACAGTAGGCCAGAAATCATATGAAACCCAAAATGCCCTTAAATTTAGCCTCTTTAGCTCGGGTACACCGATTTCAACAGAAGGGGCACTCCGAATATTTGAAGATGGTTATAAAGTCCAGGAAGATAACAGTAGAGGGGGTTCAGGGCACGGGCTTTATTTCGTCAATAATATAGTACAACTTCATGGAGGATACGCGGGTTGCAAGCCACGAGAAGATGGAAATGACCTTTATATAGTCTTACCAAAGGTCTCGGCCAGTGACAGGCCAGGGAAAAAAGCTAGATCTTGATGAGTTTGCCACATACGTTTTATATATATCCACAGGATGCTTCCCATCGTCGCCATAGTCGGTCGCCCCAATGTCGGTAAATCTACCCTTTTCAATCGCTTAACAAAAAAGAGAAGCGCTATTGTTGATGACATCCCCGGTGTAACGAGGGATCGCCTGTACACCACTATAGAATGGGATGGCAGAAATTTAGTGCTTGTTGACACAGGTGGTTTTGATCCCTCTCAGAAGGGAGCAGTATTGGATGGAGTAAAGAAACAGGTTGAGATGGCTATTGAGGAGGCAGATTTGATCATTCTCCTGTTTAATGGGAGGGATGGGCCTGTGCCGGATGATGAGGAGCTGCTCATGGTTCTGAGGCGGTCAGAGAAAAAGGTAGTCTATGTGGTGAACAAGATTGACGGCCCGGAACAGGAGCATTTAAGCCTGGAGTTCTATTCTCTTGGCATGGATAAGATTTTCCCCATATCTTCAGCTCATGGATACGGGATTGGCTCGCTCATGGGGCAGGTCATCAAGGATCTCCCTGCTATAGAGCAGCTCCATGAGGAAGAAGGGAGGATAAGGATAGCGATTATTGGCCGTCCCAATGTGGGCAAATCCTCCCTCATTAATAGGATCATTGGGTCTGAGAGATTAGTTGTGAGTGAACTGCCAGGGACCACAAGAGATTCTGTGGATATATCATTTGAAAGAGGAAAAAAATCTTATCTATTGATAGATACTGCAGGGATTAGAAGAAGGGGCAGGGTTAAGGAAAGGATTGAAAGATTTTCAATAATCAGGGCATTAAAGGCGATTAATAGATGCCATATTTCCGTTATCTTACTCGACTCTGAGGCAGGGGTATATGATCAGGATGCACGAATCTGCGGATACGCACTTGAGAGTAGCTGTGGTATGGTTATAGCCCTTAATAAATGGGATCTTATTAAGGATAATCCCTCTTTAATTAGATCCTTAGAGGATTCTATTGACCGACAGCTGGGATTTGTCTCTTTTGTACCAAAAGTAAATATTTCGGCCCTCACTGGAGAGAGGGTTAGAACACTATTTGAGCTGGTAGGTAGAGTCTGGGCACAATATAATGTTCGCGTGCCAACACCAGCTATTAACAGGGTTTTAGAGAATATAGCCAAAAAACATCCTCCACCATTGGTTGGTGGAGGGAGGCCTAGATTCTTTTATGCCACCCAGGTCTCGGTTCGTCCGCCTACCTTTGTTATCTTTGTTAACAGGCGAGATCGTGTTCGCATTTCCTATGAGAGATTCCTTGTTAACCAGTTTAGAGAGCACTGTGGGCTAGACCTTATCCCAGTAAGAATCCTCTTCAGAGAAAGATGAAACCAATAATCTTTGCTTCAAGGATTGCTTTCATATCGTGGATTCTCCTATCATGCACATCATGCGGTAGTACTTCATATGAAAGAAATCAAGGGCCTATCTATATTGCTATTGTTGCCCCCTTTTCAGGACCCTTATCTGAATTTGGTTGGTCGATGCTGAGGGGTGGCAGGATGAGGACAGAGGAGGGCAAGGATCAAATCCTCCTTAATGGCAGAGCGGTAAAACTGATGGCATTGGACGATGGGGGAAACGCCGGGAAGGCGATTAGATTGGCCAAAAACATGCGCAGCCACCAATCAATTGTATCGGTAGTGGGACATTTGACAACTGGTTGTACCCTATCTGCAATTCCCCTCTACAATGCGGCTCAGTTGATCCATATCTCCCCTGTGGCCACGGGTGACGATCTGGAGAGCATCAAATCCCCTTACACATTCAGGACAATTCTGTCTGAGGGCCGACAGGCAATATCCTTAGCAGATTACATGTACCGCACACTAAATGGCAAAGAGGTGGTACTCATTTATGAGGATTCCCCGTTGGGTAAAAGATTGAAACATTCCTTTCTTTCAAGAGGCAAGGGCATAGGACTTTGTGTAAAAGAGATTTTGGTGAAGGTTGGTGCCTTTCAAAATCTTAGTGAGGCCATAGATAGAATTGTTACATTAAGGCCTGGGGCGATTTTTATAGCAGGGGGCCCCGGTTTTGCCGGCATGATAGTCAGGAAATGGCCGGAAAAGGTTGAAAGGCCTTTGATCTTTGGGACATATCGGCTGGTATCAGAGGAATTTATTGAGATGGCAGGAAAACATGGTAAAGGGATTCTGGCAGCCCATCCATGTGTCTGGAGGTCTGATTTTGAAAGAGGAAGGGATATAAAAGATAGGTATGAGAAACGATTTAAATACACTATGGACTGGCTGGCCATCCAGATCTACGATGCGATTGACCTTTTGCTGTGGGCGATAAATAAGGGGGGAATGGATCCTGCTTCTATAAGAGGTGCATTGCAAGGCCTTAATTCTAAAAATAGCTCTATGTCCGGCCTTACCGGTCCGATATATTTTAACCCGGACGGTTCCCTGGCAAGAGAGGTGACCGTTGCTACCTATACTGGGTCTCGCTGGGAATTAAGGGATTAATTGTTCCTTGAGCTTCTTGAGTTTATTGTGTTCGGCTAGACTGTATGAGGTGAAGGCTACATACCAGATGAACTCGGAGAACTCAAGAAACTCAACAAACAAAAAGTAGGGAGGAGTATTATGGAAAAGATCGAGGTAGTCTTTGCAAGAGAGGTCCTGGATTCGAGAGGAGATCCCACTGTCGAGGTTGAGGTGGGTTTATCTGATGGCGGATGGGGCCATGCTGCAGTTCCCTCCGGTGCCTCTACAGGTGAGTTCGAGGCCTTGGAGTTGAGGGATGGTGATGCAAAAAGATACTCAGGTAAGGGTGTACTGAAGGCAGTAGAGAACGTTAATAATATTATCGGTCCTGCCATAACGGAAATGGACCCTCTTGCTCAGTCTCTTATTGACAAGACAATGATCGAGCTAGATGGCACACCAAACAAGGGGAAATTAGGGGCAAATGCAATACTGGGTGTATCTCTTGCTGTAGCGAGGGCCGCTGCCGACAGCTTAGGTATGCCCCTCTACAGATACATAGGTGGGACAAAAGCATGCAGGCTCCCCACGCCCATGATGAATATTTTAAATGGAGGCAAGCACGCTGCCAACAATTTAGACGTGCAGGAGTTTATGATTATGCCAAAAAGGGGAGAGAGTTTCAGGGAGGCCTTGAGAGTTGGCTCCGAGGTTTTTCATTCTCTTGCTAAGGTTCTCTCAGATAAAGGGTTATCAACAGGTGTGGGTGATGAGGGTGGCTTTGCACCAAATCTGAACTCAAATGACCAGGGGATAGAAATCATATTGCAGGGGATAGAAAAGGCCGGTTATAGGCCAGGTGAAGATGTAGTTCTGGCAATTGATGCAGCAGCCTCCTCTTTTTATAGGGATGGTAGATATACATTTACCATGTCTGACCAATCGGAGAGGGATTCAGAGATGATGATAGAATTCTACGCTGACTGGGCTAAGAGGTACCCCATCTTTTCCCTTGAAGATGGTCTCAATGAAAATGACTGGGGTAACTGGAAGACCCTAACTCAGAGACTGGGAGAGCAGATTCAGATTGTAGGTGATGATATCTTTGTTACCAATCCTGACAGAATCGCCAGGGGCATAAAAGAGGGGTCTGCCAATGCTGTCTTGATAAAGCTTAACCAGATAGGAACCTTGACGGAGACCCTCCAGGCTATTGAGATGGCCCACAGGGCCGGCTGGAAAACTATTATCTCCCATCGCTCTGGAGAGACAGAAGACAGTTTCATAGCTGATCTGAGCGTGGCTGCGGGTAGTGGACAGATAAAGACAGGATCCCTCAGCCGATCAGAGAGGATATGCAAGTACAACAGGCTCTTGAGAATCGAGGAGGAATTAGGGGAGGTGGCCACATTTGAGTTCCCCTCCTGACCCGGACAAGCCGGAATCGAATCCAAAATGCGAATATCGAAATAGGAAACAAATCCGAAATCCAAATAACGAATGTTCAAAACATTATGGCTCTTACAAGATGAAGAAACAATTCGAATACCAGCTAAATCAGCTTGTTTTGGGCTTTTGTCATTTGAAATTTGTTTCGAATTTCGAATGTAGGATTTCGAATTTCAATCTTCCAATGCACCAAAAAAATCTTCTGCCAGAAAAAACACAAATTGCATGGCTGAGGTACTATCGAGAAGATGGCCATCCATAGTATACGTGAGAACATATTTCTCGTTGATCTGGATTTACCCGTTCCAGGTTTCCACCATTTTATCAGTAGCTGGATCATTAAGGAGGGAGATCGGGCTATAATAATTGATCCTGGTCCTTCTGCAACTATTACCATCTTACGGAACGCATTAAGGGGGATAGGGATCAAGGGGATTGACTATATTTTTCTCACCCATATCCATCTTGATCATGCCGGTGGATGTGGAGATTTGATAAAGACCTATCCAGATCCTGTCGTTGTTTGCCATCCCCAGGCTGTTGCCCATCTTTCTAATCCGGAAAGGCTCTGGCAAGGCTCGGTAAAGGTCCTTGGGGATCTGGCGAGGGCATATGGCAAACCTTCCCCTGTAGACCAGCAAAGGATTTGCTCGGAGCCCGATATCCGCTGGACGGATTATATAATCCAATCCTGTGAAACACCAGGACATGCATCCCATCATGTGTGTTTCTTCTTTGGAGACCTTGTTTTTGCCGGGGAGGTTGCAGGCGTCAGGGTCCCTTCAGGCAATAAACCTTATATCAGGCCAGCTATTCCACCTCCCTTTAGGCCTGAAATCGCCTTAAAATCCATCTCCCTGGTTACTGACAGGAGCCCTCAACTAATATGTTATGGCCATTATGGTTTCCTCGGGGATGCAGTTACTATGCTAAGAATTGGTCAAGAGCAGATACGGTCCTGGCTCACCATAATAGAAGACTGTCGGGCTCAGGGTCTCAATCTTGATGAAGAGGAAATCTTTGGCGAGATCCTCGCCAGGGACCCCTATGTGAGCTCTTTTAATCAACTGGAACCAGACATCAGAGAGAGGGAATCATACTTTATTAAAAATAGTATTAGAGGAATGCTGGGCTTTATAAAGAGCCAGTGAAGCTCCACCTCAAAACAGCGAAGCATAAGGAAATTTAAAAAATCCGAAATTCGAATATCGAATTTTTAAACAAATCCTCATGACCAAAATCCCAGATGTTCTGAACGAAGAACCGTTTGTCTAGGGGAATTCGGCTTTGAGCTGTTTCGAATTTTGAACATTTGAATTTTGATATTGTTTGGGATTTAGGATTTCGGATTTCGAATTTCAAAGTCCCGAGACAAGTCGGAAATCGCTTTCAACCTGACATGGGTTTTAAGATCTCGGGTAATGAACACGCTTGGTTATGATCATAGACCTTCATTGCCACACCAAATATTCCTACGATTGCTATCTGGAACCAATGGACCTCATTAAAAGGGCAAGCGAACTTGGCTTAGACGGCGTTTGTATCACAGAACATTACTCTTATGCCCTTTCCAGGGCCGTTACAAATATAGATCAGGTTGATGGATTCCTTATTTTGAGAGGCCTAGAGATATCAACGAAGAGGGGGCATCTACTGGCTTACGGTGTGAAAGACGATTCCTGGAATACCTGGTCAAGGGATAACTATTTGGATACATGGGAGGTCATCAGAAATGTGCACCTAAAGGAAGGTATATGTGTCCCGGCCCATCCTTTTAGAGGATGGGACTCCCTTGAGGATGCCATCTTTACTATTGACGGCCTTGATGCCTTGGAAACACACAATGGCTCTAACAGCTTGGATGAAAATGAAAAGGCCATCCATGCGGCCTCCAGCCTAAAACTACCATCTATAGGAGGTAGTGACTGCCATAGCAGTGAACAGGTCGGAAGGGCATTAACAGAATTTTTTAATCCTATTCAAACAATAGATGACATGGTAGGGGAGATCAAAAAGGGGAACTGCCGTGGGGTGTATATGTGATGTGCTTATCCATCCTTTGCCTTCCTTAATCAGGCATTCTTAAAACTCCCGCACCTTGCATTTTCCCTTGTTTTAAGAGGACTAAGGCGTGATTAGCCTGATGCAATTCAAACTCCCTGACAGCCGGTATAATTGGGATTCGAGCAGCCAATGGCAAGAATTCCTGAGCATCTTTTCTGGCAACATTGGCCACACTCTTTATCTCCTTTTCATGCCACACGTATCTGGCATACTCTAATTCAGGGATCGGATTGATTTTCCTGATTGCATTGATAACAACCCTTCCCCCCTTATTCAAAACCCCCAAGGCCTCCCTGACTGGTTCACCTACTGGGGTGAAGTCGATAGCACAGTCAAGCTTTTCTGGCGGGCTATCCCCTGTTGCACCAACCCAATCTGCCCCCAATTTCTTGGCCAAGTTTTGATGCTCTTTCTGTCCCTTTCTTGTAAACACAAAGACCCTACAATCCCAATACTTAGCAACCTGGATAGCGATATGGGCGGAGGCCCCAAATCCATAAAGGCCAAGAGTCTTACCAGGTTTTATCCCAGAAAGCCTTAAGGCCCTGTAGCCAATGACTCCAGCGCATAAAAGCGGGGCAGCCTGACAATCAGAGAATCGTTCAGGGATAGGGTAAGCAAAATGCTCTGAAATGACTGTATATTGCGCATATCCACCATTGGCATCGAGGCCTGTGCCGAGAAATTGGTCACATAAATTCTCATCACCTCTGAGACAAAATCCACATTCCCCACAGCTTGAATAGATCCAGGCGATACCTACCCTATCTCCGAGCTTAAATCTGGTTACCCCGGAACCCAGGGCCTCTACCCTTCCGACAATTTCGTGGCCCAAGACAGTGGGAAATCTTGGTGGGATAAGTCTCCCCTCAATTTCATCAAGCTCAGTATGACAGATTCCGCATGCAGAAACCTTTATCAAAATTTGTCTAGAACTGGGAACAGGATCCGGTAACTCCACCATCTCCAATGGTTCTTGTGTGAGGGGTAAGTCAGGTCTTTTCCGGGGTTCACCTTTGACTCCAATCTCAGAAAATTGCTTTAACACCATGGCCTTCATGTTATACCCCCCTTCATCTTGAGGTTCTCCTTTCCTCCCATTTTTCCTATTCTCCTATACCATACCCTCCCTAAATTTCTCAGCAAGGGAAACCCGGTAAGGCCTGAATTTGAATAACATAAGAAGCTCGTAATTTTAAGAGGTTTTTGCATCAGCAAATCGCGGCCCATTTGTTATTCGCTCGCCCCTTTCTTCTTAGGAGGATTCTTGGGGTACAAAGGAGGTTGAGCTGAAGAGGCTGTTGGCCCCGTTAGGGACCTGAGAAATTAAAAAAACCCCTTGATAAAAGTCTTTTAGTAATATATCTACTAACTACGCTCAAGGAGAGCCTATTCTAACCAATGGGAGGCTGCATGAAAGAGATTCGCATTCATGGAAGAGGAGGGCAGGGCTCCCTTGTTCTTGCCCAGTTCATGGCCATTGCTGCCTTGGAGGATGGAAAGTATGGCCAGGCCTTTCCCTTTCTAGGCGGCGGTGGGGAGAGAAGGGGGAAGCCCATCATGGCCTTTTGTCGTTTGAGTGACCGACCGATACGGCTTCGAAGTCGAGTGAATGAGCCGGATTACGTGATCGTGCAGGATGCTACCATCCTGAGGGAACTTGATGTCGTGGAGGGGCTTAAAGATGGAGGGATGATCCTGGTGAGTACAAAAAGAGATGTGGCGGAGCTTGGCCTGAAGGGATCGTTTCGCTTATTTACCTTTTCTGCTGATGAGATTGCGCGAAGAATCCTGGGGAAGCCGATCATGAATACGGCACTTCTCGGGGCCTTTGCTGCTTTAACCAAGGAATTAACCCTGGATGCCACATTGAGGGCAGTCAGGAGTAGGTTCCCGGGTGAGTTGGGCGAAAAGAATGCCCAAGTCGTTCGAGAAAGCTATAGGCAATTGATGGGGGAGTAATTATGAAAATTGTGCCTGGGGCAGTGGTCAAGGGAGGAACCTCTCTTGGGTATAAGACCGGTAGTTGGCGGGATCAGAGGCCGGTGATTCGTAAGGAATTGTGCAAGGCATGCGGCCAATGCGAGATGGTCTGTCCAGACAGCGCTGTTTATGTGGTAGATAAGATTTATATCATAGACTATGACTATTGCAAGGGCTGCGGGTTGTGCGCATACGAGTGCCCAACCGATGCCATTGAGATGGTCCTAGAGGAGAAATGATATGAGCTATATTAGAGTTGTAGAGGGTTCAGAGGCCGTGGCCTTGGCAGTCAAGGCCTGCCGTCCTCAGGTGATATCCTCATATCCAATCAGCCCTCAGACCCACATTGTGGAGCATCTGGCGAAGATGGTGGCAGACGGTGATCTGCAGGCTGAGTACATAAGGGTGGAGTCTGAGTTTTCCGCGGCCAGTGTCATAAGCGGTTCCTCTGCAGCTGGAAGCCGTTCTTATACGGCGTCTTCATCACAGGGATTGCTGTTGATGACCGAGGTGCTGTACGCCAGCGTAGGCATGCGTCTTCCGTTCGTGATCACCGGTGTCAACAGGGTAGTCTCAGCGCCGATCAGTATTCAGGTGGACCATCAAGACACGGTCAGCCTGCGAGATTCTGGAGCCATCCAATTCTATGTGGAGAGCTGTCAAGAGGCCTACGATACCCATATCGCCGCGTTCAAGGTCGCAGAGGACCGGAAGATTCTCCTTCCAGTGATGGTCTGCATGGATGGCTGGGTACTGACGCATTCCTACGAACGCAACTGTTTTATGGAACAAGACGAGGTAGACCGTTTCCTGCCTCCGTTTCAGCCGGTCAATTTTCTGGATGTGAAAGATCCCAAGTGCTGGGGGTCATTCGCCGAGGAAGATATGCTCATGGAGTTCAAATATTCCATTCAGGAGGCTATGCAGTATGGAAAACAGAGGATCAAGGAGGTCTTTTCAGAATTGGCAGAGATTACCGGGCGCGATCATGGCGGGCTCATCGAGGCGTATCGAACGGATGCTGCGGAGGTGATTCTACTTACAATGGGATCCATGGCAGGCACAGCCAAGGATGCAGTGGATGAGCTTCGTTCAGATGGAAAGAAGGTGGGCCTTGTAAAGCTTCGGTGCTACCGACCTTTTCCCTATGAAGACATCTGGGATGCTGTCAAGGGCGCAAAAGTAGTTGGGGTCATAGAGGCCAATTTTTCCCTGGGGAGCGAGGGGGCTGTAGGGATGGATCTGAAGTCAAAGCTTTGTGGAAGAGCGGATGCCCCCCTTGTGATCGACTTTATCGCAGGTCTGGGGGGCAAAGAGGTAAATAAAGTGGCGATTGGCGAGATCGTTAAAAAGGCCGAGGAGGTGCTCAACTCAGGCCTTCCATTGCAGGAATCCCATTGGGTGAGTCTGAACCGAACTATTCTACCATAGGAGGCTGATTATGAGTGTCCGGTCTAGTGCAAGTCTACAGGACCTATTTGTCTCTGGTCACAGGGCCTGCCATGGGTGTGGCATGGCCTTGGCGGTGCGGCACATTTTGAGAGCCACGGGCAAGAACGTTATTGTGGTCACGCCCACAGGCTGTCTTGAGACCTTTGCTTCACCTTACGGATTCTCCCCATGGCGTGTCCCCTGGATTCACCATCTTTTTGAAAATGGGCCTTCTGTTGCCTCGGGTGTTGCGGCGGCTTTAAGGGCCCAGAAGCGAGACTCGACACGTGTTTTGGTGATCGCTGGAGATGGGTCTACCTTTGACATTGGGTTCGGGGCGTTATCCGGGATGCTGGAACGTGGCGATGATGTATTCTACATCTGCACTGACAATGGGGCATATATGAACACTGGAGGCCAGCGCAGTGGAGCCACACCTATGTATGCAGCGACGACTACCCACCCAGCGGGCAAGGAATCTCTTGGAAAGACCGAAATGATGAAAGACCTTCCAGCCATCGTGGCTGCCCACGGTACCCCATATGTGGCTACAGCCTCTGTGGCCTATCTCAGGGATTTACAGAAAAAGGTGAAAAGGGCCATGGAATTCCACGGTCCACGCTATCTCCAGATCGATACACCATGTCCTTCCGTGTGGGGTTTTCTCCCCGAAAGAACTTTGGAGATTGGGCGCATGGGGAGTGATTGTGGCCTTGTTCCTATTTTTGAGATGGAAGACGGCAAAATCACCGGCGTGCGCAGGATTAACAAGAAAATCCCGGTCGCTGACTATCTGAAGGCCCAAGCACGATTCAGGCACCTGTTCACGAACGCTCGGGGTCAGGCTGTGCTAACCAAGATTCAGGCCATGGCCGACCGAAATATTGAAAAATACGGGCTCCTGAGACGATCTGGAGACAAGAAATCAGAGAAGTCGTCGAAGTAGTGAGGTGCGCAACCTTCCTCAATCACACCAAGAGAGACCCTTATATGCCCTCTATACTGCCATCCCGCTGGAGGAGGACTAAGTGCTTCGATTCGCAAATACTATAACGTATTCTCATGAGTATAATCTTTGCGATTGCTCACTCAGCACTTAGTCCCGAGTAAATAAATACGTCATCGAATTTATGAATCGAGGGACTAAGTTTGCAGAGTTCTCAATAAGTGTGTAAGATGAAAAAATAGTGCCATGTTCTGGGTATCGCCTTTACGCAGGGCGAGGGGATGAGAGTATGACAGAAGACTTCAGGACCAATAGGGTTGGCCAATGCACCGTTAGTTCTCCGTTGGATTCTGCGGTCTTTATTGATGACAGTGAAGGGATTCTCGTCGATGCAACGCTTTCAGGCTACCAAAAGGCCCAAGGTACTCCACTTTTTCTTGAAAAGGCAGGTCCAAGAGAGAAGATTTTTTTCAATCCAGAAACGAGCAGGGCTGCTTTAGTCACATGTGGAGGACTTTGCCCCGGTTTGAATGATGTTATCAGGGCTGTTGTTATGGTCCTGTGGTATAGGTACGGGGTCAAGGAGATATTGGGATTACGATATGGATTCGAGGGCCTGATAGCCTCATTCAATCATGAGCCTTTAGTCCTTAAACCAGAACTGGTTGAAGACATCCACAGGGATGGTGGTACCATCCTGGGTACATCCAGAGGACCTCAGCCCCCTGCCCTCATGGTAGATTTCCTGGTGGAAAGAAAAATAGATATGCTCTTTACCGTAGGTGGTGATGGGACCCAGAGAGGTGCGATTGAAATAACCAGGGTGATAGAAAAAAGGGGTCTTGCCATCTCTGTTATTGGCATTCCTAAGACCATTGATAATGATATCCTATTCACTGAAAGAACCTTTGGCTTTGAGACCGCTGTAGCCATGAGCCAGACACCTATATCCGGTGTCCACATGGAAGCCAAGGGAGTAAAGAACGGGATAGGAATAGTCAAACTTATGGGAAGGGAGTCAGGCTTTATCGCTACCTATGCCACCATTGCGTCAAGTGATGTAAACCTTGTACTCATACCAGAGGTCCCTTTCTCTTTGGAGAGGGTGTTTGCCTATCTCGAAGATCGCATTATTAGGAAAGGACACGCGGTGATTGTTGTTGCAGAAGGCGCGGGGCAAGAGCATGTACCTGCTGAGGGTACTGACGCATCTGGAAACAAAAAACTTGGGGATATCGGGCTGTTTTTGAACACAGCCATAACAGAATACTTTAAGAGCCGCAATCTCCCCGTAACCGTAAGATACATCGATCCCTCATATACTATTCGCAGCGCACCGGCAACCCCGGATGATTCCGTACTATGCTTCCAGCTCGCTGAGAACGCTGTACATGCGGCAATGTCAGGTAGGACCGCGATGATAGTGGGGATATGGAATGGTCATTTTGTCCATATACCGATCCAGATCTCTGTCAGGGAACGGAAGAAGATTGACACATCAGGCCTCCTTTGGCAGAGCGTTCTGGATAATACCGGACAGCCGAGGAATCTTGCTTGAGGAAGGGCGTTGGAGCCATCCATGGGGAGCACTATTATTGAAGACCAGAAAAAGGCCTTAAAGCGCATATTTAGGGCTGGGCTCAAGGCTGTAGATCCTGAAAGGGCAGTTCGAGAATATGTCAGGCGTAAGGGGGCCCGATTGTTTGTCGGAGACCGCTCTTACCTGCTCGATCGCTTCAAAAGGATCTTACTGGTTGGGGCAGGAAAGGGTACAGCCCCCATGGCCAAGGCCCTGGAAGATATTCTTGGAGACCGGCTGACCGTTGGATGGATTATCGTGAAGTATGGACATGGAATACCGTTAAACAAGACACATATTATGGAGGCAGGTCACCCTATTCCCGATGAGGCCGGTCTCAGGGCTACTGAAGCACTCTTAAAGCAGATCCGGAGCTGTACAGAGGAGGATCTCATCATTTGCGCCTTTTCTGGAGGGGGAAGCGCTCTTCTGCCAGCTCCTTTGTCAACCATTAGTCTTGATCAAAAGCAGGAAAGCACCCGTCTTCTTCTGGAATGTGGCGCTACTATTCATGAGATTAATGCAATCAGGAAGCACCTCTCGCGCAGTAAGGGTGGATGGCTAGCCAAAACCGGCTATCCAGCTACCTTAGTCTCCTTAATGTTATCGGATGTTATTGGTGACAGACTGGATGTTATCGCATCAGGCCCCACTGTTCCAGATGAAAGCACCTACAGCGATTGCATAAACATAATTGAGAAGTATGATCTCATGAACAGGTTGCCCATAGGTGTTGTAGAATATTTTCAACAGGGCGTAGCAGGTATTGTACCTGAGACCCCTAAGGTTGGGGATTCTGCATTCTCAAAGGTTCAAAATCTTATCGTGGGAAATAATAGAAAGTCCCTTTTAGCTGCTCAAGAACAGGCGATTTCCCTTGGGTACAATACCATGATCTTGTCATCTCAGATTGAGGGGGAGGCAAGGGAGGTAGCTCATGTCTTTGCGGCTATCGGAAAGGAGATCTGCCAGGCAGGTCTCCCAATATCGCCTCCTGCCTGTGTCCTGGCCGGAGGAGAGACGACAGTAACAATTCAAGGTGCCGGCAAGGGGGGCAGGAACCAGGAGTTGGCCCTGGCATTTGCCATAGCTATAGATGGATGGGACAGGGTTTCTCTGCTCAGCGCTGGAACAGATGGCACAGATGGTCCCACAGATGCAGCTGGTGCTATTGTAAGCGGCCTTACATGCAGGAGGGCCCGGCAAGCAAATCTGAACCCCGATGCCTTCCTTGTGGCTAACGATTCAAATTCTTTCTTTGAATCCTCAGGGGATTTGCTAAAAACAGGGCCAACTCGAACTAATGTAATGGACATTATTTGTATGCTTGTGGATTAGGTCCCTTGGTTTGAAAATGTATGTTTTTCCTGGCAGAAAATGCCGGAGACAATACTGTTAAATACGGAATTCGACTATCGAAATCCTAAACAAGTCCACATTCCGAGTTCTATGATGTTCTAAACACACCAACTAGAACCCGTTATTCCCCGAAGAGAGCAATGAGGACATGAACCCATTTCGTTCTGAATTTCTTATTATTTAATTATTCGGTATTGTTTCGTATTTCGTGCTTGGGATTTCGGGTTTACCAGATGAGGAGGACTTGACTATCATGAGATACATGAAGTGGTCTGTTTGTGTAGCGTTTTTGATTGTTACAGGGTGTGCCTATGTTAGGATTCCTTTCTTCCCCCCTGTGCAGCCTTTGCAGGAACAGGTGCTGGAGGGAGAGGGAAAGGCCAAGGTTCTTCTGCTGGATATATCAGGCATCATCACAGAGAAAAAAAGATCAGGATTTTCCAGGAAGGACTCCCTAGTAGCTCGAATCAAGGAGGAACTTCAGAAGGCTGAAGGGGATGGCTCTATAGTTGGTATTATAGTTAGGATCAATTCCCCTGGCGGAACTGTTACTGCAACCGATACTATCTATCATGAATTGATGCAATTCAAGAAACGGGCTGATGTTAAAATTATTGCATGCCTGACCGGCTTAGCTACATCCGGCGGATATTATGTCGCTTCAGCTGCTGATGAGATTGTGGCACATCCGACCTCTATCACAGGGGGTATTGGGGTTATTGCCGTAAAATTTACTGTGGACAAGTTTCTCTCAAAGATAGGGATTGAGCAGGAGACGATAAAATCGGCTGATAAAAAAGATCTGTGGTCCCCATTGCGGCCAAGTACATCTGAGGAAAGGGAAATTATCCAGACAATAGTCAATAATTTGCATGAGAGGTTTGTAGAGGTGGTGCTTGCCGGGCGTGGGTCTTTCTTGAGTAAAGAGGAGATAGAAAGGCTTGCAGATGGTCGCATCTTTACTGCAGATCAGGCATTAGAGGCGAGAATTATTGACGAAGTTGGTTATTTGGACGATGCAGTGGAGGAAATGAAACGCTCTCTTGAACTCGAAGAAGCTAAGGTTATTACCTACTACCGCCCTGGAAGCTATAAGGGAACAATCTACTCCGGGTTCCCTGTAACCTCTGATAAGGAGATCAATCTTATCGCTATCAACGGAGATGGCCTGTCCATAATGCCCGGGGTACAATTTATGTACCTGTGGAGGCCGTAAGGAATATAGCCGGCCACCCTTGCATCATGGCATAGCATCCAATACCTCCTTCGAGGCACCATTTTTAAACTGCCTGAAGTTTTCCTTAAAATCCGCTGCCAGTTTTCTTGCCCGCTGTTCATATCGGGCCTTATCTGAGGTAGCATTCCTTGGATTTAGCATCTCGTGAGGAACTCCTTCACAGGCCTTAGGGGTCATAAATCCAAACAGTGGATCCCTTTCAAATTCTCCCTTATCTAAGGCGCCATTTAGTATGTTTCTAACAAGTGCGCGGGAATAGGTAATCTTTATGCGCTCTGCCTCCCCATATGGCTCGCCAGCCCATCCGGTGTTCAGGAGCCAGCACTTTACCTCGTGGGTCTGGATCTTTTCCATAAGTAGCTTTGCATACACACTGGGCGCCAAGGCCATAAATGGGGCACCAAAGCAGGCGCTGAATGTCGCCTGAGGTTCCTCGATTCCCAGTTCTGTTCCTGCCACCTTGGCCGTATAGCCGCTCAAAAAATGGTAGACAGCCTGTTCTGTTGTGAGCTTTGCTACCGGCGGCATGACCCCAAAGGCATCGCAGGTGAGCATAATGACATTTTTCGGGTGCCCACAAACGCCTACACGAAGTGCACTCAGGATGTGCGATATTGGGTAGGCGGCTCTGGTATTTTCGGTCAGAGACGCATCGTCCAGATCCAACCGCCTTGTGTCGTGGTCCAGACTGACATTTTCCAGGATGGTGCCAAACCGCCTGGCACACTCATAGATTTCTGGCTCTGCCTCTTTTGAAAGCCTTATCACCTTGGCATAGCAACCTCCCTCAAAGTTGAATATCCCTTGGTCACTCCAGCCGTGTTCGTCATCTCCGACCAACCTTCGGTTGGGATCTACAGAAAGGGCTGTCTTACCTGTACCGGAGAGCCCGAAAAATATGGCAGGATCATCCTTGTCTCCCACATTGGCAGAACAGTGCATGGACAACACTGATTCCTGGGGGTAGACGTAATTGAGCATGGTGAACACCGATTTCTTTATCTCACCCGCGTAGCTTGTCCCGCCCGTGAGGACAATCTTTTTTCCCAGATGAATCAAGATGAAGGCCTCTGAACTCGTACCGTCCAGCTCTGGCACCGCATGGAACCGCGGCACATTGATGACGGTAAATTCAGGGTGGTGATCCTGTTCCTCTTCCTTGGTCCTCACCTGGATGAACATATTCCGAGCAAATAGGCTGTGCCAGGCCGTCTCGGTGATGACCCTGATAGGTATCGTGTAATCAATAGCCGCCCCTGCGTAACAATCTTGGATGAAGACGTCCTTGTTTTGAAAATAGGCCTGCAGCCTGTAAAAAAGGTTCATAAATTTCTCTTCTTCAATCCCCTTGTTCACACTCCACCAGATCTTCTCCACGCTTGATGGTTCTTTGACTATGAACCTGTCTTCAGGTGATCGACCCATGTGATGCCCGGTTCTGACTACCAGAGGACCTAGGTGTGCGATGTTCCCTTCTCTCCTCCTGATAATCTCTTCGTAGAGACGGGGTGTGGAGGCATTCCAGTAAACGTTTGCCACGTTCTTAAACCCAAGCTCCTCAAGCTTAAGTCTTATATCGTTTTGGTTTACCATCTTAATCCTCCGCCATAATTCCTTACCCAACGCGCAGGTGACCACCATTCAGCTCGTGCCAAAACACTTTGACACTTCTAACGACATAAGCAAAAAGGGGCATAATGAAAGGCCTGTCACCAAATAGTACCAGGCTTTGTGTATAAATGGCGGGGACGACGGGACTCGAACCCGCGACCTCCGGCGTGACAGGCCGGCGTTCTAACCGAAACTGAACTACGTCCCCCTGGTAGGCGGAACAGGGATTGAACCTGTGACCCTCGGCTTGTAAGGCCGATGCTCTCCCGCTGAGCTACCCGCCCATAATTAGTGTGCAGTCACCTCAGATTGAATCTCTTCCTTGGGTAAGGTAAAAGGTTGGAACCTATCCTCTGGGAGAAAGATTTTCTCCCCTTTTTCTATGATAAGGGCCTCCTTAAGGACCTCGTCCATGTGCTCGACAGGGACCAACTCAACTCTCTTGAGGACCCTGGCCGGTATCTCCTCAATATCCTTTTTATTTTCTTCAGGAATGAGAACCTTTTCTATTCCACCCCTATGTGCAGCTATTATCTTCTCTTTAAGGCCTCCTATAGGAAGGATCCTGCCCCTTAGGGTTATTTCACCGGTCATGGCCAAGTTTCTCTTAACCGGTTTTCTTAATAGAGCGGAGACAATCGATGTAGCTACAGTGATACCCGCCGACGGCCCATCTTTCGGTGTGGCACCCTCAGGGATATGGACATGAATGTCCACCTTTTCATAAAAATCGTCAGAGAGACCAAGCCTTCTTCCCCTTGTGCGAACATAACTCAAGGCAGCCTTAGCTGATTCCTTCATTACATCCCCAAGGGTACCTGTTAAAACCAGGTTCCCCTTTCCTGGCATAATAGTAGCCTCTATCTGGAGCAGCTCACCACCTGCGCTTGTCCAAGCTAAGCCTGTAGCCAGACCTATCTCATCTTTTTCCTCAGTCTTCCCATAGTGAAATTTGGCGACACCTAAGTAGCGATGGAGGGAGTTTGCATTAATCCGCGCCTTTGTAGCCACGGCTTTTTTAGTCACCTCCTTGGCCACCTTCCTGCACACAGCAGCTATTTCCCTTTCGAGATTTCGAACACCTGCCTCTCTGGTATAATACCTGATTATGTTTAAAATAGCCTGATCAGAAAAGGAAATATTATCATCAGAAAGGCCATTTTGTTGGATTTGCTTCTTTATCAGAAACCTTTTAGCAATATGCAACTTCTCAATTTCAGTATAACCAGGGAGCCTTATTAGCTCCATTCTATCCTGCAAGGGCGGTGGAATCCCCATGAGATCATTGGCTGTAGTTATGAAGAGAGTCTCCGAAAGATCGTAGTCAAGATCGAGATAGTGGTCATTAAAGGCATTGTTTTGTTCTGGGTCAAGCACTTCTAAAAGCGCAGCCGATGGATCTCCCCTGAAATCGGTACTCATCTTGTCTACCTCATCCAGGCAAAAGACAGGGTTATTGGATTTTGCCCTCTTAAGATATTGGATGATCTTTCCAGGCATGGCCCCAATATATGTTCTTCTGTGGCCCCTTATCTCGGCTTCATCCCTGACGCCGCCAAGAGAGAGCCTGATGAAATTCCTTCCCATAGCCCTTGCCACAGATTTGGCCAGGGAGGTCTTGCCTACACCTGGCGGACCGACAAAACAGAGGATTGGCCCTTTGATCTTTTTCGTTAAGTTCTGGACAGCTAAATATTCCACAATCCTCTCTTTAGGTTTAGGCAGACCATAATGGTCTTCTTCGAGTATGCGTTCAGCCTCCTGGATATTGAGTTTGTCTTTTGTCTTGTTTAGCCAAGGCAGGGACAAGATCCAGTCAATATAGTTCCGTACAACTGTGGCCTCCGCAGATTGAGGGGTCATCATTCTCAATTTCTTAAATTCGTGTCTGACCTTTGCTGCCGCCTCCTTGGGTAGGTTTTTGTTCTTTATTCTTCTCCCCAGATCCTTGAGCTCACTGGCAAAATCATCCTGGGTACCCATTTCTTTCTGTATTGCCCGCATCTGCTCGTTAAGATAATAGTTTTTTTGCGTCTTCTCCATCTGTTTCTTAACCCTCTGCCTCAGACTTTCCTCGAGCTCAAGAATATCGATCTCAGCACTGATTATCTTGAATAGTCTTTCAAGCCTACCGTTTACATCCTCTATCTCCAGTAAGGCTTGTTTTTCGTTTATCTTTGTTATGAGATGGGCGGCTACGGCATTGACTAGTTGAGATGGGTCAGTAATGGAAGTAACTGTCTCAATTACCTCGTCACCAATCTTTTGGTTAAGCGTTGCGTAGGACTCAAATGAGGCGTGGATGCTCCTGATAAGGGCCTCAGTCTGCACGTCTGGTTCGTAATGCTCCACAATTTGTTCTATCTCGACCATAAAGAAACCCGATTCAGGCAGATAATTTTTTACCTTGGCCCTGCTCTTTCCTTCTACTAGGCTCTTAACCGTCCCATCGGGCAGCTTAAGGAGCTGAAGAACTGTGGCCAGGGTACCATGAGAGTATATATCTCTCAGGCTCGGGTCATCCATTTTGGCATTTTTCTGGGTGGCCAGAAAAATTTCCTTCTCCTGGGACAATGCATATTTCAATGCATTAATAGATTTTTCCCTTCCAACAAATAAGGGAACTACCATGCCAGGGAACAAAACTATATCCCTGAGGGGAAGTAACGGAACCTGTTTTTTTTCTCGTTTCAAGAGATCTTCTAAGGGGTTCTTCTTAAACATGGCCAATTGTTAAGCATATTCAATCTGGTTTTCATATAATAACAGAGGAGGTTCATCATTACGAATAACTTCCTCCCCTATAACACATTCACTTATACCTGACTTTGAAGGAAGATCATACATAATGTCCAGCATAACTTTTTCAAGAATGGCCCTCAATCCCCTGGCCCCAGATTTGCGATCAAGTGCTTGCTTGGCCACAGCCTTTAATGCATCCTTGGCGAACCTTAATTTTATACCTTCAAATTCAAAGAGTTTTTGATACTGTTTAACAAGGGCATTCTTGGGCTGTGTCAGGATCCTAACTAAGGCGTCAAGGCTCAATTCTCCGAGACAGGCGATTACTGGGAGCCGTCCGATGAACTCTGGTATTAAACCAAACTTAAGCAGATCTTCTGGCTGAACTAAGGACAGGATTTCCTCGAGGTTTAAGTCGCCCTGGCCTCTAATATCAGCCTCAAAACCCAGTGTCTTACTCCCGATCCTTGACAGGATTATCTTGTCCAGGCCATTAAAGGTTCCTCCGCAGATGAACAGGATGTGCCTGGTGTCTACCTTCAAGAAATCCTGTTGGGGGTGTTTTCTGCCTCCTTTTGGAGGTACATTGGCAACCGTACCCTCTAATATTTTTAGGAGGGCCTGCTGAACCCCCTCTCCGGAAACATCCCTGGTTATTGAAGGGCTGTCAGATTTTCTGGCAATTTTGTCTATTTCATCGATATAGACGATCCCTTTCGAGGCCCTATCGATATCATAGTCTGCCATTTGAAGAAGACTGAGGATTATGCTCTCAACATCCTCACCTACATAACCAGCTTCAGTCAGTGTGGTAGCATCTGCTATGGTAAACGGTACATTCAATATCCTTGCCAGAGTCTGAGCTAAAAGTGTCTTGCCTGACCCAGTAGGGCCTATCAGAAGTATATTGCTTTTATCAATCTCTACCTCTTCTTTTTCTTTATCAAGGCTTGCACCGATTCTCTTATAGTGGTTATGGACCGCCACGGAAAGGACCTTTTTAGCCCTGTCTTGCTCGATTACATACTGCTCCAAGCTTTTCTTTATCTCTCGAGGTTTGAGCAGGAGATCTTTGTGTTTATTTTTATCTTCTTGTCCGTATTCTTCTTGGATAATCTCGCTGCAAAGAGAAACACATTCATCGCAGATGTAAACTGAGGGTCCAGCAATCAGTTTTTTAACCTCATCCTGGCTTTTACCACAGAAAGAACAAACAAGTTCGCCTGACGGATTATTTTTCCTGGTCATTTAGTACCACTCCCTTTATTTTTCTCCATATTTATCATTTCCCTTTTTGTAATTACCTTATCTACAATGCCATATTCCAGCGCCTCCTGACCGCTCATGAAATGATCCCTTTCCGTATCGCTTCCTACCTGTTCTTTGTCTTTACCCGTGTGCAGGGCAAAAAGCTCATTGATAGCCCTCTTAATCCTCATTATCTCCCTGGCCTGTATATCTATGTCTGTGGCCTGGCCTTGCGTTGCTCCCATGGGTTGATGTATCATAATCCTGGAGTGTGGTAGGGCAAACCGCTTTCCTTTAGTACCGGCAGCTAATAGGAGAGCGGCCATGCTGCTAGCCTGTCCAGTGCAAATTGTAGTAAGATCAGGTTTTACATATTGCATAGTATCATAGATCGCCAGCCCTGCTGTAATCGAGCCTCCAGGGGAATTAATATAGAGATTTATATCCTTATCTGGATCTTCAGATTCCAGAAACAGAAACTGTGCAATGATAATATTTGCCATATCATCAGTAACCTGTTCACCCATAAAGATAATCCTATCCTTTAGGAGGCGTGAGTAAATATCATATGCCCTTTCACCCCGAGAGGTTTGCTCAATAACTATTGGTATCAACATTTCGCTATATTTCCTTTCGATCTTTTATGGTCTTTTCAGATATCTCTTCTACCTCAACGATCTTAGCACCTTGAACAATGTGATTCAAGACCTTTTCAACTAAAAGCTGATCCCTGAATGGATCCATTAGATTGTTTTTTTCATAGTATTGTTGAAGCATAGCGAGATCATTTCCTGTTTGAGCAGCCAGCTTCTGAAAACCCTCACTGACATCAGACTCCTTAACTTTTATATCCTCCATATCAGCTATCTTACCTAATACAAGCTCTTCCTTAACCTTTTGTTCGGCACCTATCCTTAAATCCTTTCTCAATTTTTCTTCTGAAATACCAGCTGATTCGAAGCTAGTTCCACTGCGAAGGGTGCGTTGTCGTATATTAGCTATTGAGCGTTCGATTTCGGTTTCAACCATAACCTGAGGAAGCTCGAAATTTACTGTGGCCATTATCTTCCCGAGAAGTCGGCTCTTTAATTTCCTATCTATCCCCCTTTCTTCTTCAAGGGTAATATCTTTCTTTACCCTCTTCCTCAGATCTTCTAAGGACTTGAAATCATTGCCCAGACTCCTTGCAAAATCATCATTTAATACAGGAAGATCCTTTTTTTTGATATCCTGAACGTGGATGCGAAAAGTGACATCTTTACCAGCCAATCTCCTGTCGGCAAAATCTTCATTAAAATTTATCATCATATCCTTTCTGTCACCTTTTTTCAAACCCACAATGCCTGATTCAAGTTCAGGATAGAAATTCTTACTTCCCGCGTGGATCATAAAGTCTTTACCGTTTATGCCTTTAAGGGGTTTGTCCTTCCAAAAACCTTGATAGTCGACGATTACATAGTCCCCTTGTTTTATTCCCCTGTCTTCATCGATGGGAATCAGTTTAGCCCACGCCTCCTTTATTTCCTCAAATCTCTTATTAACCTCATCTTCGGAAATATTCAGGAGCTCTTTCTCCACGGAAATTCCCATATAGTCCTTCAGCTCAAAGTCAGGTTTTACCTCCATAATGATAGTATACTTAAAGTTCTTACCAGGTCTTATCGCCTCATCTTCGATAGAGGGTGCTCCCAGGGGAGAAAGTTCGCTCTCTTCTATCACCTTAGAAAGGGAGTCCTTTATTAGATCATTCTTCACATCGTCCATGATCTCTTTACCATAGTACTGCTCAACTATCTTTCTTGGGGCCTTGCCAGGCCTAAAGCCTCTAATTTCAACCCTTCTTGAAAGTTTCCTGTAGGCTTGATCCAGTTTCTTAGTTACCTCTTCTGCCTCAATCTCAACGTCGAGCCGTCTTTTTACCTGGCTTATTACCTCAATGTTTTTTTCCATGCTCGCTCACCAAGGCCCAGCAACTAAAGGTCCCGGAATTTCTATTCCGCCCAGGGCCGGTTTATTCCTCTCCTTCACTTTGTTCAGGATAAATCTACTCATCACTCCGGCATATGTTTTTTCTGGTGCGAGAGAGGGGACTCGAACCCCTATCCGACGGTGCGGGCTGGATCCTAAGTCCAGTGCGTCTGCCAGTTCCGCCACTCTCGCACTCACCGTATACTACCGGAATCTCAACTCACTAAGTGGCTCATACAGTTCTTCCCCTTCTCCGCATACTCCGGATTCGGAGAAAGGAGGTTCACCCCTGGGACCAACCTATACGATTAATTATTCTACTAGTATGTGTCAAGTGGTAAAAGCGGACAAGGCTTAAAAACCAGGACTACCTATAGGAGATTCTATCCCCTTTTTCAACCTATCTGCTACTCTTATGTTTTCTGTCCTTACGGTATAGATCATTTTGAAGGCAAGACCTAAGAACGTGCCAAACGGGGAAGACTGCGCCAGAGATGACATCTCAATGCCTTTCGTATATTTTCTGAAAAAGGGCGGCATCGTCTGGACACTTCTCCATTCCATAGGTATATCGCCATATGCCTTTTTCGCGTAGCCTTTAAGTCCCCATAACGTAAATAAATGTGCCTCTCTAAAGATAGAGTTATGAAATAGTGCATAAAATTTTTCACACATGCATTCAAGAGAAAGCCTATTGAGTGCGCCCACAAATACCGTCCTTTTTGTTACCCTGCCTGCCTCCTTTAGCGCTGCAAGGGGATCATCAAGAAACTCCAATGTGATAATAAGGGTAGCTAAATCGAATTCATTATCCTCAAAAGGCAAATCCTCCGCTCTGCCAATCTTTAAAGAGGCCTTATTACCCAATCTTGACCTTGCGATATCCAGCATATATGGAGAGGCATCAAGGCCAGTTACATCAAATCCTAATCGACAGAAGAGAAGGAGATGATCTCCTGTCCCGCAGCCAATATCCAAAATCCTCTCCCCTTTTCGAGGTCTTAAGAGGCGTAGAATAAGTTCACTGCTTAACCTATCAAGTAAGACCCCTTCAGGGGATTTTTGCCATGTCTCATAAAGCCTGGCTAATTTGAGATCAAATACATGCCCCATGAATCAGCTTCGCCGTTATTGTAAGAGAAGGAAAGGATGGGTTCCCTTACTTTTATAATCTCTTACTGCCACGTAGAATACAATAAATGATACTATTTTGCGCGTAATCCGTAAATCGAATAGTGTGAATAGCTTACAAATATTAACTAGAATGTGAAGGTTAGATTGCGGGTTGTTTGACGGTGATACCTATGGGGCTTCCGAAAGGCAACAAAGACATATCGAAGATATGGCTTCCAATTCCTAAAGAAGGTTTATGCTCGCATTAGAGTAAAGGATTTAACGGATGCGGCAGGGAAATCTATTAGATGGGAAAAAAGCCAGAAATTCAGGTCTTATGGGATTTTGAAATCTAGGTGACAGGAATTCACCTTCAATGACGAATCTGGGACTATTTTGGTCTTTTCTCCAATAGATCATTCTAAAAGCTTAGGGCTTCCCGAAACCACAAATCTTTCCTTTTCAAGGGCTCTTATAAGCCTTTCTATATTGGTTTTCTCAGGGGCAAAGGTTACAGTTGCTGTGTAGGTAGCGGTATTAATCTTCACATCCAATACACCTTCAATGCCCCTTAGGATAGAACCTACCCTATCTTGGTTATCCTCTCACTCAGCACATTCTGGAACGTATAACTCGACTATTTTCTCGGTCCCCGAAAGGACCTGCTTGGAGACCTGATTGGAGGCACAGGACAACAGAAACAAGCTCAAAGGCAACATAAGGGCGAAAATATTTTTTCTTTTCATCATGTCCTGATTTCTTAGATACTATTGTTGAGCTATCTTTCCCTGCTCGAGGATTTGTCCTCAATCCCTATTGACAGACAGTGTCGGGTCCTTTTATGGACAGGTAAGAATTCCCTTTTGGCTGGGAGCAGCATAGGCAAAGCCGTTTGTGTATTCTATGATTTAAGATGTCATAAGGCCAATAAAAAAACAAGGATGTTTTCTGTCCATAATTCAAAAGACCCCTTGATCTGATTCCACAAAATCAAAGGGCCATCTTGGCTACCGGGGCCCATCGGGACTCGAACCCTTTATTCTGCAAGATTGCAGGCTGCTGGGCCCTTATTTGAGCATCCCCCCAATAATAACCTCAACTGCCTCCCCTCTTTGGGTAGGACGCCAAAACATAAATGCACCGGATGAGCGATCCTGATACCTTCTTCAACCCCCAAGTCAACATCTATTCCCCTCTCCTTCTCTTTTGCGGTTAAAGTAAGCCCGTCTGTTGACTGAGAGCCCAAGACGTTGTTTTGATTAACTACTAAATGGGCAATCCTTGGATCTTTAAAGATATCTGGGGTTCCATCTGCTTTCTGATATGCCTTCAGCATCATTTGATAATCTTGCATCCCTACCACCTCAATTTCTTATTGAAGACCAATATCCCAGAGCGAAAGACCCCTCATCATCTTTTCACCTGAACTGGGAACATGCCAGGCATCTGTTCTCAAAATATTCTACTACCTCCTGGCAAGGCCCTTCCTTAACTAGAGAGCCCTCACCTATGAGAGCTGCTCGTTCAGCAATCCTAGCGACATCTGCTCTATGAGTGATCAAAATTACTGTTGAACCCCCGTCTCTGAGGTTACAAACGAATTCAATAATTCTATCTAAAGCCAGAATATCGATGCCCGAGTCCGGCTCATCAAGGATAGCTAATCGGGGTTTCATAGTGAAAATAGCAGCCAATTCGATGCGCTTTCTTTCACCACCGCTTAACGTCTTATCCACCTTCCGTTTCAAATAGTCCTTGGGATCAAGAAGGACATTTTGCAGGGCCCCTTCAACATCTGCCCTATCCGCCTCCTTCGTGCCTAATAGGAGATAATCCTTAACCGTGATACCTTCAAAACGGGCCTCTTGCTGCCAGGCAAGAGTGATTCCCAACCTTGCCCTTTCCCAGATGGGCAGATTATTAATCACCTTACCATCAAAGATAATCTTACCCTGATTTGGTCGATAGCCATTGCAACCCATGATGGCATAAGCCAAACTACTTTTGCCTGCCCCATTGGGTCCGAGGATGCCATAAATCTCCTGGGAGCTCACCTTAAAATCTATCTCCCTCAGGATTATCCTACCGTCTTTTTTTATATTCACATTCTCTATTTCCAGCATGTTAATCCCTCATGTGCTCTTTCCATAATCATATCGGCACGGGGAAACCCTCTCTCCAAAGCCTTAAATGGTTCTGATGAAAAGGGCTATAAAAAAGGTTCAGCCTGGTGTAGGCTGAACCAGTCAATGCACTGTCGTGGTCGGGACGACTGGATTTGAACCAGCGACCCCAGCGTCCCGAACGCTGTGCTCTACCAGACTGAGCCACGTCCCGACTTTATCCGCTCAAACGCTTTAGACTAGATGTTTCAAAGGGAAAAGTAAAGAAAAATTGGGACAGATTCAAGGGGAACCTAAGACCTCTGCATTGTGGGTCTTATCAAATTTATAAAATTCTCCAAAATCCTTTCTGTAGCTCCCCAGATAACAACACCCTGATAGATAAAGGCGGAGGTCTCAACGACCTGTCCTTCATGATTTATGGAAAAAGGTTGCGGCTGAGAAGGATCTAAAAAAAACCCTAAGGGGACTTCGATCAGGTTCTCAACCTCTTTGTTATTAATGGTAAATGCGTAAGGAAATGGCACTACTCCGACAAAGGGATGAATGATGAAGCGAGGGCTCATGGTGGGCATATCATCCAGTTGACCCATGATCTCTATACCCTCTTCTCTGACACCTATTTCCTCAAAGGTTTCCCTTTTGGCAGTGCCTTCCAAACTGGTATCATCCTTATCTACTACGCCACCAGGAAAGGACACCTCGCCTTTATGATATTCTACTGTACCCGTCCGCTTCGTAAAAAGGATCCAGTATTGGCCGTCTCTGACAAAGAGGGGCAAAAGAACGGATGCGTGGGTGTAATCAGTACCGTTGCCTTTGATCCTTTTCGGCCTTCTCTTAGCCAAAATGGTTTTAAGGTCCTCTTTAAGTTGATCCAGGTTCAGCATATTCTGTCCTTTTAGACGATTGTTGAAGGCTTCTGGGTTGGGGAGGTAGGTTTTTCAATAGTCGTTATAATATTTCCGCCGCTGAATATGGTTACCCTTCCACTGGACTCAGAGATAACTAAGGCAACTGAATCCGTAACCCCGGTGATTGCCGCAGCGGACGAATGCCTGGCACCCAGACCCTGAGGCATGGGCTTCCCATGATGGGCAGCATTGAGATAGCGTCCTGCTGCCAACACATAGCGTCGGCCTTGATCTTATGTGCAATGGAGGTGGCTTGCTTGAGCATTAGTTCTGTCCAGTTCGCCGACTCAATCCCCCCAACTTCTGGAGTGATCTCCTCCCTGGCCATTTTGCCACCAACAACGGATAATCTCTCTTCTTTTCTCTTCTCCAATTTATCTGTTTCCACGACCCTTCTCCCTTCATATCCGGAGTTCATAGGGTTTATTGTGTCCGGTGTTACCCCCTGCCATAGGTTCCCATGTATTCATCGAATTCCTCCTTTGTTGCTTTATCCATGGCCCTTTTCTCGCCTGATATGAGAAGAGGAATCTTATTGCTATAAAGATATTCCACTATCTCCCTGATACCGGCAACTGAGAAAAATGGGATACCTGTCCTCGAGGTAAACTCTCCAATTGGATTCGCCCCCTTTTTATTCAGAATAACAGTTCCCTCCTTATTATACACAGCCGTTGTCTGCTCCCTATCTACAGCAATGCCGAGGCCTATTATCTGACAATGAAAACCGTGAGAGGTTGATTCCTTATGAATCTTTTCTATGAGCTCATACTTTGTTTCCATAGAGGTTACAACGTCGTCTACAACAAAGATTCTGCAGTCATCAAAGAAGGTATTGTTCACAAAGAGGGCAGCAGATGAAGACCTCTCACCATGTTTTTTGGCCTCTTTCCTGTCATAATCAAAGAGGAGATCACGGCCGTGATACTGAAAAAGGGCAGTTGCTGTGGCTGAGGCAATGGCGCTTCCTTTGTAGGATGGCCCTACGAGGATATCTATCCTCTCTACAAGGGATCTGCTCACGAGCATCTTAGCAAAAAAGGAACCTAACTCAAGGAGTAACCGGCCAGTACTGAATCTACCCAAGTTGACAAAATAGGGTGTTGGCCTGCCGTCTTTCAGTACCAGATCCCTATCGAAAAATAAGGCCCCTGTTTCTGCAAGGATTAAACTCAGGCGCTTTTTAAATTCCTCCATGCCTCAATCCTTCCCATATTTTGACTAAAAAATCAATATGATATTCAACCACTGGAGTGGGCGGATAGCGAAACAGTACCCCCGGGCAAAGGAGCAGTCCTTGACAGATCAAAAAATAGCTGGTATAGAAACCCTGAAAATCCTTTTAACAAATGGAGGGGTTACTATGCCTGAGGAAGAGGTTGGTATGATCGTTAAATTCTTTGCCAAGCCAAGTGTGGCAGCTATAAAGATAACAAAGGGAACCATCAAGAGGGGTGATATACTGAAGTATAAAGGCCACACTAGTGACTTTACCGAAGAGGTCAAGAGTATGGAGATCGATAACCAACCTGTAGATGAAGCCAAGGTTGGTGATATGATCGGCGTCAAGGTACAGGAAAGGGTAAGGGAAAAGGATATAGTCTATAAGGTTGTGGACTAGGAGGTGATCCTTTCAAGGGGAAGAATTTAGATCGAAGCCACATCTCACACAAAAATCCTCCCTTCTCTGTTTGAAACCACAGTTATGGCACATGACAAAATCCTGGTCGGGGGATATCTTTGACCTTTCGGCAGAGGGTTTAGTCTCGCTCAATTCCCCTGTGCCCTGAATATTAACTAACCCGCCTGCAGCAATAATGGTGTCGGCATATCTCCGGGCATCAGCCAAGGTTAAATCCCTCTTCAATACCACCGGCGCCCTTTTCACATACTTATCTAACGTAGAGTCAGCAACTCCGAGTTTTGCCATATTTTGCCTGAAAATCCCTTGTTCAAGCGTTGTACCATAAAAGACAACCCTGTATTTCTTGGTCATTCTTCCCAAAAATTATTTTTTGATGGATTCAGGAGATTTCATATCCATTTAAGACCAGATCAATTATATGTCAAGACAGAAACGGAAAAGCCCTGTTATTCTTTTCCTTGCATAAAAATACCATCGTATGATAATAAAAACAGTTTATGCTTTCAGCAGAAAACCGACAACGGTCGCCGAACATTATATGGTAATGCCATAGCGAGGAAATTGAGATAACGTGTCTGAACTATTAAATAAAGGGGAACATATCAAAACCAAAAGGGTTACCTTTGATAGTAATGAATTACTCAGCAGTCTTTATGGAGAAAACAACGCCAATCTCAGACTGATAGAGAAAAAACTCAACATACGGATTAACATGAGGGGGAATGAGCTCATTTTACAGGGTGTCCTTTCGGATTTAGAGATGGCCCAAAACCTCTTAACCCAGCTCTATGGACTGCTTAAAGGAGGATATCCTGTCTATGAAAGGGATGTTGATTATTCCCTGAGAATCCTGGGCAGTGACCACAAATCAGAGCTTAAAGCAATTTTTCTCGATAGGGTATACATTCCATCAAGGAAAAAGACAATAACTCCGAAAAGCGTAAACCAGAAGAATTACATTGATAGCATTAGAAAGTACGATATTGTAATTGGCATAGGACCAGCTGGTACGGGAAAGACATATCTTGCTATGGCCATGGCCATATCGTCTCTGATGAAGAAGGAGATAGAGAGGGTAGTCCTAGCAAGACCAGCAGTGGAGGCAGGCGAAAAATTAGGTTTTTTGCCAGGAGATCTATACGAAAAGGTGAATCCTTACCTGAGGCCACTCTATGATGCCCTCCACGATATGATGGATTTTGGGAGTGCCTCGCGCCTTATTCAAAGTGGTGTGATAGAAGTAGCCCCTTTGGCCTTTATGAGGGGGAGAACACTCAATGATTCATTTATCATATTAGATGAGGCCCAAAATGCAACACCTGAACAGATGAAGATGTTTCTGACACGCCTTGGGTTTAGCTCCAAAACTGTTATAACCGGGGATATTACCCAGACAGACCTCCCTGAAGGGAAGACCTCAGGTCTTATACAGGCCAGGGATATTTTGGCCCATGTACCAGACATAAAATTTGTTTATTTTGGGAGGGAGGATGTTGTCAGGCATCCGTTGGTTCAAGAAATTATAGACGCCTATGACAGAGCAGAAAAGTCACATCATGGTCGAGAAAAAGAAAATGATCGCCCTCATCAAAAATAAGAAAGGTAAAAAGTTAGAGAAAGAAATTACCTCCCCCTTGAAAAGATTGGGGACATGGTTCAGGTTGATTAATCCCAAAATTCAAATATGGATTTATCTCGTCATCTTAACTGCTACTATTTCCCTTCTGCTGTTCCCCAACATATTGAGGGTATCCAAAGAGGAGTACTCTCTTGGTGATGTGGCAAGCAAGGACATCAAGGCCTCTTATGACTTTCTTGTAGAAGATAAAGAATTGACAAAACAGAGGAGAGATGAGGCGGTAAAATCCTCTCTTTTTGTCTATGACTTTGACAGGTCAGGGGCAGCTGTTAGCCACAGGATTAAAGAGTCCTTCAACCACGGAAGGAGGGAGCTAGAACGTATCTTATCAACCGGGTTGCAGCAAACTTTGGAATCTCCCCCTACACCAGAGGAGGCGGAATATACAGAAAAACTGAGGGAATTAAGGGAGAAATTCTTTGAGCTCTCAGGCGTCACTGAAGACCCTGTCCTCTTTGACCAGCTTGTCAGAAACAATTTCACTTCCCAGATAGAAAACGCTGTATCGGTTGCAGTAAGTCGTATTTTAAAGAAAGGGGTTGTGGGGAATAAGACTGTTTTGATGACCCAAAAGGGAAAGGGCATAGTTCTCAAGGATATAGATACTCAAAAGGAGTTCAAGGTAGATGATCTTGATCGTTTTTATGATCATGAAGGTGCTCGCCAACATGTGAGCCAGATAATAGAGCAACTCATAGCAAACGAGGTTGGACCAGAGGTTGTTGAGGCCACGGGGCGATTTGCTAAATTGGTCATAAGGCCTAACACAACCTTTAATAAAAGGGAAACGGAGCTAAGAAAAGATGAGGCCAAAAAATCCGTAAAACCCTTCTATTTCCAGGTTAAAAAGGGCGAGATGATTGTCAGGGAGGGAGAAAAAATAAACCCAACCCATCTCCTAAAATTGGAGACCTTGGCCAAATTAAAGAGAGACCGCCCTGTACAGGTGGTCATGAGCATGAGCCTCCTGATTGGTATCCTGTTGACATTGAGTTATGTTGTTCTTCTCAGGAGGCCTCATGCCTTCAAAGGAGATGCTAGGAGCCTCGTCTTCATTAGTTCGAGCCTTTTATTTATGTTCTTCGTTGTGCTCCTGTACAATATAGTGGCTGAAGAGGTAGCCCGAGGATACCATTTTTTCAATATTCAAGCTCTTCTCTTTGCACTACCAATTTCCTTGGGGGCTATATTAATCTCCATTTTTCAGGGATTGAATGTGGCGATTGCCTTTTCATTGATCATCTCTATCCTGGCTTCCATTGTCATAGGGTGGAGGTTGGAGTTTTTTGTTTATTTCCTGATGGGATCTCTTCTGGCTGCCTATGGGGTAAGGAATTGCAGGGAAAGAATGGTATTGATAAAGACAGGACTCTGGGTTGGCCTTCTAAATATTGTTATGGCCTTATCGATCCAGGGCTTATCAATCAGGACGCTATCAGGAAGTCCGTACTCTCCAGCAGGTGCAATCTCCCTTGTTACTTGTTTTTTAGGAGGCGCCCTGGCTGGTGTTATAGCTACTGGTTTCTTACCGTTGATAGAGATGGTCTTTGGTTTCACAACGGACATCAAACTGCTGGAGTTGTCCAGTTTGGATCAACCTATCCTTAAAGAATTGATGGTTAAAGCCCCCGGCACATATCATCATAGTGTTATCGTCAGCAGCATGGTTGAGGCGACAGCTGAAAGCATCAATGCCAGTTCCCTCTTGGCAAGAGTAAGTGCCTATTACCATGACATAGGAAAGATTAAGAAACCACTCTACTTTGTAGAAAATCAGGTTAGAGGTGACAGAAGACATGAGAAACTTGCACCTTCTATGAGTAGTCTTATTTTGATCTCCCATGTCAAGGATGGTGTAGAACTTGCCAAACAGCATAGGCTTGGAAAGGAGATAATAGATATTATCCGGCAACACCAGGGTACAAGTCTAATCTCCTACTTTTATCAAAAGGCCAAGGAGCAAAGCAAAGAAAAGGGGGGTAGATCCTCTCCTGTTAAAGAGGAAGATTTCAGATATCCTGGCCCTAAGCCCCAGACTAAAGAGGCAGGGCTCGTTTTAGTGGCAGATGTAGTGGAGGCTGCATCCAGAACCTTGGTTGATCCTACCCCTGCAAGGATTAAGGGAATGGTTCAGAAGATCATAAACAATGTCTTCTCAGATGGACAGCTTGATGAATGCGAGCTGACATTAAAGGGTCTAAACCAGATAGCCAAAAGCTTTACGAAGACATTAGGGGGAATCTTTCACAGCCGGATTGAATATCCAGAACCCATAATAAAAGGAGAAACAGGCAAGAAGAAAGAAAATGGAGATTCAGATAACGTGTCAGCACCACATGAAAGACATAGATGCCGGGAAGATAAGGATGAGGCTAAAGAGGATCTTAAAAGACTTGGGATACCATGACTGTGAACTGAGCCTACTCTTTACAGATGACCAACATATAGCAGAGCTAAACAGCCGCTTTCTGAAAAGAGAAGGACCGACAAATGTCCTTGCCTTTCCAATGAGGGGTGATGGTCATACTGGACCTGAGACACCAATGCTGGGAGATATAGTCATATCCTTAGATGCCGCTATGAGGGATGCGAAGAGAGCTGGTGAGGGCCTTGATAGAGCTATCGATAGACTCTCAATCCATGGTCTCTTACACCTTTTAGGCTATGACCACGAGAGGTCAGAGGAAGAGGCCTGCATGATGGAACAAGAGACGGAGCGGCTATTGACTATGGTAGAAAGATAGAGAGGTCGGCACTTATGGCCTTGGCCTACTCTAGACGCCTTTCAATTAAATGAGGAGTGAACTATCATGACGCTTTTATCCGTTAATGTTGATCATATTGCAACGATCCGCGAGGCGAGGGGGGTAGATGAGCCGGACCCTGTTTTGGCTGCCGGTATAGCTGAGTTAGCTGGTGCTGAAGGTATCATATGTCATTTGAGAAGGGATCGGCGACATATTAAGGATAGGGACCTAAGCGTCCTTAGACAAACGGTCAAGACCAAATTGAATCTGGAAATGGCACCGGTTAAAGAGCTCCTTGATATCGCCCTCAACATCAAACCCGATGTCGTTACACTCGTCCCGGAAAGAAGGGAAGAGTTAACCACTGAAGGTGGCCTTGATGTTGCCCGGAATAAAGAGGAATATAAAGGAATTACCAGCAGATTAAAGGAGGCTGGTATATCTGTCAGCTTCTTTATTAATCCAGATCCTGACCAGATAAGAGACTCCCTTGATGCGGGAGCAGACATCGTCGAGATAAACACGAGAGAATACAGTGAGGCACGATCAGAATCAGATATCCTGAGACATTTTGAAAAGATTAGTGAGGCGGCACGGTTAGCACGTAAGCTTAAGCTAAGAGTACACGCCGGTCATGGCCTCAACTATGTGAACATAAAGAGATTTTCGTCTATTCCCGAGATAGAGGAATACAGCATTGGCCACAGTATCATTGCCAGGACACTGATCGTGGGAATAGATCAGGCCGTCCGCGAGATGGTTACATTGGTATCTCAACTTTAGGTTACCCTTTCAGAATTTCGCAAAAATAACAATGCGATGATCTATGGTATTGGTGTAGATATTGTAGATATAAGGAGGATGGGGAGAGTAATCGATAGGTGGGGAACGAGGTTCATAAACAGGGTATTTACTGCCCGGGAAATTAATTCCTGCTCCCGAGGTCTCAAGTCAGTGTCCTCCCTTGCCCTGCGTTTTGCTGCCAAGGAAGCCTTCTCAAAGGCGATAGGTTTCGGTATGAGAAAGGGTATCAGGTGGCAGGATATAGAGATTGTGCAAAACCCAAATGGTCGGCCGGACCTGAATGTCACTGGAGAGGCCCTTAGTCTCTGCCATAAGGAGGGAATAACAGGGTGGTATGTTAGCCTTTCAGATGAGAGCTCCTATGGCATAGCCGTAGTAGTGCTTGAAAAACGTGCCACATCATAATTCCTTGTCGAGTTTGTTGCGTTCATTGAGTTCATGGGTTTTAACCCAAGAAACCCAATAAACTAAATGGCCTTGAGGGTGGAAGAGGTCTCGCTAAAGTATCTGACAACTTCAGTTGAAAAAACTGTCTGGTTAGGCGAGCAACTGGGAATCCAATTAATTGATGGCGATATCATTGCGCTCATAGGCGATTTGGGTGGTGGTAAGACGTGGTTCACCAAAGGAGTGGCCATTGGCCTTGAGATTGGCCCTGATTATGTAGTCAGTCCCACATTTACCCTTGTTAATGAATACAGGGGTAGGCACCAGCTTTTTCATATAGACCTCTATAGGCTTAAAAACAAGGCTGAGATCATGGCCTTAGATCTGGAGGGATACCTCTCAGGGGAAGGGATAGTTGTTTTAGAGTGGGCTGACCGTTGGCCAGGGGAGCTTCCGGAGGAGACTATTCAGGTAGAGTTAAGAATGGTAGATGAGCATAGCAGGGAGCTTACCTTTTCTGGTTCTCATCTCAGGGCTAGGCAAATTATTGGGACGCTCAGAGAGAAAGTAGGTCTTTGTCTGAAGAGATTACGATAGAAAGGTTGAAATGGAGTGGGGCTTATGTCTTGGAAAAGGTTATCTATTTTGGTGGCGAGCTTCAGTATGGTTGTTACTGTTGGCTGTGCTGCGTTACAAAAGAGCAAGGATCTTGCCACGGATGTTATTCCACATGGGGGAGATGAAAGGCTCTTTAGTCAACTGCCGGACGAAAAGAAGGATGTTATCAACCCCTTGCTGGATGCCAGTATAGAGGCGAAAGAGCACCTTGAGCTGGCGAAGGCCTTGGTAAAGAAAAAGGAGGCCGAGTTAGACCTGGAAAAAGCCAAGAAGGATTTGGCGGAGATCGAGCTGGAGATACGTGAAGCAGAGCTGAACTTAGGGAAAATGAAAGCTGTTCAGTCAGCTGGGCTTGGCGATCCAAAGAAGGTCAACCGAAAGGTAGCCAAGCTTGAGGCCAAGGTCTATACATTAAAAGGTGAGGAGGCCGAGCAGAAGGCCAAGGTAAGAAATGCGCAGCTGGCTGTGGAAGAAGCCCGAAGCAAGGTCAAAGGTACAGAGACTGGAGCTCAGAAAAAAGATAGAGAATCCACAACTCTTAAATAAGTTCACTGACTATGGCGTTAATAGTCCAAAAGTATGGCGGTACCTCTGTAGGGTCTATTGAAAAGATAAAAAAGGTTGCTGAGAGGGTAATCGAAACGTGTGAAAGAGGAAATAGGCTTGTGGTGGTTCTCTCTGCAATGGCCGGACAGACAGATGCCTTGATCAGGCTATCTAAAGAGATAACAGAGACCCCGGACCCGAGAGAATTAGATGTTTTGCTGGCTACAGGCGAGCAGATCAGTGTGTCTTTATTTGCGATGGCAGTCAAGTCGATGGGCTACGATTGTCGATCCCTTCTGGGCTTCCAGGCAGCTATATATACAGACCAGATCTATGGTAAGGCAAGGATCAAGAAGATTGATACGGATCACATACTAAAGGAGTTAGATGAAAACAGAATTGTAGCTGTAGCTGGCTTCCAGGGAATTGATGAAAGGAGAAACATCACCACCCTGGGAAGAGGAGGCTCAGATACTACTGCTGTTGCCCTCACAGCTGCTCTAAAGGCCACTGTATGCGAGATCTTTACCGATGTTGAGGGTATCTTCTCCGCTGATCCAAACATCTGTACCCATGCCAGAAAACTTGACAGGGTATCCTATGAAGAGATGTTAGAGCTGGCCAGCTTAGGGGCCAGAGTCCTGGATATAAGATCAGTTGAATTTGCAAAAAGATTTAATGTGCCTATTCATGTTAGATCGTCTTTTACAAGAGATGAGGGAACCATGGTAGTAGCAGAAAAGAAAGAGATGGAAAGGGTACTGGTCTCTGGTGTTGTCTCTGACAAAAATGAGGCCAGAATTACGGTAGTCAAGGTGCCTGACAGGCCTGGAATCGCATTCAAGATATTTGATCCTGTTTTCAAGGCCGGGATGGTGGTGGACATGATTGTCCAGAATCCCAGTGCCGAGGGCCTTACCGATCTGTCATTTACCGTGACTAAGACACAGTTTCAGGAGACCTTAACATTGGTTCGAGGGGTTGCTCAAGAGATAGGGGCAGAAAACGTGCTGGGAGATCAGGATATTGCCAAGGTGTCTATTGTTGGGCTGGGCATGAGAAATCATGCTGGAGTTGCCTCTAAGATGTTTGAGACCCTAGCAAGGGAGAATATTAATATAACTATGATCAGCACCTCTGAGATAAAGATTTCCTGCATTATAGAAGAAAAATATACCGAGCTTGCCGTAAGGGCTCTGCATGAGGCCTTTGGTCTGGGTAATGAAAAGGAAAAGGATTAGCAGACAGCAAACAGGCCTCTCCATCCTCATTCTAATCCTCCTGCTGGGATGGGGAATAAACCACCACCTTTTCCTACAAGCGGATCTTGGCTTTATCGGAAGGGGAAATGATATCTTTATCTTAGTCACGGGGGAAGTAAGAAACCCCGGGGTCTATGTATTTAACCGAGAACCTTCTTTAAAGGAATTGATATCGAGTGCTGGTGGCCTGAAGGCAAAACTGCTTGATTCCGAAGGGGATCGATATCCCCATCTCGCCCGAGGGGCGAGGGTTCAAATCAGCGCAGAGAAAGGGTATATGGAGGTCTTAACTGGATCCATGCCCGCAACGTATAAAGTCACCCTTAAAATCCCCATATCTATAAACACCGCGAGTCAGGAAGAACTGGATGCTATACCTGATATAGGGCCTTGTCTTGCTGAAGAAATCATTCATTATCGGTCTCTTTACGGCCCATTCAAAACAGCAGAGGGAATAAGGGATGTACCAGGTATAGGGAAAGTCCGCTACTTAAAAATAAGGCCCTATATTGGAACTTAGAAAATTAGGGGAGGGATCATGGCATTTAAAAAGGGTATTCCTGAATGGTTGATTGGCCTCATCCTCACCCTTCTATTCCTGATGATGCTCCTGACGGGCTTTGGTGACTTTACAGATGTTATAGAGAAAAAGACATTTGACCTGCGCTCCAGGCTGAGTGCCTCTGGAGAGAGAAATCCAGATATTGAAGTAGTGGCTATAGACGATGATGATTTAGCTGAAATCGGGCGCTTCCCCTGGCCACGGAATATTCTTGCCAAGGCAATAAATAACCTTGCAATGGCCGGTGCCAAGGTTATTGCCTTGGGTATCATGTTTAACGAGCCAGAGGAGAGTGCCGGCCTCAAAACGATTAGAGAACTGAAGAAGCTGTATATTGATCTGGATTTTAAGGGCGCATCTGCCGAGACATTTTATGCTTTATTGGATAAGGCAGAGTCCGGTCTGGATAGTGACGGGAGATTGGCTGAGGCCTTTAAAAAGGCCGGTAACGTAGTGCTCCCTATATACTTCGATACAAGGAGCGCAGGGGGGGACGAGGAGGTTCCCGGTTACATATACAAAAACTCCTATAAGGTTATCCATGGTCTAGAAGATGCATTGGCCACCGGCTACATCAGGTGGCTTTCGAAGTTAAAGCCACTTCTTCCCTTATTTGCAGATTCAGTTGCAGGTATTGGTCATATAAACCTTTTTCCGGATAGTGATGGATGCATCAGGAGTCAACCCCATGTTATTGGGTATATAGACAACACATTCGTTCCGTCGTTTCCTATTGCGATTGTAAAGGCCTTCAAAGGGTTAGATGACAGTCACATCAGGCTTGTCTTGGGAGAGGGAATCGATATAAAGGTCAATCCATCCAAGACAGTCAGAATCCCAGCCACAGATGTTAATATGTCAACCCTCATTAAATGGAACGATGGGCCCGGTGTTGCATTTCACGCAACACCATTCAGGCAGATTCTCGAGAAGGAGTTTCAAACAAGCCTCTTCAGGGACAAGATAGTTATCGTTGGACCTACTGCCCCAGGGATTGGGGGCCGCTTTGTGACACCTATTTCTAGTACATTACCTGGCGTGGAGATAATAGCCAATTCCGTGTCCAATATCTTAAGGGAGAGATTCCTTGTGCGGCCTCAATGGATAGCAGTTATTGAGCTTGGTATAATCCTCCTTTTCGGACTTTATATATCATTTTTCCTACCCAGGCTAAAAGCCAGTACCGGAGCCATCACCACTTTAGTCCTCTTTCTTTCTTACGGAACAGCAGGGACGACGCTGTTTTTTCGTTCCAATATATGGCTCAAGATTACGCCGCAACTAGTTCTCTTGATTCTGGGCTATATCTTAGTTGTGAGCAGACATTTCTTCATAACCGAGAGGACAAAGGAAAAGGTGGAGGCAGATTCTGTTGAAACCAACAAGTCCCTTGGTCTGTCTTTCCAGCAACAAGGATTGCTGGATCTTGGCTTTGAAAAATTTCGAAAATGCCCAGTAGATGAGCCAGGGGTCAAGGATCTTTTCTACAATCTTGGGCTCGATTATGAGAGAAAGAGACAGTTTAGTAAGGCATTAGCAGCATATAATATGATTATCGAAGATGGCAGCGATTTTAAGGACCTGAGTGAAAGAATACCTAAACTGAAAGCTGTCGAATCCGGTATGATCTTTGGTGCCGGTGGCGCCCATCCTGGTGACATAGGGGTACCAGTAAAAGACCTGGATACCAAGCCAACGCTTGGCAGATATGAGGTTTCCGGTGAAGTAGGTCGTGGTGCAATGGGGGTTGTGTATAAGGGGACCGATCCCACGATCCACAGGATCGTTGCTATAAAGACCTTGCGACTATCCGATTTTGGAGAAGAAGAGGGAGGTGAGATAAGGGAACGCTTCTTCAGGGAAGCAGAGTCAGCCGGACTGTTGAACCATCCTAACATTGTATCTATATACGATGCTGGCGAAGAGCAGGATCTGGCCTATATAGCCATGGAATACCTCGATGGAGAAAATTTGGTGCAATTCACCCGTAAGGGGAACCTACTCCCTTTGAGGGACGTGCTTAATATTATAGCCTATGTAGCCGATGCCTTAGATTATGCCCACAGCAAAGAGGTTGTTCACAGGGACATAAAACCGGCCAACATTATGGTGCTCAAAGATACAGGAGGTATAAAGGTTACGGATTTTGGTACCGCCAGGATCACTTCCTCATCCAAGACAAAAGCAGGTGTTATTTTGGGCACCCCTTCTTATATGTCTCCTGAACAGGTGAGCGGGAAAAAGGTTGACGGACGCTCGGATGTATTCTCGTTGGGGGTAGTTCTTTATGAGATGCTGAGTGGCCAAAAGCCTTTTGAGGCTGAAGATATAACATCACTTATGGACCGGATTACCAAAGAGAAACACCAATCAGTGAGGGAGATTAATCCAAAGATTCCACCTGTTGTTGAAAAGATAGTAGATAAGGCCCTGGGCAAGGGCGTTAGTAAACGTTACCAGAGGGCGGATTTGATGGCGGAACATCTCAGAAAGGTAATAGAACGGATAGATCAATTACAAAAGAATAAGGCCTCTAAACAGTAACTTCTGCCCATTCATCTTTGGTAGAACGATGCCAGATTATGTATATACTTGGTATAGATACCTCCTGCGATGATACCTGTACGGCAATAGTAGAGGATGGAAAGAGATTATTATCCAATATTGTTAACTCTCAGGTCATTGTCCACCACAGGTACGGGGGGGTAGTCCCGGAGCTTGCCTCAAGGGAACATATTAGGAATATCGTTCCTGTTGTCAGGGAGTCCCTCAGAAAGGCCCACCTCAATAATAGAGATATTGATGCAATAGCGGTTACTATGGGACCAGGTCTTGTTGGTGCCCTGTTAGTTGGCATTTATTTCGCCAAGGCCTTCAGCTATGCCAACAATATCCCCCTCATAGGAATCAATCACTTGGAGGGGCATATTCTCTCTATCTTCTTGGAAAAGAGGTCCCCCCCCTTTCCCTTTGTGGCCCTAACTGTTTCAGGTGGCCATACAAATATCTATCATGTCCGCGATTTCGGGGACTATACTGTGTTGGGTCGGACCTTGGACGATGCGGCTGGAGAGGCATTCGATAAGATCGCAAAACTTCTGTACTTAGGTTATCCAGGTGGCCCGGAGATAGAAAAACTGGCTGCCACAGGCCGGCCTGAGGCCATTGAGTTTCCAAGGGCCTACCTATCCAAAGACTCTCTTGACTTCAGCTTTAGTGGTCTCAAGACTGCCGTCGCCCTTTATTTTAGGAAATGGCGCAATCAGAAAACAAGGGAACACAAAATCAAGATAGCAGATATCGCCGCATCCTTTCAGGCCGCTGTGGTTGATATACTCATCGATAAGGTGATTGCCGCTACCGATCAGGTTGGTGTAAAGTCAGTTGTGCTTGCGGGAGGAGTGGCCAGAAACAACTATTTACGCTGTAAGTTACAAAAAGCGATGAGTAAAAAAGGAATTGATCTCTATACCCCTCGTCTGGAATTCTGCACAGATAACGGGGCCATGATAGCTGTCGCCGGTTATCATAGGATAATCAGGGGCGAAAGGGATGATCTGACCTTAGATGCGAAGTCGAGATTTCCTTTAGATCAAATTCAGACACCTCATTGATAGGTTCCTGCCTATTCTGGTATCAAGCTGCTTGTTGTTCTTCCCCGCCGCAGGTGAACTAAGCACATAAAGCCACGCAGGGAGTCATGAAAGAATGGCCAGAGATGCCATGTGAGCGCCAATTTCGGTATGTATATCTGAGTTCATCAGGCTTACAGGCCATCTCCCCATGAGCTGGCCTTAGGCATGGCCTTGGGCATATTCACCGGTATGCTGCCAGGTATCCCCTTTCAGACAATCGTTCCTTAGCCTTTAAGGCACGTAAGATAACAGCAGCCGCTGGAACCTGGATATGTAAGCCTGTAACCATATATCTTGTTTACAAATATTGTTATGTGATAGGATCATTTATCGTGGGATTTGATCATGCCACAAAGGTCCTGGCGCCAGTGGGGCGGGCAATTAATAGCGGAGAGCCTTTAGATGCGGTAACTGAGATCCTGGGCGCTGGTGGCGTGGTAGTTTCGGCCTTTCCCTTGGGAGGTATTCTGCTGGGTCTTATATTTGCGATACCTTCATATGTTATTTTCCTCTATTTTTTTAGGAACCTTATCTCATGGCGCACATCAAGAAGGCTCAGCAAGGTCTAAACGTCTCGAGGACCTTGTTATTTAAATCAGGGCTTAGACCCAGAAAAAGACTGGGACAACACTTTCTGGAGGATCCTGGTACAGTTAACAAAATCATCGCCCACGCAAGATTTACTGAAAACGATGTGGTTGTAGAAATTGGATCAGGTTTAGGGGCCTTAACGATCCCTATCCTTCCCCACGTTTGTCATGTGGTGGCTATAGAGAAGGATCCATTGTTGATAGATTTATTAAAAGAAAGGATGTCGCTGAAGGATAAGGAAAAGATCACCTTTATTTCCGGGGATGTCCTGAAATTAGATATCAAAGATATCTATGATAACTATGAAAAGAAGATCAAGGTATTGGGTAATCTTCCCTATAACATCTCATCTCCATTCCTGGAAAAGCTTATAGTGAACCGAGATTACATTAAAACTGCAATCCTGATGTTTCAATACGAATTGGCGCAACGGTTGATTGCTGGGCCAAAGCAAAAAGCATACGGGGCCCTGAGCGTTATCAGTCAATACTATGCCCGTATATCTCCCCTCATCAAGGTTAACAGGGATGTCTTTTACCCGAAACCAAAGGTGGATTCAATGGTTTTGGAGATTGATTTTGAGAAACCATACCCGCTTCAGGCAGAAAACGAGGAATCTTTTCATAGGATCGTCAAGGCGGCATTTAGTTGCCGGAGGAAGACAATCCTTAACTCCCTTGAAAAGGGCATGGTTTCTGTATCCAGGGAAATGATTGCAGATGCCCTTGAAAAATGCCTCATTTACCCAAAGAGAAGGGCTGAGACCCTCACTATAGATGAATACCTACGTTTGAGCTCTGTCTTAACACCAGATAAGACAAACCCTTGACACCTCATAAGGTCAATGCTATGTAGCTTTTGAGCAGGTGGATGGGATCAAAAAGGGTATATAGAGGAGATAAATCAAATTGACCTGTTCAAAAGGGTGGTTATCTCAAACTTCCTCTTTGATAAGGACAGGATCTTTGCGCGGTCAGTCTTGGGCTGGACGCTTGCACAATAAAAAATGAACATAAGACCCTTTAGAAAATCATGGAACTCATAGAAAAGATAGCATTGATGCGGGAAGTGTCCGAGAAATGGAGAAGCGATGGAAATATCATCTCACTCGTACCAACCATGGGATTTCTCCACGAGGGCCATATGGAGCTGTTGAGGGTTGGCAGAGAAAAGGGGGATAGAGTGATAATGAGTATCTTCGTTAATCCAATCCAGTTTGGTCCCCAGGAAGACTACAATAGGTATCCCAGGGATACTGAGGGAGACCTCCGTAAGGCCCGCTCTGCGGGAGTCGACGCAGCATTCATGCCAACTGTGGAAGAGATCTATCCTGGGGGTTTTCAAAGCACTGTTAGGGTAGAAGAGATCACGAGGTATCTTTGTGGAAGATCAAGGCCCGGACACTTTGCCGGCGTAACCACTGTGGTCGCCAAGCTCCTTAATATCACGAAACCACACCTGGCCATCTTTGGCGAAAAGGACTATCAACAGTTAGTTGTCGTCAGGCAGATGGTCAGGGATTTGAACATGGACATTGATATTATCGGGATTCCGACAGTACGACAAAGAGATGGCCTTGCGGTGAGTAGCAGGAATAGTTATTTGAGCCCAGAGGAAAGGTTGTCAGCGTTGAGCCTGAAAAAGGGCTTAGATTTAGCCAAGGCCATGGTAGCGGAAGCTGAAAAGGACCCTGCCAAGATCAAAAGTGCCGTAACGGAGCTGATCCTGAGACACCCATTTACAGAGATTGACTATATAGCCATCTGTGATCCAGAAAAACTTACTGATATCGAGATAATCGATAGACCGTGCCTTGTCGCATTGGCAGTGAAAGTAGGAAAGGCAAGGTTGATAGATAATGTTATGGTGAGGGAAAATTGAAACGCCTAAGAACGAGCCTAAAAAATTACTTTCTTACTGGTCTGCTGGTAATTTTACCAGTCTTCGTAACGGTGTACATTGTCCTGTTTTTGATCAGAGGTATGGATGCGATACTGAGGTTTATCCCTGCTAGATACCTGCCAGAAACCTATCTTCACTATATACCGGGGCTTGGACTCATCTTGGCAGTTATTCTTATTTCTGCTGTCGGGCTTTTAACCAGGAATTTTGCCGGCAGGAGGGTAGTGCAGTTCTGGGAAGATATGGTTGACAGGATTCCCTTGGTGAGAATTATCTATTCAGGGGTAAAGCAGCTCCTGGAGGCCTTTTTTGTGCAGAAAACCGGTGCCTTCAGGAGGGTAGCACTGCTAGAATATCCCAGGCGCGGGGTGTACGTTATTGGCTTTATCACGGGGGAAAGCAGGGGGGAGGTACAGAGAGTAACCAATAAGACTATGATAAATGTCTTTGTCCCGACAACGCCTAATCCTACGAGTGGATTCTATGTGCTTATACCGGAAGATGAACTGGTAGCCCTCGATATGACCGTTGAAGATGCATTCAAGCTGATCATTTCTGGTGGCATTTTTACTCCACCTGAAGGCAGCAAAATTGCCAAAAAATAAGGCTGTCAGTCTGCCGCAGGCGGACCTTTTATCACTATAAAAACCTTCTTGATTGTGGTATATGCCTGTAATCTGATTTGTTGTCCTAAGAATTTAGTATTATTTAAGCAAGAGAGGAATCTACGATGAATACCGATTTCCTGTTTACATCTGAATCTGTAACCGAGGGACATCCTGACAAGATAGCTGATCAGATCTCTGACGCCGTACTTGATGAGATTATAGCCCTTGACAAAGAGGCAAGGGTGGCCTGCGAGACATTGGTTACCACAGGTATGGCACTTATTGCAGGGGAGATAACGACCAGTTGTTATGTGGAGATGCCGGAGATTGTCAGAAAGACCATAAAGGGGATAGGATACAACGACTCATCCATGGGCTTTGACTGGGAGACATGTGCGGTTATCACAAGCATTGACAGACAGTCCTCTGACATCGCGCAGGGAGTTAATGGTACTGGACTGTTCAAGGAAAAGGGAGCCGGTGATCAGGGGCTCATGTTCGGGTATGCCTGCACTGACACCCCTGTTTTTATGCCGATGCCCATTTATCTTGCCCACAATCTTACGCAGCGGCTTGCCCACGTGCGGAAGTCTGGAAAGCTACCATGGCTGAGGCCAGATGGAAAGTCTCAGGTAACAGTTCGGTATATGGATTTTAAACCTGCTAGTGTTCGCACCGTTGTTATAGCGGCCCAGCACTGCCCTGAGGTTGATTACGATACCCTCAGGGAGGCTATTATTGAAGAGGTGATAAAGAAGGTTATTCCCCCTGAAATGATTGATAAAAACACAGAGTTTTTTATCAATACCACCGGTAGATTTGTTACTGGCGGTCCCCTGGGAGATTGCGGCATGACCGGAAGGAAGATTATCATGGATGCCTACGGCGGGTTTGGCCACCATGGTGGCGGTGCATTTTCCGGCAAGGATCCAACCAAGGTGGACAGGAGCGCCTCCTATATGTGTCGCTACCTTGCCAAGAATATAGTTGCTGCGGACTTGGCTAAACGATGTGAAATCCAGGTGGCCTATACCATAGGCAGGGCGGAACCAGTTAGCTTTATGGTTGATACATACGAAACTGGAGTTGTGCCCAGCCCGGAGATGACGAAGATGCTGGAAAGGGAGTTTGATATGAGGCCCACTGCCTTGATTGAGCAACTGGACCTTTTACGACCTGTATACAAGGAGACCGCCTGCTATGGGCACTTTGGTCGTGAATTGGAGGGGTTTACCTGGGAGAAGACAGATCTGGTTGAAAGACTGAAAAAGGCTCTCTAGATCCCTGGCAATATAGTCATAGCCAATGCTCCAGAAAAGTTGGTTCGATCCTGACCCTGAACTTGTACCAGAGATATGAGCATCATCCGATGTGTCCACCTCCGGTGGACCGATTTATCTGCGTGTTCTCTGAGATCTCGAGGGATGCCTGGGAGAGCGGGTGAGACGGACTTTTGCAAGGCTTTAACCATCCTGCTAGAGGGGGATGGTGTATCGTATTAACCGAATTGAGGAAGGAAAAAATGGATTATGACATCAAGGACATCGGTCTAGCAGATCAAGGTCAGCTCAGAATAGAGTGGGCGAACAAAAGCATGCCCGTCCTGGATTCAGTCAAGGAGAAGTTCTCTGGAGAAAAGCCCCTGGCGGGCCTGAGGATTTCCGCCTGTCTGCATATAACAACGGAGACTGCAGTCCTGGCGAGGACGCTCAAGGCAGGTGGTGCCTCTGTAGCCCTGTGCGCATCCAATCCCCTTTCAACCCAGGATGATGTTGCCGCCTCGCTGGTGGCCAAGGATGCGATCCCGGTCTTTGCCATAAAAGGGGAGGATACGGAGACCTACTACAGCCATATACTGTCGGCACTGAAAAACATGCCAAACCTCACCATGGATGATGGCGCTGATCTGGTCAGCTCCCTTCACTTTATCGCCTTAAACAGATGGGATGATGTTTCTCAGGGTATAAGGGAGTGGGGCCTTTCCCTCAGTGAAGAGGAAAGGAATTCCCTTATTGATGGTGTGATGGGAGGGACAGAGGAGACAACCACCGGTGTCATTCGCCTTCGCTCGATGGAGAGGGACAATGTCCTTCAATTTCCAGTTATCTCAGTAAACGATGCCAACACAAAACACCTTTTTGATAACCGATACGGCACAGGCCAGAGCACGGTTGATGGAATCATCAGGGCAACAAATAGGCTGCTGGCGGGGAGCAGCTTTGTTGTATCTGGCTATGGGTGGTGCGGGCGCGGGGTGGCCGCGAGGGCAAAAGGCCATGGAGCCAAGGTAGTTATCTGTGAAGTCGATCCAGTCAAGGCCTTAGAGGCGGTTATGGATGGATTTGAGGTAATGCCTATAGCCAATGCTGCGAAAATAGGCGACTTTTTCTGTACCCTTACCGGCGATATAAATGCAATCAGAAAGGAGCACTTCCTTGATATGAAAGATGGTGCCATTATCTCCAATTCAGGACATTTCAATGTGGAACTTGACCTTCCCGGACTGGAGGAGGTATCTACATCCAAGAGGAAAATGAGGGAATTTGTCGGGGAATACACCCTCCTCAATGGAAACAGGGTCTATCTTCTGGGTGAAGGCAGATTGATAAACCTGGCTGCAGCAGAGGGACATCCCTCAAGTGTTATGGATATGAGCTTTGCAAACCAGGCCTTATCTACGGAGTACCTATCAAAGGAACATAAGAATCTTGATAAAAAAGTCTATCCTGTCCCTCTTGCTATCGACCGGGAAATTGCCAGATTAAAGCTTGCCTCCATGGGTGTTGAAATTGATAGTCTCACCCCTGAACAGGAAAAGTATCTGTCCTCGTGGGAAATGGGCACCTAATCCAGACCTTGCCCCGGCTGGAGGACAACCCCAAGCCTTCATTGATGAGCATTGTCACAAGAACTTCTCACTCAAGGCTTCTTCCAGCCATACCATTCTTCCAATCTAAGCCGTTTAGTCCGGATATCAGCTGTGTCCTTCTCTCCTAGCTGAGAGTTGGTCTTAGAAATTCAATACCCAAATTATGGCCTTAGCAAACATGGGCCGTATTGGGGTTGCAGTTTTGGGCAATGTATGGTTTCCATAATCTATTGATATGCAACCCACAGATTTCGCCGAACACAGGAGGCACACATTATGAAAAAATCGGTTCTGGTCACCAACAAGCTCTTTGAAGAAGTACTAAACCCTTTGTTGAACAGATTTGAAGTTGAGGTGTTTCAGCAAGACGAGCCCATGCCCAGAGACCTCTTCAAGGAAAGGGTCGAGGACAAGACGGGCCTCATCGCCATGGCGGTGGATAGAGTCGACCAGGAGATCTTTGACATCGCAAAATCCCTCACAGTTGTCTCAACGGTATCGGTCGGCGTGGACCACATAGATATCGAGACAGCTACCAAAAGGGGTATCATGATAGCGAACACCCCTGGGGTATTGACAGAGACAACTGCGGATCTGGCCTTTGCCCTTATGATGACTGCAGCGCGGCGGATAGGGGAGGCCGAAAGATACACAAGATCCGGCAAATGGAAAATCCCGATTTACAGAAGGCTCCTGGGCACTGACGTTCACCGCAAAACGTTGGGGATGATAGGATTCGGCAGAATAGGAAGGGCTGTAGCAAAACGAGCTGGCGGCTTTGGGATGAAAGTCCTTTACTATGATATAGCAAGGGCAGACAAGGCAGTGGAATCCGATTTGAACGCACACTTGATGCCGTTAGATGAGCTTCTTGCAACAGCAGACTTTGTGTCACTGCATGTGCCCCTGGACAAAGCCACAGAAAAACTGATCGACCAGAGGAGGCTGGCGTTGATGAAGCGCACTGCCTTCTTAATAAACACCTCCCGCGGCAAGGTCATAGATGAGATTGCCCTTATAAAGGCGCTCAAACACAAAGAGATAGCCGGTGCAGCGTTGGATGTGTTTGAAAGGGAACCATACCTACCGAGTGAGCTTATTGAGATGGAAAACGTTGTTCTGACACCCCACATAGGAAGCGCATCATATGAAACCCGGAAAAAAATGGCGGAGTTGGCCGTGGAAAACTGCTCTCTCGCCCTTGAGGGGAGAAGGCCGCGCTATCTTTTAAATCCTGAGGTATGGAAAGAAAAGGGTGATAAGATCTCGTAAGAAACAGGTATCTTGGCGGTACTGACGATGAGGAAAAATAGGCTGAGAGAATTGATTAAGAACGGCTTGCCAAGCATTGGAACCCGTGTTCTAAGTCCGTGGCCTGGCATAGTGATTGATCCTGAGGTTACCCATTACAGCAAATCTGTTCAGAGCTCTTGTCTGACCACCTCCTGGGTCGGATGTTATATTGAACCCATCCGCATTCTTATGTTGGCCACACTGAGGAGGTAAAAAAGGATAAAAAAAGCTTGACTTATCTTTCTGATATTATAGGCTCAAGGCATTGATACAAGATATGAAATCTCACCGTTCTTTCTTATTCTATCCTAGGTACTTGTTGTTGGTGTTCATACAACGGGGTTCCCCGTTGCAGTAATACTGACGTAGGCAATCGTGGTTTTAACACCAATGCCATTCGGCTAGGCCTCGCTGTGGTCCCTCAGTTGAGTTAGAAATCACCTATCGAAATATCGTTACCTGGCGGTTGAATTGCTCTCGGACGGGAATTGTCTGCAGACATCCAGCCTCTGCACTCTCCGATGCTATGCGGTTCACGACTTCTTCGGAAATGTCCACAGGATGGCTTTTCCGTATCGAGAGCAAACTCTTCACTCCTTTCAAACCATCCATTTGGAAGCGAGAATTTTGCTCGCAGAGCTGCTTTCGACTATGAGCACCCTGGTCGGAAGGTTGAGAGCCTTTGCTCAGTACATCAAAAAGCCCCCACAGAGACAAGCAATGCAGCGGGAGTTTATCTACGGCATTGGTGCTCGTTTGGGCGTCTTCCTTGGCCGTTCAGGAGATAAAGCAAATTTTCAAGGGAAGGCTTAGCAGGAAAAATGACAGGAGGTATTTATGGGCCAGGCAAAACACGGGGATATGGTCAAGGTGCACTACACCGGAAGACTGGAAAATGGTGAGATATTTGCCAACTCAAGAGATGGCGAGCCGGTTGAATTTACACTTGGAAGTGAAAAGGTTATCCCAGGTTTTGAAAAGGGTATTATCGGTATGGAAGCGGGGGAGACAAAAACCATTGCCGTTCCACCAGAAGAGGCATATGGACAAAGACACGAAGAATTGGTAGTGGATGTAAAGAAGAGTGAGTTTCCTGAAGACCTTACCCTTGCTATTGGAGGGCAGCTTCAGTTTCGGCGGAGAGATGGGGATCCTATCAGGGTCACTGTTGCAGACATGGATGATGATACTGTCACCCTTGATGCAAACCACCCTTTAGCCGGATACACATTGACCTTTAATATCCTCTTGGTTGCAGTTGAATAATATTTTCCGCTCCTTGGTCGGTTTCGCTTTGAAGGAACGGTTCCTTTTCAGGGTGGCAGACCACGCCTTGACAGAGTCCCCACTCGCTACACTCGTCCTTAAAGCCCAGAAAAGGCAGGAGCACATGGAATAACATAAACGAGCCGGACACCGAAAGTGACGGTCAATGAAAAGGAGTCGAAGCAATGGAAGTCGGCAAAATTGACGATCTTCTTGGGATGTATGAGGAGGACAGAAGCGTGAAATGCAGATATTGCATGAAAGAGGAAGATTGGGAAGACCTCAAGCAAGAAAATATTATCACTTTAGAGCATATCGAGAATGGCGAAGAGTTGTTCTACTGTGATTACTGCGAGCAAAGGCTGTGAGAGAGGGAAGGGAGCGATGCAGAATAAAAGTAGCATTAAAAACTTAATCGGTGCCCGTACTCTCGTGAGTACCCCACTTGTATATCTCCCTTTCCATCCATGTAATTGTAACAGAGATGGATGAAGATGCCGTCACCTTGGATACTAACCACCCATAAGCTGGAAACACGTTGGTCTTGGATGGGGAGTTAGTTGAAATCGCATACTATCTATCTCGCTCTATAGTGGTAATATAACAAAGATATTATGAATCCTGATGGTGAGGGAGCGTGCCTTTAATTATGATGAGCTTTGAACGCACGTATTTTGCAGGTAATTCAATTATTCTATATTCCGGTAGAATGTGATAGATTGAGGAGGGGCTCAGAATGAATATCTATGTAGGTAATTTGTCGTTCGAGGTGACCGAAGAGGACCTAAAGCGGGCTTTTGAGGACTTCGGACAGGTCGTGTCTGTTAGTATCATTAGAGACAGATATAGTGGCGAGCCAAGGGGGTTCGGATTTGTGGAGATGCCTGCTAAAGCAGAAACCCAGTCCGCTATCAATGGCCTGAGCGGCAAAGAGTTGAAGGGACGGACTCTTAACGTTAATGAGGCTCGCCCTCGTTCGGAAGCCCGTCGAGGCGGTGGAAGACGAGGTGGATGGGGGCGCTCCTATTAGGCTGCGCTCGAGGATAATTTCAAATTCATCCACCAGGCCAATAAAGATGAGGGCATGTATCAAGCCCTTTCCATGAGTTGAGATGTCGTGTGCGCTGGCAGAGCAGCGAGGAAATTAAAGCCACTCTAACTCTTCAGACACGGGTAATTGAGCGCATGAGTCCAGAACAACGAGAACGTGAGGAGGAGGAATCATGTTTAGGCCTATGGTCATATCCGTATTAGCCGTTGATTCCTTAACAAAAACCCCCATTGTGATTCTGAAAGAGGTTGACGGGGAAAGAACGCTACCCATATGGATAGGGTTTCTTGAGGCCAATGCTATTGCCAGTGAGTTGGAGGGCATCAGATCCCCCAGACCAATGACCCATGATCTACTTAGAAATATCATGGGATTGGTAGATATCAAGGTGAGTAAAGTGGAAATTTGCGACCTGAAAAACAATACCTATTATGCCTCAATCCATATCACTCATGGTGGTAGGGAGATCTCCATAGATGCCAGACCAAGCGATGCGTTAGCCCTGTCTTTGAGGGTTAATGCCCCTATTTTTGCGGCAGAAGAGGTTATTCAAAAATCCAAACAGATAGATTTGAAGGTGAAACCAGAAGATGAATCGGAGCAGGGAAAGAAGTGGCAGGAGATCTTGGAAAAACTGAATCCAGAAGACGTTGGAAAATACAGGACGTAAACCCGTGCTTGATCCCAGGGTTAACGTTCTCTAACCAAATCCCCCTGCCCCTGACGCAGGGTGGGCTGCAGAGATCAGAGATATGACTCGATCGGATGCTTTGCTCAGCCAAGTTGGTGTTCGGGATACATGAGATGCAGAGGGAGGGCTATGTATTAAGTTTACCTGTGGTTTTCAGGTCTCTGAAACCACCAGGAAGGCGGCTGTAGGAGGAATGGTGGCAATGACAGGAATCCTCAGCGGCATTGATGGGCATTTCTTTTTATCATTTGGAAAGGAGAATTTGAATGCAGACAAAACGTGGTAGATGGTTTTGGGCGCTCGTGACAGTCATGAGTCTGGCATGGATTGCCTTGCCAGCAGTGGCAGCAGAAAAGCAGAGTTCTGAGGGTAAGGTTGCGGTGGTTAACGGATCAGTGATCACCCAGGAGGATTTTGATAGGGAGATGACCCTTGTCCTGCAACGACTTGCCAGTATGGGAAGGTCTTTCGACGATTCCCAGGTGCTAGGAATGAAAAAGGAGGTCCTTGAAGGTCTTATCGCCGCTGAGTTACTTTATCAGGAAAGCCAAAGGAAGGGAATCAAAGTTGAGGAGGCGGCAATCAATGAACAGTTGGAGACACTAAGAAAACGATTCCCCAGTGAAGACGAATTCAAGGGGGCGTTGATCAAGATGAATCTCTCTGAGGCCGAGGTAAAATCTCAGATTAAAAGGGGGCTGACCATTGAACAATTGATCACTGAGCAATTTGTTGAAAAAGTGACGGTTTCTAGCAAGGAGGTCAAAGGTTACTATGATAGCCACCCAGATTCCTTCAAGCAACCTGAACAGGTGCAAGCCAGCCACATTCTGATCAAGGTTGATCCCGAGGCGGAAGAATCACAGAGAGCTGCAGCACGGAAAAAAATCGAAGAGATCCAGCAGAAACTACGAGAAGGCGAGGATTTCGCGGCTCTTGCCAAAGCGTTTTCCGAAGGTCCCAGTAGCGCCAAGGGTGGGGACCTGGGCTACTTCAGGCGGGGACAAATGCTGAAGCCTTTTGAGGAAACGGCCTTTGCCTTGAGACCGGGTGAAGTGAGTGATCTGGTCGAGACCAGGTTCGGATACCACCTGATTAAAGTCATGGACAAGAAACCGGAAACCGCAATTCCTTATGAGGATATCAAAGAGAAGGTTGAGCAATATCTAAAGGATACGAAGGCCCGGCAAGAAGTGGATCTATATGTTAAGAAACTGAAAGAAAATGCAGAGGTGGAGAGATTTCTGACGGAGGCTCTGAAATAACAAAGGCTCCATCTAATGGGGGCTTACGAAGGATTTGAGGGAAGGGGTCAAATCTTTATTTTTGACAAATTTCCGCTTCTCTTGTATTAAATTACAGGGCACGGTTCTCTTTTTCGTCTCAGCTCTATTTTTCCTTTGACCTTTCCCTCTCTTCTCCTTGGTAAAGAATAGCATCCTCGCCTTTACCTGTCCTTCTTTTATAACGTTTTCTCTCAAAGTGCCCTTAGGGCGGTAGTTGAGAGAGTTAACAATTCTGCGCAGTGTGCAACTGCCTCCATGAGTATGTAATTTGATAGTCTCACCCCCGGACTCGAAGAATACCTGTTCTCATGGGAGATGGGGGCCTAATCTATTTAGAGTAGTCCCCACAAGCTTCAATTCCCTTGCATATCTAAATGCTTGACACCGTTTGGGGTGAAGAATATATATTTACAGTAATATCAATGCCTGGGTGGCGGAATTGGTAGACGCAAGGGACTTAAAATCCCTCGGTCCTCAGTGGCTGTGCGGGTTCGATTCCCGCCCCAGGCACTAATCAAGGGTCTTAGCCATTATCGGTTAATCCCCTCCTTAGTACCACAACTCGTGATAGACCTTGTACAAAGCTCAAGATACTTGGTGACCAGGCAGATGAGTGCCAAGACGATCTCCGTGAAGAAGGTATTCGAGATCTCCCGAAAAAGGGCCAAAAAATAGGCCCTCTTGAAGGAAGAGAATATGAACAGGCGATGGAAAGCCTAAAAATAACGGTTTAAAAGATTGTGATATAAAGGAAGATAGTAGCATTAGAAAGGAGGTCAGCAATATGGAAGCAAGTAAAGATGCCTACAAGAGGGAATATAGACATATTACTGTCAGGACCACTGACGGATCTACCTTAATAGGAAGGGTAAATATAGGTATCAAAGAGAGAGTATCTGACCTTTTTACGAAAACAGCGAGCCCATTTATTGTATTGTCAGATGTAGAACACGAAGACATTACCGGAAAGGTACTCTTTGTTAACAAAGTCAATATCGTGTGGGTTGAACCACAGGATCGATGAATACCAGGCCGACATTTCTCATGCAGAGAGGCCGGTTTGATTCTAAATTAAGGGGTTATCTTCCTATGAAAAAGTCCATCAAGATTATCTCCATTATAATCACATGCCTTTTGGCACTCCCCGCCGTATTATTAGCTGGGCAGTTCAAGGTCACCAAGGTCTATGATGGCGACACCATAATGGCTGAAGGACATGATATTGTCATCTATGTCATGTTGGCTGGAATTGATGCACCTGAGGTTGCCTCACGAAGAAGCCAGCCGCACCAGCCTTATGGACAAGAGGCAAGGCGATATCTGGAAAGCCTGATCCTCAACGAGATTATTGATATTAAGGGTTATGGCATTGGCGCTTATCCCTATAATCATCTCATTGGAGAAGTTTATCTAAAGGATAAAAATGTTAATATAGAGATGCTTAAGAAGGGATTAGCCGAGGTATGGCTAGAAAGGCCGCCAGGTGGACTTGATATAGTTCCCTACCTTGAAGCTGAAAGGAAAGCGAGGGAAGCCGGGCTGGGAATGTGGTCACTGGGATCAAAATATATGAGCCCACGGGACTGGCGCAAAATTCACGCCCAGAAATAGTTAGAGACCGGTTAGACTATTAGCCCTTGTTTTCCTCCTGAAGGTTTTTCTCCGGCCCTTGCCTATCTTTGGAGACCTTACCTTTGGTTGCTCGATGCCCCTTTCTTTAAGCCACTCCATAGCCTCATGATGCAAATCTCTTAAGGCAGAGCGAACCACTATTGCCTTGTACATCTCCACCTCTGCCAACTCATCGCCCAGGCCCAGACAGTGGGATAATCTACCTGCCTGCATTGGATGTGCTGCCACATGGGCCTTGAAGGCTTTCACATCTTTCCGCCGAAGGATGCGGTTTAGCATTCGGTGAAAACTGGCGTAACCCTGTTCTATCTCAAGCTCATCCATACCATTCAATACCAAGGTTTTCTTCACATAATATAGCGTAATGACTCTGCATTCAAATCTTTATTCTCGTCAACAGGGGCAACGTGAGTAAGAAGGGGACGCCGGCTCTAAACCGGAGGGCACTTCTTAAAGAAACCAGGCATCAATCATCAGCGTGGCTAGGCCCTGTGAACAACAAGCGATCCGGGCCGCCGCGACTTGCCAGGTAGAGGTCAATGCGGCCATCACCGCTGAAGTCCGCCGCCTCAATATCCAAGCCATTGCCGGTTCGCCCACCTGGAAAAACACCTTTGGTGGATTCCTCGAAGACACCTTCGCCGTTGTTCACGTATGGCCGGTATGGGGTATCGAAGCGCCTGCCACTGATGTCATCGAGGTTGGCTGTGATGATATCCAGATCCCCGTCGTCATCAATGTCCACGAAGTCGCCGTCAAAGGAGTTATCCTGATCCTCGGGCAGGCGCTGCGCGGTCTCATCTGTGAAAAAGCCACGTCCATCGTTGATCAACAGCCGATTCCGGGGGACTGCCTCTGCCACAAAAAGCCTCACATTGGCAAACAGGATGTCAGGATCGCCATCTCCGTCAACATCCCCGAAATCGGCCTCGCGTGTTTCCTCGGCGGCTTCTCGGAGCGGCAGGCGTTGCTGCGAGACATCTACAAAAAACCCTCGACCGTCATTGAGCAACAGGCGATTGTCGTCCTCATTTCCCACCAAAAGGTCCAGATCGCCATCTCCATCAACATCTCCCAGTTCGATGTCCTGGGTGACGTCTGAAAGTGCTGGTAAACGCTGTGCAGTGTCATCGGTGAAAACCCCTTTGCCATTGTTGATGAGGATCACATTCTGGCCATTGTTGCCAATAAGGATGTCCAGGTCACCATCGATGTCAATATCCGCAACGACAACCGCATTCGATATGCCCGTTACCGGCAGCCGCTCGCCGGCATCCGTGAAGAAGCCCTGGCCGTTGTTCAGGTAGAGTTCGTTTACCTGGTCGTCCTCGCTTACAACCACAATGTCGGGGTCCCCGTCGCTATCGAGGTCCCCGATGCCTACGTCCTCGCTGTCGTGGTTGACCTGCGGCAGTTGTCCAGCACTCACGTTGGTGAAATGTCCCTCCCCATCGTTCAACAGGAGGATATTCGGACGATATTCATTGGCAATCACCACATCCAGATCCCCATCGCCATCCACGTCCACAGGCCTTGCATCCATGCTAAAACCCTGAAGGTCGGATGTGGGCAGATGGGTATTGGTCACCTCAACAAAGAGCGCCCGATCAGTGCCCTGGGCAGTTTGCTCCACCTGCCGGGTTTCAGGTGTGGCAGTGGGGAGGGCAGGAGCGGACCTGGCTGTAGGTTGGGGAGGGCGACAGGCACTCAAGACCACCACCAAGGTCAGGCCAATCATTTGCGGCAGCAGCCTCTTGTGATTCATTTCCTTTTCCCCGGTATGATTGCTTGACCTAGGTACAATCCTAGGTTTGCGCGGGCCGCTGCGCATGGTTTGGTTGCTACTTTGTCAGAGTTCTGGTAAGGGCGATAAAGGCCCATTCATTCTTAACGATAATGGCTTCGAATTGATATTTACCATATACATTGCGGGTGTACGTGCCTGTCAGTGTTTCCCCACCCACATCTGATTGGTGCGTGGTTACAGTCAGGATGACCTTACCGGAGGTTAATTTCCCATTCAGGGTTAGCCGCAAAAATGAAGGCTCCTCGGAATCAAACAACTGTGCGCTCAGTGTACCCCCGCTGATAGTAACTGCGGCTTGGCCCTGGGTGACGAACCAGCCCGAAGTGGTTACATTGCCGGCAATCCATTTCCAGGAAGATGCAGCTTGAACGGATTGGGTTGAGAAAAGGAGGATTACGGCAATTATCAATCGCTTGTACATGTAGAACCTCTTTACAACGACTTAGATCACCTGCCCCTATGGAGCTCAAAGTCCTGAGATTGTCGAAGGGCGCCAGCGGAATAGAGGCCAGGTGGATTGACGGGTTAGATCAAATTACCATTTGTTACGAATACTTAATTACTCAAGCCTGACCCTATTAAAGGTCAGGATCAATAAGTAAATTGAATTATTTAAGGAGGTCCCCCTTTTTATGTAAAAAATAAATCTGTCCCGTTTTTGTTACAATTGCCTCTCCAGCAAAGACATTGGACTCTTGGTGCCTCACCAGGCCAATATCCGGATCATCAAAGCCATGGCAAAGAACCTGCGTGTTCCCATGGAGAGAGTATATACGAACATCCACAGATACAGCAACACCTCTTCGGCATCCATACCAATCGCCCTGGATGAAGCCAACCGGGAAGGCCTGCTGAGCAAAGGCGACTACGTGCTTCTCGTCAGCTTTGGGGCGGGCTTGACCTGGGGGGCCTCAATAGTAAGGTGGTCCATTTAGCCGGTTCCTGCAACCTTTCCCACCAGTCTATCTTAGCATTGATGTTTGTGGCACCTGATTCTCAATACGGCCAAACCACCAAGATCTATCCATTGGCGCACCGCATAAGCCTTCCGACAACCGCATCAAGCACAAACGCTATATCTTGCCATACCTACCATTGACACGAGAGCGACTTTACCCTACTATGCGTTCCAAAAGAGAATTCTTGTCAGAGGTTAGCACCAGAGAAACGGGAGGATCATAAATCCACTTTATAAATTGAACACTTGATCGGAATCAAGAAGTTCTGTGAGAGTACATCATATGCGAACTTATTTCGGAAATAGAATTTTCGCATCCACCACAATGAACAGGAGGTAATTGCTTATGGATAAAATCAAAATTGCTATTATCGGAATTGGTAACTGTGCAAGCTCACTACTTCAAGGCATAGAATATTGTAAAGGAAAGAATAACGAAGATGCTATTGGATTGATGCACTGGGATATTGGGGGCTACAAACCCTATGATAAGGAAATAGTAGCTGCCTTTGACATAGATAAAAGAAAGGTCGGGAAAGATGTCTCCGAGGCCATATTTGAACTACCAAACTGCACCACTATATTCTGCAAGGATATCCCCAAGACAGGTGTTAAGGTAGAAATGGGTGCCGTATTGGACGGTTTCTCTGAACACATGCGAGACTACGAGGATAAGTACACATTTCTCCTATCTGATGAAAAAGAATTATCCAAAGAAGAATGTATCAAGATATTGAAGGAATCTGGCGCCGAGATCCTCTTGAATTACGTTCCCGTAGGATCAGAGAATGCCGCCAGGTTTTATGCCGAATGCGCTCTTGGGGCTGGGGTAGGATTCATTAATACCATGCCTGTATTTGTAGCCAGCAATCAGGAATGGGGTAGAAGATTTGAAAAAGAAGGGATACCGATTATAGGCGACGACATAAAATCTCAACTCGGGGCAACAATAGTGCATCGGGTCTTAACAAACCTTTTCAAAAAACGAGGGGTTAAACTTGAAAGGACCTATCAGCTCAATACCGGAGGTAACACGGATTTTCTGAATATGCTCAACAGAATCCGCCTTGCATCCAAAAAAGAATCCAAGACCGAAGCCGTGCAATCTCAACTGTCCGAAAAGCGCCTGGAAAAAGAGAATATTCACATAGGGCCGAGCGATTGGGTTCCATGGCAAAAAGATAACAAGATAGGTTTTATCCGAATGGAAGGAAAACTCTTCGGCGATATTCCTATGAACCTTGAATTGCGGCTTTCAGTAGAAGACTCCCCAAACTCCGGTGGGGTGGTTATTGATGCAATAAGGTGTTGTAAACTTGCACTTGAGAGAGGTAAAGGGGGCATCCTATACTCTCCTTCCTCCTATTTTATGAAGCATCCACCAAAACAGTACACTGATGATGAGGCATTCAGGCTCACAGAAGATTTTATTCAAGGAAAAAGAGAGGATTAGGTTCATGAAATGCCTGATCATCGCTGCAGGACAGGGAAGCAGGCTGTCAAGCAGGGGCGATTCAAAGCCCCTTGTTCCGCTCCTTGGATTATCCCTTATTGAACGGGTTATATTAACTGCAAAAAGGTGCGGTCTAACTGATTTCTATGTGGTAACAGGGTACAACGGTGACAAGGTACGGGATTACCTCAGCAGATTTAGCCAGAGCAGAAATATACATATAACCCATATCACAAATGAAGAATGGGAAAGGGGAAACGGCATATCTGTACTTAAGGCAAAAAAACTATTAAATGAGAATTTCATACTGTTAATGGGGGATCATATCTTTGGCGAATCGATACTGGTAAGACTAAAGAATGAAAGAATAGCCGATGACGAAGTTATGCTGGCTGTAGATTATAACATTAAAACCAATAAGCTTGTTGATGGTAATGACGTTACCAGAGTTCTTGCCGAAGACAACAGGATTTTAGATATCGGAAAGAATATCAAGAACTATAATGCCTATGATACAGGCATTTTTCTTTGTTCCCCGGCACTATTCAGCGCCATCGAAGAAAGTTTACATAATGAGGATGATTCCCTTTCAGGGGGGATAAGGGTACTGGCCAACAAGGGAAAGGCTAAGGCCTTTGCTATTAAAGGTGATTTTTGGATTGATGTGGATGATGAGAAGACATTCAAAAAGGCGGAAAAGAAGCTTTTAGATACTTTGAAAAAGACCTCTGATGGACCGATATCACGATACCTGAACAGACCCCTATCAACCAGGATTACAAGGTATCTTTTTTTAAGAACAGATATTACCCCAAGCTCTGTTTCTTTCTTTTCCTTTATCCTTGCTATGGTGGGCGCCCTTTTTTTCTTCTTGGGGGGATATAGTAATCTGGTTATTGGAGCACTACTGGCACACCTATCATGTGTTATTGATGGCTGTGACGGAGAAATAGCGCGGTTGAAATTCCAGGTTACAGAATTTGGTGGATGGTTTGATGCTGTCTTAGATCGCTATGCCGATGCCTTTCTTCTCTTTGGTTTGACCTATCATGTCTATCTTCCCAATAGGGATATTTCTGCCCTCTTCATTGGCTTTCTGGCAATCATAGGCACATTCATGAATAGCTATACAGCCGACAAATACGACGGTTTAATGAAGAGAAGGCTTAAGCCAGGAAAATTCTACTTCAGATTGGGGCGTGATGTTAGAATGTTTATCATATTCGTTGGGGCCTTACTGAATCAGCCTCTCATAGTCCTTGTTGTAATCGCCCTTTTGATGAATGCAGAAAATATCAGGAGGATAGTGGTTCTCTATAGGAATGGATAGTATTGATTGTGTAAAAAACAGAATTGAGGAGATTATTAATACATCTCCAGTTCCTGAAGACCCAATCCACTCAAAGAATACCTTGGAGTGGCTGCTCCGGCTAAAGCCTGATGCTGACGAGGCCTTACAAATAGCTGCCTTGGGTCATGATATAGAAAGAGCCATTGAGAAACGGAAGGTAAGACGGCAAGACTACAAGAATTACGATGAGTTTAAAGATGCCCATGCCTCAAACAGCGCTGAGATCCTGGCAGAAATAATGAAAGAGTGCAACATAAGTAAAGAGTTAGCCGATGATAGCCTTTTTCTGGTCTGCCACCATGAAAGGGGAGGCACGAGACGTTCTGACATTTTAAGAGATGCCGACAGCATCTCATTTTTCGATGTAAATCTGCCCTATTACTTTATGCGAAATGGCGTAGAGGAGACAAGAAGGCGCTACCTGTGGGGGTACAGGAGGTTACCCAATAACCTGAAAGGGCTTGTGGCCGAGTTCGATTACCAAAATAAAGAACTTGCCTCACTGGTAAGAACGTGTATTGGTGAGAGTGAACAGTGATAGTGCCAAAACTCCCATCTCTCAATTGAACATTTCGGATACGGGCCTGAAATGCTTTTCTATTGACTCACAAGCGCCTTTATCTTCTAATGACCTCAACCAAAAGGAATTTTCCATCACTGGGCCTCTTACGGTTGCAGGAAAGAAGCGGGGGTTAGTGAAACTTCCTTCAACGGTAAATTGAACTAACGTGGTGGTGAAATCAAAGTGGAGGTGAATTGAGATGAAAGAGCTGATTGAATACATTGCAAAGTCACTTGTTGATAATCCGGAGGAAGTAAGTGTGACTGAACTTGAGGGGGAGCAGACCACTGTGATTGAACTAAAGGTAGCCAAAGAGGATATTGGAAAAGTAATTGGCAAACAAGGAAGAACGGCCATGGCGATCAGAACTATACTTGGTGCAGCCTCGGCCAAGATGAAAAAAAGATCTGTCCTGGAGATTTTAGAGTAGTTGAGTAAAATAGATCTTAGTGGTCTAATTCTGATAGGGCATGTTATTGGTCCCGCATACTTTAACCGGTCTACTAAGGGTAGTTTCTGATGTTCAGTCTTTTGCAGGAGATGGACTCCCTCATTGCATGATGAAATAAATAACTAAAGGAGGTTTCTATGTTCTATATTCTTGCACTAGTATTGCTTATACTCTTTCTGAGCGCAGCCATCAAGATCCTGAGAGAGTATGAGAGAGGTGTTGTCTTTAGGTTAGGAAGGGCATTAGAAAGGCCAAAGGGACCTGGTCTTGTTATCATTATCCCCATTGTTGATAAGTTGGTCAGGGTTAGTCTTCGCCTTGTGGCAATGGATGTTCCTCCCCAGGATGTGATCACAAAGGATAATGTTTCCCTCAAGGTGAATGCGGTTATCTATTTCAGGGTCATGGATCCAAACAATGCCATTATTGAGGTGGAAAACTACCTTTTTGCCACCTCCCAGCTTGCCCAGACAACCCTGAGAAGTGTGTGTGGACAGGTGGAGTTGGATGAGCTCTTATCAGAGAGAGATAAGATAAATACCACATTGCAGTCCATACTCGATAAACATACTGATCCCTGGGGCATCAAGGTCTCCACCGTGGAGGTAAAACACATCGATCTTCCCCAGGAGATGCAGCGGGCTATGGCCAAGCAGGCAGAGGCTGAAAGGGAGAGAAGGGCAAAGGTGATTAACGCCGAAGGCGAGTTTCAGGCCGCCACCAAGTTGGCACAGGCAGCCGGTAAGATACAGGACTTCCCCTATGCCCTTCAGCTAAGATACCTTCAAACCCTGAGGGAGGTCGCGGCTGAGGGCAATTCAACTACACTCTTTCCGATTCCAATCGATCTGTTTGAACCATTTCTTAAGAAAAACAAATCAGGGTAACCGCTGGGTGCAGCGGATCCTCTTGCTCAGGCAAACTTGCCGTCTCCGCTTCTTTATGTTTGTGGCTTACCCTTTGATTCCCCTCTAGAGGGTCAAGGATCAAAACCTCCTGATAGAGGATGTTTGGCCTATTGACTAAAAAGGATCTGATACGATGCATATACTAATGGAAACCTACTCTGATACCGTGAAAGGAGTATCTTGAGTCGAGACGATTTAATCCAACTGGAAGGCGTAGTGGCCAGGGTTCTGGGTTACGGAACCGTGGAAGTTGAATGTGAGAATAAGGTTGTTGTCAGGGGTGTTCTTTGCGGACGGATGAAAAAGAGGAGGATTAAAGTCATGAAAGGTGATCGAGTCCAGCGTAGCGTCTCACCATATGATACCTCACATGGAATAATTACCTGGCGCCTTAGGTGATAAACGGACATAGAGAACCGTGGCTCGAAGTCGAAGTTGTTCCAAAGGGACTCCGATTTACTGTGCTACAATTACTGAGCTACAAGAGATATCTGAAAAGACCATAAAAGATCGAAAGGAAATATAGCGAAATGTTGATACCAATAGTTATTGAGCAAACCTCTCGGGGTGAAAGGGCATATGATATTTACTCACGCCTCCTAAAGGATAGGATTATCTTTATGGGTGAACAGGTTACTGATGATATGGCAAATATTATCATTGCACAGTTTCTGTTTCTGGAATCTGAAGATCCAGATAAGGATATAAATCTCTATATTAATTCCCCTGGAGGCTCGATTACAGCAGGGCTGGCGATCTATGATACTATGCAATATATAAAACCTGATCTTACTACAATTTGCACTGGACAGGCTAGCAGCATGGCCGCTCTCCTATTAGCTGCCGGTAGTAAAGGAAAGCGGTTTGCCCTACCACATTCCAGGATAATGATACATCAACCCATGGGTGCAACACAGGGACAGGCCACAGACATAGATATACAGGCCAGGGAGATAATGAGGCTCAAAGCGGCCATCAATGAACTCTTTGCCCTGCACACAGGCCAGGATAGGAAAAAGATAGAAAACGATACGGAAAGGGATTTCTTCATGAGTGGCCAGGAGGCGCTGGAATATGGCATTGTAGATAAGGTGATTACAAAAAGGGAAATGGTAAGCATGGGGAAAAATAACAAAAACAGGAACATCCGCGCTGTTGACTGAGAAGGCCAGATTTATTGAGTCCTGCTTGCCTTTCCTTTCTTGCCTTCTGATTAGTTTTACCCTGCTGCACGATATCATCTGTTCGATCTGTCGATGCATCCTGATACCAGATATATATGCTGGATTTGAAACCAGTCATCCTGCTTTGCCATGATCACGTTATTCAATCACCATCAATTCAAAGTGTACGCCAGGATTTAGTTGACCTACCTATATGTTTTGTGTAGCTTAGGCAAGAAAGTCGGGGGTCAAAGGGATCGTGTTTCACCTTTTAATCTAGAGGAGGTAGCTAAGATGAGAAAAGAAATGATAAAACCATTTGTCTGGGGTATCGTGGTTGCGCGATTGTGTTACTTATCGTCATTTTCTCGACAGGATGGGTAGTGACAAGTGGCTCTGCCCAAGCTAAAGCTGAGGAAATGGCCGAAAAGGCTGTTGTGGACCATCTGGCACCGATTTGTGTCGCGCAGTTTCGTAAAACGGGACAGATTTATTTTTTCTTTTTCTTTGGTCGTCCCTGTCCTCGCAATTCAACCCGTCTAGCGGTCTTCTTGAAAACTTCTTCCATAAATTGATTACTGCCGGTTAGCTGACCCCTCTGCACGGCTTGACGTATCAGCTCCCATTCCCCCCCTGGATTCTGGACTATCTAGAATTCCAGCCCTCACGGGATTGAGCTCTACATACCGACAGCAAGCCAACAGGTATTCGCCGTTTTGGGTGGGGCTGGATTTGTACCGACCTTCCCACAATGTCCCTCTTACCTAAATCTGCATCATGGTCAATAAAAAATAAATCTGTCCCCTTTTAGTCTTAACACAAAGCCGCCTGTCATCACCGTGTTTAGAGCAGAAAACTATCGATAAACCGGCGGTTTTAGCCCGGTCGCTCTCCACTGAATTGTTAGCCATTGGGTTTGCAGATACGTTCATATATGATATCAGCTTTTTTATCTGGTTTATGAAGGAAATGGTAACGAATTATCTCATATGAAATATCTTCATAAACTTCTGTTATTGGTTTTGCTTTTCCAGTTTGATCACATTGTTCTAATTCCGAAAATTTTCGAGAAACCTCTCTCTTTTCTCTCAATAATTCTTCTAAATTTAAATCATAATTGAAATCTTTTCCATCAGTCCACCAGCCTGAACCATCAAGTTTCTTGATGTATATTGTTATGTTTGGCGGTAATGATAATTTTTTAAAAATTGAAAGAAGACAAAGTCCATCAATAACTACAACTTCATTACTTTCAAGAGTCTTGCGAATATTTTTCCTTAATACCTCAAAATCTATGTTCTCAACATAAGGTAATTTATTTGATGACCAATAATGAGTATCTAAATCGAAATATGTAAAATTCTCATTTCGACAACACAAGTTGAGAGCAAGGCGACTCTTACCTGAGCCATTTTTTCCATCTATACTGACAATAATACCCAGTTCTTCTAAGGCGGCTATCTTTTCGCCAATTGCCTTTTCGATTTCATGAATTTCTCTTGTTATTATTTGCATCTTTCAAATATCAATGTGGCTAACGTAGAGATCACCTGCCCCTATGGAGCTCAAAGTCCTGAGATTGTCGAAGGGCGCCAGCGGAATAGAGGCCAGGTGGATTGACGGGTTAGATCAAATTACCATTTGTTACGAATACTTAATTACTCAAGCCTGACCCTATTAAAGGTCAGGATCAATAAGTAAATTGAATTATTTAAGGAGGTCCCCCTCTTCTAAATCTCCATCTTGGTCAATAAAAAATAAATCTGTCCCGTTTTTTCATTTCGATCACTTTTGTAGTTCCAATCTTGCCATCCCTAAGCGAAGGAAAAATATTATTCTGGAAACCCAAGTAGTAAAAATCTCTTAACTGGGGTCTCCGGGAATCACCTTTTCAGCCGGACATTCCTTTGGGTGTTTTGGGCATTGCCAAATTTCGCCTCTTCCACGGCGTACTCGACGATATTTTGTGCGGCCATCCACCTGACAATCAGGCACTTCTTTAAATGGAGGCCTTTCATCAATATCTCTCAGGTATCCTTCGCATTTTGGGTTGGTGCAGCCGACTTTCATAGCCTGAAAATCCCAACGAAAGTGTTGTCGGCGTTGATTCACAATTTGTATTGGAAAACCACAGTAGGGACATACTCGGGGAGTGCCGTCCTCATTCGTAGCTGCCTGCCGGATATGTTTAGCATGCAGAAATTCTAAACATTGCTTTGCGTATTTAGGGGCGTCTATCCTATGAATGACTTCCGCGCGACCACGATGGCTTGACCAGTTCATGCTGCCCGTATAAACAATTCTTTCATCGATTATAACATCTTTCCCGTGCAGACCGCTTGCTGACACAACAACGGCTCCAAGTGAGCGTAAATTCATAATGACGTTTTCAACGTAACTTTTGTTTTTAGCTTCAGCTAAAGGAGGCGTAATTATGGTTATTTCAACCTTTCTTGCCAAAGCTGCATTAAATAGAGGCTGGATTTTCGGCCATCTATATTCTCCAAAGTATGGTGCTAGCGCGAAAATAGAAATTTTGGAGGCATTAGTATCCTTGACAAAGTGATCAAAGAATGACTCATCATCGAGAATTTGGATAGTGTCACCTTTTTCACCCTTTGGAATATCCCAGGCATCTGGTTCACTGGAAGTAGACGCGACACGTTGTCGAAAGTCATTTCCAATCAAATCAAGGGCAGATATAAGATCTGCTGGACCTTTCAGGAAGCTCCACATACGCCCAAGAGCGCTTGCAGGTCTAGCGTGTTTGTTCAACCATTCTGATGATCCGATAAAAACAAACTTGTTCTTTGCACGGGTAACCGCGACATTCAGATCCCTCTTAACATCTTCAGTAACTTTTGGGTTGCAGAGACGCGCAGTGTAATATGGCTCGTCAAGAACAGAATCAAAAATAATAAGATCAGCTTGATTTCCTTGAAATGTATGGACTGTCCCTGCTGCAACCCATTGATCAAGCTCCATGTCATTAATTAATTTTGATAAAAGCCTCCGCTGAGCTGCAAAAGGAGCTATTATTCCGATAGGTGGTGGCTCCTCAAATGGGGGCTTTTGAATTTTTTTGGCAGCCATAGCTGCTATATCAACGGCTAACGTTGCTGAATACATATTGAAACGGCTGAGCGTGCCAGGCTGTTTTCCGCTCCAGCAATACAAATCTGCTGTATCTATGATTAAAAGAGGATTTTTTGGTAGAAAATCTAACCATGGAGCAACTTCTTCGATTTTTCGTTGCCGAACCTTTTCATGGTCGTCAAGGCCACCAGCTTGCCGGTAAACCAGGTGCCTTGCCACATCAGCAATAGCAGGAACCATCCGGCGCTGTGTTGTAAGTTTTGCTAATACTGGACAAGGGTCGGCAGGTCTCATATCGACTGCTATCCCTGCAAGATGAAACGTATCAGTCCGCAAAATTGCATTCGTTATTTCTGTGTCACTGCGGACAATTGGCGGTAGTTGAAGAAAATCCCCCACGAGAACTACACGTGATTTTGCTCGTCCTGCTGCAAGGAAAATCAAAGGTGGCAGCGCCATTGAAATCTCGTCTATTATGACAGCATCAAACTTCTGATCTTCAAGTTCTTTTCCAGTGTAATTCTTGGTCAGCGTGCAGAATATAGCCTGGGCTTCGTCGATAACAACTTGTCCTAATCGGGAAAGCTCCTCTTGGAGTTCATCCAATTTCTCTTCAAGTGGCTTTAGCTCCGTGGCTTTTTCAGAAAGCTCTTTTTCTACTATTTCCCGTTTGGGAAGCATTGCGCATACTTCTCGTTGCTTTTTGAAAGCTTGCAGTAAATTATGTCCCAATTGTAAGAACTTTTTCTTCTCATGGATAGCCGAAGCCAAAGTTTTCTCTGCCTGGCGTAGCTTCAATTCTGATTCTTCCAAAGCCTGTTTCGCTCGTCTTGTTTTTGCCTCTCGCCTAAACCAAGCCCGTTTGGCTTTTTCCAGTACACCCATGCGCTGTCGGATTAATTCTTTGTATATACTGATTGCTTTCTCTGCACTTGCTTTGTTTAAACTTATTTTTTCAATGGACTCCTTGATTGTATCCAGACGATTTGCGAATTCAGCGAGTTTGTCCCATTCTGAAAGTACTGCTCGGCCCCATTGCATTATTTTGAAAAGGGGCTTAATTTGTGCCTCCGTTTCCAGAATCATATCTTGGATTTCTTGTCCCCTTGTCTCCAAGACTTTATCATAGCGAACAGAATCCGGGATTTTTTTGTTCGTTGTAATACCTATCCTTAATACTTTTCCGCTACTAACCGCTGAATGAGTGGCCAGCGGGCCAAGTTCACCCTCTTCAGTTTTTATTGCCTCGTAAAGTGCCTGGTCCACTGCCGCGTGAGTGTGGCTTGTAACCAACACTCTCTCACCAGCTTCAATGAGTGCAGTTATGAGATAAGCAATTGTGAATGTTTTTCCTGTTCCTGGAGGACCCCAAATATAGGTAACCGAGGATCCACAGGCTTGTTCTACAGCCTTCAGGGCCTCTCCTTCTATTTTATCCACACCCAGTTCGGGTATGTCTGGAAGGCTTTGAAAACGGACTGCGGTCTCAGCCGGATGGAATGCCGAAATTGCCAATGAGGAAAGATTTGTTGAGCTTTCTGAACATTCTTCGAGAACTTCAGCAAGCCTTCGAAGCAGGGCTGTGTCGTCAATAATAAGTCTTGCCCAATGGATACTGGGGGGTAATGTCTTACCTTCAATATGAAGGTGGATAATGTTTCCTTTTTGCCCTATTACTGATGCCGTAAATTCGCTATCTTCACTTTTTAGCCTTCCGGTTGCCTCTTCAGGTAACCGGGTGCCATCAGCAATCAAAAAGGCAAAAATTGCCTGATTTGGTCCTTTTGACTCAATTAGCCTGCCGGAGTGAACCTCATAGACTTGTGTCCCTCCATTCCTTTCAAGTGCCTGAAGTTCAGCACGGACACCTTCGGCAAACCAATTAGCAAGAGCGGCCATCTCTTGAGGTGGCTGCGAATCAAAGCTTTTAGCTTCCATAACATAAAACGGGACAGATTTATTTTTTCCTTTATCGGCCCTGTGCTCGCAATTCAACCCGTCTAGCGGTCTTCTTGAAAACTTCTTCCACGAATTGATTACTGCCGGTCAGTTGCCCCCTCTGAACGGCTTGACGTATCAGCTCCCATTCCCGCCTGGATTCTGGACTATCTACAATTCCAGCCCTATGGGGGTTGAGCTCTACATATCGACAGCAAGCCAACAGGTATTCGTCGGTATGGATGGGTCTGGATTTGTACCGACCTTCCCACAATGTCCCTCTTACCTAAATCTGCATCATAGTCAATAATAAATAAATCTGTCCCCTTTTCTCTCACAGTTTATCTCGCGCTGCTTTGAATTACCCGCCTTCAGCACCCTTGACCGCCTGGTCGATCATGTGCAAACTCAAGCTGCTCCGGATGCTTCAGCTAAGGTACACCGTTCACATAAGGCTTCAGGCAGGCGTAGATGAAATCGTTGACAGGTGTGGGCACGTCTGCTTCCTTGCCTAAACGGGACAGGGCACCGGTGATCGCCTCCATCTCCAGCCGGCTGCCTTGCTCTAGGTCAACAAGTAGGGATGGCTTGTAGTCTGGCGGCAGGTTCTCGGCCAGCTTGAGCACATCGTCGGGCAAAGTGTCGGTCAGGGGAATCCCTTGGGCCTTGGCCACGGCCACGGCTTCAGAGATAGCTTTATGTATCAAGGCCCTCGTTTCGGCTGTCCACACTGTGGCCTTATCGCCTCGCATAACGGCAAAGATAGCCATTCCACTGAAGCCCGCCAGTTTCCACCACATGCGTTCAGATATGTTGGGCACGGCCACGGCACCCAGGCCGGCCTTGGTCAATACCTTCTGAATCTGCTCGCAGCGCGGCGAGATGCCCCCACCCCATTCGCCGAATTCGAGTTGATATTGTCCGATATCGGCCACATGGTGTATGACGCCGGGTACGCCTTTATGGGCGTTGATCATTGCCATCCCCCCCAGAACCTGCTGCGCATCCAGCCCCGCCTGCATCTTGGCAATATGTTCAATCCCGTTCAATACCGGAAGAACAGTCGTCTTGGGGCCTACCATTGGCCGCATACTCTCCAGGGCATTCTCGGCATCATAGGATTTGACAGAGAACAGAACCAGATCCACGGGACCTACATCGTCAGGATTGTCGGTTGCCTGAACCGGATTGACCAAAAAGTCGCCCCGAGGGCTGTGAACCTGTAGGCCTTTCTCACCTATGACTTGTAAGCTCTCACCTCTGGCGATGAAGGTTACATCTTGTCCGCTATGAGCCAAGCACCCTCCAATGTAACCACCTAAACCACCCGTACCCATAATCGCAATTTTCATAACACCTCTCTCCTTGTAAAGGGTTGTTTTTATGGCATCCCAAATTCGTGGCGAATTTGGGATGCCTTTTCTTTTCTTTTTGTCTCCTCTCCATTACTCATCATTGACCTTCTAAACCCATAATTATTAGCCTCTTCGCCGTTATGTCAAATAAAAGCACCCAAAAAGGTAATTCCTATAGAATCAAGAAAGTCATCAATCGCTTCGGGAACAGCAACGTCACAAACAGCTGCATAGGCCCTTACGCCTTGCTTTTGGAGTTCAGCCTCGGTGTCGTGCAATGCTTCTTGTCCTCGAGCACAGATGGCGACGTTCGCACCTTCCTGTGCCAAGCCAAGCGCAATAGCTTGGCCAATAGCTTTGCTGCCTCCGGTCACGATTGCCCCTTTGCCGCGTAGGCTAAGGTCCATAAGTCGCCCCTCCTCTTAAATAATATGATTACTGTGTGTGAATTTGCCCGCTAACATTAATACTAGACTGCAAAAAAGACGTAATTCGTTGCCCCTATAAGTTAAATTTATGCAAAAATAATTGGCAAATCAGTATATTAAATTTGTATTAATTTTATAGACAGAACCAAAATCCGTCTTTGTGTTCCTTGAAACCAACTGTGGGTAGTGCTAAGGTAGTAGCGTTATAGCCGGAAGCGACCGTGTGAGCAGAGGAGTTGTGATTACAATTGAGTAACGAGGATACGAGCTTCGTGTGAGGTGCTGCACTGTCTCTATAAATAGGCGATCAGATTAGCTACAATAGAGGTACATTTATCAGATATATAGCATATGAGCAAGGAGAAATTACTCACGCGGGTCCGTGAGGTAATCCGCCTGAAGCATTAAAGCATCACCATGCTCCCTGTTTCCCTGGTTGAACCGCTTCAAAATCATCTCACAAAAGTTCCGGCGCTCCACAAAAGGGATCTAAAGGGTGGACTCGGGGGTGGGTATCTTCCCTATGCGCGTGAGAGAAAGTCCCCACACGCGAGTTGGGAGTGGGGATGGCGGTCCGAAGCCCGTTGGATACGATATGAAAACAGGAGTGAGGTGCAACCCTTGACAGCATCGGAGGCGGTTGAAGGTGGTCTCTTTAGTCTCCTTTTGTAGTACTATGAGAGCTGATCAATCATAAATACTTCGCTGGTAAGCCTTTGTATTGGGATAGGAAAAATTCTCCCTTGCCATGTTCTCCTATTAGTAGTATGAAAGATGGCTTTCGCTTGTCCCACCTCTGTTGAGGTGTTAAACTAACGGTAAAGGTTTTAGCTCTATATGAAAGAGGCTTTTGATGGTTGAGGAGATTCAACACTTGAGGAACATAGGTATCAGTGCGCATATCGATTCAGGCAAGACAACCCTGACAGAGAGGATACTTTACTACACAAAGAGGATATTCGCCGTCCATGAGGTAAAGGGGAAAGACGGGGTTGGCGCCAAGATGGATTCCATGGAGCTGGAGAGGGAGAGAGGCATTACCATTTCCTCGGCTGCGACATACTGCGAATGGAAGGGGCATAGGATCAATATTATTGATACACCTGGGCATGTGGACTTTACTATGGAGGTTGAGCGTTCCCTGAAGGTTCTGGATGGTGCCATTCTGGTTCTGTGTGGCGTGGCAGGTGTGCAATCCCAGTCCATTACCGTTGACCGGCAGATGAGCCGGTATAAGGTACCGAGGGTTGCCTTTATCAATAAATGTGATCGGGCAGGGGCGGATCCATACCGGGTTGTAAAACAGCTTCGCCAGAGGCTGAATCACAATGCCGTACTTATGCAGATACCCATAGGACTGGAGGGAGATTTTTCCGGTGTGATAGACCTGGTTTCCATGAAGGCCCTCTATTTTGAAGGGCCATTTGGTGAGGAGGTTAAAACAGGGGAGATTCCATCCCCCCTCCTGGATGAGGCTGTTGCTAAAAGAGAGGAGATGTTGGACGCTGCCTCCCTGTTTTCCGATGAATTGATGGAGGCACTTTTAGATGGCAGTGTCAGGGAGGAATTGATCTACGAGGCGGTGAGGAGAGGGACCCTTTCAAGACAGCTGACCCCTGTCTTCATCGGATCGGCATATAAGAACATCGGGGTTCAGCCAGTACTCGATGCCGTTACCGACTACCTCCCTTCACCGAAAGAGGTAGAAAATACGGCACTGGATATGGATCAGGGGGAAAAAGAGGTGCTGCTTTCCTCGGATCCGGGTGACCCCGTGGTGGTCCTGGCCTTTAAATTGGAGGTAACCCCCTATGGGCAACTCACCTATCTCAGGATCTATCAGGGCACTGTGGGCAAGGGGGATGATCTGGTAAATACCAGGGACAGGAAAAAGATCAGGGTGGGAAGGCTGGTGAGGATGCATGCCGATGAGATGGAGGATATCTCCAGTGCAGGTGCGGGCGACATTGTGGCCCTTTTCGGGGTTAATTGCTTTTCAGGCGATACCTTTACTGATGGGCGCTTGAACTATAGCATGGGTTCCATGTTTGTTCCAGAACCGGTTATTTCCCTGGCCATATCCCCAAAGGACAATAGATCTGACACAAATATGGCCAAGGCCCTCAACCGATTTACCAGGGAAGACCCTACCTTTCAATCACGGGTAGATGAGGAATCCGGCCAGACCATTATTTCCGGGATGGGAGAATTGCACCTTGAGATATATGTGGAAAGAATGAAAAGGGAGTTCAGGGCGGCGGTGGATACGGGGATTCCTCAGGTCGCCTATCGGGAGAGCATCTCACGGAGGGCGGAGTTTAACTATATCCATAAGAAACAGACAGGTGGGGCAGGTCAGTATGGGCGAGTGGCTGGATTCATGGAGCCCTCAGAGGACGGTATTTATGAATTTATTAACAAGGTGAAGGGGGGCGTCATCCCTTCAGAGTTCATGTCTGCCGTTGATAAAGGCTTCCAGTCCTGTCTCAAGAAAGGACTTCTCATAGGATTTCCGGTCCGTGGGATCAGGATTACGGTCAATGACGGGCAATACCATGTGGTTGATTCATCCGAGAGGGCATTTCTCCATGCGGCTATAGGTGCCTTTAAACAGGCGTATTCAAAAGCCAGGCCCGTGATACTGGAGCCGATTATGAAGGTATCGGTAGAATGTCCCTGTGAATTTCAGGGAAATGTCATGTCTTCTATCAATCAACGCAGGGGCTTGATCATGAGCTCGGCAGAAGATGGGGTGTTTACAACCGTTGAGGCCGAGGTTCCTCTGGCAGAGATGTTCGGGTATGCGACCACCTTGAGATCTTTGACTCAGGGAAAGGGGGAGTTTACCATGGAGTTTTCCAGATATGCACAGGTCCCTGAAACACTGGCAGAGGATCTAAGGTTACGGTATAAAGAAAAATCAAAAAGGAGCAAAGCATGAAAGGATTTTTAGAGGTCAGCCCTTTAAAGGTACTGGAAGGCTCTGCCTATAAAGGTTTGGGCAAGGGTAACCTGGGGGTTCTCATGGCCCGGGCTGGTGTTGGTAAGACATCATGTCTGATCCATATTGCATTTGATAAGCTCTTTCGTGATGAAAAACTTGTACATGTGTCCCTCAAGGATGCACCGGAAAAGGTGAGCTCTTATTATAGCGTTATCTTCTCGGATCTTGTTAAGGCCCTGAGTATAGCTAATGAATATGAGGTTCGGAGCCTCTTGGATAGGAACAGGATAATCCTCGCCTATTTAAAGGAAAGCTTTGACCTCAACAGGCTTCGGAAAAACCTGAGAAATCTGGTACAAGAGGTTGATTTCATACCAGATAGCCTCATTGTTGATGGTATTGATTTCGCGGAGACCAGCAGGGATATTTTTGAGGGGTTTAAAACGATAGCTGAGGAATTTGACCTTGAGGTATGGTTTTCAGCCCTCTCACACAGGCATATTACGGAGGTAAACGAGAGAGGGATTCCCTTTCCATGTAACAAGCTGGATGACTTCTTCAGCCTTATCATGCAGTTATATGCAACTGGATCAGGGGTCTTCTTGAGGCTTTTAAAGGATCACGACAGCGAGGCTATACCTGATGCTATGGTAAGGCTTGATCCAGACAATTTCTTGGCCATGGATTAGGGGGCTGGCTTTTTTCTTGCGTCTCGGGATTCATGGGGATATCTTACCTGTGGACCAAAAGAGAGATTAATCGTAAAAAGGGAGACCGACGCGAAGATTTTCATATCCAAAGAAGATGCTTAGCGTTGTTAAAGATGGGTTGACCTGTCACATAGGGGTACATTAAAAGGATAACAATAGATAAACAAGGAAAGAAGAGGATGTCGAACATATGTGAAATATGCGGTAAGAAACCCACTGTGGGCCATAATGTGAGTCATGCCAACAATAGAACGAAACGGCGTTGGTATCCAAACCTTCAAACCGTGAGGGCTCGGGTAAAGGGAGGGAGAAAAAAAATGAAGGTCTGCACAAGGTGTCTAAGATCCGGACTGGTAGGATAAGGAGAACCTATCAAATACGTTCCACCTTTAATACCTCCCTGATCTTCTTTATTTTTGAGATAATATCCCTTAATTGATGATAATCAGAAACCTCAATAGTAAAGGTTGATATCCCCTTTTTATCAATGGTTGTCTGGACATCTGCATCTACAATGTTGGCCTCGCACTGGGTAAATATTGCACTTATATTGGCCAGCATGCCCTTTTTGGAGATATTGGTAACCCTCAATCGTACTAGATAACTCACGTCTTCAGAACGGTCCCATGCTACCTCTATCAGTCTATAGGGGTCAGCATCTCCAATAAACCGGCAGCCCTTTGTATGAATGGTGACCCCCCTTCCCCTGGTAATAAAACCGATGGCTGCTTCCCCTGGCAGCGGGTGACAACACTTTCCATAATGAATGAGCATATCACTCATCCCTTTAACCTTAATCCCGGTGTCACCCTTTTTTCTTCTTATCCTGTGAACTATCTTCTGGACAAGGCCCGCGACCTTGTCCTCTTTTATCTCCAGGTGGGGGACAAGCCGGTTCAGAACCTGCTTTGCCGAGATCTTGCCGTAGCCGATATTGGCCAAAAGATCGTCCACGCTCTTGAGCGAGAATCTCTGGACCACATCCGAAAGTTGTTCGCTTCTGAACTGCCTGTATAGATGAGGGTTAACTTTTTTAAGCTCCTTTTCCAAGATATCCCTTCCAATGGTTATACTCTCCTCGCTCTCTTCTTTTTTTATCCATTGCCTGATCCTGGTTCTGGCCGTGGATGTCTTTACAAAATTCAGCCAATCCTTACTGGGTGTATGATTTTTGGAGGTGATAATCTGGACGATATCCCCGTTTCTAAGCCGGTAGCTCAAGGGGACTATCCTTTCGTTGACCTTGGCGCCTGTACATGTATTCCCAACCTCTGAATGGATGCTGTAAGCAAAGTCTACCGGGGTTGCGCCCTTGGGAAGTGCCTTGACCTCGCCCTTAGGCGTAAACACATAGACCTCGCCACTAAAAAGATCGAGCCTGACTGTTTCCAAGAATTCCTTTGGGTCTGTCAGGCTTTGCTGCCATTCTAACAACTGCCTCATCCATGCGTATTGATTGTGCATCTCTTTGTCCGATTCATATCCCTCTTTATACCTCCAATGAGCGGCGATTCCCTCTTCGGCGACCCTGTCGATATCCCATGTTCTTATCTGTATCTCCATCCTCTCGCCCAGAGAAGTGATAACTGTGGTGTGCAAAGACTGATACATATTGGCCTTCGGTAGAGAGATATAGTCCTTAAAACGGCCTGGCACCGGTTTCCACATGGAATGGATGAGGCCTAAAACCTCATAGCACTCCTTTACAGAATTCACTATGATCCGAAAGGCCATGATATCATAGACCTGATCGATATCCAGATCCTGTTCCATCATCTTTTGATAGATACTAAAAAAATGCTTATGCCTTCCCCTTATCGTGGCCTTTATGGTGGCCTCATGTAATCTCTTGGACAGGATCTCCTTTATCTCCCTGATAAATGTTTCCTGTGCCTCCCGCCTCTGGGCAATCCCCAACCGTATATCGTCATAGATTTTTGGCTCAAGATAAAAAAGGGAGAGATCCTCCAAGGTTGACTTGAGCCAGTAGATGCCGATCCTTCCAGCAAGAGGTGCATAGATATCAAGGGTTTCCTTTGCAATTAACTCCTGGTTTTCAGGGGGTTGAAAACCGAGGGTCTGCATATTATGCAGTCGATCTGCCAATTTAACCAGAAGGACCCTGATATCAGTAGCCATGGCAAGAATCATCTTTCTTATATTCTCTGCCTGCTGCTCCTCTTTGCTCCGGAACTGTATCTTACTGATCTTGGTAACACCATCTACTATAGTTGCCACCTCCTTGCCGAAGAGATATTCAATGTCCGTTAGTTTCGCTAAGGTATCCTCAACCGTATCATGGAGAAGGCCAGAGGCAACGCTCACTTCGTCCATCTTCATCTTGGTGAGAATTCCAGCAACTTCCAAGGGGTGGGAAAGATATGGCTCTCCGGATAAACGGACCTGTTCCCTATGAACCTTGGCTGAGTAAACATATGCCTTTTCAATGAGACCTATATCAGCGGCAGGATGGTAAGAAAGGATCTTTGATGTGATGTCATTTAAGCGAATCATAGAGGCCCTGGACAACCTCCTTTATCGCTTGGGAGGCCTTGTTCACAGGTATGAGCCTGAGATCTTCTTGAGAGCGTAACTTGATCTCAACCGTATCTTTCTTGAGTGTTCTTAGGCTGACAGTAATCCTCACCGGTATGCCCAGAAGATCAGCGTCTTTGAACTTGAAGCCTGGTCTTTCATCCCTGTCATCAAGAAAGACTGCCATGCCTAGATCACTCAAATGTTGGTATAAATCTTCAGCCACTTTTCTCACATGGGCTTCATGGAGTTCAAGGGGCAGGATTGTTACCTCAAAGGGGGAAATAGATACAGGAAAGATGATACCATTCTCATCGTGGGCCTGCTCTATAGCCGCTGCCACAACTCTCTCAATACCGATACCATAACATCCCATAATAAGGAGAGCTTCCTGACCATTCCTGTCCAGAAAATTGGCCTTAAGGGCCTTACTGTATTTTGTCCCCAATTTGAAGGTATGGCCAACCTCTATTCCCTTGCCAAACCTGAGCTTCTCTCCACACCTGGGGCATGGATCAGAGGCGGTTATCATCCTCAGGTCTGCATATTTGTCCACCTGAAAATCCCTTCCTTCATTTACATTGAGGATGTGCTTATCCTCCTTGTTTGCCCCCATTACCATATTTTTCATCCCCTTCAGGGCGAAGTCAGCCACTTTTCTCACTTCTAGACCAATGGCCCCTGCGAAGCCCATCGGGGCACCAGTTACATCGAATACAGTTTCCGGATCTGCCATAGCAAGCTCTTGAAGGTTAAGGAGGTTCTTTAGTTTGGTTTCATTCAATTCGTGATCACCCCTTACTAAGGCGGCTATTGGTCCGTGTTCGGTTTGGTAGATGAGGGTCTTGACCAGTTTTTCGGGTCTTACGGACAAGAATTTCGTTACCTCATCTACGGTCTTTATTTCCGGTGTATCGACAATTTGTAGTTCTTTTTCCCTCTCGGTATAGGTAGGATCATCCTGCCTTGTTCCTACCTCCGCCTTTTCCAAGTTGGAGGCATAGGTACAATTGTGACAGCTTACAATATCGTCCTCACCACTATTTGATAGGACCATGAATTCATGGGAAAAGCTGCCACCTATGGGTCCTGTATCTGCCTCGACTGCCCTGAATTTCAGCCCACACCTTCTAAAAATAGCCTCGTATGCCGCGTACATGCTCTCATAACTCCGGTGTGCTCCGTGTTCATCGATATCAAAGCTATAGGCATCTTTCATAATAAATTCCCGGGCCCTCATGACTCCAAATCTCGGCCTGATCTCATCCCTGAACTTTGTCTGGATCTGATACAGGGTAATGGGCAGTTGTTTGTATGAATGAATTTCCCTCCGGGCCAGGTCGGTTATTACCTCCTCGTGGGTTGGGCCCAAACATGATTCCCTGTTATGTCGATCCCTGAATCGTAAGAGTTCTGGTCCATAATAATCCCATCGACCGCTTTCCATCCATAAATCACCTGGTTGTACGCCTGGAAGCAGGACTTCGATGGCACCAGCCCTATCCATCTCTTCCCTGACAATACTCTCCACCTTTTTAAGGGCCATCAAACCAAAAGGAAGATAGCTATAGATTCCTGCTGCCAGTTTTCTCATCATCCCAGCCCTGAGCATTAATTGGTGGCTTATAATCTCAGCCTCAGCAGGTACCTCTTTGAGCGTAGGAATAAAGAATTGCGAATATCGTCTTGAAATAGATGCCATATTAGGTGACCATCTTTTTGACTTCTTCAGTAAGTACCCTCGCCAGATCTGCCTCAGGCACCTTTTTGATCAATCTGCCCTTCTTGAATAATGTGCCTTGGCCCCGCCCACCGGCAATACCGATGTCCGCCTCTCGTGCCTCTCCAGGCCCATTTACCACGCATCCCATAATGGCTACCTTAATAGGTGTGGTAATCTGATTCAGGGCATTTTCAATTGTTTCCACCAAGGTGAAAAGATCTATTTGACACCTTCCACAGGTAGGGCAGGATATAATTTCCGCTCCGCGCTGCCTCAGACCCAGGGCCCTCAAAATGTCATAACCCACCTTAACCTCCTCTACCGGGTCACGCGTTAAAGAAACCCTGATTGTATCTCCTATACCTTCTGATAGCAGTAGCCCTATGCCCAGGGAGTTCTTAACGGTCCCTGATATGAGGCCCCCGGCCTCGGTTACGCCCAGATGTAAGGGATAGTCAACCTTCTCGCTCAGAAGCCTGTATGCCGATATCATGTGCAAGACATCCGACGATTTGAGGGAGATCTTAATGAGATGAAAATCTAAATCCTCCAGGATGCTTACATGGCTCATGGCACTCTCAACCATAGCATCTGGTGTCGGGTGGCCATACTTTCTGAGAGTAGCCCTGTTAAGAGAGCCGGAGTTAACCCCAATCCTTATAGGAATGGCTTGATATCGAGCAGCGGCGACAATCTCCTGAATTTCTTTTCTTCCACCAATGTTGCCTGGATTCAATCTTAACCCATCGGCGCCATTCTCTATAGCTGCCAAGGCAAGCCGGTAGTCAAAATGAATATCAGCAATAATCGGAATACCTGCCTGAGATTTTATCTCCCTAAGGGCAGAGGCGGCCTTCATATCTGGCACTGCCAGGCGAACAAGTTCACAGCCGGCATTTCGTAACCGGTCGATCTGTTTCACCGTGGCACCTACATCCTGAGTGGGGGTACTGGTCATGGACTGTACCACTACTGGGGCTCCACCCCCTATCTTTACCCCACCGATATTTATTTGTCTGCTCAAGCGTCTCTTCATATAAGAATAAGGGCTTAGGAGATAGTCTTCATCTCAGGGTCTCTTTTTGATAACCTTTCCGCTCTATTGCTTCACTGAGGGCATCTGATCAACCCTGCTTAACATTTATTTTATACAATTTCACTCCAGAAGGCAATGTATACAAATGGCATAATAAAGTTACCTTGAAATTGCTTTTCACTACTTTCCGCACACTATAAGGGCAGGTACAGATAATGATTTTCCCTTGCACCTGATACCGTAATTCTGTTACACTGATCAAAGTAAGTTAGTAGAATCAATATAAAAAATCTAACATTTCTTATGTATGAGGCACAGGTGCTTCAATAAAGTGATCCTGTAAAACGTGGGCAGAAACCTTATAGATTAAGGAGGAAGGCATGGCTGAAGAAGTCGTACAGGGTGAGGGCTTTACTGTTAAAGATAAAAGAACTTTTGATGCCGAGGGAAAGGTAAAGGAAGAATTTAAGGGGGCTAAGAAGGAAGAAGCCAAGGAGAAAGGGGAGGGTGCCGCTCCTTTGCCGGAGGTCAATTTGTCCTCCTTCCTTCTCTCGCTAAGCTCCTCAATCCTCCTCCACCTGGGTGAAATTGCAGATCCTCAGTCAGGAGAAAAAAAGAAAGACCTGGACCTGGCCAAACAGACGATTGATATTATTAGCCTATTAAAAGACAAGACTAAGGGCAATCTTACTCAGGAGGAGGAGAAACTCCTGGAGCATCTTCTCTACGATCTCCGCATGCGTTTTGTCAATGCAAGCAAATAATAATGACCCCCACATCCGTAAACGAGAAATCGAATTCCTGTTTCCCCAATCAGGCCGGAATTGAAATTTTGGCACCGGCCAAGCTCAATTTGCTCCTAAAGATTACCAGGCAGAGGACTGATGGGTATCATGAGTTGGTGTCTATTGTGGTTCCCGTGGATCTCTACGATAGGCTAAAGATAAGTAAGTTAGAAAAGGGGTTAGAGGTTTATTGGAGGGGCAGGGAACAGCCCAAAGGCAAAAATAATCTCGTTAACAGGGCGGCTGCCTCTTTTTTTGAAAAGACCGGGATCAGGAAAGGGGCCACGATAACAGTCATGAAAAAAATACCTGTTGCTTCTGGTTTGGGTGGAGGCAGCAGTGATGCCGCGGCAACACTGAAAGGATTAAACCAGCTCTGGGGAAACCCCCTGTCAAGTGGAGATATTGAAGAACTTGCCCTTCCCTTGGGTGCAGATGTCCCCTTTTTTCTCCTCCAGAGACCATCTATAGCCAGGGGGATAGGAGAGATACTCCAACCAATAAAGGGTTTTCCTTTATTTTGGTATGTTATTGTTAGTCCGAATCTTGCGGTCTCAACAGCGTGGGCCTATAAAAGGGTCAGATTAAAGTTGACAAACAAGGATATTCAGGGTAAAATCAAATCCCTTGAAAAGGCCATTTCCAGTATCCCAGATATACTTTCCAATGACCTTGAAAGTGTTACCCTTGGCAAATATCCTTTTCTTTGTTCAATTAAGGCCTCCCTGATAAAGTTAGGTGCCATTGGTGCATTGATGACTGGTAGTGGCCCAAGCCTCTTTGGCCTTTTTGACTCAGCTCAGAAGGCCCGTGAGGCAGGGAGGATACTGGCCCGTCAATGGCGTGAGGGAGATGTGTTTGTAGTTAAGGGATTGGGTTAATATCCTTTAATTCACTCATTTTTCTATTACTGGGGTGTCGTCAAGCGGTAAGACACGGGCCTTTGGAGCCCGCATTCGGAGGTTCGAATCCTCCCACCCCAGCCAAACACAACAGGACGATTTTTAAGGAAGGGGAACAAGAGTAAGATCCTATGGATGAGCTTATTGATGGTTTGAAGCTATTCGGTGGTACATCCAACCTAAACCTCACCAAGGAGGTATGCGATTATCTCAATGTCCTTCCCGGGGAAATGGTAAACAAGACCTTTAGCGATGGAGAGACGCAGATAGAAATTGAGGAAAACGTAAGAGGAAGAGACACCTTTATTATCCAGTCCACATGTAGCCCGGTTAATGATAACCTCATGCAGCTCTTGATAATCACAGATGCACTCAAAAGGGCCTCTGCCAAGAGTATAACCGCTGTAATCCCTTATTACGGATATGCCAGGCAGGATAAGAAGGTCAAGCCACGGGTTCCTATAAGTGCAAAGCTGGTGGCTGACCTGATTACCGTGGCTGGGGTGAATCGCGTAATGTCAATTGATCTTCATGCTGGACAGATCCAGGGATACTTCAATATTCCTGTGGACAACATATTCTCGACCCCTATTGTCCTGAATTACATGCGGAAGCATTTTAAAAACGATCTATCAATAATCTCCCCTGATGCCGGGGGTGTAGAGAGAGCAAGGGCCTTTGCCAAAAGGCTTGATGCCTCTTTGGCTATAATAGATAAGAGAAGAGAGGCACCGAATGTTGCCGAGGCCATGAACATAATTGGTTATATAAAGGGAAAAACAGCCATAATTCTTGATGACATGGTTGATACAGGTGGGACGCTGATTCAGGCCGCTGAGGCATTAATCCGAAATGGCGCAGCACACGTTTATGCCTGCTGCACCCATCCAGTCCTCTCTGGCGATGCCGCAAAAAGGATAGAGGAATCACCTATCGAGACACTGGTGGTAACTAATACAATTCCTTTGAGTCAAGAGTCCTCCCAGTGCTCGAAGATTGAGGTTATTTCCGTGGCAGAGATCTTAGGAGAGGCGATAAAGAGAGTGTACTTTTCAAAGTCTGTCAGTTCCCTCTTCGTATAACTACCGGGGAAGGTTTTCCTGGTATTGAAAGCTCAATTAGTGGGGTTGATATGCAATTAGGCGCTAAGATAAGAACTGAAACAGGGAAGGGCCCGTCCCGGAAGCTCAGAAGCATGGGCAGGCTTCCTGCTATATTTTATGGGCCAGAGATAAACCCAATCATGCTTTCTATAGATTATACGCAAATCAAGCAGATCCTTAAGGGGAAATCCGCTGAGAATATCATATTTGATCTAAGCATAGACTCAGATGAAAAGAGTCAATCCAAAAAGGTCATGATAAAGGAGCTCCAAAGGGATCCAGTTACAAGGGATTATCTTCATGTAGATTTTTATGAGATAGCCATGGGGAAAGAGCTAGAGGTAGAAATCCCCGTTCATCTGATAAACACACCAATCGGAGTAAGCGAGGGGGGTATTCTAGAGCTTGCTCGGAGGGGGTTAAGGGTGTCATGTATGCCAGAAGATATGGTAGACAAGATAGATATCGATGTATCTGGCCTTGATATCGGACAGTCACTTCATATAAAGGATATTGCTTTTCCTCCAGGTTTGAAATCAACGGATGATGAGAATCTCACCATCGCCACCGTGATTGCCCCGATTCCAACCGCCGAGGAAGAAGAGGTAGAGGAAGAAGAGGTAGAGAAACCTGAAGGTGAGGAAACAGTAGGCGAAAAGGAATCCTAAAAACACATATCTGATAGTGGGGCTGGGTAATCCAGGTATTGGATATAGAAACAGCAGGCATAACCTTGGATTTAAGGCGGTTGATCTTTTGTGTAAAAAATTAGGGGTACAGTTAACTGATCAACGCTTCCAGGCCCTTAGCACACATACTCATTACCATCGCAAGAAGCTGATATTGACCTGCCCACAAACCCTTATGAATAGATCCGGCCTTGCCGTTAAGTATGTGGCAGAATATTACAATCCAGAGATCAGAAATATACTGGTTGTCCATGATGACATTGATTTGGATGTCGGTCGCATAAAAATTGGCAGAGGGGGAGGGGCAGGAGGTCATCATGGGGTGGAGTCTGTAATCCATCACCTTGGGACAAGTGGATTCAATCGGGCCAAGATTGGGATAGGGCGGCCAAGATATAATGAACCCATTGAGGATTTTGTCTTAAGCCCTCTGTATGAGGATCAAAGAAGAATAATTAAAGATGTACTCCATGTGCTCGTAGGGGCTATTGAATCATTTATCTTAGAGGGAGTGGAGACGGCAATGAATAGCTTCAATTCCTTGACAGTTGGGGAAAAGGGGATCGAAGGGTAGAAAGGGGGACGCGTGGATTTAGTCTGGATTTGTGTAATGGCTGGGATCTTAGGAGCTGCTGTGGTTGCATATTTTGTGCGGTATCTATTGCGGCAGGATCAAGGCTCGGAAAAGGTGAGAGAGGTCTCTGAGGCTATCAAAGAAGGGGGGCTTGCCTTTATTCATAGAGAATATCGATCTTTGCTTATTGTTGTGGTCGTGATAGCTGTAATCTTAGGTGTTTTAGGATTTGTTACCCCTGCTTTAGGTTGGAAAGCGGCTGTAGCCTTTATTTTTGGTGCCCTATGCTCTATGGGTGCTGGATATGCCGGTATGAATATGGCTCTTAGGACTAATGGCAGGACCTGTGCCGCAGCCCAAAAAGGGCTGAATCAAGGATTAAGGGTATCCTTTAGGGGTGGGGCGGTTATGGGGATGGCTGTGGTCAGCATCGGCCTTCTCGGGTTAGCCACGCTTTATTTCGTTTGGCATAGTGACCCTCATTTCCTATCCATAATTCCGGCCTATGGTACGGGAGCTTCATTAGTGGCCCTTTTTGCCAGGGTAGGGGGTGGTATCTACACCAAGGGAGCTGATGCCGGATCTGATCTGGTAGGCAAGGTGGAGGCAGGAATACCGGAGGATGACCCCAGGAATGCTGCAGTTATAGCTGATTTCGTAGGCGATAATGTTGGTGATGTATGTGGCATGGGCACTGATCTGCTTGAGTCTTATGTTGAGACCGTTATTGCTACCATGACATTATGCGGAGTTGCCATGGCAGTAGGGATAGTTTCTGATATCAAGACCGCTTGGCATGTACCCATGCTCATCATGGCTGGAGGGATTGTGGCCTCTACAGTTGGGTGCTTCTTGGTCAGAGTAGGCGAAAAGGTGGAGATGAGTGCTCTTTTGGGGGCATTGCGTCGCGGCACGCTGAGCGCCTCAATATTGACAGCAATATTTGCCTTTGTGGTGATTTATTTCTTATCGAATAACTTAGGGCCATTTTGGGCTGTGCTTGGCGGTCTTATAGCTGGTGTGCTTATGGGCGAGAGCACGAACTACTTTACCTCTTATGCTTATAGGCCAACGCTGGAAATTTCCGAGGCCTCTACTGCTGGTGGCGGGGCTACCATAATTCGTGGCTTTGCCAATGGCATGATGAGCACATGGCCACCAATCGTTTTCATAGCCATAGCAATTATTGTCGCCTTCCACTTCGCTAGCTTCTATGGTGTGGCGTTAGCTGCTGTTGGCATGCTGTCTACTTTGGGTGTGACCCTGGCCACTGATGCTTATGGACCTGTAGCTGATAACGCAGGAGGTATCACCACAATGGTGGGGCTGCCACCTCAGGTACGTGAGAGAACTGATGCCTTAGATTCCCTGGGCAATACTACAGCAGCCACGGGCAAGGGGTTTGCCATTGGTGCTGCTGCTATAAACTCATTGGGTTTAATTTTCGCCTATGCTGTTGCGACGGGGATAGTTACCCCCGAGATGATTACCACGGGAGCATTCCCCCCAGGATTGAGCTTGCTAAGCGGGCCAGTTGTTGTTGGTGCAATTCTAGGTGCCGTTATGCCCCCTGTGTTTTGCGCCATGACAATGAAATCAGTGGCCGTGATTACAGCACGTATTATAGATGAAGTTCGTCGTCAATGGCGTGAGATAAAGGGCTTGATGGAGGGGACAGCAAGGCCGGAGTATGGCAGATGCGTAGATATTTGCACGGTAGAGGCGCTGAAACAAATGATGGCTCCTTCGATAATGACAATAATCATCCCTGTACTTGTGGGGGTCATTCTGGGCAAATACGCACTGGCTGGTTTCCTTATTGGTGCTCTCATTACAGGGTTCGTCCTTGCGATCACGTTAAATAATGCGGGTGGCTCCTGGGATAACGCCAAGAAATGGATTGAGGCAGGCCATTTTGGCGGTAAAGGCTCAGATGCGCATAAGGCAGGTGTCGTTGGAGACATTGCTGGAGACCCGATGAAAGATACCGCTGGTCCATCCCTCAATATAATGCTTAAGCTAATGTCAGTAATCTCGTTGTTACTGGCACCAGTACTCGTCCATTTTGGTGGCCTCATCTAGGGCGGGGGATCAGACTAAAGGGTAGATCTCCACAAAACTGCCACATTGAGGAGATAAGGAGTTTTTCGATTGAATATCTAATCACTTAAACTAAGAGGAGGTAGCGATGTTTAAGGTAGGGGATATGGCGGTGTATCCAGCACATGGTGTTGGGGTTATTGAGAAAATTGAGAATAGGAAAATTTCAGGTTGTCAGGAAGACTTCTATGTCATGAGAATACTTGAAAACAATATGATTATCATGATCCCATCGGCAAACGCCGCAAATGTTGGATTAAGAGAGATAATAAATCAGAACGAGGTGTCAAAGGTTTTCTCTATTCTCAAAAAGAGGGATATGTCTGTAAATGGTAATCAGACTTGGAACAGGCGTTATAGAGATTACATGGAAAAAATTAAGAGCGGCTCTGCCTTTGAGGTTGCAGAGGTCTATCGCGATTTGACGACAATAAAGCAGGATAAAGAGTTATCCTTTGGAGAAAGAAAGATGTTGGATACAGCCCGAAGTCTGCTTGTAAAGGAGATCTCCCTTGCTAAAAACATGAAGGAAGAGGACGTGGAAAGAGATATTCGATCGAATATTTTTGTACAAACCCAGGATAAACAGTAGGACTTAAGCTCATAGAAGACTGTGGTGGACAGCAGCGAGAAAACTTTTGTCTTTCAGCAATCATCAGAAGATATAGAGGTAAGGCTTGATAAATCTCTCTCTGATAAGAAGGACTTGGATTTATCAAGGGGCAGGATTCAGAACCTAATTAAGATCGGTGCAGTAACGGTTAATGGTGAGAAAAAAAGGCCCAGTTATCAGCTGAAACCCGGTGACAGGATAAAGATCTCATTTTTGCCCCCATCAGTCCTCTCAGAGGCGTCTGAGAATATAGATTTTGATCTTCTTTACGAAGATAACTCGATTTTGGTGGTCAACAAGCCTCCAGGTTTGGTAGTTCACCCTTCCTCTGGTCATTACAAAGGAACTTTGGTCCATGGACTTCTCAGTAAGGGTACTCATCTGTCTTCTTTTAGTGGTCCAGTAAGGCCGGGGATTGTTCACAGGCTTGATAAGGATACATCGGGCGTGATGGTAGTAGCTAAAAGTGACCGGGCCCACTATTTCCTGGCTCATCAATTCAAAAGAAGAGAGATAAAGAAAAGATATTTGGCCGTTGTCCATGGGCAGGTGGGAAAAGAGAAGGGAATGGTAGATTTACCTATCAGGAGGCACCCGGTAACAAGAAAAAGGATGTCTGTCTCCCTGATGGAGGGGAGAATGGCCAGAACCGAGTGGGAGGTCATATCTATCTTTTCTATTGGTTTTACACTCTTAAGAATAAGCCCCTATACTGGCAGAACTCACCAGATAAGAGTTCATATGGCATATATGGGTTATCCGGTAGTAGGTGATATTTTGTATGGATACGGAAAAAGATGGTGGAAGCACCAATCTTCGATAATGAAAGAGGCGCTTACGTTAGTAAAAAGGCAGATGCTCCATGCGGAGTTATTGGGTTTCATTCATCCTGATTCACTGAGGTATGTGGAATTTGGGGCCCCTCCTCCAATGGATATGGACCGGCTTCTGAAATGGCTACAGGAGAATCAAGAAGTATAAATATTCAGGCAAGCTTGTAAAACCCCTTGACATAAAGGTATTGGAGCTATAAATTAGCATAGAAATATCCACAAGAAATGCATTCCTTGCAAAATTAGGTTATTAACCCATTCATCTTCGAAGGTCTACTTGATAATCGGCGTTTGCTCATAATTTTCAGGAATAACGAGATTATAGTAAAGTGCCTCAACCTGAGAGGTTATAGGCTATATTGCTGTTCTTTCCCGAGGGGCGAAAAAGAGGGAAAAGAACAAGGACGAATATATGAAAATCTATAGAGGTGTATTAAGAGATGAACCTAGTTGAGCTTAAAAAGAAAGATATCAGTGAATTGGTAGTTATGGCTAGGACATTCAAAGTTGAAGGCGCTTCTGGTATGCGAAAACAGGATCTCATTTTCGATATCTTGCAGGCCCAGACGGAACAAAATGGTGTCATTCATGGAGAAGGGGTGTTGGAGATTCTACCAGATGGCTTTGGTTTTCTTAGGTCACCAGATTCAAACTACCTTCCCGGGCCGGACGATATGTATGTCTCACCATCGCAGATAAGAAAATTTACCTTACGGACAGGAGATACTGTCTCAGGACAGATAAGACCACCAAAGGAGGGGGAAAGATATTTTGCACTACTAAAGGTGGAGCATATTAACTATGAAGACCCGGAACTAGCTGCAGATAAGATACTCTTTGATAATATGACCCCTCTTTACCCGACCGATCGGATAAAATTAGAGACAGACCTTGATAACCTTTCAACAAGGATTATGGATCTCATGACCCCGATAGGGAAAGGACAAAGAGGATTGATCGTATCTCCTCCTAGAACAGGAAAGACAATGCTTCTGAAGGACATTGCAAATGCAGTGACAAAAAACCATAGGGATATATTTAAAATAGTACTCTTAATTGATGAGAGACCGGAAGAGGTTACTGATATGGCCCGCTCTGTGGAGGCTGAAGTTATTAGTTCGACCTTTGATGAACCTCCTCAACGTCATGTACAGGTGGCTGAGATGGTTTTAGAAAAGGCCAAAAGATTGGTGGAGCATAAAATCGATGTTTTTATCCTCTTGGATAGTATTACCCGTTTGGCTAGGGCCTATAATACAGTAGTTCCACCGAGTGGCAAGATCTTGTCTGGAGGCGTTGATTCAAATGCCCTTCATCGGCCTAAGAGATTTTTCGGGGCAGCCAGAAACCTTGAAAATGGAGGAAGTCTCACCATTATTGCGACGGCCTTGATTGATACAGGAAGCAGAATGGATGAGGTAATCTTTGAAGAGTTCAAAGGCACTGGTAATATGGAGGTCAATCTTGACAGAAAACTGAGCGACAGGCGAATTTTTCCCGCTCTGGACATCAATCGTTCAGGAACAAGGAAGGAGGAACTGTTGGTTGAGAAAGAAGATCTCAATCGTATCTGGATCTTACGGAAACTCCTTGCCCCTCTGACCCCTGTTGATACCATGGAATTTCTGTTGGAAAAGATAAGGGGAACGAAGGACAATAAAGAGTTCTTGGCATCAATGAATCAATAAAGAAATCTTTTGTGTCTATTGTTAATTCTTAAGTGGAGAGTAATGCAATGAAAAAAGACATCCACCCGCCCTTCCAGAAGGCAATTGTTCATTGTGCCTGCGGTAACGAATTTGAGACCTTTTCTACGGTGAAAGAGATTACAGTGGAGATATGTTCTCAGTGCCATCCTCTCTTTACCGGGCAACAAAAGGTTGCCGCATCCAGGGGACGTGTGGACCGTTTCAGACAGAAGTATCGCAAGATCGGGGAAAATAGCAAGGGTAATAAAAAGGGAAAATGAGGGAATGACTGATTATGTTCTCCCAGATTGAAGAAGTAGAAAAACGGTTCAATACCCTGGAATCCGAGCTGAGTACGCAGGAGGTTATTCAGCAGCAAGGCCTCTTTCAGAAATACCTGAGAGAGCATTGGAGCCTTCTACCTATTGTGGATACTTACCGCAGGTTCAAATTAACACAAGAGAAGATTAAAGATACCCAAAGCCTCCTTAATGATCCTGACCGGCAGATAAGGGAGCTTGCTCAGACAGAGATAGCCAAATTGAAGGATACATTAGCGAAGCTGGAATATGAGATGAGGCTTCTGCTCCTTCCTAAGGATCCAAAGGACGAAAAAAATATTATTCTTGAAATAAGGGCAGGCACTGGTGGGGAAGAGGCAGCCCTCTTTGCCGCAGATCTCTTTAGGATGTATGGTTACTATGCGGAAAGCAAAGGCTGGAAAATGGATATCCTCAGTCAGAACCCCACGGGTCTCGGTGGTTTTAAGGAGATCATTGCCCTGATAGAGGGGGAGAGGACATACAGTGGACTAAAGTATGAGAGCGGGGTTCACAGAGTACAGAGGATACCGGAGACAGAGTCAAAGGGTAGAATACATACCTCAGCTGTTACGGTGGCAGTACTGCCTGAGGCCAAGGAGGTGGACGTATCAATCGATCCGGCTGATCTCAGGATAGATGTATTTCGATCCTCAGGTCCAGGTGGCCAGAGTGTTAACACTACCGATTCGGCTGTGAGGATCACACATATTCCTACTGGATTGGTGGTTTCTTGCCAGGACGAAAGATCTCAACATAAGAACAAGGCCAAGGCCATGAAGATCTTACGATCTCGTCTTCTTCATCGGCAAGAAGACGAACAGCGGGCTCAGTTATCTGAGAATCGAAAAAGCATGGTAGGTAAGGGAGACAGAAGCGAGAAGATAAGAACTTACAACTTCGTCCAGGGCAGGGTAACCGACCATAGAATCGGGTTGACGATCTACAGGCTTGATGGTGTCCTTCACGGTGAGCTTGACCTCATCTTGCATCCCCTTGTAGCTCATTTTAAGGCTGAGTCCGAGAAGGGCCAATCAACCCAACTGTCATGACTCAAAAAAGATGGTCTATCCAGCAAATCTTGCATGTTACTGCTGAGTTTCTTAGAGATAAAGGGATAGATAGTCCCCGTATCTGCGCCGAGGTGTTGCTGGCCCATGAGCTCAAGAAAAGCAGGGTTGAACTTTACCTCTCATTTGATCGGCCATTAAGTAGTGAGGAAATAGCCGGTTATCGCTCACTTATCAAAAGGCGTCTCAGAAGAGAACCCCCCCAATATATTACAGGGCGTCAGGAGTTCTGGTCCCTTGACTTTTTCGTTAGCCCGGCGGTTTTAATTCCAAGAGCAGAGACGGAACTTCTCGTTGAAGAGGCAATTAAGCTCGGGGAGAGGAATCTTTTATCAGATAATAGCAAGCCAAGAATATTAGATTTAGGCACTGGATCCGGGGCGATAGCCATATCCCTGGCAAAAGAAATTGAAACTGCTACTGTATGGGCAAGTGATATTTCTTTTGAGGCCCTGGCTGTAGCCAGAACGAACGCCAAACACCATAATCTTGACAGGAGAATAAAGTTCTGCCAAGGTGATCTGTGGCAACCCTTCTCTAAGACTACCAGTCTCTTTGATATGGTCATTTCCAATCCCCCTTATATTGCTACTGAGGCATTTAAATCCCTACCACCGGAAGTACGTTATTATGAGCCTAAAATTGCCCTTGATGGGTATGAGCATGGTATGCACTTTATTAAAAAAATAATTGAACAAAGCGGGATCTATCTAAAACCTGGTGGATGGCTCCTGATAGAGATGGATCCAGATCAGACGGAAAGGGCATTATGCCTTATAGATGCAACACAATCCTTTAAGCACAAAGAACGCCTCATGGACTACCAAAAAAAATACCGATTGGTAAAGGCTCAAAAGAGGAATGGATAAAATCATTATCGAGGGAGGAGCTCCCCTTAAGGGGGAGGTAACTATTAGCGGGGCCAAGAATGCCGCCTTACCTGCCCTATCGGCCTGTCTGCTAACGGGTGGCTGGCATACGCTCGATAATATCCCTAAATTAAGAGACATCTGGACCATAAGAGAGATCCTGTCCAATCTCGGGGTTGTCTTCGAGGAAAATGGTCAAACCCTCAAGGTGAATTCGGATAACCTTAACAACTATAGTGCACCGTACCAATTAGTAAAGACAATGCGGGCCTCTATACTCGCTTTGGGCCCACTTTTGTCTCGGTTAGGAAAGGCTAGAATATCCCTTCCCGGAGGTTGCGCTATAGGTGCTAGACCGATCGATTTACATCTCAAGGGCCTCTCTTTACTGGGGGCAGACATACGCTTGGAACATGGATATGTCGTTGCCAGCACCGATAAACTTCGGGGAGCTGACATATTTTTTGATATATCCACAGTCACTGGGACCGAGAACCTAATGATGGCTGCTGTTAAAGCGGAAGGTAAAACCGTCTTGCACAATGCCGCTGAAGAGCCGGAGGTTGTTGATCTTGCCAATATGCTAAACAAGATGGGAGCAAGAATTAAAGGGGCGGGTACTGATACTATAACCATTACAGGGGTGAAGGAATTATATCCTGCCAGGTATGCTATCATACCTGACCGCATCGAGGCCGGAACATTTCTTACCGCTGCAGCCATAACAAAGGGAAAAGTAAGGATAAAGGGGTGTAGTGTAGACCACATAGGGGCAATTATTAAGAAACTCCTTGACAGTGGTATGGAGATAGAAGAACAAGGAGAAGCCCTTGTCGCTATAGGCCGTGATAAGATTAAAGCTGTAGATATAAAAACCATGCCATTCCCTGGCTTTCCCACGGATATGCAGGCACAATTTATGGCACTGATGTGCATAGCTGATGGGTTGAGCATAATCAAGGAGACGGTATTCGAAAACAGATTCATGCACGTTAGTGAACTAAGAAGGATGGGCGCGGATATCGAGATCAGTGGAGGCCAGGCACTCGTAAGGGGCAAGAAGAATTTATCTGGAGCCCAGGTTATGGCCACTGATTTGAGGGCAAGCGCCTCACTAGTTCTCGCCGCTTTGGCAGCCGAAGGGCGGACAGAGATTTCAAGAGTATATCATCTTGACAGGGGCTATCAGGGCCTCGATTTGAAGTTATCGCTCCTTGGCTCCAAGATTTGGCGTGAAAAGTATTAGAAACACAAGAAACTGCTTATGTTCTCTCGCCCTCTTGTTCCTGCACTATGTGCAACCATTATTGGGATTCTGATTGGTCATAATATCCTTTACAACGTTAACCTGCCGGTAACTTTCCTTCCCCTGGTTATTCTCTTATGGCTGGGGATACTTATCATCGTCCCTTTCAAAGTCCACCCTTTCTGGCTCATAGCCATATTTCTGTTGATAGGAATCAACTCGCAAATAACTAAGCCCACCGTCTCAGGGTTGCATCACATAACTCATAAGAATGAGAGAGTGATTATTGAGGGAACTATCTATAACCCACCCAATGTCCGCGTTAACAGAGCAACCGTTCCTGTTCGCGCAGAGAAAATCTTTTTGGCCAAAGAGGTAAAGAGGGTTAAGGTTAACTTCCTGGCAAAGGTATATGGATACGAAGGTGGCCTCACAGTAGGTGACCGAATACGGTTTCCTGCGAGGCTGAAGGAATTCAAGAATTTTAATAACCCCGGGAGATTTGATTACCGCTTTTATATGCAGAGCCGAGGGCTCTCCTGTATGGCTATAGTCTCAGATGCAGGATATGTTGTTCCCATGGGAGAAGGTGATCTTGGTCTTATCGGAGAGACATTGGAGAAGATTAGAGGTCCCTTAAGGAGATTCTTTCTTGAAAGGCTCTCTTATACCGTAAGTCCCATATATATTGCCCTTATTCTTGGGGAGAGGCAAGGTATTACGCCTCAGCTACGAGAGCCATTCGATAGATCAGGGGTAGCTCATATAATGGCTGTTTCAGGCCTCCATCTTGGTTTGGTAGCCTGGCTCTTCTTTACCTCTCTGAGGTGGCTCTTATCCTTTTCCTACCGTTTGACCCTTATGGTGGATATAAAAAAACTTGCAGCAATCACCACCACTCTGCCAGTGATTGCCTATGGCCTAATCACCGGATTTCAGCTTTCCTCCCAAAGGGCCTTGGTTATGATTCTGGTGTTCTTATGGTCCTTTATTATAGGCAGGGAAAAGGATGTCTGGTCCAGCCTTTCGTTGGCCGCACTTATCATACTTTCACTTCATGGTGATTCCCTCTTTACCACCTCCTTTCAGTTATCCTTTGCAGCTGTAGCTGGTATTCTATGGCTGGCCCCTTTAATTTTTTCTCGAATACCAAGGTTTGAGGTGGGCAACGGGTCTTTTACAGGGGGCCGTATACTCCGCCCAATTCTGATATATGCCGGAGGTCTGATTGCTGTGACAACTGCAGCAACGATTATAACAATCCCATTGATCGCCCACCATTTCCACCGCTTTTCTATGGTGGCCCTTCCGGCTAACCTGACTGTAGTTCCCATAATAGGGCTGTGGGTGATACCCCTCGGATTACTTTCTTCTATTGCCTTGCTCCTTTCTTCAACTCTGGCAGGGATCCTCCTTTCCTTAGGCGGGTTTGGCCTCAATCTGGCTATCTCCTTAGTACATTTCTGGTCAGATATTCCTTGGAGCTCAATCTGGGTATTTCGACCCAACTGGCTGGAGATGCTTTTACTCTATGGGCTGCTTTTCCTCAGCATTGGTTTCACACGCTCTAGAATCTACCGCGTTTTCTTCGTGGTTTTTTTGATCTTCCTCTGTATCGATGTTGGATACTGGATCTACCAAACCCGCCATAATAATAACCTAAGGGTAACCATTCTGGATGCGGGAAGAGGCAATGTGGCACTCATACGGTTCCCTGGCAGGCAGAGGATGCTTATTGCCCAGAACGCATTTAGCCATAGAGGCTTTAACCTGGGCCGGATGGTTGTAGCCCCTTACCTCTGGCAGGAAAAAATCAACGGGGTTGACTATTTTTTCCTGACTGGTTCCCAAGTGCAGCGGGGAGATGGATTTCGATTCATGATCAACAATTTTCACCCCAAAGAAGTGCTCACCAGTCTTTCTGCAGAAAAGGTGATCGGCGGGGCCCAGATTAAAGGGAGCAATACTGAAGGGATTACTGTAAGCTATCGAGGTTGGTCTTTCCTTTTCTATGACCACAAGGTGCGGATTGAAAAGGAGGAGCTGGAGAGAGGGAAAGAATGGCGGAAATACCTTATCGTCACCAAGGAAAAGGCAAAACGCCAATCTTCCTTTCCTGCCCTCAGCATATATGAAACCGGTGCACTGACGATCACTATAGATACAGAGGGAAATATAAAGCTTAAGAGTTTTCTAAAAAAGAACCTCCCTTTTTAGGGAGGTTCTTAAATATAGGGGATTCTTCCAAAGAGAAAGGCACTACAATTCCAGCCAAGAATCGGAATACAGCGACTTCTTAAGGAGAATACGTGCTGTCTTCACATAATCCTGCAGCTCTTTGGAAAGGGATGACATATCAACTGCCTCTTCACCCATCACCTTCCCTATAATTTCTCCTATATCTGGCCGTCTTCCTCTCGTTATATCAACCAGATCTTTATCATAGGCATCGGCAATAGCTGAATACATACCATTCTTCTCCAGCATCACCAGATAGGTCCGGTTCAATATGGGCCTCAGGTGATCAGGTGCCCCATTAGAGACATTGGATAGTCCACAGGTGGATTTCAATCCTTCACCAAGGTCCTTGACCATGGGCACAAATTGAAGGAGTGAGAAAACCTGGTCTTGCTGTACATTAACAGGTGCAACAATTCCATCCACAAAGATATCCTCATTGGGGATACCTGTCTCATTGGCCGCATATATCAATTCAACAGCCAGTTCGGCCCTCTCATTCTCATCCCTGGGCATACCTTGAGGACCCCAAAGGAGTGCAATCATATATGCATTGTATTTAGCACACAGGGGAAGCATCTTTTCATACCTCTCCTTCCGGCACATGATAGAATTGATCATGGCCTTCCCCTTGCACACAGCCAGCCCGGCCTCGATAGCCTCAATATTGGATGTATCAAGGGCAAGCGGTACATCATCAACAACCTCCTGTACGGTCTTCACTACCCACTCCATCAATTCAGGGCCTCCCTTTCTGGCAGGGCCCAGATTGATATCAATAAAGTCCATGCCCAATTCCCTCTGCCGCTTGGCCTCTTCCTGGATTGGGAGCGGGTTTCTGTCCTTGAAGGCTTGACCTATTTTCCTAGAGATAACATTCAGGCTTTCCCCGATTAAGAGCATTTTTCTACCCCCTTGCCTAAATTCAGGCCTTAAACTCCTTCAGGAACTTCGTGATGTGTGCTGCATCCCGTGGTCCGACAAGTACCTCAGAGCCCTTAACCTCGTCTTCCAGATCACCACTAATGGCCGCAGCATACCCGGGTATGATAAGTTTCTTATGCCTTACCTTATCCAGTATACCGGATTTGTTTACAAATACGCCAACGGCATCACCCACAAATTTGCCAGCTGCCCAGGCCGTCATGACCGAAAGCCCCTCTGTATCCATGATCAAGAGCCATGTTGGGACCCTGCTCGCCTCGATCTCACTGCTCACAATAAAGTATGTCAGGGAGAAGTTCGTCGTGATACAAACAGGGGCGTTTTCGTCCGGGCCAGTGATTTCATAGATGCCCTGTTCGACCGTCATTGGCCTCTGTGGATCCGTGTAGATATTTAACCTTTCCACCAGAAGGGGAAAGAGGCTCTCGCCAATAAAATCAGAAAGTATTATAATCCCCGCGTATTTGGCTATAAACATGGCTGCAATAACGGTTTCCTTATTCAGGTTGTCAGCCATCTCGCAGGGGAAGGTAATGGTGGGGAAACCGAGGGCCCTGTTCTTTTTCACAATTGCCTCACGGCGCAGCCAGGTTTGGTCCTCAAAGGCCCTCCTAACAGTCCTTGAGCCAGAATCAAGGATCAGATCCTTCACCCCCATACCGGTCAGTTTGTTTGTAAGCCCCGTGAGGCCATTCATATCAGCTGCCTTCACTGCTAAGGGAAGTCCCTTTTCCATGGCAAGTGCGCCCATATCATCCACATTGTCCTTTGTGGCCGCATATATCACTGGCCTTCTTTCAATGGAGGCATCTATCCCCGCCTTCATAGTGCCAACATCCTCACTCATCAGCGCCAGGCAAAAGTCGCTCTCATCAACGACCTTTTTGGCGAGGGTTGCGAACCTTCCTGAATCACCACCAAGATCCTTTATGGCCACAAGCTCCGGTCTCAGATTTAGGCCAACACGTTCAAACTGGAAGGTATCCCAGACCTTCAACCTCTCTGCCAATGTCCCTTCATCTGTGTCAGAGGGTACCAACACACCCAGACCAGGTGGGCTGATAAATGTCTTTTCATGTCTGAAGAGTACTGTCTCGCCGCCAAGCTTAAATGATCTATCACCTGCCCCGATCTGCATTGGCCTCACAGGCGGTGCCGATGCCTCTGCAAGCTGCTCCTTTGCCTCATCACTTACATAGGGACAACTGCTCAGATCCGCTTTACCTGTCGCGAGGGCCATTGCAAAGGCTAGGCATGTGGGGTGGCCACATTCCTTGCAATTCGTCTTGGGAAGTAGCTTAAAGATCTGTATGCCTGTTAAAGCCATAACCTTCTCCTTTTCTTATCTGATTGCTTCCACCTCTGTAAGAAGATCATTTATCCCAGGATGGGCTCCATCTCAAGGGCAGGATGCTTTTTTTCCTGAAGCCACGGAAGGATCTCCTCTTCAGTAGTACCGATAGTCTCATCGGCGATCAGATCAGGGAAATTGGGAATACCGATCTCCTCCGATCTGTCCTTAAGCCTCTGGGCAATCTCCTCTTTAAGCGTCTTGGGCATCCATACCATCCTCTTTATCCCACCATCACCGATTATGAATTTTCGCTGACAGATACCGTATTTTGAATGTCCCACAAATCCAGGGGTGCTCAAGCCCCCTCCGATAGTGCCTGCCAAGGTGGTAAATGGCATCCCACAAGGGGTATCCCCGGTATATTCCCGATTTACGGTCATTACCCCATTACACATGGGGAGAATGGCGGCAATACATTCGCAACATCCACAGGTGGTCATGGGATCATGCACGATGCTATAGAAGTTGTAGTGGTCAATTTTCTGCCTGGTGGCCTTGTAGATAAACTCGTTTACCCCCTTCCACTGTCCGAATTTGGGATCTATACATTGCCCCTTTTCCACCGGTTGATTGGGACCGGTAGGATTGATCTCATAAGAGGCCTTGCAGTCCATCCAGTTGTATGACCCGCAAAGACCAGTCCTTTCAGGGCTAACCATACAACAATGGCCAGGGGCGAATGATTGACACAGTGTACAGCTATAATAGGTCTCCACGCTCTCATCGGTCATCCCCTCAATCCGGACATCCCTGGCCGCATAAACCGCTCTTGCCTTTTCTACTATCTCCCTTACCTTGTCCTCCGTGGTATAGATCCTCACCTGAAGCTTATCGAAGATCCTGCCAAAATCCTGGTGAAGTTTTGCATGGAGGATGCTCCCAATATGGGATAGTCGAAAGCCCTTTTCCACTGCACCTTTACTGACCCGAAGCCAGGCGATGTCTCGCTGTCCAATATGCATCGCCCCCTGGGCATAATTTATCAGATGATGGATCTGTCGCTCCAGGATTGGCTCATAATCCTCCTGCATCTCCCTGCCGGCTACCTCAACTGCTATGGCTAAGGGCAATTGACTACCTGGCTGCACATCGGTTATCTCAGGGCCAACCACCTCAATCTTTCCATCATCTACCTCCTCCATTCGTTTGGAGGTAGTCCACTCTACCATGGGGGTTCTTCCACCACCACACTCCAGGTATATATCCTCTCCCCTTACCCTTTCGCCCTCAAAGGCAGCACCATAGGCAACTGGCACGGGCACTTCAGCCACGGTTACCTTAAGTCCCCTCACCTCGACTGCCTTGGCCACTATCTGATCATGGGGAACACCGCTAACCACATGTTCATAGGTGCAGATCCCGGTGGGTAATACCTCCGGGATAGGGGTGTCTGCAATAGTAGGGAAGCCAAAGTTGACACATCCCAGGGCATTGGCATACCACTCATCGGTCACATAACCCAAGGGCATGGCAAAGGCAAAGGTCCTATCCTTGTTGTAAACCAGATGTTTTCTGAATTCCCCGGGTCCAACCCCACCAAAGGAGAAACTTACCCGGATAGCAAAGCCAGCGGCGAAAACTGCTGAGGTTATATCCGGGCCAAAACTGACTAACCTGGTTGGCCATCCAATCTGGACCCCTGCCTCTATAAGCTGCTCTGAAAATCTCTTTCCTTCATGCTCTGCGTGCATAAAGACATAAAGATTCTTCTCCTGAAGCTCCTGGGCAATGCTCTTGGCAATCTCTGGATTAGGGGCTGCTCCTAAGATGGCAGCAAAGCCAGGGGCGGTTCCATCCACAAACTCGATCCCTCGCTTTCTCAAGATAATATCGTCTGCTGCCCCTAACCAGATGTTGTCATCGGTAGGATCCTCCTGTTTGGTATAAAAGTTGGGATCCTCTATATACCTTATGGCCTCAATGATCTCCTCGGCAAAGAATGTCGCCATTCCTGCATCAAGCGCTGGGGCCAAATAAGGCAGACAGACCTTTTCCCTGACCATAGGGGGCAGAAGGGATTTGCATCTCTGTAAAACCGGCTCCATGTCGCCCAATTTTTCTACCTTCATGCCGGTGATCCCATAGATTACCGGCAGATAATAAGCGGTGTTGGGAAATCCTACTGGTTCATTAGGCCCCCATCTGTCCATGGCCTCCTTCCATTTTTCCTCTGCCCTTCCTACAATCCTATGTGCCCCTCTTATCGCCGCTGATGCAATAACCTTTGACATGCCTTTCTCACCTCCCTCAAAAGGATTATACTGCCTCCAGTTCTCTTCTCATGGCCATATCATAAAGGATTCTCTCCCGGGCCTTATCAATCCCCAATGCCTTTCTCTTGGTATCGATATGATCAATCATAAGGTGGGCCGCCTTTATGGGATCGGGCTCAAAGGCCCACATCCCACCAGTAATCCCCTCAAACTCCCTAAAGAGATAGTTGGTTAACTCCTCGCTACCTATAGTGGGCCAGGTAGCACCGAATACCGTGAATACACCGGATGAGACAAAATAGTGGCCAATGGCTATGGCCTTTTCACTCATCCATTCAGGGGCTGCCCCTGCTGCTGGTAAATCGCTAATGTCATCGCCTAATCCTCCATCCTTTACAACCGCGGTAGCAGCCATCAAGATCCGGGAGTTATCTACACAGGAACCGAGATGCAATACCGGAGGGATGCCAACGGTCTCACAAACAGAAAAGAGGCCCTCTCCGGCAAATTCCCTTGCAGCCTCTGGGGTCAGAAGACCCGCCTTGGCACAGGCCAGAGCACTGCAGCCCGTCTGTAACACTATTACATCATTTTTGATCAATTCTTTAACCATGGTGACATGGGCGTCATCATGCCTTACCCGGGCATTATTACATCCCACCACCCCGGCTATTCCCCTGATCCTTCCATTGATGATATTATCATTTAAGGGGCGATAAGAGGCTCGATATATACCCCCCAAGAGATAATTAATGGTCTCATGGCTGAAACCTGCAACTAGATCAACCTCTTCATCGGGGATTTCTATATTCCGTGGTCGGTTGGGGTAATTCTCAATAGCAGTCTTAACTATCGCCCTGGCACTCTCCATGGCATTATGTTCTGAAAACTCGATATGGATTGCCCCGGGAATCTTGGCCTTGGGGCTCGTAGTAATTACCTTGGTATGATAACACTGGGCGACATCGGGAAGAGACTGCATGATACACTGAATATCCACTACCATCGCCTCTACAGCACCGGTGACAATAGCCAGTTCTTGTTGCAACATATTCCCTGCAAGGGGGATCCCATGCCGCATCAAGATCTCATTGGCGGTACAGCAAATGCCTGCAAGGTTTATCCCCTTTGCCCCCTTTGCCTTAGCTAAATCTATCATTTCCGCATCCTGGGCCGCTATCACAATCATCTCTGACAGCAGAGGGTCATGACCGTGGATGATGATGTTCACTTCATCCCTGCTCAGGACCCCCAAATTCACCCTACCCAGGACAGGGGTCGGTGTACCAAACAGGACATCCTGCAGTTCCGTGGCGATCATGGAGCCTCCCCAGCCGTCAGATAATGCAGTCCGAGTTGCTTGGATCAAAAGGTTGCGATAATCCTGATCTACCCCTATATTGGTTCTGTGCATAGCTTCCACGATCTCTCGATCCACACCTCGAGGGGCAATCCCTTGCTCTCTCCATAGCTTCTGACGATTTAAGGGAGCCCTTTTGAGAAACTGGAGTTCCCCATCCTGCCGACTAAATTCAGCTAGGGCGATCTCACCCACGTCCCTGGCGATCTCCATAATATCACGATCCCCAATCTCTACCCCAAAATCTAAGGCTATCTGAAAAAGCTTCTGCTCATCCTTGATTCCATAGCCAGGAGCCTCTCCCTTTACCATTGCAAGAAAGGTCTCTGCTACACCCCTGCCGTGGTCAGAATGGGCAGCTGCTCCACCAGCAATCATCCTGGTAAAATTACGGGCAGCAATGGTCTCTGGTGTTGCTCCACAAAGTCCTCTTCTTGGGGCCTTCTGCTCATCCTTCTTCTTCGGGGCTGGCAACCTGCATGGGCCCATGCCACAATTCTTACAGCACATCCCTTGGCTTCCAATTGGGCATGGTTTGATCGCCTCTGCCCGATCAAAGACGGTACTAACGCCATCGGCAGCAGCCTTTTTAATCATCTTAACACTTGCACTATCTACGCTCTTTTCCTCTGGGTCTGTCATCTAAACCCCCCTTCTAAAATTTAGGCTGGCACTTTCCGCTTTTCGCTACCATACCATTCCTTTCCAAACCAGTATCTTTCGCCCTCCTCCAGGTACTTCAATATCTCGTTACGGTCTCTTAATTTTTGCCTCCATTTCCCCAGGTCTTCCCCTTGGGGTTTTCCTTCCTCAAAGGTAGATCCCAGGACCTTTGTCTTTCCACGACCAGGGGCCTCTTTCTCTTCTATCTGGTATTCCATTTGCACTCCTTTCCACTATCAATCTAGTCGCTTTTTTACTAAACTAAGGAATGAGAATATATTCGTACCTTCCTTTCTTGCCTCTTCTGCGCTCAACCTCGCCCTTTTGGGAGAAGTCCCTTAGACTTCCTTGGTCTGTCTATTTTATAATGATTAACCCTCTGCCATGAGGTCACTTATCATCTCCTGGGCCAATTTTATGGATTCAGGGTGCCTCATAATGAGGATATCGGATCCTGCTAGTAGATAGCAAACTGCACCCACAGCCTCCATCAGAATGGCTCTTCTGGCAGGCTCACCCATTATAGGCATCTTGTCTTTGGGCAAACCGGCCTCTTTGCATTTCCAGATCTCATTGCCAAGGTTATTAATCATTGGGATTTGAAGCTTGTCATCTTCTTGGGTCAGGCCTGCCTGGCAGACTCTTTCCATAATTGAATAGGTATACTCGATACCATAGCCAAGTCCGCCAGTTGTTGGATCAACGAGCAAATGCTCATCCTGGACACCGAGGTTTCCTAATAAGATGTTGAGCTGTTTGGCCAGATTGATATCAATTGGCGTTGAGGCTACCACAGTATGTCTGTATGCAAGGGCACTGGCACCGACGCCTTTGTGGACAGGTTCCCCTACAGGGGCTAAGCTCAGATTTTCTCCCTCACATACCTCTGCTATCTTCCTAAGAACTTGCTCATCCTTTTCATTGACCCCTGTCCCCCAGAAGACAACCGGCACATTAACTGCATCAACGATCTTTTTAGCCAGCTCCGCTGCTTCGTCAACTGGCCTGTCTTTACCATTGGGATCTGTGCTCTTTAGCTGGACAACAATTATCTGTGCCCCATATTCCTCAGCACACTTCTTTGCCCATGTTGGAGGATCGGAGATGACATCCTTAAATGGCTCGATAGCAGCTTCTGGCCAGCCCTCTGGCTCCATATCCCATATCTCCATGGCAATTATAGGCCGATGGGGCATATTGCCTTCAAAGAGATGAAAGGGATAGCAATCCTTGCCACCAACAGTAGCGGTCTTATTACCAGCACCTATAGTTATTTCCTTTATCTTGCCTGTGTAATTTATTTTGGGAATCTCGAAGGCCACTTTCTTACCTCCTTTTTGAAAGGCAATTATAAAAATGAGATCTTGTATATGGACCCCATTAACCTACCTTAACGCTTCCACTATCCAGAAAAAGGGCACGAAATTTCTCTCTTTACCATATAAGGAAAATAAAGGTAATTTATTCAGGAAAGGATGATAAAAAGTAGTCTACTAAAAAATCTAAAAATCGAAATCTAATCAAACCGTAAGTCTTTGTCAAGGGAAAGTTTTTAGATGATATGAGGAGCTAAAATCGTTTTTCGGTTGTGAGGAAAACTATTATAGAGAGACAAGGATGCCAAGGTAAGAAAAGCAAGGTTTGAGAGGGATAGAAAATTACAGTTTTATATACGCTTCTATTCCCCTAGGGCTCATGCATTTAAGGAAAGCACCAAAAGAGGAGGCAACGGATTTTGCATAATAAACAAATTCAGTACTTGCCATGGAATGTGGGCTAGTTTTGGGTAAAATGAATCAGATTTAAGGAGTCTTGAAGAGGGTTGGGAGCGAGACTTGAGTGAATAGAGTTCGCAATAGCCGCTAAATAGTGGTAAATCGTGGGCTAAATGGTGAAGTATCTTTCCGAATCAAGGATAGTAATCTACATGGCTAAAAATCGAGTTGACTCTCAAGCCCTTGATTATCTTTATTATCTTTCTGACGTTGATATTGAGTTCTGAAAAAATGTTTTAAAATTATGCGATTTGCCTTAAGAAATGGGTGCCTTATTTACAGCTTTGACGATCAAGAACTTAGCTGAAAGGCAAATGGGGTTATACGTCAGTCGACCAATACAAGACCTACCATTCGGCTGGTTGAAGATAATGGCGTTCAGGGGATTGCTAAGGATGTTAGCGTACATGCCTCATATATCGCAGCACTATTGGACGATTTCTTTTGTGGAGGGGGAGCCGAGCCTATCAAAAATTGCAAAGGATTGAAGGAATTCCTGTTTTTTACCGTAGAATAGATGGTATGGCTTTAGTAATTTCCAAGATCCCGGGTAAAGATTTAGAATACCTTTCAGAAAAAGAAAAGCCGGATCTTGAATGTTTTCAGAAGCTAACTAGACTGGCTCAAGAGTGCCATAGACATGGTACGGCCCATTGTGACCTAAAGAGGTTATCTAATATAATAATTGATGCCCTTGGAAATCTATACATAGTAGATTGGGCTACGGCTATAACAAGTGAGGAGTTTTCTATTTTCCCCTATGACAATTTATAAAAAATTTATGGAAGATGATTTCAAGGCAGTAACTAAGCTTAAGATGCGTTATTGTCCAGAAGAGATTACGGGTGAAGAGAAGAAAATTTATGCGGATCGAAGTATCGCTGAACCCGCCATAAGAGCTGTTAGAGATATGGTTAGAAGATTTCTGCAAAAAATTATCTGAGGCACCTTGGTTATTTGACTTGACAAGTGGAAATAACAGGTATAAGAAATACAAATTATTTAAAAAAAATGAAAATAAATTGCTTGACAGAAAAGAGGAAAAAGCTTAGAATACTTCCTGATTGGTTCTTTGAAAACTAAATAGTGAATACCGATTATGGGTCTCTCTGTTTTATTATAAGATTAGAGTCTTATAATGGTTAAATTTGAGAGTTTGATCCTGGCTCAGAATGAACGCTGGCGGCGCGCCTAACACATGCAAGTCGAACGAGAAATCTCGAGCTTGCTCGAGAGAGTAAAGTGGCGCACGGGTGAGTAACGCGTGGGTAACCTATCCTTGAATCCGGGATAATCTACCGAAAGGTGGTTTAATACCGGATATAGTCTTTTGAACTCCGGCTTAAAAGATGAAAGCTGACCTCTTCATGAAAGTTGGCGTTTAAGGAGGGGCTCGCGTACCATTAGCTTGTTGGTAAGGTAAAGGCCTACCAAGGCTATGATGGTTAGCTGGTCTGAGAAGACGGCCAGCCACACTGGAACTGAAACACGGTCCAGACTCCTACGGGAGGCAGCAGTGAGGAATCTTGCGCAATGGGGGAAACCCTGACGCAGCGACGCCGCGTGA
>Ga0209979_1000087_pt1 | contig 157968 bp, 145 predicted proteins | sample AnhtaG_FD_183114 | JGI IMG/M metagenome (GOLD analysis project Ga0209979, IMG submission 183114) | Deep subsurface microbial communities from Anholt, Denmark to uncover new lineages of life (NeLLi) - Anholt_01485 metaG (SPAdes) (version 2) | ecosystem: Environmental > Aquatic > Marine >...
CCCAACTTCCGGTACTACGCCCTCGCCGATGGCATCAAAGCCTTTCTGGAGGGCAGTGAGACCCCATTTCGGGCCGGAAAAGCCCAAGCGCGTGCCGATCCACAACTCATGCTGCCTATATAGCTCAAATTTTTGGGGAAACTCCTGGAAAGACACTCCTTGATGCCAAACCAAGAATCGGATAGGCTGTGCTTCGTGAAATCCAGTTCCTTGAGCATGGGTGTAGTCTCCTTTCTTTGATCCTACGGTTCTTGTTTGGTTTTTGAGAGGAGAACACTCGCATCTGTTTTCCCTTATCCAGAGACTTACACACTCTATAATTACACTACCCCTCATACTCGCTGGGGTAAAATGGCTTGACAGTGTGGCGCGTGTATGGGAAGATTTTTGCCCTCAACCGTAGAGGCTGGTGGGCTGTGACGGCGGGCAGGTTGTAGGAAGAAGTCCCTGGAAAGAGAAGATATTAAGAGTGGAAGGAGGCAAGGTTTATGGCGATAAAGGTTGGGATCAACGGATTTGGCCGGATTGGTCGGATGGTTTTCAAGGAGATGCAGAATAGGGGTGGTTTTGATGTGATCGCTGTGAATGATTTGACGGACCCCAAAACGCTCGCTCATTTGCTGAAGTATGATTCGTCGTATGGAAAGTATCCTCGCGAGGTGAAAGTGGACGGGGAGAATATCGTCGCTGGGGAGGATACGCTGAAGGTTTTGAGTGTGAAGGACCCTTCCGAGCTGCCGTGGAAAGACCTTGGTGTGGAGTACGTTGTGGAATCCACTGGGGTGTTCCGCAGAAGGGATGAGATCGCGAAACATCTCGACGCCGGTGCGAAGAAGGTTCTGCTGACGGTTCCGGCGAAAGATAAGGTGGATGCGACGCTGGTCATGGGCGTGAACGACGACAGTTACAGAGACGAACACGAGATCATCTCGAATGCATCGTGCACGACGAACTGCCTGGCGCCGATGGCGAAGGTTTTGAGTGATACGTTTGGGATTGTGAAAGGGTTGATGACGACAGTTCATTCCTACACGAATGACCAGAGGCTGCTGGACTTTCCGCACAAGGACCTGCGGCGTGCGCGAGCGGCGGCGTTGAATATCATCCCGACGACGACAGGCGCCGCGAAGGCGATCGGGCTGATTATTCCCGAGTTGGATGGGAAAATGAATGGCGTGGCGCTGAGGGTGCCGACGCCGGTGGGATCGCTGACGGATTTGGTTGTGGTTCTGGAGAAGGAAGCCACGGCGGAGGAGATTAACGCGGCGTTCAAGGAAGTGGCGGAAGGACCGATGAAAGGGATTCTCGAATACTGTGAGGATCCGATTGTCCTCCAGGACGTTGTGGGGAATCCCCACTCGTGCATCTTCGACGCGCTTTCCACGATGGTGATTGATAAGAATCTGGTGAAGGTTCTGGGCTGGTACGACAATGAGTGGGCGTATTCGGTGCGGTGCGTGGACCTGATCCAGAAGATGGCGGGTGCCTGAGAAGGTTTGGTAACTGCCTACGGGAGCAACCGAGACCGGCTGGGAAGGAAAGGAGGTACCGTAACCATGGTTTTGATTCCGGCTATCGCGCTCGGGGGTTTAGCTCTTGGGTTCTTGCTTGCCCCCTTATTTGAGGTCAAACTGACGAAGCGGATTGTGGATCCCGTTGTGGTGGCAGCGATCTTTTTCGCCATCGCTCTGGTGTTTGGCAAGGCCGCCCTTTACACAACGGATAAGGTCACGGAGAGTGCATTAGGCATCGTGAGCGGGATCCTGGGGAGCCTTGGGCTGTTCCTGGTTGTATTGGGCTGCGCTCGATACGCTCTGTCTCAAAGCGAAAGCGAAGAGGGCGGGAGGAAGCCAAGGGCTTCTAAGAAGTGAGATTGACATCGCACGACCGTTACGAAGACATTGGGAGCGGCCGGGGTGCGATCTCTGTTTTTCCACCATCGATCTGCTGCGCTTTAAGGAGAGCTAAGGGTGAGGTGAGGAATGGCGAAGCTGTTCATAGAAGACCTGGATGTGAAGGGGAGGCGTGTTCTGACGCGTGTGGATTTCAACGTTCCTCTGGATGACGACCTCAACGTGACGGATAACACGCGGATCGTGGCGGCACTGCCGACGATCAAGTACATCATTGAGCAGGGCGGGAAGGCGATCCTGATGTCGCATATGGGCCGCCCGAAGGGACAGGTGAATGAGAAGCTGAGGCTGAAGCCGGCCGCGGCGGAGCTAGGGCGGCTTCTGGGCAAGAGCGTGATCATGGCGCCGGACTGCGTCGGGCATGAGGTCGAGCGGATCGTTGGCGAGATGGCTGAGGGGGAGGTTGTGGTGCTGGAAAACCTCCGATTCCATAAGGGAGAGGAGGCGAACGACTCGGAATTCTGTGAGGCGCTGGCGAGGTTGGGCGATGTTTACGTGAACGATGCCTTCGGAACCGCCCATCGTGCGCACGCGTCTACAGTAGGTGTGACAGAGCATCTCAGCGAGTGCGCGCTTGGCTACTTGATGCGGAAGGAAGTGAAGTTTCTTGGGGAGGCGCTGGCTGAGCCGAAGCGGCCGTTTCTGGCGATTTTGGGCGGGGCGAAGGTCTCGACGAAGATTGGCGTCATGGAAAGCTTGATGGCCAAGGCGGATGATCTGCTCATCGGGGGGGCGATGACGTATACGTTCTTGCGGGCGATGGGGAAGTCCACGGGAACTTCGCTCGTGGAGGAGGACAAGATAGACCTCGCGAAGGAGATTCTGGAGAAGGCGAAGGCGAGAGGCACGGAGCTTGTGTTTCCCGTGGACCTTGTGGTAGCTGATGCGTTTGAGGACGATGCGGAGCGCGAAGAGGTGAGCCCGGACGACATCCCCGATGGCTGGATGGGGATGGATATCGGTCCGAAGGCCGTTGAGCAGTTTGGAGAGTACATCAAGAAGGCGGCCACAATTCTATGGAATGGGCCGGTGGGCGTTTTTGAGAAGCCGAATTTCGCCAAAGGGACGTTTGCGATTGCGAAGATGATCGCGGAGTCGGATGCCGTCTCCATCGTCGGTGGAGGCGATTCGGCAAGCGCCATCAAGATGAGTGGAGTGGTGGACAAGATCAGCCACATCTCGACGGGAGGCGGGGCTTCCCTGGAATATATCGAGTTTGGGACGCTGCCGGGGATAGATGCGCTGACGGAGAAGCCCGCTTGAGGGTCTCGGGAACGTGGGCACTTAAGAAAGTAGGTGTGTTCAGGAGCAGCTACGGGAGAGATGCAGTCATGGCCAATGATTTGACGGTACTTGTTGTCGGAGCGTCGGTGGAGGAATTCACCCACGTTAAAGGGTGCCTATCAGATCGGGAGTGCGTGAGCGTACCCTTAAACGACGAAGAGACAGCGGTTTCTTCCATCCCCGCAGCAGCGAAACTGATTATCGTCTACGCTCGAAAGAATGAGAGGAACACGCTGGCTATCTGTGAGCAACTCCGGAATTCTCCCGAGAGTTCCGCTGCGCCGATCTTGCTCGTGATCAGCCGGTATGAGATTATTCAGGCAAATGCAGTCAGGTGTATGGGGAATGCGACGTTCATCATAAGCCCGTTTGATGAGAAGGGACTGCGTAATAAAATTACGGAGCTTCTCGGCGGTCCATAGTGTTGGAGGGAGAGGAGGAAAGGTGATGATGCAGGAAAACAACTGTCCCAACTTCAATCACAGGCGTACAAACGCTGCGGTGCGCTTCTGCCCGATGTGTGGTGGGGTAGTGAATGAACGCATCGCCATTGGGAAGTGCGGCGAAGAGAAACATGCAAAAGAACGACGCAAAAGAAACGAGTATTGTGTGGATTGTGGTGAACAGCTTATCCAAGGAATATGACACGAATGAGGCTCGTGGCCGGAGAGCAAAGGATGGATAAGCACCTGGAGGGTACATGGGAAGAGTCTGAGGCTTGGATCAAGGACACGATCGGGTCCGATTTCTGCTGGCGTATCCGTCCACTGGATACTCGCTCGAACCGGGAGATGAGTGTCAGCCTCATCCTGGACGACATCAGACGGAACAATGGGGCGTTGCCCTGAGCGAATACATTTATACGGAGATTATAGGATGCTGGACGACGAACGGCTTGAGCGACAATTCGGACGGTGTGTGGATGATGTCCCCGACGGCTGGATGGGGATGGATACCGGCCCGGAGAGCGTTGAGCAGTTCGGCGAGTACATCAAGAAGGCTGCTACGATCCTGTGGAACGGGCCGGTGGGTGTCCTTACGGTATATCGAGTGCGGGGCGCGCTGCCCGGGATAGAGGCGCTGTCGGAGAAGTGAGGATTTACCGCAGAGGGCGCAGAGAAGACGGAGAGTGGAGTCTGTCTTTGTAGCTTGTTTGTAAACCCTGTGGTCCTTACGGTAAGAAAAAGGAAAAGGAGAAAAGTGCGACGACCGCTGATTGCTGGGAACTGGAAGATGAATAAGTCGCTCACGGAGGCGGAGGAGCTGGCCTCGGAGTTGAAGGAGCGGCTGAAGGATGTCACGGAAGCGGACGTTGTCTTGTGCGTCCCGTTTCTCTACGTGGAGCGAATTGCGGGTTTGCTGGCGGATAGCCGGATTGCGGTGGGAGCGCAGAACCTGTACTGGGAAGAGAAGGGAGCGTTCACGGGCGAGATTTCGGGTCCGATGCTGAAGAGTGTCGGATGCGAGTACGTCACGGTCGGGCATTCGGAGAGGCGGCAGTATTTCCGAGAGACGAATCAGGATGCGAATAGGAAGGTGAAAGCGGCTCTTCAGACGGGGTTGAAGCCGATTCTGTGTGTTGGAGAGAGGCTGGAGCAGCGAGAGGAAGGTGTCACCGAATCGGTGGTGACGACGCAGGTGCAGGAGAGCCTGGACGCGATGAGTGAAGAAGAGATGCTGCGGACGGTGATTGCGTACGAACCGGTCTGGGCCATCGGCACCGGCAGGACGGCGACGCCAGAGCAGGCCGAGGAGGTCCATGCATTGATTCGCAAGCTGCTGGATCAGCGATTCGGTACGGATGTTGCTCAAAAAGGGCGAATTCTATACGGGGGGAGCATCAAGCCGGAGAACGTTTACGAGCTGATGCAGCAGCCGGATATTGACGGCGGGTTGGTGGGCGGCGCGAGCCTGAGCGTGGATTCATTCGAGAAGATCGTTCGGTTTGAAAGCCAGGGCGATTGACAGGGCAGTACTGTTTCGGGACGCGATTGGTCTCGGAGCAATTGGGAAGCACTTTTTGCAGAGATGAGGTAAGGAGAGAACGCGATGTTTTGTGGTTCGTTAGTCGGGATAGAGATTTTCGCCGCTTCGATGTTTTATTGGATGCTGGTTGGACTGCACGTATTTGTTGCGTTTGTTCTGATCGTAATCGTTTTGATGCAGGCGTCCAAGGGGGGCGGGCTGTCGGGTGCGTTTGGCACGGGCGCGGGCAGCTCTCCGCTGTTCGGTGCGGCGACATCCACGGTGCTGGTCAGGACAACGACGGTGCTGGCAATCATTTTTGCGATCACGTGCATCTCCATTGCGGCTATCCAGTCCAGGCGAGCCTCTATTATGAGAGGGGCGAAGCAGGCGAAGAGGGAAGCGGCGATGGAACCAGGCGAAGAGGAGGCTGCTCCGCCGGCCGAGGAGGAGAAAAAGGAAGAGGCTCTTTCTCCGGTGGAAGCCGGGCAGGAGGAGAAAAAAGAGGCTGGCGCCGAGGGCGAAGCACCTCCCAAGACGAAGGAGGAGCGGGAGCTTTCCCCCGTGGAAGCGGAGAGCGTGGAGAAGGAACCCGAGCCGGCGCCGTCGGAACAGAGCCTTTCGCCAGTGGAGGGTCGAAGCGTCAAGGAGGAACCGAAACCTGGCCCGGCACAACCGGAGAAGAATCTGTCACCGGTCGAAGGTAAGGGCGCCGCCGACTGAAGATCGAGATGATGCCGGAAATCTGGCAAAGATATGGAACAAAACGGGAAGCTGTTACGAGTAGTCAACTTACAGACCTATTTCCATAGCGACGACGGGACAGCAAGGGCTGTTGACGGCGTCAGCTTTGAAATACCAAGAGGGAAAACCCTCGGATTAGTCGGTGAAAGCGGCTGCGGCAAGAGCGTCACAGCCCTTTCTATTATGCGACTTGTTCCCTCCCCTCCCGGAAAGATCGAGGGAGGTAGCGTTTATATGGGGGAAACGGACCTCCTGGAGCTTTCCGAGGCGCAGATGCGTAGAATCCGCGGTAACGACATCTCCATGGTGTTTCAGGAACCGATGACATCGCTGAATCCCGTTTTCACTGTGGGGAATCAGATTATGGAGGTGCTGCGGCTTCACCAGAAGATGTCAAGGAGGAAGGCGAGGGAAAAGACGATCGAGCTGCTATCGCAGGTGCGGATGCCGCTTCCGGAGCAGAGGGTCAGTGAGTATCCGCACCAATTGTCGGGAGGGATGAAGCAGCGGGTGATGATTGCTATGGCGCTGGCATGCAGCCCGGAGTTGCTGATCGCTGATGAGCCGACGACGGCGCTGGACGTGACGATCCAGGCGCAGTTGCTGGACCTGTTGAATGAGCTTCAGGAACAGTTTCGGATGTCCATTCTGTTGATCACGCACGATCTGGGCGTGATTGCGGAGACGGCGGATTCGGTGGCGGTGATGTACGCGGGCAAGATCGTGGAATATGCATCTGCGGAGGACCTTTTCGGTGATCCGAAGCATCCTTACACGGTGGGCTTGTTCAGGTCCCTTCCGAAGATTGGGAAGAAAGAAGGGAAGTTGGCTGTAATTCCCGGCAATGTGCCCAATCCTCTTTATTTTCCGGAAGGGTGCAGGTTCAATCCGCGATGCCCGCAGGTGATGGACACCTGCCGAGAAAAGGTGCCGCCGCTGGCCGAGGTGGCGGCAGAACATAGGGCGGCGTGCTATCTGTACGATTCCTGCAAGCAGGAGCCTGCTATCGAGGGAGATTCCGCTGCCGCTTAGCTGTATCACTATGGACAATGTTTCTGAAAACAACCGATTGCTCGAAGTTGTTGACCTGAAAAAGTACTTTCCGGTGAAGAAGGGACTGTTTTCGCGGGTTCAAGGTTACGTCAGGGCTGTGGACGGGATTTCCTTCACGATTGGCCGGAAGGAGACGCTGGGTCTCGTGGGTGAGAGCGGTTGCGGGAAGACGACTGCGGGACGGACGATCCTGAGGTTGCTGGAGCCAACGGGAGGGGACGTTCAGTTTGAAGGGCGGTCGGTCTTCGAGCTGGACAAAGGGGAAGTTCGGCAGATGAGGCGGAACATGCAGATCGTGTTTCAGGACCCTTTCGGCTCACTGAACCCGCGAATGACGGTGGGGAGCATTGTGGGAGAGCCGCTGGCGGTGCACAAGGTGGCCAACCGGAAGGAAAGAAAAGAGATAGTGAAAGAGCTGCTGGAAAAAGTGGGGCTTTCAGCCGATGCCATCAACCGCTATCCGCACGAGTTCAGCGGAGGGCAGAGGCAGCGGATAGGGATCGCGCGAGCGATCGCTCTGAAGCCGAAGTTCGTGGTTTGCGATGAGGCGGTTTCGGCGCTGGACGTTTCGATTCAGGCTCAAATTATCAATTTGTTGGAGGAGCTTCAGGAAGATTTCAGGCTTTCGTACCTGTTTATCGCCCATGACCTGGGTGTTGTTCAGCATGTCAGCAATAGGGTCGCGGTTATGTACTTAGGGAAGATCGTGGAGATGGGGGATGGGGAGAGCATTTACGACAATCCGAAGCACCCCTACACGGTGGCTCTGCTTTCGGCGGTGCCTGTTCCCGATCCGAAGACGAAGAGGAAGAGGATCGTCCTGCCAGGCGACGTGCCTTCCCCGGTAAATCCGCCTTCGGGCTGTCGCTTTCATACTCGGTGTAACTATGTCATGGACATCTGTAAAGGAGAGGAACCGAAGTTGACAGATCGCGGCGGAGGTCATGTGGCTGCGTGCTTTCTGAAGGATGGGATTCCGTCCTAACAGTTGTGTTGTGAGGTTGATTGACAAAAGGCGATGTGAATGAGGGCGAAGAGGTTGATAAAAGAAGCGAAATTCCTTCTGAAAAGAAAGGCGAAAAGCGTTACTCCTGAAGGCAGGAAAGAGGTCGAAGAGTGCATCGCCGAGCTGGAGCGCGCTCGCTCGAAGAAAGCCAAGAAGCAGATTGAGAAGGGCAAGATTGCTCTTCGTAAAGCAGTGGCCAGGCATATTCCACGCACGAGACTGGACGTGGTTGCGGAGTATGCGTACTCCCTGGCGACGGCTGTGCTGATCGCGCTGCTTATCCGGCACTTCCTTGTTGAGCCATTCAAGATTCCGTCGGGGTCCATGATCCCCACTCTGCAGATCGGGGACAAGATTCTGGTCAACAAGTATCTCTACGGCTTGCGCATCCCATTTACGAAGACTCGTTTTGTGGGAGTGTCGAAGCCGAAGCGGTGGGATGTCATCGTGTTTACCACACAGGGGATTCGGAACGCGAGCCAGTATCCGAAGAATTTCGTCAAGCGGGTGGTGGGCTTGCCTGGCGAGACGCTGGAGATTCGCGATGGGGAGATCTACAGATGCCTTTCTGACGGCAACGGGAATGAGAACTCGGAGCTTGTGGCGAAACCGGAGTGGCTTTGGGACCTCCCCTATGAAAATACACCGGAAGAGCGGGAAATCCGACTTAACGAGTGGGATTACGTGAAGATACTGGGGATAAGATTGCCACGAGAGGTACTGGGGATAAAGATGCCATGGGCGAACCCCCCCCCCCGTGAGAGTCTCAGGGGATACTGGCAGTATGGCAAGAAAGGCCAGAAATTCAGGGTGCCCAAAGGACATTATTTTGTCATGGGAGACAACACCACCAGCAGTTTGGACGGCAGGGCATGGGGGTTTGTGCCCTTCGGGAACATCAAAGGGAAGGTCATCTGCAAGTGGTCGTTCCTGCCCCCATGGGGAAAGGGCGTGGTACGGTGAAGTTGAGGAGAATATGTTGATCGTGAGCGCGTGCCTTGCGGGTGTGAAATGCCGATATGACGGCACGAATCGCTGTGATAGCGAGATCGAACGGATGACCCAGAGCGGAGAGGCATTTCCTGTTTGTCCGGAGGAACTTGGAGGTCTGCCCACGCCGAGGGCGCCGTCAGAAATTGAGCGGGGCACGGGAGAGGACGTGCTGGCAGGGAGAAGTCGCGCTGTAAATGCTGAAGGGAAAGATGTGACGGCAAGTTTCGTTCTTGGGGCATGGCACACGTTAGCCATTGTCCGAGCGCTGGGCATCGCGGAGGGGATTCTTAAGGCGAATAGCCCCTCGTGCGGCATTGCAAAGATAAAGCGGAAGGGTCGGCTGGTAGACGGACCGGGTGTGTGTGCGGCTCTTCTCCTGAAAGAAGGCGTCAGACTCAGCGAGAGATGACTGATACAGATGTTTGCGATTTCGACAGTCTGGGGGGCGAGACGGACGAAGGATCCGGCGGAGCTGATTGAAGAGGCCAAGCAGCTTGGTTTTGACTGCATCGAACTTCACCACTCTCTGAACCTAACCACGGTAGCGGGGATTCTGGACGCCAGCCAGAGAGGCGAGATCGCCGTTACCAGTCTACACAACTTCTGCCCGGCGATTCTGTGGAGGTCGGGTCCCGATGCATACTCTCCGTCTTCTCTTGATCGCAGGGAAAGGAGCATGGCCGTGAAGAAGACCAAAGACACCATTGACATGGCTGAGCGGTTCGGCGCGAAGGCGGTGGTCATGCACTTAGGTCGCGTGGAGATGAAGGATTACACTTCGGCGTTGATCGCGCTGTACGACGCAGGGCAGAAAGGCACTCCGCGATACGAGAGGATCAAGGGAAAGCTTCTGGCGAAGAGGGAAAAGAAGCGGTTTCGGCACCTGGACGTCGTGTATAAGAGTCTGAACGAGCTGGTGAATTATTCGGAACCGAAAGGGATCAAGATTGGGATCGAGAACAGATATTTCGTGGAGGAGATTCCGGCTTTGGATGAAATCAAGCTGATCCTGGATGAGTTTGAGGGGTCGAACATATCCTACTGGCACGATGTGGGGCATGCGCAGTGCGCCGAGGAGCTCGACATCGTCGCGCACGAGTCGTTCCTGCAAATGTTTTCGGATCGGATGGTGGGCATCCATATACACGACGCCATAGGAGTGAGGGATCATAGAGTGCCCCTGACAGGAGAGTTCGATTTCAAAAAGCTGAAACCATATCTTTCAAAAGGCACGATCAGGGTTGTGGAAGCGTTTGTGAATGCGCCGGAGGAGAAGGTGCTTCAAGGGATGGAGTACATCCGCCAATGTTTGGCCTGCGAGGAGGAAGCCTGCCGAAGGGGCTGAGCCTGAAGCGAACGTCGCATGCCCCGGAGCCATCGAGCGCTATCCGCATCGTTTTTTCATCCGCAGGTGACGTAATGCCTACGAGCGCAGTCCTGGTGCCGTAATGAGCAAGAGACATCTCACGATTCCCCTGAAGATCATTGTGAGCGCCGGGCTCCTGTACCTTGTCTACCGCAAGGTCGCGCCGGACTGGAGCACAGTCGGGGGTGAGATGTTGTCCGCGCTCAGTCAGGGGTATGGATGGCTGATCGGGGCGTTGGTGGCCGTGAGCATCGTGTTCACAATCAGTCCCCTGCGGTGGCGAACGATCGTGCATGCGCATCACGGGGATATCCCGTTTCTCCAGATGTTCCGGCTCTTCTTGGTGGGATTCTTCTTCGGCCAGTTCATGCCGGGGGGGCTGGCCGCAGGGGATGTTGTTCGGTCGTACTACATTTCGTGCTGCACGGTTGACAAGAAGACGGAGTGCGTGGCTACGGTTGTCATAGACCGGGTGATGGGGTCCGCTGGTTTTTTGACGATCATCGTGGTTTCGCTGCTGCTCTGGGGCGGTCATCTTCAATTAGCCCTGACCGTTCTTGGTGGCGGGGCGGTTCTCGCCATCGCGATCGCCCTGTTTTTTAGCCGCCGAGTGTTGAGAAGGCTACCGTTTGCGACGTGGATCCATGAGCATCTGCCCTATCGGGACCGGCTGGAACGGGTGTATGAAGCGTTCCGGCATTACAGGCATCACAGCGTCCGACTACTGTCCTGCTGGGGGATTTCGCTTGGCGTGCAGTTCCTTCTGGTCCTGGCCGCGTATTGCGTGGGGCAGGCCGTCGGCATTCGGGCAACGCCCCTTCAGTATCTGATCAGGGTTCCCCTTGTGGGAGGCATAACCATGATTCCCATAAGCGTCGGGAATATCGGACTGGCCGAGTTTGGATATGCGTACTTCTTTCTACAGCCCGGTGCTCCTGAGGCTTATCGCTCCGTCGTGGGGGCGTTTGCCCTGATGATGCGCCTCTTATGGCTGTTCGTGGCGGCGATCGGTGGGGTGATCTGGCTGGTGGAGAGAGGGAAGCTTTCTGGAGGGGTGCCCCGCGGAACGGAGGCCAGCCCCGCACCGCGCTCGGCGGAAGAGCCGGAGATATAATAAGTAGCGCACATGAGCAGCTTGGCGGTAGTTGGGTAGTCATAGGATTGTGGTGATTGTCGCGGAGTGTGAAAATGGTTGATGATGAACTGCTGAAGATTATGTGTTGTCCGGCGTGCAGAGGCGAGGTCAGTGAGCAGGAGGGAAAGATCGTCTGCCTGAATTGCGGGAGAAGGTACCCTATCCGCGACGGGATTCCTGTGATGCTCATTGATGAGGCGGAGATGCCCGAAGGGAAAGAATGAGGATATGCGTCGTCACCGGCATATTTCCCCCGGATATCGGCGGACCGGCAAGTTATGTGGCTCTGCTGTGTGAATCCCTCCGTTCCGTCGGCGTTGAGGTTGAGGTGATCACCTACTCAACCGGTCTGACGCAGGTTACCCATCCGTTTCCAGTCCACAGAATATCAAGGGCCATACCGCTCCCCGTTCGTATGCTTGTTACTCCGATCAAGATACTGAAAGCGGGTTGCGGCAGCGATCTCATCTACTGCAATGGTCTGACGGTTCCTTCCGCTATAGCCAGCCTCCTTCTCCGCAAGCCAATGGTGATGAAGGTGGAGGGTGATTTCGCCTGGGAGCGAGCCACCAACCTTGGACTGACTAAGGATTCCATTCGTGCGTTTCAGAGCCAGCAGCAGAACTGGAGGGTGGGGCTTCTGAAGGCGATTCGCAATTGGTGTCTCGAGCGTTCACGGACGGTCATCAGCACGAGCAAGTTTCTCGCAGGGTTGATACGGGGATGGGGATACCGAGGTCCGGTGGAGGTCATCAGCAACGCCGTGGAAGAGGATTTCGGGAAAGAGGTGGCCGATCTCACAAGGGAAGAATGCAGGGCGAGGATCGGCTTTTCGGGCAAGAAAATTGTGCTTTCGGCGGGCAGGTTAGTTTCGTGGAAGGGATTCTGGGCGGTGATTCTGGCGGCGAAATCTCTTGAGCCGGAGGCAGTGATCTTGATCATCGGGGAGGGACCGGAGGGGTCGCATCTGGCGAATCTGATCGAATCAAATGGGATCGAAGATAAGGTATTCCTGATCGGCAAAGTCTCGCGGAGCGAAATGGCGGTTTACCTCAAAGCGGCGGACTGTTTCGTGCTAAACTCGGGGTATGAAAGCTTCTCGCACGTCACTCTGGAAGCGATGAAAATGGGAACGCCTGTGATTGCCGCCAGAGCCGCCGGCATGCCTGAACTGATTGAGCACGGGAAAAACGGTTTTTTGTTCGAGAAGGATGACGTGGACGAGATGACCGAGCGCGTTGAGGAATGCCTGTACGATTCGGCTGTGCGAGAGCGGCTCACCACGGAGGCGGCGAGGGGGTTGTCGGAATACAGTTGGTCGAGCATTTTCTCCCGAACTCTTGGCGTGCTGAAGGAGGGGGCGCGGAGACGAAGATGAATGTCTTGATGATCAGCCTCGATACGACCTTCCTTGCAGAAGAAGGTACAGCAAGAAGCGATACTCTCTCGCGGCATATCGAGATAGCGAACATGCTGTCTCACCTTCACGTGGTCGTATTCTCTGTCGGGAAGGCGAGGAAACCGGTTCTCCACCCGACAGAGAAATTGAGCCTTTATCCGACGGAATCGGCCAACAAGCTGATGCGGGTTTTCGACGGGTTTCGGATTGCGGCGCGAATCTGTGGGCAGCATCGTGTTGACGTTACGACGACGCAGGATGCGTTCTTCACGGGCATGGTGGGCTACGCGATGAGAAGGCTTTATGGAGTTCCCCTGAACGTGCAGGTGCATGCCGATTTTTTCGGAAACCGGTACTGGATAAGCGAAAGGCTGCTCAACCGGCTGCTGAGCGTGACGGGGAGGGCCATCCTCCGGCGAGCGGACAATGTGCGTGTGGTCAACCAACTGGAAAAGGAGAAGATCGTGCGCCGGCTGGGCATCCTGGCGGACCGAGTCTGGCACGTCCTGGGGGGCGGAGGAATCAACGTAGAACAGTTCTCAGTGGCGGATGGGTCGGGCATCCGCAGAAGGCGTCTGCCAGCCGGGTGTAACCGCATGGTCTTTTTTGCGGGGCGTATGATGAAGCAAAAGAGGTTGCCGGACCTGCTCTATGCGGCGAGGAGTGTGCTGGGGGAGTTGCCGGGGGTGTGTTTCGTCATTGCGGGGGAAGGGAAGGAGCTGCCCCGTGCAAAGGCTCTCTGCTCCAGGCTGGGTCTCGAGGAGAAGGTGGTGTTTACGGGGAACGTGCCGTATGGCGAGATGCCAGCGTATTTCGCGGCGGCGGACGTTTTCGTTCTTCCCTCGGGGTACGAGGCAACTCCGCGTGTGCTGATGGAGAGCGTGGCAGCGGGTCTGCCAATCGTCGCCACGGACGTGAGTGGGGCCTCCGATCTTGTCGCCGAGGGGCAAAACGGGCACATCGTTCCTGTAGGGCGTCCACGGGCGCTGGCAGCGAAAGCGATCGAGGTCCTGAAGAACATCGAGCGATACCGTCGGGGCGCCGCCAGGCGAAGGAGCGTTCTCAATTTGTTCGATAGGAGGAGGAACTTTCCGCGACTTGTGGAAATGTGGCGTCAGATTGCGAGAGAGCCAGGCTGATGAAGGCCGACGCGGTGATGATAACTCAAGCGGTGGATGAAGAAGACCCGGTGTTAGGGTTTACGCCGGGCTGGGTCAATGGTCTCGCTCGACATCTTGGGCGGCTCTCAGCGTACTGTCTGCGGGCTGGGAAGCACGAGCTGCGGCATAACGTGTCCGTACAGCTCCTGGGCGAGGGGAAGCTGAGGAGGTTGTGGCGGCTGCGGAAGGGGCTGAAGGCGGATTTGAATGAGATGAACGTCCGGGCGATCTTTGCGCACATGTGCCCCAGGTATGCGGTGGCGGCAAGGAGAATTGTTGGGCGAGAGGTCCCCATTATTCTCTGGTACGCGCAATGGGCCAAGAGCCGCTGGCTGACTGCGGCGCACAAGGTTTCTCGAATCATCCTTACGCCAGTTCAGGAAAGTTGCCCCCTCCAGTCGGACAGGGTGAGGGTCGTGGGGCACGGGATAGACACCGAAAAATTCAGGCTGGTTTCAAGGAAGCGCAGCGGGAATATCGTTCTCTTATCCGCGGGGCGGATCGCGCGGGAGAAGAGGTATGAGTTCTTGATCGAGGCGGTGGCAGCGGCAAAGGAGGCTTTGCCGCTTGAGGAGTTGGCCCTCAGGATCGTTGGGTCGCCAACTGTGCCATCTGATGAGCAGTACTTCTCAGAATTGAAACGCGTTGTTCGGGAAAAGGGATTGGACGAAGCGGTGGAGTTCCGGTTCGCGGTTCCTTATACCCGAATCCAGGACGAGTACGCGGACTGTGACCTCTTTATCAGCACAACGGTTCGACATTCGTTCGATAAGGCGCCGCTGGAGGCGATGGCTTGCGGGAAAATCATGCTCACGACGAATCAAAGTTTCCGCACGGTTCTTGGGCAATACGCGGATTTGCTCATTGCCGAGGACCAGAATCCCCATGATCTTGCCAAGCGCATTGTACACATTGCCCGAATGGAACCTCCTGAATGCGAAAGACTCCGCCTCGCTCTAAGAGAGGCTGTCGTCCGCGATCACAGTCTCGATCGCTTGATGAAGGAAGTGGGAGACATTATTGCCAGCCTTTGAGAGATACGGATTGGAGCGGTCCGTGAATCAAGTGGAGAAAGGACAGTGTAAATTTCCTGAACTGGATTTTTCGGGGGAGCGGATTGTTCCCGGAAAGGTGACGCTTGACAGGGAGGTGGCGAGCCGTAGACGCTATGAATTCGCCGCGCGATATGTCGAGGGAAAGCGAGTGCTGGATATGGGATGCGGGGAGGGCTACGGGAGCGCCATGCTTGCGGAAAGGGCAGGTCAGATGGTGGGGACGGACTGTTCTAAGGAGGTGATTGCTCATGCGGCTGCAAAGTATCCTCTGCCAAACGTGGAGTTCCGGTGCATGCCAGCGGAGAAACAGTCGTTTCCGGACGAGTCTTTTGATGTGGTGGTTTGCTTGGAGTTGATCGAGCACGTTGAAGATTATGTCGCGGTGATGGAGCAAATGCATAGAGTGCTGAAGCCCGAGGGAACGCTCATCATTTCCACGCCGAATAAAGACGTCACCTCGCCGGGCAGGAAAAGGCCGATCCACGATTTCCACGTTCACGAATTCACCATCGCCGAGCTGCGAGAGCTGTGCCAGCGGTACTTTTCGGAGGTGGAGCTTTACTCTCAAGAGAATCCTTTCGAGAAGTCGCGCCGGATTGTGCGATGGCTGATGGCGCTCGATTTCCTGCGTTTGAGGAAGCTCTTCCCCCGGCGGTCGAAACATCGAATGAAGGATGGCATGAGGGAAAGGTTAGGCGAGACGATCCAGGAAGAGCCAGAGCCGGACCGGTGGGCGGTAATTCCGGGGGCGAAGCGCACCTGCCGTGACATCGTCGTCGTCTGTCGGAAAGGACAATGAACATTCTTTTTTTCGCTTACGATTTTGAGCGGGGTGGAATCGCCCGCTACTCGCGGGAGGTGGCGAGCGGGCTGGGCCGCCTGGGGCATAGGGTTTTCGTGGTTTCGGATTTTACGAGGGAGATTCCGGGGTTGACGGCTCAAGAAGCGTTTACGCCGGTGAGCTTCCCGAAGAAGAATCTGCGGTCGCCTTTCTTCTGGCTCGATTTCTTTTCCCTTCACCATCTCACGAAGAAACTCTCGATTGATATGATGCTTCTGGCGGCTCTGTTTCCCTATGGACCGATGGCATTGCTTTTATCGAAGACCACGGGGATTCCGTTTTCGATCTTTGTGCACGGGGCAGAGCTATTCGTGCAGAAGCTGAAGACGAGGCTCATTGTCTCGAGGATTTTCGCAGACGCGAGTCATATCATTTGCGTGAGCCGGTTCACGCGCGACACGCTGCTTCGGCGATTTCCCGGCTCGGGCGATCCGGCGGTCATTCCTCCAGGGACGCATCCGGAGGTGTTCAAACCAGCGGCGGACCGGGCTGCGCTTCTTGAGAAACGCGGGCTCAGGGGGAAAAGGGTGATTCTGACGGCTTCGCGGCTGGTTCGGAGGAAGGGGCAGGCTCAGGTGATCCGTGCTTTACCGAAGGTTATCGAGCGCGTGCCGGAGGTGGTTTATCTGGTCGCAGGGACGGGGCCGGCTGAGGATGAGCTGCGGGGGCTTGTGAAGGACAGGGGACTTGGCGAGCACGTTCGGTTTCTCGGATACGTGGAGGACGATAAGCTGGCGGATCTTTACGCGCTCTGCGAGGTGTTTGCCCTTCCTTCGAGGGAAACGACGGATACGGAGAGCGGGTCGAGAGGGGTGGAGGGATTTCCTGCGGTCTTTCTTGAAGCGAGTGCCTGTGGCAGACCTGTCGTCGCGGGCAAATCCGGGGGAAGCGGGGAAGCAGTTGTTGATGGCGAGACCGGTCTTCTGGTTGATGGCGAGAGCGTGGAGCAAATCAGCGACGCCCTCCTGAAACTACTCCTCGACGAAGACCTTGCCAACCGCCTCGGCCAAAACGGCAAAAAACGCGTCGAAGAAGAGTTTTCTTGGAACGCCCTCCTGCGCCGGATTGAAAAAGAGATCTGCAGGTAGCTGAGCATCTCGCGCCATTTCCCGAATCGTGATTGAGAATCTGCTCAGATGCTCTAAGATATGGATCCGTTTCTGCACATTGCGCCCGCACGAATGTACGGACGGGACGAAGGCAGACAAACGCTTCACAAGGAGGGCAAGATGCAAAATGCAAGGATAGGCGGATCATTTGCGGGCATTGTGACGTGCCTGGTTCTTGGAATAATTTCAGCGTCCTTTGCCCAAGTTCCATCTCAGAACCATCGTTTGGTTATTTTGACTGACATGGGCAACGAGCCCGACGATTCCCAGACCATGGTCCATCTGTTGATGTACTCCAACGAAATCGAGATTGAAGGCCTGATTGCGGTCACCTCCCGCTGGCTCAATCCGACCCGAAAACCACCTAAGAACAGAACGTATCCCGAACTCATTGTGGAACGGGTCAGAGCCTACGGGAAAGTTCGCGACAACTTGCTCAAGCATGCCCCGGGCTGGCCGACTGAGGAACACCTGCTTTCTCGCGTTGCCGCCGGTCAACCCGGTTATGGTATGGATTCAGTTGGCAATGGCAAGGCCTCTCCCGGCTCGAAGCTGATTATGCAGATTCTCGAAAAGGACGACCCTCGCCCGATCCATTTTGCAATCAACGCCGGTTCAAACACCCTTGCCCAGGCCTTGTGGGACTTGCGCAAAACACGCTCAAAGGCGCAAATGGAGGCTCTCATAGACAAGATTCGTGTCTATGACGATGCCGGTCAGGATAATGCCGGCGCCTGGATCTGCAACCAGTTTCCCAAGATCACCTGGGCTCGAAATCGCAAACAGGTCTTCTCACTCTACTGCGGGGGCAAAGACCGCGAAGCGCAGGTCAAAGGCCCATATACATGGCAGCCCTACTCCAAAGACGCCCAGGGCCAGCACGACTGGGCTGATGAACATATTAAGAAGGACCATGGTCCCTTAGGAGCACTTTACCCTGATCGTTTCGGGCGAAAGGGCGGCCTTGAAGGTGGCGGAAGCACTTCCTGGATTGGCCTGGTCAACAAAGGCCTTTACGATCCCGAGCATACCACCTGGGGCGGCTGGGCCGGACGGTTCACTTCCGAGAAACAGCTCAACGTTGCCGCCAAATACCAATCCTTTCTCGAAGAAAGCTACAAACCCTTCTTCATGTTTACAGAGACCACGGATCAATTCACCGGCGAAAGCATCACCGGCTTTGACGAATGGGTTGATGACTATAGAAACCCACTGTACAACCCCATCTGGAAATGGCGTCGCGCATACATGAATGATTTTGCTGGCCGAATGGATTGGTGCGTTAAAGCCTACGAAGATGCCAATCACAAGCCCATCGCTGCTTTCAACGGAAATGCAGACAATACAATTATCCGTCTCAGAGCCAAAGCAGGTCAGGAAATCTCGCTCGACGCTTCCGCATCCAAAGACCCTGATGGAAATACACTCAACTACCGATGGTTTGTCTATCCTGATGTGACGACCTACAAAAACCCAATCACAATCCCGAACGACCGATCACCAAAAACTTCACTAACAATCCCGGATGACGCGACAGGCTCCCAGGTTCATATCATTCTCCAGGTCAACGACAACTCGACTACTATTTCGATGTATGATTACCGACGCATCATAATTGATGTTGAAGAAGAGGGGAGAGAGAAGGCGCTTGAACTACCCACCGATGACGAGTGGTGGCTGCGCCCGCATCGCCTGATCCAGACCAATCTCCGCGAGATTGACGCCATGATGGACCTCGACCGCTATATGCGCGACATCAAAGACTTCGGGGCGGACGTAGTGCTCTTCAATGTGGGCGGCATCGTCGCAAACTACCCCACGGACCTCGAATTCCACTGGCGAAATACCTACATGAAGGGCGACATGGTGGGTTCCGTTCTCGAAAGACTCCACGCCGAAGGCATCCGAATGATCGGACGATTCGACTTCAGCAAAATCAATGAGAAATTTGCCGCTCAACGTCCGGACTGGCTCTACGTGAGTGAATCCGGACAGAACGTCAACTACAACGGTCAAGTCCATACCTGCGTCAGCGGCGGTTACCAGCAGGAATACATGTTGAAAATCCTTGGTGAAGCCGTGGACCGCCATCCCCTCGACGGTGTCTTCTTCAACATGATTGGCTACCAGCGCGGCGATTACAGCGGGAACTACCACGGTATCTGCCAGTGCGAAAACTGCAAGAGACTTTTCAAGGAATATTCCGGTCTTGAACTACCCGCAAGGGCCGAGGAAAACGACCCCACGTATCGGAAGTATGTTCAGTTCACCCGGAGCATGACCGACAGACAGTTCAAGCGTGTCAACGCTTTCCTGAAGTCAAGACGCTCCCACCTGGGAATCTGCACGTACACCAAAGAAGGCATAGACATCATCCGAAAGGAGTCCAATTCCGCGTTGGGCAGGGGCACCTATATTGACACGCACAAGGCCAAAAAGACACTGCTGGAAGCAGGTCGGAGACAACTCGCCAACGCTGCCGTGCATTTCTTCGCCATTCCCTTCCGGCATGCATCCGTCGCACCCCATTTGACCGGCAGGAGACTGTTCCAGCAAATGATCAACGGCGCCTGGCTGGATTTCTACTGCATCGGACCCCTCCACCGACAGGAAGACCGCCTTGGCCTGGACATCGTGCGAGACATCTATCGCTTCCATGGCGCCAACGAGAATTATCTCATTGATACGAAGCCCGCTGCTCAAGTCGCGCTCTTCGCTCGCGAGAACAACGAATACATGGGCATGCTACAGATTCTCTGCGAAAACCAGATTCCCTTTGAGCTCGTCCACCTCGATCTTCCGCAGTTAAAGGAGTATGAAATCGTCATCGTCCCCGGCGCCGACGGCCTCAACGATCAGCAAGTTCGCGTCCTCGACAAATACGTTGAGCAGGGCGGCAAAGCTCTCATCACTGGAAAGATTCCGGCACAGCTTCAATGTCTCAGTTCACTACGATTTAAGAAAACTCGCAGCCCAGAAAAAGGCTCGTATATTCGAATCCGCCCCGAAGACAGAGATCGTCTCAACAGAGATGTTCTCAAAAAGCTTGATCTTGTATTCCTGAATGGAGTTTTCCACGTTTATCAGTCAGATAAAGAGACCGCTACCCTGCTCAGGCTAATCCCCGGCGACATGTTCGGCCCCCCCGAGAAGTGTTATTATAGAGATGTCTCTGACACACCAGCTCTGTTTTACAGACAACACGGCAAAGGTTTCGCCGCCTATTTCCCCTGGGGGATCGCCTCACACTATCAGCGTCAATGCCACCAGGGCCATGCCAACCTTGTCCTTGGGGCCATGGAGAATCTCCTGGGCCTGAATCGTAACTTGAAGGTCGAATCGTACCCCCTGGTCGAAGTCACCCACCGACAGGACAAGAACAGTAGATTTGAATGGGTCGCCCTCTACAACCACTCAGGGCAGAGGGAAAATGCTCTCCACCGGCCCCATCCCAATACATGATGTAACGATCCATCTGCAGCCTGTCCGGCCCGTAAAAGCAGTCAGATTACTGAAGGCCAAAGAACAGCCTGCATTTTCTCACACGGGCAATGGCCAATTGAGCGTTGTCATTCCCCAACTCAACCATTATGAAGTCGCACTATTTGAATACGCGCGAGATCAGGCAGGGAGAATAACCGTCCCGCACTCAGACTCTGTACCACCCGTGAAGTCAAACCTGAGTGAGTAACCGTCACGCGCCGGTGAGAAACGCCTGTCAGTCGTTTTGGGCGTTCCGGGAGATTTCGGGAAGGGCATCGTTGAACCATATAAGGACCTGCTCGGCTGCGGCTCTGGCCTCTCGCCCGTCCTGTTCGGAGGGCATGTCTGCTATATCGGGATAGCGGATCTCGATGGCGTAGGGCATGAGGATGCCCAGTGAATCTCTCAGTCGTTCAGCATCCGGCCGCATAGGGAGGATTCGTTCGAGGATCAAAAGTAGGTCATGGCTGATCGGGTATGGTTTACCTTTCGCGACAAGGTACGCTTTCAGAAGCTTCTCGGCGGCTTGCTGGCAGTGGAAGCAGACGGCATCGAACGGAGTCTCTTCTGCTTTGAGGTCGTTGTCGGCGCTGAGCAGATCATTTATGGCTTTGGCCAGCCACTGCCGGGCCATTTCGATCTCGCCGGACATAGACGGTCTTTCCTTCCTTCAACACCCTGGACACGAAGGAGACGGGAGAGCGCTTGCGTTCTTGAATTTCCTGGGGCGTGTAAACGAGCAGGTCCATTCCAAAGGGATAGGGGCGCAGGAGCTTGTATAGCTCGCGGCTGCGTTTGAATCTTGGGAGTTGGCTTTCGGCGATTATCATCAAATCCACATCGCTGTGTGCTCCAGGGTCACCTCGGGCGTGGGAGCCGAAAAGGATGACGCATTCGGCATTGGCCGCTTCTCCAAGTTGCGCCGCGACTCGCTCAATTTCTCGCTGATCAATCATTCTTCGCCTTTGTGATGATCCTGCTTGGCTACTGTTAGCCGATGTGTCCGAGTAGCCGGTGCTGGCCTCATCCAATCATATCCTTGTCAGGGGAATTCTTTCAAGCACATTCGCGGGCCAGTTCTCCGAGCGTTTCTCATGTTTCGGAGGTACATTTACTTCTTCAGCCAGTGGTCGAGGCAGGAGAGGGTTTCGCGCCACATGGCGGCGGTGTATTTGTGTCCGACGCCGGGGTAGACGATTCCCCGGAAGCGATCTTCTTTTCCGTAGAGGCGGTAGACCCCCGCGACGAAGTTGTTTATTGTATTGACCCCGGAGATGGGTGAGCCGCCGTCCTGATCGCCGGTGAGGGTCAGGAGGGGACGCGGCGCGATAAGGGAGACGATGGCTTCGGTGTCGAAGTGTTTCAATACGCCGGGGACGAAGTAGTAGATTCCGTGCTGGCGAAGGCCGCCTGCGGCGATGAGGTCCTGGTAGCGGGTCAAACATGCGACGCAGACGGCGACTTTGATTCTGTCGTCGAGGGCGGCGAGCCACCAGGAGCGCGTGCTGCCCATGCTCATTCCTGTCACACCGATGCGCTTCTTATCCACCTCCGGTCGTGAGCAGAGGTAATCAAGAGCGATCAGATCGTCCCGCAGCATCATCCCCCAGAGCGTCCGGCCGTGCCAGAGGTTGAGCTTGCTCATGGTCAGCTCTTCTCGGCTACCGGTCTCCTTTTCGCCGGCGGGTCCTTTGCCTCTCCTTTCTCCGAAACAGTACGCATCAATGGCGAGGAGGACGTAGCCGCGTCGAGCCAACTCCACTGCGGGCGGGGTTTTCGTCGGCCAGTGCTTGAAGATTTCTTCTTTCCCGTTGTCGTACTTGCCGCCGTGATAGTGGCAGTAGAGGATGCCCGGGGCAGGGGCTTTGAGGTCGTTCGGGATGCAGAGATAGCCGGGCACGGTCGCGCCCGCGCCGTTGTTGAACTCGAATTTCTCGAGGCTGAAGCCGTCTCGTTGCTTCTTCCAAAGAGTTCGCACTTTGAGCCTTTCGGGTCTTGGGGGCAGGTCGCCGAGCAACTGCCAGAGGGTTCGGCGGAGCTTCAGTCGGCGTTTTTTCCATTCGTTAAGGTCCCGAGGCATGGGGAATTTGACGTCGCCTACGGGCTTTGAGCGGCCGGATGTAGAAGCTATTGCCGCCTTCATCCCGAGGGCGGAAATGCAAAGCAACGCAAGAAGAAGGTTTGACATTGTCATGGCGTTATCTCCTTTTCAACGGGTCGTGGCGCAAGCTTGTCAGAAAATTGGTTCATTATCAAGGGTATGGGGCTGGGAACGATGACTGGCAGAACAAGCGTGAAAGTGCGCTGATGCTCTTGGGCGCGGATGGCTGCTCGCGAGGGAGATGAAGTGCAGCCCTCGGCGTATGTGGGAATCGGAACCTGCCTTGCGGCGGTTATAAATAGGATGATAAGATTTGTTGACGGTCTGGGCTAACAGGTCAAGGAGGCGTGTCCGTAGTGACGAGCGTGGAAACTCCTGTAGGGAGATAGAAAGGACGATCCGATTATGGGCTTGCGGAAGATACGCCGGTGCGTTGGGATGTTTGTGCAACTGGCAGCGTTCGCGGTACATCTTTGCGGTTGGGGTGCTGTTCTGTACGTTGGCAAGTCGGATCTTCCCCGGGAGGCCAGGATCGGCGTTGAGCGACGCCTGATTTCAATTCAATCCGCCATTGACGCGGCAAGGGACGGAGATACTGTGATCATCCAGCCGGGCAGGTACGAAGAGAACATACACTTCAAGGGAAGGGCTATTACGGTTCGCTCGGAGGACCCGGAGGACCCTGCGGTCGTGGCGTCAACGATCATTGACGGGCGAGGAGCTGGCACCGTTGTCACCTTCAATTCGGATGAACGAGAGAGCTCTGTGATCTCCGGTTTCACGATCACAAACGGGCGTGGAGAGTGGGGTGGAGGCATTCAGTGCGCCATGTGGACTGTTCCGACCGTCCGCAACAACCGCATCATAGGCAACACCGCTTTGAGAGGAGGAGGGGGCATCTACTGCGCGTACTCGGTGACTGCGACGAGAAATATCATTGCCTTCAATCAGAGCAATTTTGAGGGCGGTGGGGTTTACGCGGAGGTGTCGAGCTGGCCGTTGATCACCAGCAACTACATCTTCAGGAATGAAGCTTCAACGTACGGCGGCGGCGTTTTCTGCCATTCTTTCTGCGTCGGCAGAATCATCAACAATACTATCGCCGACAATTCCGCGCCGATGGGCGGGGGTGGGATTTACGCTGCTTTCGGGGCGTATCCCGATATATGGAACTGCGTCCTATGGGCAAATGGTGACGACCTGTTCGGGTGGGGAGCAGCGAATTCGTGTATCGAAGATGTTGGCGCCGAGAACGAAGGTCCGGGCAACATCCATCTGAATCCTCTCTTCGTCAATCCGGTTTTGGAGGATTACCATATCCTTGCCTCATCTTCCTGCATTGGGGCAGGCACGATCAGTGCTCCGTCCATGCCGGTTCTCGATTTCGACGGAGAGCCGATACCCGATTTTTTCGTGGCGGACATCGGCGCCGATGAGTTTTTCGACACGGATTCGGACGATCTGGCTGACGTTTGGGAGAACAAGTGGTTTGGCAACCTGGGCGAGTCCGGAGGCGATGATTCGGACGATGATCAGTTGTCAAACGAAAACGAGCTGATCGTGGGCACCGATCCGACGAATCCTGACACGGACGGCGATTCCTGCCTCGATGGGGTAGAATTCTTCGCCGACACGGATCCTCTCGACCCGGAGTCGCTCTTCAAGATTCTTGGCTTATCCGTCTCCGCATCAAAGGTGACCCTGGAATGGAGCACGGTTCGCGGCCGTTGGTATCAGACTCAATTCAGCGACGACCTTCAATCGTGGACGCCAATCGGTCAGGCTTTCAGCGCCATCGGGGATACCTTGCAATCCACGATCGCCATCCCGAAATCCATTCTTGTTCGCTTCTTCCGGGTTGAGGTCTTGCCGTAGGAGTGCTCTCAGGCTCCCTGACAAAATCGCGGTGCGCACCCCGATCATGTCCGGGCAGCTTTGCGGGGGAAGAAGGCGGCCAAGGCATGATCGGTGGGTCGAGATCGCTTCTTGCTCCAGTAATCCCGGCGGGGCACACGCTGACGCTGTTCCGTCAAATGGTGGCAGGATTTTACTTCTCTGCTTTCTTCGGGGGCTTCTTGCGGAAGAAGCGGGTGATTCTGAACAGGTAGCCCAAGACGAATCCCACGCCCAGGGACAGGAGGACCACGATCGAAGCCGAAAGGGTGGCTGTGTTGCCGAAAAAACCGAAGCTCACCTTCGCAGGAGTCGTGCTGGTGAGCACGAAGGTGACAACCGCCGCCACGATGATCACAGAAATAATGAGTCTGACTTTTGCAAGACGCATGAGTACCGCCTTTCTGGTGCAACCTCTACGGTCAGAAATTCCACACTCGGGCTGTGATCAGTTTCCAGCGCGGAGTGCCAACGTTACTGGCCTGATGCCGCCTCTGACGGAGGAGAAGGCTTCGTCTGCTCAGGAGGTCTGACGTTGAATTCCACCCTGCGGTTCTTCGCGTGATCGGCCCTGGTCCGCTCCACAACGGCGGGGCGAAGCTCGCCGTAGCTGACCGTACTCAATCGAGAGGCTGAGACGCCCAGTTCAACAAGGTGACCGCGGACAGCATTCGCTCTGTTCAACCCCAGCCTATTATTGTAATTCTGAGGCCCGCAGGAACAGGCATGGCCCTCCAAGACCACCTTTACTTCCGGAAATTCTTTCAGCGTCTGGGCCACTCCTTGCAGAACCTCTTTTCCCAGAGGCGTGAGCTCGTATTTGTCGAACTCGAAATGAACCCAGTCCTCCAGCGTCAATTCGGCGACGGATTTGAGGGGCCTGGGAAGCTTTTCTTCCTTGACAAGTTCTTCTCCGGGGACAAGGGGACCGGGGAGGCTTTCGCCGATCACCTCCTCACCCGCATAGCGGAGGACATAGACGTAACCCCTGTTTCCCCAGAGGAGGTTTTCCTCCTGGGCAGGAGATGTTGGCCACCACCAGTAACCGCGTCTGACCGGATCTGGCTGGGGTTGGGGCACCGCTTTCGTCGGCCACCATGCCAGTTGCTCGGTTGGCACACCCAGCGGCTTCGTGGTCGGGGCAACACAACCAGTGATTCCACAGGCCAGGACAAGCAATGTCACCAGCCCGAGCAGCGTGTTTCTCGACATCGGCATTCCCCCCTTTCTGACACTGTTGCTGTGGACTGCATCTGTTCTCTCTTGCGATTGCCCCTCCTTTGGCCGCCATGGGCGAAAGATATGTCAATATCCACGCAACTGTCACCACTGTGGGTGAGGACTTTGCTTATTTACTACAAGATTCCCCTTTTGTCAACGGTTTAATTGTCAACTTCGAGACCTTGCGGTCGGAGGCTTCGAGCACCTCAAATTCCATTCCATGACATTGGACCTTTTCTCCCGGCTGGGGGACCCTTCCGGTCATCACCGTCAAAAGCCCGCCGACGGTCTCCGCTTTCTCATTGGGAAGGTCGGTGGAGAATTCCTCATTGAATTCCTTGATGCTCATCCTCCCCTCGACGACCAGCTTCCCTTTCCGAGTGCTGATCCTCTGGGGGACAGCTCCTTCATACTCGTCGGCGATCTCTCCCACGATTTCTTCGACGATGTCTTCCACGGTGAGTATTCCGGACACGCCCCCATACTCGTCCACGACCGCCGCAAATCGCTCGCCGGTCTGTTGGAGCTCGAGCAGGATGTCGTCCACGGGCTTAGTTTCGGGCACGATGTACGGCTTCTTGAGCAGGCTCTCCACGGGTTGGCGCCAATCCTCGATCCCCATGAGGTCCGCGGCATTCACTCTCCCTACAATATTGTCAACCCTCTTCCGGTAAACGGGAATTGTGGAGAAACCGGTTGTTCTCATGAGCCTGATTACGTCGTTGACGGTGCTTTCAATGGGCGCGGCGGTGACCTCGATCAACGGTACCATCACTTCTTTTGCATGGGTCTTGTGAAGGTCGAATATTCGATGGAGCATGTCCAAACCGTCTTCGTGCAAGAAATCTCCCTTCGTGCCTTCTTCCAAGAGCAAGCGGACTTCTTCCCGGGAGCTAAAGGGGCTCGTTTTCTGCACCGGCTTCCCGAAGAGCCCCGCTATCTTCCCCGAGAGAAAGGTTGCGGCGTATACAGCGGGGAGGAGGACCCAATAGGCGCGCCTCAGCGGGACAATGCTCAGTCGGACGAGGGACGTGCTGTGAGAGCGAAAGGCAGACATGGGCACAATTTCGCCAAACATGAGCACCAGCGGAAGCATCACCGCGGTGGCGATGACCGGGCCCCACGTATGGCTCTGGGTAATGTACCTATCCACCAGGTCGCTGGCTATTGTGGCGCCAACAATGACGGAGATGTTGACGCCTACCAGGGTCGTGCCGAACAGCCGCTGGGGGTTATCGAGGAGCCGCTGAATGAGGACAGCTTTCCTGTCTCCTTCCTCAACAAGATGCCGAAGCCTGATCCTGTTGAAGGAGATCATCCCCATCTCTGACCCGGCGAAAAACGCTTGTGCCAGTAAGGAGAGAACGATCAAGACTATGCCTGGTAACCAGTCCATTCTTGGGGAATTGTGTCCCTATCCTTTCGTGGTTGGTTTCTTTCGTTTCACCAGGACCTCTTCGATTTTGCTCTTGGCAGCTTTCTTGATCTCGAAGCGGATCTCGTCAGTCTCGTAAACTTCCCCCGGGCGAGGGACCTTCCCCATCTGGTGCGTCAGAAACCCACCGATGGTGACGCTCAGCTCGTCCGAAATGGAGGATGAAAACAGCTCATTGAACTCGCTGATGGTCAACCTGGCGCCGATGATGGCGGTGTCGGGCTTGAGGAAGCGGTGTTCTGAGGATTCCGCTTTGGCCGGGCTGAGATGCCGCATGAGAGACTGCAAGACGTCCTCCATGGTGATCAGCCCTGAGATGCTGCCGTACTCGTCCACAACAAGGGCGAAGTGGGTCGCTCTCGCTCGGAACTCTTTGAGCAGCCCGTCCACAGGCATGGTCTCCGGAACGAAATAGACCGGCCTCAACAAGCTTCGAATGCCGGATTTCTCCAGTTCTCTCATCGAGGCGAAGAGAAGGTCTTTGGCATACAAGAGACCGAGGACGTTATCTATGTCCCCCGTATGGATGGGCACTCTGGTGTATCTCTTGTCCTGGAACGCCTGGCGGATCTGATCAAGGGGCGTGGAAAGATCGAGGGAGAAGATTTCCGATCGCGACTTCATCATCTCCCGGACCTGGCTGGTCTCGATCTCGAAGACGCCATGGATCATCGCCTGCTCCTGGCGGTCCAGGAGGCCTTGGGTGACGCCCATCTTGACCGCAGTTCTCAATTCCCCCTCCGATGCCTCGAGCTCCTCCGGTCTTACCGTTCGCGTTACAACGCTAATGATGGCGTCCGCGACCCATTTCAGCACGGCTCTGACCGGGCGCACAATCACCGAGAAGGCGTGGATCAACGGAGCGACTCTCAAGGCGAGTTTTTCCGAATGTTGGATGGCGTAGGTTTTTGGGGCGATTTCTCCGAAGATGAGGATGAGCGTGGTCATGGCAAGGATGGAGACAAGATCGCTCCTCATTCCTCTGAGTGCATGAGACCCCGCGAATTGCGTGCGGAAGAATGAAGCGGAGAGGCTGGAAGCAAAAATGTTGACCAACATATTGCCGATCAAAATGGTGATGAGCAAGCGGCGCGAATCGGATAGAAGAGAGGCCACCACACCGGCCCGTCCTTTTTTCTCCGCCTGGAATTTCCTGACCTTGACGTGGCTGAGGGAAAAGAGGGCCGTCTCCGACCCGGAAAAGAAGGCCGAAAAGGCGAGGAGAACTAAGATGACAACGATTTCGTACTGCACTTGCCTCGATCTATCCGCGCAATGACCGGAGCGCCACCGTCGGACAGTCTCTACCGATTCTCGTCCCGGGAGATGAAGCGACCTGTAGGAACGGCATCCGGAGAGTAGCTAAGGGGGCTGCGCTCGCCGGGACCTCACGTGGCCGCAAAACCTACGTCGGGACTGAATCGGGAAAACGCATGTACTCCTGGAGTCTGTCGGTTTCTGTTATATACTTGTCCGTTTTCGCCTCGACCGGAACCGGGTAGCTGCCGTCGAAGCACGCAATGCAGAAGTTATCTTTCATCTCCCCAAAACAAGAGAGCATTCCTTCCTTGCTGAGATAGCCGAGGCTATCTATGTCCAGAAAGCGGGTGATCTCTTCCACAGACTTGTTGGCGGCGATGAGCTCTTTCTTCGTCGCGAAGTCAATCCCGTAATAGCAGGGGAAGCTGTGGGGAGGGCAGCTAATGCGGAGATGAATTTCATTCGCCCCGGCTTCTTTAAGGCTGGCCATTCGGAGAACGGTGGTGGTCCCTCGCACGATGGAATCCTCGACCACGACCAGGCGTTTTCCCCGGATGACCTCTTTGACCGGGTTCAGCTTAACTTTCACGCCGAAATCCCTGATGGCCTGCCTCGGCTGCAAGAACGTTCGACCGATGTAGTGATTGCGGGTCACGCCCATGTCAAAGGGGAACCCCGACTCCTGAGCATAGCCGATGGCCGCGGAGATACCGCAGTCAGGAATTGCGATCACCAGGTCCGCGTCAACGGGGTGTTCTCTTGCCAATTGGGTGCCGAACCTCTTGCGTACCTCGTGAACGTTCGCCCCGAAAATGAAGCTGTCGGGCCGGGCAAAATAGATATGCTCGAAGATGCAGAAGGACTGCGGGCGGTTTTTGCCGAAGGGGAAAAGGGATTCCAGGCCATTGGAATCAATGATCAACACCTCGCCGGGCTCGATCTCCCGGATGAACCTCGCGTTGATCAAGTCGAGGCCGCAGGACTCCGAAGCGACGACGTATGCTCCATCAAGCTGACCCAAGCACAATGGGCGAAAGCCGCTGGGGTCTCTGATGGCAATGATTTCGTCCTTTGTCATCAAAACAAAACAGTACGCGCCCTTAATTTCCTGGAGCATCGCGAGGACGGCATCTTTTTCCTCTTCGACCTTCACCCCCGCCAGAATGTGCAAGACGATCTCGCTGTCGCTGGTGGTCTGAAAGATTGAGCCTTTCGCCTCCAACTGCTCCCGCAATTGTGCCGCGTTGGTGAGATTGCCGTTATGAGCGATGGCGATGGTGCCTCTGGAGTAATCAACCATCAGGGGCTGCGCGTTTTTCAGGACGCTCGATCCGGTTGTCGAGTAGCGGACGTGTCCCAGAGCGATATCTCCCCTCAACGCCGAGAGCTTCACCGGATCAAACACATCGCCCACCAATCCCATGCCTTTGTGCACCATCATAATCTGGCGGTTGGAGGAGACGATTCCGGCGCTCTCCTGTCCTCTATGTTGAAGAGCATACAGTCCCAGGTATGTCAGCCTAACGGCGTCGGGGTGACCATGGATTGCAAAAATCCCGCACGCTTCCCGTGGGCGAAAGTCTTGACGTATAGGGTTCATTTTCCCTCTTTCTTGTGTTCCTCCAAGCCGAAGAGGTCCGTCAACAACCCAAGTGTTGCGGCGCCCTCCTTTTGCCTGGCGGCTTTCTTGATCTTAGTGGTTGGGGTGTGCAGCAATCTCTTGATGATGCGTCGCGTCATGGTCTCGATTTTTTCCCGGGCTTCGTGGGGAAGGTCCGGCAGCCTGGATAGGACTCGGTGCATCTCCTCTTCCCTTACCGACTCAAAGTGCTGGTGCAACTTCCTGATGATGGGCGTTGCCTGAAGAGAATTCAACCACCCCATGAATGACGAGACTTCCTCGTTTATGATTCGCTCGCCCTTGGTGATCTCTTCTTCCCTCTTGCGGAGGTTCGCCAGGGCAATCTCTTTCAAGTCATCTATATTGTAAAGGTAAACATTGTCAATTTCATTTACGTCGGGATCAACGTCCCTGGGAACGGCAATATCAATGAGGAAGAGGGGCCTGTTTCGCCGCCTCCGCATCGCCTGCCGAACGCGATCCTTGCCGATGATGGCCCGCGGCGCCGCCGTGGAGCTGATCACGATGTCCACTTTTGCCAGCTCTTGTACGCAGTTGTCCAGGGGGACTGCTTTTCCATTGTAGGACCGCGCCAGTTCCTGCGCTTTATCGAAGGAGCGGTTCGAGGCGACGATGGCCCCGGCGCCACTCGCCACGAGGTGTTTCAGGGTCTGCTCACTGGTCTGCCCCGCACCTACGATCATTATTTTGCTATCGGCAAGGTCTCCGAATATCTTCTTTGCCAGCTCGACAGCCGCCGAGCTCACGGAGACCGCTGACGCGTCTACCCTCGTTTCCGTCCGAACGCGTTTCGACGCCCGCAGCGCGCTTTGAAATAATGCGTTGAGGATGGTGCCGACGCTCTGCGCCTCTGTAGCTTTCTCATACGCTTCCTTGACCTGAGCGACGATTTCCTTTTCCCCAACCATCATGGCGTCCAGGCCGCACACCACACGGAAGATATGCCGTACGCTTTCGGGCTGTTTCCGGACATAAAGGGTTTCTTCGAAAAGGGTGCGCGGCTCTCCGCTGTGTCCGCTCAAAAAGTCCGTGATTGCCTGGACGGCGTTGTCGCAATCCTCCACAGCCCCATAGACCTCTACTCGGTTACACGTGGAAATGATCCCGCATTCCCAGAGGCACGTCCCGTCTTTAAGATTGCGCAGAGCTCCGCAGAGGGAACGCTTGCTGAAGGCGAGTTTTTCCCTCACCTCAAGCGGCGCCGAGCGATGATTCATTCCCACGACGATAATGTCCATCCGTCTTTCAAAACGTCCTTGTATGTCGGCCAGTTCCTACATCACCTGGCTTCTGGCGCATAACCAGACCACTAATTGACTCTCCCCGTTCAGCCGTAGTCAGGTTGAGTTTCTTGGGAATCGAATGGGGGACGAAGAGGAAGGAGGCGATGATCACTCCAATTCCCAGGATGCTCAGCCAGGCGACCTTTTTCCCTCGGAGGAGGGAAGTCGCCCTCATCAGAAAGAGGACTGCGTACGCTCCCCAGGTGACCAGAGCGGCAATGATTTTCGGGTCGAGGCTTTCCGGCTTTTCCCGCAAGGCTGCCAGCCAGGAGAAGCCCAGGAGCAATCCGACGGTCAGAAACAGCAATCCGGCCAGTAGAGCACGGTAGTTCAGGCGGTCCAGGAGGCCGAGGGGCGGCAATTTGCCGTAGAGCTCTCCTGTTTCTTTTTTCTTGAGAAAATGGCTTTGCAGGATGTACATGAAGCCCGTGACTGCGGCGAAGGCGAAGGAAGCGTAAGCCACGAATACGAGGCCGATATGGAAGGCGGCCCAGAAGGTTCGTCCGATGTTCTCACTGTAGGCGGAGGAGCTCTTCTGCCCTGTCATGGCCATGAAAAGCAAAATGATCACCAGCGGCAGCACGAACAGCCACAACACGTTTAGCCGAAACTTGAGGGAGACAGCAACGGAAATTCCGACGACGACCCAGCACCAGAAGGAGATGTTCTGAAGGCTGTTGGCCCAGGGGAGCATCCCTTGTCCGAGGGCGACGACCAGGATGGAAACGCCGTGAATGGCGAGTCCGCAGAGCGCAAGCCGAAGACCGCGTGCCGCCACCCGCTCCCGTCCCCGAAGGACGTACGTGACGAAATGCCAGAGGCTCACGAGATAAGTCACCAGGCTGACGTGGAAAATGATGAGACCCACCTTATACATGGTCGCCTTCCCCGCTTGACAACAATTGCTTCAGCTTTTCTCGAAAAAGCGCCTCCGCCTCGCGTTTTGCCTTGCTGACGAACTCTGAAACAAAGCGTGGCCTTGTCAAAGCTTCAAAGATTTTCTTCCTCTCAGGCTGTTTCTTCACTTTTCCAAGGATTTTCGGTCGGCTTTTCTCCATTAGGGCAAGAAAAGTTGCGTAGTTCGAGCCGTACCGTTTCTCGAGTTCCTCTCGTATTCTCCTTGCAAGCGCCGGACTCACCGCCGAAGTCGAGATTGCTATGGTTAGCGCTCCCCTGGAAACCACCGAGGGGACGATGAAATCGCACTGCTCCGGCGAATCCACGACGTTGACCAGTGCTCCCCTGCGTTTTGCCGCTTCGTGAACTCTGTCGTTCACTTTCCTATCGTTGGAGCATGCTATCGCCAGAAACGCCCCGTCGAGGTCTCGGGCTTCAAACCGCTTGCGGCTAAGTCTCACCCTGCCTTTCTTTGCTTGATCCAGGAGAGGCCGGCAGAACTTCGGGCTGACAAGCTTCACTTCCGCGCCGGCATCTGTCAGGGATTTGGCTTTTCTGGCGGCGACCGTGCCGCCGCCTACGACAACGCACTTTCGCCCTTCGATGTCAAGGTAGACAGGATAGTATCGTTTCATCAGAGATGTGATAGTGCGCTCGCCCTTTCGCCGCCTCACAACCTGAGTGCAGTCAGAACCATCTCACGCTCCGAACCCCAGCTCCAGCTCGAGTTTGTATCTCTTAAGAAACTCTTCGGCCAGGAGCATATAGCTTTCAGCACCGTGCGACCTGATGTCGTAGTCAATTACCGGCTTGCCAAAGCTCGGCGCCTCGGCAAGGCAGACTGATCTCGGGATCACGGTGTCGAAGACCTTTTCTCCGAAGTAACGCCTCACCTCGGAAACCACCTGCTTGGAGAGGTTGGTCCGGTAATCGCACATCGTGGGCAGAATTCCCTCGATCTCCAAAGTGGGATTTAACCTATCCTTGATCAGATTAACTGTTTTCAATAGCTCCGTGAGGCCTTCCAGCGAATAATACTCACATTGAATGGGGATGAGAATCGAATCGGCGGCACAGAGAGCATTGACTGTCAGGTTGCTCAGGGACGGAGGGCAATCTATGAAAATGAATGGGAAATCGAGCGTCGCATCGCGGATTTTGTTTCTGAGGACGAAATGCTGATCACTCCTCGCCGCAAGCTCTACCTGCGCTCCGGTCAGTTGGGGAGTCGAACGTAAGAGAGACAGGTTCTCATAATCCGTCTCGATAATGGCCTCCGACAGCGGGATAGCATCAATAAGGGTCCTGTAGACATCTTTTCCATCTGTGAAGTTCTGTGCTCCAAGCCCGCTGGTCGCGTTCCCCTGCGGATCGAAGTCTATTAAAAGCACCTGTATCCCCGCGCGGGCCAAACACGCCGAAACGTTCACTGCGGTGGTGGTTTTTCCGACTCCGCCCTTCTGATTCGCTATGGCGATGACTTTCTTCATCGGAGATGATGCGGGATGCGGCGATGTTAGAGCCTCATGACTCTCCCGTGGTTGTCTGTCGCAGGCTCCCACTCCAAACTAATTGTACTCTTCCACAGAGGGCAGGTCAATACTCTTGCCGCAGCGGGTGTGGCTACGTTTGGGGGGTACGCGACTGCTGGCGCCGGGATTCATGGTTTTCTTGTTTGGACTCCGCTTCTGCTATCCGGAGAGATTGACTTGGTCCCAGTCAGCCCAACCTCTGGAGTGCTGAAGCCTTGCTTCAGCCTTCGAAGGCGGGAGCGCTGCTCCCGCACTCCAAGGACAAGACTCCGGACAGTATAACAGGATGGGGGGACGAACCGAGAGAGTCTCCTGTCCTTTCCAACGCCCGTGCCCCGGGGATGGGAGGAGACCGGAGCATACTCCAAAAAGCGGCCCCGGCGCCCCGCCGCTCAACATTCAGGGGCAACACGTCCATGCTACAAGAGGCCTTCATTCCTCTTCCGCTGCTGGGCCCACCCAGAAGCCCAACCCCACACGAACCCTGCCACTCAAATACAGCCGCACCCGCCGCTGTCATCTTCCCTGAGGCTACCGGGCTTGGGCCGCCTCCCGGCTGCATAGACCACCCTTTCCCTCGCTTTCCCAGCGGTCCTGAGTGGTCCTGAGTGGGGACAGGTGAACCCCTTGTGCCTGGCTTAGAACAGTTCCAGGTACCCTGGGGAAATGTAGTCCGAAAGCGGGTAAGGACAAGCTCATTGGGCGGGAGAGGACGATGGCTTCTCTCAACGCGGACAAGGGCCTATTTGAATTTCTCGTCGAATTTACTGAAAGGAGTGGCGTCGTCGTAGCCGTTGACGACGTTTCTCGCAAACCACTTTTGGCTATCAATATAGGTGCGTACGTGCCCGTCGAGATACCAGACGTGATACACGTCCCCGTGGGCGAAGGGGCCGTAGGGGCGGGTCACAATATCCGAGATCATGGCGTGCCTGCTGTCGCGACTGATGTCAACGGGCCGTCCCAGTTCGTCCTCGAGTGAATCGCGGTAGTCGTAGCCAATGTTGACGATCCCGGACTTTCCCCAGTTCTGCATCCCCAGAAGATTGGGGGGGCCGTAGGTGAACCACGAATTGGTCGTTCCGGAGGCTTCCGCGCGAGCCGCCGTTGCTCTGGTGAGAGAGGGACAGTAGAAGACATGGGCATTGCTCGCGGGCTTGGGAAGGAAGCCGGTCAACACAAGGTAGCCCAGGTTCGTCGGTTGGTAGCGACCCGTTAGGGAGGATCGGTTCCAAATGTCGTGCCCGTAGAGATAGTCTCCGGGTGGGATGTGACCGTCGAAGTTGGTTTGGTACGTGTAGATGGCGGTCCCCATCTGGTGGAGGTTGCTGATGCATTTTGCTCGGCGGGCTTTCTCTTTGGCTGTCTGAAGGACGGGAATAAGCATTGCGGCCAGAATGGCGACGATAGCGATAACGACAAGCAGCTCGATCAGAGTAAACCCACGCTTTGCCCGAGAAGAGCTCTTTTGTCCACTCATTGTGATAGCCTCCTTGATTGGCGGATGGCGAATGCGTCACCAGGCTCTCTTTAGAAAGGTGGCGTCTGTATAATCCCTCTGAATTGACTTTGATAACATAAGGCCGTCGGAAATGCAAGGAGTTTTCGTCGCTGCATTTGAGCATGCCGTTCTCCAACGGAACCGAGAAGAAAAGAGACATTTCTGAGAATTTCGCGTAAAATGCCGTTGGCTTTGAAGTGCTGACGAGAGGATTCACCGCATGATGCACGGTGTAGGTGTTGACATAGTCGAGGTGGAGAGAATTCGGAGGGCTATCGAGCAATACGGGGAGAAGTTCATCCGAAGGGTCTTCACTCCCGATGAGATCGCCCACTGCGAGGGGAAGAGAGACGCGTTCCTTCGCTACGCGGCGCGCTTCGCAGCCAAGGAAGCGGCGTTCAAGTCCCTCCGCGGACGGTGGCAAAAGGGAATGAGATGGCTCGATTTCGAAACCCTGGGCGAGGAATTTAGGCCGCCTACACTCCGATTAACCGGGGCTGCTGCTGCCATGCAGCGAGAAGCGGGGGTCACCGCCTTTCATCTTTCGATTTCGCACGACCGCCACTATGCTGTGGCCGTTGTTATCGCTGAGAAGGGCGAATCGCCGCAAGCTGACTCTTAGTGCAGGATGTCGTTGTCGGCGTGAGTTCCATCCGGCACATTCGCGCCCGATAGGACAAGGCAATTGGATAGCCGACAGTCCCGCCCGATAATGCTTTCGGCGCCGATGTAGACATTGGGCCCGATGTGTGAGCCTTCGAGCAGCTCGCATGGCTCCTCAATGAGAACCGGCTGCTCGATCTCCACAGCGGGTATTTCGATGGCCTCGTCTGGCTCTCTGCTTTTCAACATTTCGAGGTTGATGGCAAGAAGGTCTTCCGGTTTTGTGACTGTCCATCTCCAGTTGGTGATCGTGTAACCCAACTTCCCACCATCATCAATGAGCATCTGAATAGCGTCCTGCAATTCGTACTCGCCTCGCTTCGATGGCCTCACGCGGGGCACGTACTCCAAGAGCTTCGGAGTGAAAATGTACAGCGGGATGGAGGCGAGCTCCGTTTCAATTTCCTCGAGGGCCGGCTTCTCGACGATTCGAGAGACTCTTCCCGAGTCCAAGTACACCGCGGCGCTTTTCCCTGCAATTTCTTCTTTCGTCATGCGAAGGAGGCACAGCGTTCCGTCAAAATCCCCTCCGTGATGGATGCGACAGAGATCGGATACGGCCCCCTTCTCATAGAGATTGTCGCACGCCGTTAAAAGGAAATCAGTCTCGAGCGGAGACTGTTCCGCGACCTTCTTGAGGGCATCTGCCATACCCAGTGGCTCGGGCTGGAAGACAAACTGAATCTCGGCCCCGCGAGGCGGCTTGTCTCGAAAGTAGAGCGCGATGTCCTGATTGGCTTTCCTCACCACGATAACGAAGCGGCGTATGGGAGTCTCATCGAGAATCTGCTCGATGATTTTGGCAGTGATGGGAACTCCAAGGATCGGCAGCATCGCCTTGGAGATTCTTCGCGCTATCCCTCGAAGTCTCTTCCCGACTCCGCCTGCTAAGATTACGGCGATCATTGCTGTTTCCTTCTGGTTGAGTTCGCCAGCAGTCCGTCCTTCCGCGAGTAGGGAGGCAAACGGCATGATACAACTCGCTGTTGCTTTTGGCAACCGCAGAGAGCAAGCTCTTGCCTTTCTCTGGAAGATGGCTCGATGGAGTGCCGTAGTTCAAGGGGCAGTAAACGAACCTCTCTGGGTTCGCGAACGGAGGGTTTTTGATTGCTTCCTGAGGGTTCGGTTAGTATCCTCCGGTCTCCATCTTCGACAGAGAGTTCGAGAGATCGCCCATCTTCAAAGAGGCAAACAGACTACCATCATGAGTCGCTGTTTTATCATACGGGCTTTCGTGCTTCTTCCCTTTCTTGCCAGACCTTTGGCTGGCAGCGCTGCTGTCCGAACAGTGGAGGCTGTCTTCGTCGAAACGCCGCCCAGGATTGACGGAAAGCTTGATGATGCCGTCTGGAAAAGGGCGCGTCCTACCTCCGACTTCATTCAGGTGGAACCTGTCGAGGACGCTCCGGCCGAGGGGCAGACCATCATTTCCGTGCTCTACGACGAGAAAAACCTGTACTTCGGAATCAGGTGCCTTGATCCCAAGCCGCAAAAGATTCGCGCCGTTGACACGGAAAGGGATTCCCACCTGTGGGATGATGACAGTATCGAGGTTTTCCTCGACACTTACCATGACCGACGGAGCGCGTTTTGCTTCGTGACCAATCCTCTGGCAGCACAACTGGATCAGAAGATTTCAAGGGAGGGAGAGGTCGTTGACAGGCAGTGGGACTGCGAGTGGGAGGTGGAGGCCTCTTTCGATGAGGAGGGTTGGTGCGCTGAAATGGCTATCCCTTTCCAGGAGCTGGCCTTTGATCCGAAACAGGCGGATGTCTGGGGGATCAATTTCTGGAGAAACGCAGAAGGTCGGCGAGAAAGAACCACCTGGTCCGACGTTAACGAGAAGATTTTCAGAGTCTCGCAGTATGGTGAGCTCAGGGGGCTTGATCTGTCAAAAGTGCAGAAGCCTCGCCGATTTGAGCTTATTCCCTATGTGACCTCATCGGTGAACGTGGGCGATAACGCAGACGCAGACGTCGAAACGGGACTGGATATTTCCTATCGCCCCACCCGCAGCATTTTCATTGATGGGACGATCAACCCTGACATTTCGCAAATCGAGGCTGATCCGACGATCATCTCGTTGTCTCGGGTGGAGCCGCGTATGCCGGAGAAAAGGCCCTTCTTCAAAGAAGGGATGGACCTAGTCCGGATGCCCATACGATTGCTTTACACCAGGCGCATAGGATACGACCGGACAGAGGATGACAGGTACATCTATGAGGGAATGGATTATGGACTGAAAGTTTCAGGGAGGTCAGACAGGTATCACTTCTTAGGCTTGACCGCCCGGACGAAGGAAAGCAACGAGGACTATTATGTCGCCGCGTACCAGCATAACATCAGCGAGAGGTCTTCCGTATCGCTGCTCGCTGTGGATAAGGAGGAGAGAGAGGATGCCAACCGGGCGTTGAGCTTGATGGGATACTTTCCTCTCCCGAAAGAGTACGAGCTAACGATGCAGTACGCCCATATCCAGGGCGAGCACATAGACGATGACGACGGGTTTTTCGTCGGGATGGAGCGGACCAAGGACCCTTTTCACCTCCACGCCAATTATATACAGGGCGGCCCCGGTTACTCAGCCATTCACCGGGAATTCGGATTTCTGCCGGAGACCGAAGAGGAAAAGTTTCATGGGTGGCGGGGCTTTGACGGAAGAGCGAGCTATGCTTTCGAGTTCGGCGACCGCTTGATCCGGGAGACGGGACTCGGAACTTCTGACGAGGTCTATTGGAACTACCATGACGAAAAGGTCCGGTAGGAAAATGAACTATTCTCGTGGGTTTCCATGGGATACTTTCATTTTCGGACGTTCGGCGGAAGGGAAACGAATCTCGAGGAGTCGGGCGAGGTGGAAAGCAACTACATCGGTTTTTTCGCCGAGTATGAACATAAGTGGGGGAGAGTGAGTATTTTTTCCTATCCATTCGGGACGCCGAGAGAACCGGATGCAAGGTACATCTCCATTGATGCAGGATGGAAGCCGACTCGCCGCCTCTATCTTTCTTTGGATTATAACAGGAGGTGGTACGACGAAGAAACACCTGACGGGGAGGAGGATTGGAACTCGCGCCTCAGGATGACGTACAGTTTTGCCAAAGACCTTTCTCTGCGGGCGGAGGTGGAGTTGAACAGTGATGAGGCGGGTTTCGCCAACCTTCTCTTCCGATAGAAGTATCGCCGCAACAGCTTTCTCTACGTGGGATTCAATTTCCTCGAGGACGAAGAAGAGGAGAACTCGAGGATGGTTTTCGTCAAGGAGACGTATTGTTTTTGACGGCCGTGCCCGCTAATGCCTTTTGCTTCGGTCGCCTGCTTCCGGGAGCGAGATAGCGCGATGGCCCTCTAATGCGGCATTTGTAGTTTGGCAGCCTTCAAGGCCTTCCCCCAGGTTGGGAAGGTTTCGAGGAATAGTCGAAGGTCGTATTTGCTCACTTCTCTTACATCGTCTTCCGTGGGGAGCCTGCCGAGCCTTTGGGCGAGTTGCCTGAGTTCGAGCTGGAGTTCTTTTTTCGTCACGCTCTTGGGGCTTCTCCTTTGCGCTTTTCGAGGAACAAGACCCCAGGTTCTTAGTTGCTGTAATTTCGCCACCGTCATGTTCGCATACCGTTTGTCTATGTCAATGGCTACGAATTGCCGACCGAGTTTGTAGGCGGCGACGGCGGTTGTTCCTGCGCCGCATAAGGCGTCCAGAACCACGTCGCCCTTATTAGAAGATAACCGGATGATCCGCTCCATTAGCTTCTGCGGCAACTGGCAGGGGTGAAGGTCCCTGTCCCTTTTGTGTCTGATCCTGTGAACGTCCCACCAGATGTCCGTGAGAGGAACTTTAGGGTCTATTCCCTGTTCTCTTCGCTCCCTTACGCACGATGCCCTCAGACAAAATGACGGAGCATCTATGGGGCTGACCTCTTTATAGTTGAAGGTAAACTCCGTGGGATGCTTGGTGTAAAAGAGGAGGGCGTAGTGAGCTGGCATGATCTTTCCTCTCGGCTCGGAGATCGCATCCCAGGCGATCCAGTTCTGGAAATGGAGGTGCTTGTTGAGGAAAGCAGCGTGATATATCGCCCATTTGGGGAGGTTGACGACGTACAAAGAGCCGGTGGGCTTCAGAACCCTGATGTATTCCCTGAGCCATGCGTTGCACGAGCCAATGTACCCTTCGTGCCCTTTTTCGTCGTCGTAGTTGTTGTAGGCTTTGGCCAGATTGTATGGGGGATCGGCGAAAGCCAGATCAACCGAATTGTCCGGATACTTGCGGAGTCTCTCTACGGCATCTCCGCAATGCACCACATCGAGAAGAGCTTCGTCAATTTTGTTGGTCTTCGTCGAGGTTAGAAGGGTAGACTGAGAAGAGGAACGCCGCGCGGACACGGAGCGTTTTGCTGGAGGCAGGTTATTATCAAAGTCTATCCCTTCATAGGGAAATACCAGGCATCTGCCACTCTCAGCATCTATAAGCCGCAGCAGCACCTCTAAGACCGGCAGAGAGAGCTTTCTGTAGTTATCGCCTTTAGGTAAGTCCCGCCATACGTCTGACAGGGCATAGCCCGCTGGGTTCATTAAATGGGATTTTCCGCCCCAATCTTTCAGGGTTCGGTTGCAGAAGGCACAGTGTTTATGAGGGAAACGAACCTTGTTGATCTTAAAGGACTTCTTCGACTTCGCGAAGAGGACTACGGCGCCGTGCGTGGTGGGAAGCCCGCTCTCATTCTCCAGGATGCTTGACTCGACAGCGATCCAGTACTTGAAGTGGAGAGCCGCCATCAATGGCTCGATTCTGCTCGGTAACTCGTGGGTGGCCCCCTGGACTAACAGGATGCCTGTTTTTTTCAGAAGACGGACACACTGATTCAATGTCTCCTGGAAGGCTCTGTCGCCGCCCGTTGCCAGGACATGTGACCCTACAAGAATGATCGAGTCTACGCTCCCGTCGCCGGCAGATCTCAAGGCCTGCCGGTAGGCCGACGTCTTTAGATACCGGATGTTCATTTAGTCTCGCCCATGCTGTTTCACGGCGAGTTCAGGACAATCTCGCGCGCTGTGCGTTAGCAGACCATACAGTTTCTTGTTTTTACTTGCAAGCTCAGCAACGTGTCGGCGATGGGTTCTATTTTGGCCCCTGCCCCCCGGGAATCTTCTTAATGAATACATCTTTCCAGCGGACTTTTGCCCCGCCGCCGCTGTGAAGCTGAAGCGCAATGACTCCCTGCCGAAGCGGGGGTTTCAGGGTGTCACCACGAACAGCGTCGCTCATGTGTTTGTCATCAACCAGATCAACGGCTTTCAAGCCGTTCAAATAGGTGACATAGTGATTCCCCACGGCCATGACGACCATCTCGTTCCAATCATTGAACCGGAAGAGCTTCCTTGCGTCCTCACTTGGCTTGGCGATCCAACCGCGGCCGCCACTCTCGTAAAGCCCGGCGTTGAGGTTTTGCGGCGTTGGGTCAATCTCCGCCTGAATTCCTATGATATCCGTGCCTTTGAGGAACGAGCGGAAGAAAAGCCCGCTGTTCCCCTGGGCGTCGCATTTGAAGGCGATCCGAACGATGAAGTCCTTGTATGACTCGAGCGTGGACATGTAGCCGTAACCGCCCGCACCGCTGGCGCCAACGATCATCCCGTCCTCGACGCTCCACTTTTCCTTACCGTGCTCCCTCCAGCCGGTGAAATCTTTCCCGTTGAAGAGTGGCTTCCATCCTTTACCGTATCCCAGGTCAACAATCTGGATGTCCTTCCAGCGAACCTTGACGGGCCGTTTACCGCTATGGACCTGGAGGGCAATGATGCCTTTCACAGCCATGTCGTCGTGGAAATCCACGGTCTTGACCCCGTTGAGATGGACAATGACGCGATCGCCTATGGCGTGGATGCTGTAATCGTTCCATTCGCCGAGCTTGTAGGCTTTCTTCCCTTCCTCAGAACAGACTACCAACCAGCGATTCCTTCGATGTTCATCCCATACCGAGCCGGTATTGCCGCCGGGTCTCGGGTCAACATCCGCCTGATAACCCTGCATTTCCCCACCAATCACATGCGAGCGAAACTGCACGCCGGAGTTTCCAGGCCCTTCCGTTTTGAACTTGAGCTTGAGGACGAAGTCGGCGTAGGGTTTCCCTGTGACCAGCCAGCCGTATCGTCCGTCTCCGGTCTCGCCGACGATGGTTCCGTCTTGAACGGACCATTTTCCCCCGCCGACCTCCTTCCATCCGGAAAGGTCCTTGCTGTTGAAAATTGGCTTGAATGCGTGCTTCGCGCTATGTCCGGCTGAACAGGATAAGACGATAACGAGAAAAGAGACGAGGCCGAGTGTTCGTTTCATGATTCTCCCTTTCTTTCCATAGCCGATGACATCAAGCTTTCTTCACTTGTGATCTCGGTGGCCATTCTGCCACCGTTATCCGCTCTTCTCAAGTAATTATGTCCATGTGTCAGGTGGGGTTGTCAGGGGCGGTGGAATAAGGTAGCATCTTTGTTCCGGAGGAGCACGGAAGGTGCGTCTTGGAGAACAACAATCCACCCTGAATATGCGGCAAAAATGGATAGACGTGAATTCCTCAAGGTTGGCGCCTCATCGCTGGCGGCGGGATACGTGGGCTCCCGCGCGTCGCGATCAGTTGCTGAAAACAAAACAGCGCGCGTAATGCCTAAGCGGGGGCTGGGGCGCACGGGTCTCAGGTTGAGCATCGTGGGTTTCAGCGGGTGTCGGTTGATCTCCCGACCAGGCGGACTGCTGCCCCAGGAAACCGCCAACAGGATGGTGGCCAAGGCGCTCGATTATGGAATCAACCTCGTGGATACCGCCTATGCCTACGGGCGGGGACAGAATGAGAACACCCTGCGAGTTGCCCTCGGACCCCGTCGGAAAAATGTCATCATCTTTTCCCGCCTTCCTTATGGCAGGGTACCAAAAGGGAAGAAGACGGTGATGAAGGCCATCGAAGCATCACTGAAACGCCTCGGGACCGACCACATCGAGCTATTCGGATTTCACGGCAAGGCGCTGAGCGAACGGACGGCAAAAAGGTTCATCGAGAGCGAGCTCGGCGAATACGTGAAAGCCAAAAGGCAGGGGAAAATTGGCTTCATCGGCGTCTCGGGACATCTGTGCACGACCGGCGTGATGGCGTTGATGAAGACCGGCGAGATTGACTTGGTTGAGATTCCGATCAGCCCCGTCCGGAGAGAATTTCTCGAGGAGGTCGTGCCCCTCGCGAAGAAAATGGGCATCGGCGTCATTTCCATGAAGGCGCTTACGGGATATACCCTCGATCTGGGTTGTTTCGCGAGCCCCTCTCCGGAACTGACACACATGTTCGGCACGGATTCCGAGCAGTTTTATCAGAGGGTGTTGTCGTTCTCCATGGCCCAAGATGTGGCCTGTGTGTTGGTGGGGACGCAGAGTGTCCGTGAGGTGGAGATGTCGGCGGAAACCGCCCTTGGCTACCGCGGATTGACCGAAAACGAGAAAAAGGCTATGAGGTTCGGGGCGGAAAAGGAGGCGAAGGATTTCTGCCGGATGTGCAATGTATGTTTGGCCTGTCCGAAAGGGATCGCCATTCCGGACATCTTGCGGTTGGAGATTGATGCGCGGCTTTACGGGTTGGAGAAGTGGGCAAAGGTCGAGTACCGCCGGCGGAAGTTGAACGCGGCAGCTTGCACTAAGTGCAGCAAATGCACTGAGCGGTGTCCCTATGGCGTGCCGGCGCAGAAGCTGATCCTTGAAGCAGCACGAATGCTTGCGTGACAAGGACCAACGGCTCCTTTCGCTCTGGGCTATACCGCTGATGTCATATCACCCGCTGGAAGGAGAAACCATGAAGTGCATTATCCTTTTGTTGATCCTCTTGGTTTCAGGTCACTTTCGCCAGGAATCGCGCCCTGGGAAGCCGACCGCTACGGAGGAAGCGTTTCGCGCTGACGATGCACTGCCGGAGGAGGGATTTGCCCGTGGATGGAAGCCCATTCCTGGCAGCTACATCTATTCAGCTTCAGAGGATGAGCTCTGGAAAATCTACGATGGCGCCGCTCCGGGCGTGATCAACCAGGGCGGACGAGAGGCTGTGACGCAGGGTTACGAGAACACCGACGGCGGCGCCGATAGATCGTTCCGCATCTTCATCCTCCGTTTCGTTGATAACGCTCGTGCCCTGGCTTACTTCAAAGAGGAGATCGAGGGTGCGAGCGGCGGTGAAGAACTCACCGGCGTGGACGCAGGGCAAATCTTCGACAAGGGCAAAGCTCCATGGGCCCGCTTCGTTATCAGTCGCTACCTCGTTTCGATCAACTGGGAAGGCTCCACCGACGACAGCGACAATGCGACCCTCCAAGCCGTCCGGAGCATTTCTGCGAAACTCCCCGTGGATTGACCGAGCCTGCCGACCACTTGGCGAGCAGTCTGGTTGGCAAGCTGGTGCACGTCACAAATGTTCCGCTCCCATTCACTGCCCGATTGCGTGCCAGGGGTGGCGTTTACCTGCTGCCGACCTATACCTGAGCTGTGGTGTGACTGGTTTTGTCCTCCACAAATGGCAGAGCGCCTTGCGAATCATGTCGAAAGCGGGGGTTCCTGTATTAGGGTGTGGCCGCGTTTGCGTGGCACGGGATGGATAAATCCCTTGTTCGAGAAGCCCGGCTCAAGCCGGCTCCCACGACCAAGAGGGCGAATCCCACGACCACCAGCTAAAGCAGGTGGGTAAGGGGAGCGCCGGCTAAAGCCCGGCTGCACATCAGAAAGGGCGGGTCATACCGAGTTGATAAGACCTTGCTTGCTATGCCACGATTCTGCGGCCACACACCTGTATTACCCGAGGTTGAAATTGTTCTCCGCACGCGGTAGAATAGGATGAGTGGGCTATGCAGAAGAATCTGAGGAAGTAGTGTGGTTCCTGTCTGTCTTGGGTTTAACGGCTATTACCGGTTCGTCGTCACCGAAGCACACGACAGAAGTGCTTTACACAACCCTGACCGGAGGGGAAGACGACTGAACCCGGGCCACCGAGCAGAGAAAGGGGAACTCCAATGCGCAGCAATTCTCTTACGAGTAAGGAATTGACGGAATCCAGAGGGTTCACGCTCATCGAACTGATCGTCGTCATTGCCATCATCGCGATTCTCGCCGCCATGTTGCTGCCCGCGATCCAGAAGGCAAAAGAGAAATCGCGCCGCGCCGTTTGCCTTTCCAATCTCCGCCAGCTTGGCAGCGCCCTATCCATCTATGCGGGCGAGAATGAGGGCTACCTCCCGATGCATCCGGGAACAGTGGGCCCGTGGCTGTGGGACCTCCCCATCGCCACTCGCGACGCCGTCATTCGCGCCGGAGCGCAGAGACACGTGTTCTACTGCCCTTCGGGCTCCATTCAGGACACAGATGAGTTGTGGAATTTCGGCGGATACTGCGTCACCGGCTACTTCTGGCTCATGGAAAGGGGCAGCCGACAATTTCCGCCTCTGCGAGGGAAGAGGTACCAGATAAAGATTGACGGGGATAACCCCACCAAGACGGAGATCGTCATTGACGCAGTCATCTCACAAGGCCGCAATTTTACCGAAGTCTGGGGAGGGTGGAGCGAACCCCATCGTACAAGCCACCTCGACGACTACAAGCCCGCTGGCGGCAACACCTATACCTCGACGGACATGCGAAATGGCGCCACTTCGACGCCATGGAAATCCGCCTCGACCCGCCGCAGCAATGGTGGTAGGGGCAAACTTCTACAAAGCAGCCACAAACTACCTGCACGCGTTTTCACTGTTTGAGCCCATCCACTTTGTCTTAGACCGTCCCGGCGTGCGATCTACCTTGCCGATCACCATCAGCCCCTTCAAACAGGGGGAACTGGAGAAGGCGCCCGAGCACGATTTGCTTGCATGAAGGCGCCCCGTGGCGCATAATCCAAGATAGGAAAAGAGGCAAACCATGGGTATGCGCCGACGATACCTTATTCTGTTACCGGGGTTGCTGGCTATCCTCGGCGAAGTTCTCTTCTTCGGAACTGACTTGCCTCCCCTTGCAGGCTTCTTACTTTTTTCGTACCGGCTGCAGCGATTCTGAGCATTGGGCTGGGCGTCTCTGCCCTCCGCAAGCGTGATAAGGTCGGGTGGTTGGCTATTTCCCTGGGGGTCATAGCCATCTTGGTGACGTGTATTTACTTCGCGCTCGTTATGATGGCCATGGAGGCCTTGGCGACGATTTCGGCATAGAGTGGTGACGATGGCGTTACAAGGCAAAAATTCCAAATAGAAAGGAGGACAGATGAAAACGCTTCGCAGAACCACTTTATTGGTATTGGCGGTCCTTTTTCTCCTGCTGCCTTTTTCAGCAAGGGGAGTAGAGCGAGGGGACACGGCCCGCAACATCCTCCTCATCGGCTGGGATGGTTGCCAGCGAAACCATCTCAAGGAGTGCATCGCCCGAAATGAAGTTCCAAATCTCGTGAAGTTGTCCAAAGAGGGCAAGCTGGTCGCAATAGACATTACTCGCACGACCGACACGAAAGCCGGATGGACGCAGATTCTCACCGGATACGAGCCGGAGACGTCCGGGGTGTTCAGCAACGGAATCTACCAGCCCATTCCCGTAGGCTACACGGTCTTCGAGCGGCTGGAGAAATTCTTCGGCCCCGACAACATTGCCACCGTGGCGGTGATTGGCAAGAAAGGGCACGTGGACGCCGATGCACCCCGGAAAATCCCCATGGAGCAAATCCTGGCCCGGGAAAAGCGCGCCGTTGAAAGAGGGAAGGCAAAGCCACGTCGCCCTGCCGGAGGCAAGGTCGTCGAGGAAGATGGCAAGCGGTACTGGGTCGTTCCCGGAAAGCCCTACTTCCACACCAAAGACCACATGGACGTGTTCATCAACGGCCTGCAGAAGAACGAGAAGGTCTTAGCGACTGCCCTTGAATATCTGGAGAAGTGCAAGGACAAACGGTTGTTCTTTTTCATCCACTTCGCGGAGCCGGATCATGTCGGGCACGCCCACGGCGAGAATTCCAAAGAATACAACGATGGCATCATTTCCGACGACACATGCACCGGAAAGATCGTCGCCAAGCTGAAGGAGCTCGGTCTCTACGACAAGACCCTCATTTATATAACCGCCGACCACGGTTTCGACGAAGGCCTGACATCGCATAGAGATGCCCCATACGTCTTCCTGGGGACGAATGACGCGGCGGTCGTTCGGCGTGGACAGCGAACCGACATCACCCCAACGATTCTGAAGCGTTTCGGCATGGACCTGAGCAAAATTAATCCTCCCCTCGACGGTCGTCCGCTCACGGAGCCGTACGAGCCGCCCATCTGGTAATTCGGCCGCTTTCTGGCCTCTGAATAGGGGCACCGCTGCCGCGGCTCGGAGCACGAACCCGGTGGGTCTCGCCAAAGCCTGAACGCGTTTCGCTGGGGTCGCCTTCCCAGTGGAGAGTAAATTGCCAGCAGATCGGGTGGAAGTGACCTTGGGGAGGAGCTGTTGCCCTTCGACAAGCGGATTACTCTTGAAGCTCCCGTTGTTCCTGAGAAACTCTGCGATGCCGTAAAGCGGCATGAAGCTTCCTTCCACGGCAGCGTCGCTAAGAAGCGCCTGGAGCGCTTTCTGGATCCAATTACCTACCCTGATTATGCTGCTCAGGATCGTCTGAGGATTGCTTTTTTCCAAGGATGCGTACGTTCGCTGCAGCGGACGAGGCGGGCTTTGGATGTCGGGACGGGGACAGGGACCTGGGCGGTGAGGCTGGCCCGCTGTGCGGATCGAGCGGTGGGAATAGATCTCTGGGAAGAAATGCTGTCGGCTGCCAGGTCCTACGCGGGGAGTCTCGGCCTCCAGAACATTGGATTCTTGAGGATGGATGCGGAGGACATGCGCTTTCCCGATTCCTCGTTCGAAGTGGCTACCCATTTCTCCGTTCTGATGCACCTTCCAAATCCCCAAACGGCTTTGGAGGAGGCTTATCGCGTTCTGACACCCGGGGGACACCTACTGCTGGAGACTTGGAACGCTGAATGGGTCATCTACCGCTGGTTTTTACGGCGGCGGCATGCACGGGGACGGTCTCCGCACATGCGTTACAGGTTCATGACCTACAAGGAAGTGGAAAGAATCCTCTTTTCTTGCGGTTTCCATGTGGCGTGCGTGTCTTTTGCCTGCTTGGTGACCGACACTATGGCGAGCAGGTTGTGCGATGTGGCGAGGAGCGTTCGCGGGCTTACATTCCTTCTGCGTCTTGCTCCACAATATTTCGCCTTCTCCTCGTGGCTCGGGCGACGACTGGGACGCTATCAACGCCTGGGGTTTCTGTTCCGCGAGTTTCACGTCCTCGCGCAAAAGCCTGCCTGACACCCACCGTGCCCCACCGGGGCAGCTTCCATACCGAATCCCGCGGCTGCCATCGCCATGGGGACATCTGTGTGCCCGGGAACTTTCCCTGCGGAAAGTGGTCAGAACGAAAAGAAAAGGGGGAAAAGGCCTTGACGGGCTCTGTTTACCGTGGTAAATCTACTCTGGTAGATAAAACTCAGCACCTCATTCCGAAAGGGGGAAACAGATGTCTGTTCCGCGATTTGGTCGAGTACAGTTGCAGATTATGCACATCCTCTGGGAAAAGGGGCAGGCCACGGCCCGCGAGATTACCGACGCCGTAAACCGTGTCGAGCCGATCGCCCACAGCACGGTGCAAACCCTCCTGCGCAAGCTCGAGAAGAAGGGCGCGGTGGCCCACGAGGTGGATGACCGGACTTTCATCTTCCGGCCGCTGGTACGATCGGAGAAAGTCCGGCGGAAGGCCACGCGCGAGTTCGTGGATGGCCTTTTCGCAGGCTCTCCCAGCGGGCTGGTCTCGTATCTGCTCAAGACCGAGCGCATCCCGCAAGAGGAACTCGACCAGATCCGTGGTCTGATTGACAAGTCGGCGAAAAAGTCGAAAACGAAGAAGGCAGCCGGCAAAGAGAAGGAGAAATAGCCATGTGGACTATCTCCATTGGGGCGTTGCTGCATTTCTCGAACCTGTCCGTTACACTCGGTGCAAACCTGCTGGTGCAATCAACGCCCTTGATCGCCACCGGCCTGATCGTCGCCCGACTCCTCCGTGGCAGAGGAGCGACACTTCAGTCCGCGATTTTGCGGGCGACGCTCGCGGCAGTGGTGCTGTGCCCCCTGGCTTCGCTCTGCCTGAGCAAGATGGGAGTCAGCGGTTTGGCGCTCCGTCTGCCGCACGCAACAATGCCCCAAGTCGAAGTTTCCGCGCCCATAGTGGCGCCCGAACCGAACCCTCCCGAACGGTTTGAGTTTTTGGCACGGAGCGAGGCGGACACGCAGCCGTCGCCGCTACCGCCCCCTGATCATTCCAAAACGGCGCCTGGCGCCGCGTTCGACCAAGCCGCGAAGTCGCCGTTGCTGGCATCACGAGAAACGCCCGCGGCCAGACCGGCTGGCCTGGTCATTCTGTATACCGCTTTAACCGCCGTTTGGTCAGTGGTGTCCGGGTTCTTGCTGGTCCGGCTTCTGCTGGCTCACGTGCGAATGGCGCGTGTGCGCCGCCTTGCTAAAGGTGCCTCCGCGACACTCACAACTATCTGCCGGGCTCTCGCACAGGATATGCACGTCAGGCCGCCGGTTCTGCTGATGAGCCCGTCCGTCAAAAGCCCCTGTCTCATTGGGTTTTTCAGCCCGGCGATCCTTTTGCCTGAATCCGAGGATGGCGTTGATCCGCGCCGACCCCACGAAATCTTCGCCCACGAGCTGAGCCATCTGATCCGACGCGATTGCACCTGGAACCTTCTCGGCCATATCGCCCGGGCTGTGCTTTTCTTTCAGCCACTGCTGTGGACGCTCAGCCGGCGGATTGAGGAAACGAGCGATGAGGTAGCTGATGACTACGTCGTCCAGCACGGAGCTGATCGCCAGAGTTATGCGAGCCAACTGGTGGCCATCGCCGAACGGTATCAGCCGACCCCCTCGGAGCTGATCGCGGGAGCTGGCGTGATAGCGTTCAAATCCTCGCTGGGCCGGCGAGTCCAGCGCATCCTCGACACCACCCGTGCCCTTTCCGATCGCGTGGGTGCCCGCGCAGTGGTCGCCATCATCCTCCTCGGCCTGTGCGGGACTCTTGCCGCCGGCCTTGTGGGCGCCAAAGGCCCAAACTCCGGGTCCGGTGCGCAACCAGCCCTTCCAAATAGGGGTGGCCGTAAAGGCTCCAGAAGTGTCCCGGACGATTCTGACAGTAAGGCCATTGCTGAGGCCGCGGGTACCGAATTTAGCCTGAGTTGCCCTGACATCAAGACCGCTATTGAGGCTGCCTACAAGGCCCGGTCTGAGTTACTGGCCAATTCAGCGGGCAGGGCTGATCTGACCATCGAAAGGGACTTTCCGAGCCCTGAGGCGGCTGAGAGGATGAAGGAGGAGACCGGGTTTGATCCCAAAGGTTTTGGGTACGGGAAGGGAGGATGGACTGTCACATGGTACAAGAAGGGAGTTAAGAACCGGTATGACGTCATGATTCCCCCACCCAAGGAGAAGGACCCCAGAGGAAGGTCCTATCTTCTGAAGCACACAAACAAACGTATAGCCGTGGATCCCGAGAAAGAGGTCTGTTATGACATTCTCCACGAGGAGGCTTATATCAAGCGGCCCTCTGGTGAGGGAGGAAACCCTTACGGCCTCGTGGATGAGTTTCGCATTGGCAGGTTGTATGAATTTGGCCTTGACGATGTGCCCGGATTGCTGGACTACCTTGAGAAGGAAAAAATGCAGCGTAAGCTCACTGAACAGGTCATCGGGCAAACACGCTGCATCAAATTGGAATTCAGCGAGGATAAGATCGGCGCCCACGGGCGAAGGGACAGAAGGCTGTTCGAACTTTGGGTCGCGCCGGAGATGTCCTATTCATTGGTGAAGGCTCAGGCGTCTTCAAGCTGGCCCGGTTCGGAAGAGCTCATCCTCGTGGAGAGTTACGACGCCACATACGAAGAATCCCCGACGTTTCCGGGAACATGGCTGTTGAAGGATCTTAGGATCTTTGATCGCAGCGGACCATTCCCTGAGACATTGACGGCCAGTCTGCGTGACACCAAGGTCGGAGTCGAGATTCCCGATGAGACGTTTACCTTCAAAGGCTTGGGTGTCCCCAAAGGCACTAAACTGTACGATAGGCGAGTTAGCCCGCCGAAAGAGTTGCAGTATGATGGATCTGCTATTGAAGAACCGGATGGCGGTGGCGCCAGCTCAGCGATTGAGGGGGTCGCGGGAGAATGGGAAGGGAGCTGGCGCGACGATCTCGGGGGCGGAGGGAAATTATCCGCACAGGTCACTGATGAGGGAGAGGGCAGCTATCGCGCAGTGCTGACGGCGTACGTCGGCAAGGCTGTGAAGCTAAAGGGCGAATTGCAGGGGACACAGAAGGGGAACACGATCAGGTTCGAGGGCACAATCGACGGCCTCCCATCCTGGGGAGAGATAGCTGGGCACAAGTTCACCGGAACATGGGACCCCAAGGGTGACATCTGGTTCGAAATGACATCCTCAGTCAGACTTTTGATGCTAACCGGGCAAGAACAAGACACCGGTTCAGGTATCATTGAGAAGTTGAAGGCCTTTGACGACACTGTTCTTCAACAGCATACTGCAACATTCGAACGAGTCCAGGATAAAGACATCATTTTTGATTTCGACCCCGTCGGTTTCAGAGAGACGGTAACTGTTACTGTGGACGGCGATACGACAGCCTACAGCGTCTCACGATATTACGATAAGGAGCCGTCCTTTCCCAAGAAGAAGCTGGAACCCACGGACTATGATCGCGAGGGCAATTTCGTCGTGTGGCGCGATACAAACAGGCAAGGCCTGATTGGTCCGGACCTGAATGCAAACAGGGCCCAGCGTACGGTTACGTCACTCAACCCCGACAACAAAGTGGTCCTGAAGGATGAAGCCGCGCCTTCCGTAGAGTTCAAGCCCGTTGCTACCAAGGAAACCCAGGAAACCTTCGTGGTTGATTACTTGGTACCGATTCTGTGTACCGGTCGAGGTTTTGGCAATAGTCTTGTTCGCGTCAAAGAGATCATTGAAGAGACTGCGAACGAAATCACTTTCACTGCCTACGGGCGTTTTGGTCGGGACGAGGCGTTGTGGAAGCTTACGGTCGATACCCAGAACGCCTACCTTGTACGTTCGGCCGAGTTCTACGCCGAGGGCAGACCTCCGATACTCTCTATTACCACCAAGGGCACAAAATGGTTTGGTGACCTCTGTGTCGCCGAAACGTTCACCTACTGGATATCCGAACCCGACAATGTGGTGGCAGGGAAAGTCAAGAAGTATGAACCCAAGGCCAACCGGGAACTTATTGCCAATATCCATAAAACCTTCACACAACTGAGTCCGAACACGGATGTCGTGGACTGGCGCGGCCACTCCAAGGATCCCCTTATGTATCGCGTTGGACATCGGTAAGAGGGGACGTCATGAGCAAAAGCATATTTTCACTCGCCGTCCTGTTGATCGTGTTGGCCTGGTGCATTCCCGCCTCTCCACTGGCTGGGTCGCTTCCGCCGGGTCGGGAGTATGCAATTGTCCCTGTTAGGTTGCATGCCAACTGGGGCCGCAAGAGTGATTCCCAACCGCTCAAGCTCACTGCCGGCAAGCACACGGTTCGTATCGCCTTCCTCGGTCGACGTGCCGACGCTGTTGCATCGCCAATCCGCGCCGTGAGCAACCCCGTGAGCATCGAAATTCTCGAGCCGGCTGACGCCCGCAAGGAAATGCCTCCCATCTCGCCGGACGGCTACCGGGAGCATGTCGCCGGGCTTGTACTTCCTCAAAATAGCGACCGGTACGTGGCCAACCAGCAGTGGGTCAAGGAGCATCTCGCCGGGGCTATTCCTTTCCTGCTCGAGGTGCAGATTCGTCACAAAACCCGGCCGCAAAGCATCCCGGAGATACCCGATCTGCTGTTCGAGGCCTGGCAACAGGGTATCCTTGGCGACCAGCAGAAGCACTAGGTGATCGAGCACATCATTCATGGGAACTGGCGGGTGCGCAAGGCCTATCCTCCCGGTTACGCGCGGCCGGTTTTTCTGCGGCTGCAGGGCTTAATGAGGGAAGTGCCGGGCGAATCGCCGTCGGTCGAGGCGCCACTGTGGCCTTTTGGGCCGGGCGGCTTTCTCACGGGAAGGTGGGTGGCGCAACTGGACGGCAAGGAGCTTCGGCGGGAAGAGCGGGCGACGATGGCAACGGGCGGTTTCTACCTGTACCTTCCAAGGGATCTGACCCCCGGCCCTCACCTGCTGAGGGCCACGATCGAGGTCTCCGAAACGGCCAGCGACTGGCGTCATATCCAGGAGAGTACGGCTGAGTTCGAGATAGACCCTGAGCTTTCGCCGAAAAGCATTGTGGCCCCGGGGAGTGAGAGCTTCCCGCAGGAGAAGGCCGTCGTGTTCGTTGAAGAATCCGTCGAGGAATTTGAGTGGGAGCAACCCAAAGGAGTGAGATGGCGGGGCGCCGCGCCGAAAATCACGGTCAAGACCCTGCCCGAGTTCGACATGGACATTGCCGCGCGGGAGCATCTGGAACTGGAGATCGGCGGAAAGGTCTACGACTGCCGCTACAGTTGGGGAGGGATTCTCAACCACCACGGCGATCCCCCGACGGGTCGCGAATACAATCTGAGCTGGAGATTCGGCACCTTCAAGCCGCAGCCGGACGTGCCGCTCGCTCCGGGGACGTATCGCTGGCGTATTGTCCTTACTCCTGACCTCCAGTGGGCCTGGGAAGAACCCGAAGTTGACCGCCTCTGGAGTCGGAAGTTCGTCAGCCCCTGGTACGATGTTGTGATAGAAAAGGCGAGCGAGACTGACGAGGCGAAGGCAAGCCCCCAACCCCAGTGGCGGAAGAGATTCGAGGGAGTCTATCGGCTGAAGAAGGGCGAAATGCTGCCGCACATTCCTGAACCCTACGTGCCTGAGCGCGCTGACTTCTTCGCACAGCGGCGCCGGTTGCATCCAGATCCCTTTCAGAGGCCCGATGATGAGCTTCGGCCTGATCCGGACAGCACTGTGTTTCTCTGGAATGGTCGTGAGGCGAAAGACTATTGGGCGAATCCGAGAACGCTTGAGGATGTATTGCAGGCTCTGGGGCTCCGTCTGGATGAAATCCGTGCGCCGGAAGACTTGCTTGGGCTGAGGCTTCGCGGCGACTGGGTTCTGCGCGAGAAATCGTTTACCAAACAGCGCCTTCAAGCGTTGGCGCGACTTGTTAAGGAAAAGTTCGGGCGCTCCGTTCGCTTTGAGAAACGCCGTGTTGAAGAAGATGTGATCGTTGTCCGCGGCGAACTGGATATTCAACCGGCGAAGGCGGAGAAATGGGAAACGCAGATGGCACGACATTTTGCCTCGCTCCCGGAACCGGCACTTACGCCGATCCATGTTTATGTTGATTCCCTGGATACAGGGAGATTCCGCATCCTCTACGCTGACACCGACCTAAGCGGCCTTCTCCGCGAACTGGGCAAGAAGCTCCGCCGGAAGGTCATAGACGAGACGGAGTCCTCTGACATCCTGGTGGGCTGGACCTTTCACGAGACTTTCAGGAGAGAATACATCGAAGAAGAACCATCCAGACTCGACCAGCTTCTGGAAAACCTCTCCAAACAGACCTCGCTTCAATTCCGAAAGGAAAAGCGACCGGTCGAGGTATGGTTGGCCAGCGATCTGCAAAACATGCCTGAGGACAAGCCTAAAGCTGGCGATTAGCATCCGGTGAAGCCACCCGAGTATCCTGAACCCCGAGAGGAACTCGCCAACCCGCTGTAACGCACTGTGTCTTCCCGACACACGAGCACTCCCCCCTGCTACGAAGATGTCAGTTCCGATGTCACGACTCAATCCGAGTCCGATCCGGGAAGTTACAGCAGTCGGCGTTGCATCGGCTCGCCCGTCGTTCGTTTTCGAAACTCACGCGCATAATAGAGAAGCATTTTGCATCTCCGCGTCTATAGACGGGTCGTCCTTCCTTCTCCCCGAGCGCGTGATTGAGGAATCGTTTTATCTCGGCGCAGGGCCAGACGGAAGACAAGCGACTTTCGTGTCGCTGTGCCCCCCGGAAAAAGCACAGGAAAACGAGTTTTTTCGCCTCCGATACGTCATAATAAGTGAAGGCTTGTGCTACTAACGTGCCGGGGGGCGTATTCCTGGATGAAGGACTATCCTGACGAAGAACTTATGAAGTTGACAGCGAACGACGATATTTCCGCGTTCGAAGAACTGTTTCGTCGCCATAAGCAGCGCGTGCTCGACTTCTTCCACCGAATGCTCTGGAACGCTGAGGAAGCGCGAGATTGCACCCAGGAGACGTTCTTAAAACTGTGGCGGCGAAGGGGGCAGTACGCTGGGAAAGCGAAACTCTCAACATATTTGTTTCAGATCGCAAAGAATCATTTTCTGGACAATCGGCGAAAGCGGGCATCGCGTATAGACACGCAGAGCATTTCTGTCGATGGCTCCGAAGAGCCCTTTGAAGCTGCTTCGTCAATGAACGGTTACGAGCGAATAATGGCCAGGGATATTCGCTCGGCCCTGAGCGAGGCCGTGGCCCGCCTTCCGGAAAACCATCGGTTGGTTTACGTCCTGAGCGAGGAACAACGGATGTCTTACAAAGAGATCGCGGAGATCCTTGACTGCCCCGTAGGGACGGTAAGTTCCAGGAAGGTCGAGGCGCTCAATAGATTGCGTAAGCTGCTGGAACCATTGAGGGATGAGCTATTGGGCAGGGGCTTCCAAACGGATAAGGACCGCGCCCTCAGCAAAACCGAACAGGAGACAGACAGATGATTTCATGCGACGAATGTCAGAAAAAGATAGTGGCTCTTTTCGACCGTGAAGGCGGGGAAGGGGACGAGGCTCTGGTCTCGCAGCATCTAAGAGACTGCCCTCGTTGCCGGACATTTCAGGAGGAGATGGTCAGAATTAGGGAGGAGTTTGTGTCTCTTCCAACGGTTACTCTGCCAGCGGAAGCCGAGGAGGAGCTTATGCGTGAAGCTGCGGCGGATCTCGCCCGGAGCAAGACCTCGAGCCGTGGGAAGGGCGCGAGATCCGAACCAAGGCCCCGAAAGTTCCGGCGGCTGGCATGGGCCAGCGGCTTGGCCCTTCTGTCCGTTATTGTTGCGTCCTTGCTGGTCTGCGTCAATTTCTCAAAGAAGGTGGAGGCTGTGAGGCATGATCTCCAGATCGCCAGGCGAGATGTCGCCGTGTTGCGGGCGGAAAAGGAACTTAAACAGGCACAGGAAAAACGGGATACAGCCGTTTCCTCGCTCCACTTCCGGATACAACAATTGGAGAAGCGGGTTGAACGGTTTTCTTCTCCAAGGATCGTCTCTTATCCGGGAGACATCTATGACCTTTCATACGGCCGGGGTGAGCTGTGACCAGAAGCGTCGTCTAAGAGAAAGGTGAGAAGAAAGGATCGTCTAAAATGAAACGCGCACTTCTGGTAATGGTGGCTGTCCTGGGGCTGGTCGCCGCCTGTAACAGCCTCGGATACGCTGACAGCGAAGAGAAGGATCCGAAGCCGAAAACTGCTTTGACGAATGGGGTCATCACCGACGCTGAAACAGGCTTGCAGTTTCGGAAAGCCCATAGCTTTGTCGGCGAGCGTGATATCATCAAGTTCACGACCGAGCTCAGGCTATCGCCGAACGGCAAGTTTCTCCTCCACCTCATGCAGGTCATCCCACTCGAGGGCGGAAAACCATTCAAGCTGGTTGATTTCGAGGCCCTTCGCGGCGTCTGGTCGCCCGATGGGAAGAAAGTCGCCTTCTACTCCGGAGGCATCTGGGTGATCCCCGTATTCCCTGAGACGGGCAAGGCGGCGGGCCCCCCCAAGAAGCTCGTTGAGGGCCATTACTGGCATCAATCTCAGGTCTGCTGGTCTCCGGATTCGGAGAAGATTTTGTTCCGGAAAGATTCGAATCTCTGGACCTGCTCGGTTCGAGACGGTGCCATGGTCCGGATCACGGGCGAGTCGGCGTTCAGAATTCGGGGGGCAAGGTCTCCCGACGGAAAGGTGATCGCTTACCGTCGCGCTGACGGAAGCGTATGGCTCCTGCCAGTCGAGGGCGGGCCGCCACGGAAGATCGTTGACACAAAGGGCAGGGCTCAGCCCAAATGGTCCCCCGACGGCAAATGGATTTTCTATGGAGAGGGTGGAAAGCTTCGCTTCGTCCGAATCGCCGACACGCTCCGCGTTGATCTGGACCTGCCCGAAGAGCTGGGCGACTACCTCTCCTGGTCACCGGATGGAAAGAAGTTATTGTTCTACAGACTGTCCTACGACGAGATGTGGACGGCGAAGGTCGTCTCTGCTGGGGGCGGCTCGTCCTTCGAGCCCGCAAGAGGCGCAGACTATTCGGCCTATTGGCATCAATGGTCCGCCGATAGCAAGTTGATGGTAATCTTCGGCGAGCGCGCTGGCGACTGGGGTGCCTGGGTGGTCCCCATTGCCGGGGATGATCCCTTTCCCCTGAAGCTGAACGTATCCCTGGAAGGCGAACTTGAGCAACAGTCCCTTTCGCCGGATGGGACAAAACTGCTCTTTTCCGTAAAGAAGGCCGGAGAGGAGGAGAACGGTTGGGTGGTCCCGGTCTCCGTGCGGGAAGGCAGGACGACGGGGCCTCCAATGAAGGTCTTCGGCGAGCCAGGGGCGAAGGGTTTCCGGTGGTCGCCCGATGGAACAAAGCTCGCTGTTCTCTGCCAGGATGACCTCTGGATCGCCAGGGCGGACGGAGGCTCGGCCGTTCAACTCACAAAAACCCCGGAGCGAGAGCTCCGGCAGCAATGGTCTCCGGATGGGACGGCGATCGCCTGGATCTCCTATTCTCCGGGCGAGGAGTCTATCCTGTTCGTGAAGCGGTTGCCGAAGGGCGAACTCAAGAAACTCGTCGAGACTTCCCGCTGGCTCCGCTACGCGTGGTCACCAGATGGGGTCCGGATCGCCTATAGCGACTACGACGACAGCGAGAGCCTCCTCTCCGTCATCGCGGTCTGCGGGACGGAACCCAAGAAAGTCGTACACACAGCACAAGGGCGCTACCCCAGATACGCCTGGTCCCCTGATGGCAAGGAGCTCGCCGTCATGGCGGACGAGAAGATTTCGGCCTATTCTTTCCCCGACGGAAGCGCCCGGCTGATTGCCGATCTAAAAGACCAGCCTCTGAGAGGCTCCTTTGGCATGCGCTGGTCTCCAGACGGCCGGTCCCTCGCGTTCATTCTTGCGCACAGACCGGGAGACCCCCCTGACCCGAGGGACCTGGACACGGATCGGACACGCATCTACACGGTCTCCGCGAAAGGGGGCGAACCGACGGAATTGGCCGCGGACGATCCGGCAGCCAAGTATCTTATCCGCTGGTCTCCCGATGGGAAGTGGATCTCGTACGACTCTTACTACTTTGCCAAGGCGCGATCCGAGGGCATCATCTGGGAGGTCGAAATAGACGAGTTCCTGAAAAGGGCGCTTGCAGAGACAAGATAACGAGCGAAATGGAGGGCCTTGCAATGAAGAAAGGGAAGGTTTGGCTGTTGGTTGGCGTGCTTTTTTCACTGGTATGTGCCAGCTCCTCGGGCACCGAGCGCAGGTTCTTCCGCATTACGTGCGTTGAAGGCGGAGCACCGGAGAATCTCACAATCACCTCAGACGAGTTCGGGCAGATATTCTTAGAGTTCGATACTCAGGATCAGCGTAGTTACCTCATTGAGGCCACGGATTCTCTTTCGCCATCGCCTGCGTGGACGGGTGTTTCCGTCATCGTGGGTGACGGCCAGCGCGCCACGTGGCTGACAACACGGCGGTGGAGCAGGACCTTCGGAGGAACTGCTTTTGACGAGGCGTTTTCCGTCCAGCAAACCTCCGATGGCGGATATATCGTGGCCGGCGACACGGGAAGCTTCGGTGCGGGGGGACCCGAGGTGTACCTTATAAAGACCGACCAAAACGGCAGCCAACTCTGGACCAAGACCTTCGGCCGAAGTAACTATGACTACGGGTATTCCGTCCAGCAAACCTCCGATGGCGGCTATATCGTTGCCGGGGTGACGTTCAGCTACGGTGCGGGGAACGTGTACCTTATCAAGACCGACGCTGACGGTAACGAGGTTTGGAGCAAGACCTTCGGCGGAAGCGATGCTGACTATGCCTATTCCGTCCGGCAGACCTCCGATGGGGGCTATATCGTGGCAGGCCTTACCGACAGCTTCGGTGCGGGGAGCGGCGACGTCTACCTTATAAAGACCGATCCAAACGGCAATGAAGTCTGGACCAGGACCTTCGGGGGAGATGATGATGACACGGCGCGTTGCGTCCAGCAAACCTCCGATGGCGGGTATATCGTGGCCGCGAGTACCAAGAGCTTCGGTGCGGGGGGATGGGACGCGTACCTGATAAAGACGAACAAAAGCGGCAACGAAGTTTGGAGCAGGACCTTCGGTGGAAGCGAATCGGACCAGGTGCGCTCCGTCCAGCAAACCTCCGATGGCGGCTATATCGTGGCCGCGAGTACCAAGAGCTTCGGTGCGGGGGGATACGACGTCTACCTTATAAAGACCGACGCTGTCGGCAACGAGGTCTGGAGCAGGGCCTTCGGCGGAGGTAACTGGGACATGGCCGTGTCCATCCAGCAAACGTCCGATGGCGGCTATATCGTTGCGGGCTATACGTCCAGCTTCGGTGCGGGGCAACGGGACGTCTACCTTATAAAGACCGACGCTGTCGGCAACGAGGTCTGGAGCAGGACCCTTGGCGGAAGCGAGGAGGATATCGCCTGCTGCGTCCAGGAAACCTCCGATGGCGGCTATATCGTCGCGGGCTATACCACGAGCTTCGGTGCGGGGGATTGGGACGTGTACCTTATCAAGACCGACCGAAACGGCAACGCGCCCCCGCCGGAGCCGACGTTGATCTCTGTCGTAGTCTCCGGGCCGGGCGAGGTCAAAGAGAGGCCAACGAGAACTCCTCTGCGGACTACACCGCTACGGCGCACTGGGATGATGGCTCAACGGAAGATGTGACGGCATCGGCAACCTGGTTCCCGGATTCCGGGGAACATTATTTCAGCAGCGCCGGGCACCTGGTCACCGGCGAGGTTACCTCAGCCTCAGACGAGTCCATCACAGTTTGTGCCTTCTACAACTGGCAGTTCGGCGTCAAGGACGTTACGGTTAACAACTTAGCGACGCTCAACTCCGTCACGATTTCGGGGCCCGACGAGGTTGACGAGAACTCCTCTGCCGACTACACCGCTGCGGCGCACTGGGATGATGGCTCAGGAGATGTGACGGATTCTGGCTCCTGGTCGCCTGATGGGAAGTGGATCTCGTACGACTCTTACTACTTTGCCAAGGCGCGGTCCGAGGGCATCATCTGGCAGGTCGAAATAGACGAGTTCCTGAAAAGGGCGCTTGCAGAGACAAGATAACGAGCGAAATGGAGGGCCTTGCAATGAAGAAAGGGAAGGTTTGGCTGTTGGTTGGCGTGCTTTTTTCACTCGTATGTGCCAGCTCCTCGGGCACCGAGTGCAGGTTCTTCCGCGTTACCTGCGTTGAAGGCGGAGCACCGGAGAATCTGGCAATCACCTCAGACGAGTTCGGGCAGATATTCTTAGAGTTCGATACCCAGGATCAGCGCACTTACGTCATTGAGGCGACGGATTCTCTTTCGCCACCGCCTGCGTGGACGGGTGTTTCCGCCATCGTGGGTGACGGCCAGCGCGCTACGTGGCTGACAACACGGCGGTGGATCAGGACCTTCGGCGGCGGCGATTGGGACTGGGCGTGGTCCGCCCAGCAAACCTCCGATGGCGGCTATATCGTGGCGGGCTATACGGAGAGCTTCGGTCCGGGGAACGTGTACCTCGTAAAGACCGACGAAGCCGGCGACGAGGTCTGGAGCAGGACCTACGGCGGGGATGATGGTGAGTTCTGTGGTTCCGTCCAGCAGACCTCGGATCGCGGCTATATCGTGGCGGGCGGCACGTGGAGCTTCGGTGCGGGCGGGGCCGACGTTTACCTGATCAAGACGGATGCTGACGGCAACGAGGTTTGGACGAGGACCTTCGGCGGAAGTGGAGATGACGTAGCGTATTCCGTCCAGCAAACCTCCGATGGCGGCTATATCGTGGCGGGCTATACGGAGAGCTTCGGTGCGGGGGACCGCGACGTGTACCTTATAAAGACCCACGAAAGCGGCATGGAACAATGGAGCAAGACCTTCGGCGGGAGCTCGTGGGACTGCGCCCGTTCCGTCCAGGAAACCTCCGATGGCGGCTATATCGTGGCCGGCTACACGAGGAGCTTCGGCGCGGGGGAGAACGACGTGTACCTTGTAAGGACCGACGTAAACGGCAACGAGGTTTGGAGCAGGACCTTCGGCGGAAGCGAGCCCGATATCGCCTGCTGCGTCCAGGAAACCTCCGATGGCGGCTATATCGTGGCAGGCTCCACGAGGAGCTTCGGTGCGGGGGATTGGGACGTGTACCTTATCAAGACCGACCGAAACGGCAACGCGCCCCCGCCGGAGCCGACGTTGATCTCTGTTGTAGTTTCCGGCCCGGACGAGGTCAACGAGAAGTCCTCTGCGGACTACACCGCTACGGCGCATTGGGATGATGGGTCAACGGGAGATGTGACGGCATCGGCAACCTGGTTCCCGGATTCCGGGGAACACTATTTCAGCAGCCCCGGGCACCTGGTCTCCGGCGAGGTTACCTCAGCCTCAGACGAGTCCATCACAGTTTGTGCCTTCTACAACTGGCAGTTCGGCGTCAAGGACGTTACGGTTAACAACTTAGCGACCCTCAACTCCGTCACGATTTCGGGGCCACACGAGGTCAGCGAGCATTCCTCGGCCGACTATACCGCTACGGCGCACTGGGATGATGGCTCAGGAGATGTGACGGATTCCGCCTCCTGGTCGCCGGATTCCGGGAAACACTACTTCACCACCCCGGGGCATCTGGTCACCGGCGAGGTTATTTCCGACGAGTCTATCACTGTTACTGCTTCTTACGAGGGCAAATCCGCCAGCAAATCCGTCACCGTGACCCAGGCTCGTGCGTGGCGCAGGTCTCAGGCGACGCGACCGTAACGTTGGAAAGTCGGTGGCACCTGATACGTGCTCAGCGGGACATTGTCAACACGATTTTCCCGAACTGCTCCCCGCTTTCCATGCAGGCCATCGCTTCTCTGCAGCGGTCGAGAGGCTCAATGGAGTCAATCACGGGCTTGAGGCCGGAAGCTGTGACAGTACGAAGCATCTGACGGAAATCCTCGTGCGATCCCATGGTCGAGCCGAGGATCGTCAACTGATTCCAGTAGACCTTTTGGAGATTTGTGTCCGCACTGGCGCCGGTGGTGACACCGCATAAAATGATTCTGCCTCCACGACGAACTGCCGAGAGGTTAGCCGCCCATGTGGCAGCCCCGACTGTGTCAAAGACGATGTCCACGCCGCGGCCGCCGGTGATTTCTATGACCCGCGCCGGGATGTCTGGTTCCTCTTTGTAGTTGACCGTGTGCTCGGCTCCAAGTTCCCTTGCACGGGCGAGCTTTTCGCCGGACGAAGAAGTGACAATGACTTCGGCGTTGATGAGCCTGGCGAGTTGAAGTCCGGCCAGCGCCACCCCTCCACCGATTCCATGGATCAAAACGCTTTCGCCCGGCTGCAGCTTCGCCCGCGTCACCAACATCCTCCAAGCCGTGGCCTGCGCCAAAGGCAGCGCGGCAGCTTCCTCGAAGGTGAGGTGCGGTGGTTTCGGATGAAGGTTCGCCGCCGGCACAGCGACTCGTTGCGCAAACGTCCCTGGACGAGATAGGCCCACGATCCCGAAGGATGGGCATTCGCTTTGCTCGCCGCGGTTGCAGAACTCGCAGGAGCCACAGCTCAATCCGGGGTTCAAAATCACCTCGTCGCCAACGCTCACGCCTTCAACGCCGGGACCAACTTCTACGACCACCCCCGCTGCATCTGATCCCAGGACGTGCGGCATGTCAAGAGTGAGACCCCGGCTCCCCCTCCGCACCCAGATGTCGAGGTGGTTCAACGCCGCGGCGGGAACCTCGAGGACCGCTTCACCGCCTGCCGCTCTTGGCTCAGCGACTTCCTCCACCTGGACACATTCCGGTCCGCCATGCTCATGGATAACGGCTGCTTTCATTGCCTGCCTCTCTCCGTAGTGAAAGGTAACCGCGGATTCACGCAGATAAACGCAGATTGGGATGTGTCGGCGCCAATCGGCAAACGTGACCAAGCGGTTCGGTCTCGGCACAACAAACAAGTTCCTCAGAACGTTTTCGCCTCTTCGCGGGCTTCTGCGATCGCATCCGTCAGCTTCTTCTGGGCGATTTCCGGCCCGCCCTGAAGGGTTGGCTCGATAACAATGGTGGTAATGTCGGTAAAGCCGATAAATCCCAAAATGCCCTCCAGGTACGGGCGCTGGAAATCGAACGCGGCAGCGTCCGTGTCCGGTTTGTATTCTCCGCCCCTGGCCAGGAACAGCATAGCCGGTCGCCCGGTTACCAGTCCCGAATAACCCGCTTCCGGAGAAAAGGAGAACGTGTATCCAGGCTGCACGATCACGTCGAAATACTGCTTCAGGCGATATGGGATGCCAAAATTCCACATAGGCGACGAGATGACCAGTTTGTCGGCCTTCTTGAAGCGCTCGATCTCGGCCTTCACCGCCTTCCAGGCGTCCGCTTCTTCTTCCGTGTGGGGTTGGCCATGGAGAATGCGATACTTCCCTTGTGCGGCGAGACCGAGGAAGTCGGGGATGGCGTCCCCCGCAAGGTCAATCGTTTCGACTGTGTCGTCCGGATGCGACTCCCGGTAGCTCTCTAAGAAAGCCTCCGCGGCCCGAAGTGAGTACGATCGTTCGGGCGTAGCCGTAGCTCGTATATGTAGCACTGTAGCCATTACTCATCTCTCCTTTCAGATGCAGTGCGGTTTCGTCTCAACCTTCCTCTTGACCAAATTCTTGGAAATCGAACCAGTATCCCGTGCTGGTCAGATAGTCAATCTCGGCCTCGACAATCGCCCTGTGTCCTTCCTCGATCTCCACAAACCGCGCGAATGCTCGCCGCCCTTGCTCTTCGAGTTCGTTGACCATCCTCTTGTAGAAGTCCCTCGTTTCGATTTCGACCTCGAGGGCTCGCTGAAGGAGGTCGAGTTCGCCGGACACGTCCGGAGAGCGCGTTCGGTCGTGCAGGCAGCCCCTGAGCTTCTGGATTCCGTGCTGGACAGCCTCTCGCGGTGGGATGACCGTGGCCAGGGCTTTTTCTGTCACCTGCCCCGTTTCCCTTAATTGGCTGAGCAAGCCGCGTAAATGATCGAGATGGTCCTTCTCTTCGTCCGCCAGCACATGAAAGACGCGCTTCCCCACGGCGTCCACCGCGCTCTTCGCCGCCTCCGCGTAAAGGTTGCGGACCTTTGTTTCGTGCTCGATTGCGGTCCGGATAGCCTCTTCAATGGTCATAGGTGTTATCCTCCTTTTTCGCGCAGTATCTCGGACAACGAGGTTGCCCCGCGTGGTTCGTCGCAGCCAAACCGATCAGCCCAACCCCACATCGAGAATCATCATGACGGTGAAACCCGACATAAAGCCAAGCGTGGCAAGGTCTCCGTTGCCGCTCTGCTGGGACTCAGGCACCACTTCCTCGACGACGACAAAGATCATTGCACCGGCTGCGAAGGCCAGTGCGTAAGGAAGGATCGGCTGGGCAACAATCACCGCAGCGGCGCCGATAACACCCGCAATCGGTTCCACGGTTCCCGACAATTGCCCGTACAAGAAACTTTTCAGGCGGGACATGCCCTCGCGTCGGAGTGGCAGGGCTACCGCTGCACCCTCCGGAAAGTTCTGGAGCCCGATCCCGATCGCCAACGCTACCGCCGCCCCGAACGTGGCACCCGAGAACTTGGCAGCCACTGCCCCGAATGCCACGCCGATGGCAAGCCCCTCCGGGATGTTGTGCAGCGTTATGGCCAGGACCAGCAGGATACTGCGATGCCAGGAGGTTTTGATCCCTTCCGCCTCTTCCATCGGGAGCCCGAGGTGGAGATGCGGAAGAACCATATCAATCCCTCGCAGGAAGGCTGCCCCCATGAGAAACCCGACCGCCGGGGGAAACCAGACGGGAAGACTCTTGCCTTCCGACATCTCAATCGCTGGCGCCAGCAGCGACCAGTAGCTCGCAGCCACCATCACTCCGCCGGCGAAGCCGAGCATCGCATCCAGAACCTTCTGGTTCATCCTCTTGAAAAAGAAGACGGCGGCGGCTCCCAATGCAGTCACGCCCCAGGTGAAGCATGTCGCCAGAAGAGCCTGTACTACAGGGTGCAGGTTGCGGAGAAAACCCATCTCATCGCCACCGATTCTCCCTTGTGCGAGACTGGGTAGAAGATGAAACAACTGCTGATGTACGCTGATCCACGCAGATTTATTCGGGCAGCGTGTATCTGCGTCCATCCGTGTGTAACTGAGGTTTAAGTCATCTCAGGCAAAGCCTTCCATGGTTTTTGCGAGGGTGTCCCGGTCGAGGTCTCGCCCCACAAGCGGCCCATCCTTTAGGACTGAGAGATTCTCATCGAAGGCTGGTCTGTCGTTTCGGTAGATGACTCCGACAGGGATACGATCTCCCCACTCATACGCCATCTTCATGGCCGCGTCCCAGTTCATGGGATCGTGCTCGTCGGGAAGGACGTAACATCGTTCCCTGTACCACTCCCACGTGTTGACCTTGTTGAAGGAGGGGCACGGCTGAAGCACATCAACCAGGGACAGTCCCCGATGGGCAATCGCGTGCTGAATCATCTCCGCCAGATGGTCTATCATCCCCGCGAAGCTCCGGGCGACAAACCCCGCGTGCATGGCCACAGCTACCGCGATCGGGTTGAAAGGTTCAGCAAAAACGCCGTCCGGTTGAGCTTTGGTGACGAAGCCCATTTGCGAGGTGGGACTGGCCTGTCCTTTGGTCAGGCCGTAAACCTGGTTGTTGTGGACCAGCAGGGTCACGTCAATGTTTCGGCGAACCGCTGCCAGAAAATGATTTCCGCCCTCGCCGTAGTTGCACCCGTCACCGCTTTCCACGATGACGGTGAGTTCCGCGTTGGCGAGCTTGGCGCCGGTTGCCACCGGCAGCGACCGGCCGTGGAGACCGTTGAAGAAGTTGGCGTTGAGATAGTGCGGCGCCTTCGCTGCCTGGCCGATGCCGGATACGAACAGAACCTGATGGGGCTCCAGGCCGCTGGCGACAAGGGCCTGTTTGACAGCTCTCAAGATGGCAAAATTCCCGCAGCCCGGGCACCACGCTGTCTCATATTGCCCGTAGTCGTCAATGCTAACCATGCTTCTCCTCGCTTGCAGCTCGCGTCATCCCTCCAACTCGCGTAGGATATATTCCGGCGTGAACGGCAGCCCGTCATATCGCAGCACTTTTTTCTCGATGACAAACCCTGTTTCGCGGCGAATCAACCGCGCCAGTTGTCCCGTGGCGTTCCCTTCGATGCAAACCACTTCATCCGCCCCTTCCAGGAGTCCGACGAAGTGTTCGGGTACAAGAGGCCACACCTGTGAAAAGTGCAGCGTTGCGACTCGCCGTCCATTCAATCGCAGGTTGGCCGCGGCTTCATGCACTGCTCCCTTGCTCGACCCCCACGAGACGAGCAGCAGCTCCGGATTCTCCTCTCCTTCTATCTGCGGTGGGACAACCTCATTGCGAATCCCCTCCAGCTTTCTCAGACGCTTCTGAACCATCTGACGCCGGACGTCATGATCCTCCGTGATGTGCCCGTCGTCCGTATGCTCATCGCTGTCGGTGACAACGAGATGCTTGGTCAGTCCCGGCAAGAGGCGGGGGGAAACACCGTCCTCCGTGATCGCGTGCCGACGGTACGGCTCATAAATGCCATTCAATTCGGCACCGGGACGAACGGGCGACAGCTCATTCACGTCGAAAGGAGTGACGGCGCGGTAAGAATCGGCGAGAAACTGATCCGTCAAAATGAACATCGGCCCCTGATATCGCTCGGCAAGCTCAAACGCCTTCCGCGTCACGTGAAAGCACTCCTCGACCGTGCCAGGCGCGAAGATCGCTCGCGGGAACTCGCCATGCCCGGCGTGGAGGACGAGTTCAAGGTCTCCCTGCTCCGTTCGCGTGGGAAGGCCCGTCGCAGGACCCGGACGTTGCGCCACAACAATCACCACCGGCGTTTCCGTCATCCCCGCCAGGCTCACTCCCTCCGCCATAAGAGCAAATCCACCGCCGGAAGTGGAAACCATGCTCGTCGCACCGGCAAAGGACGCTCCCAAAGCCATGTTGATGACCGCGATCTCATCCTCGCCCTGTTCCACGATCAGTCCCATGCGGTTCGCCACCGCCGCCAGACCCTGGCCAATCGAGGTTGATGGCGTCATGGGATAGAACGCATAAAACCTCACCCCAGCCGATAGCGCCCCCAGGACTATTGCTTCGTTGCCGTTCATCATCAGGCGCTTTTGCGGGTTTTCTATCGGAGGCAGCTTCTCGATCCGTCCTGACTGCCGCCCGCACCACTCGAAGGATTTCCGCAGTGCTTGCTGATTTTCCTCCGCTGTCTTCCGGTCTTTCTTCCCGAGGAATTCTTCCATCGTGCGAGCGACCAGTCCTTCGTCAAGACCCAATAGAGAGCTGACAATGCCAAGAGCTACGATATTGGTGAACTTCCGGCCGGATAGTTCCTTGAATTCACGAACGCTCAGACAAGCTTGATCGGAAACAGCGAATGCTTCGTCCCCGACGATGAGGCCGTGAGGAGCCAGTTGTCCCCGATGCAACTCCACCGTCTCGGCATTGAGCGCAACCAGCAGATCAACCGAGTCCTGCGGGGCAACGATCTCCTCGGGGCTTACCCGGACGGCGAAGGTGTTGTGCCCGCCGCGAATCCGCGATTGGTAATCCTGGATCACGACGACAAAGTAGCCGGAGCGCACGAGACTTTTGGTGAGCAACCGGCCTACTGTCACCAGTCCCTGTCCCGCCTCTCCACCGATCAGGATGTTCAATGCTTTGCTGACCATGCCATACTCCGCCGCGGTCTACAGACCATTCTTGAGACGCCGCACGAGGTGCGCCGGTTCACAAACTGCCCTCCGGCCAAGTTCAACTGGTCATGCACCGGCTTCAAAGGCGACTCGCCTGGTCAAACCTTCGGGCAACCTCACCCCAGTGAATGACGTTCATAATGGCCTTCACATAGTCTCCGCGCCGATTCTGGTACTTCAGGTAGTAGGCGTGCTCCCAGACGTCAATGACCAGAAGCGGTATGGCGCCACAGACCATTTGATTCTCGTGCTTCTCAATCTGGAGGACGAGCAGCCGTCGGCCCAACGGTTCAAATGCTAACATGCCCCAACCGCTTCCAGCCACCTTGGTTGTCGCTGCGGTCAGGTGAGCTGTCAGTGCTTCCACGCTGCCCAACTGAGCCTCAATGGCACTGAGCAGCGCACCTTTAGGCTTCTTCGGCTCGGGGTGGAGGTTGGAGAAATAGAGTGTGTGCAACAGGTGCCCGGATCCGTGAAACGCCAGCGCACGCGACAGGGCCTGCACCGCAGCGAAATCGCCTTTCTTTCGGGCATCCGCCAATTTCTCCAGCGTGGCATTGAGACCTCTCACGTAGCCCGCATGGTGCTTATCGTGGTGGATGGTCAATGTGCGAGCGTCCAGATGCGGCTCCAGAGCATCAACCGGATACGGCAGATCCGGCAATTCGTACGGCTTGACGCCATCCGGACTGCCAGCGGCTGTTGATGGCTTGAACGTCAGCCCGATCGCCGCAGCACCCGCTGCCGATCCGCCGACCACCTTCATCCATTCACGGCGAGATAATGCATTCATCCTTTCGTGTCCTTCCTTGACGCGAGTTGGCCCCGCTCAACGCGCATGTGAATTCCATCATCAATTCAGGGACGCGAGCTTCTGGCTCAGGTCGCGGATGTGCCCCATCTCTTCCTTGATGATGTGGTCAATCTTCTCTTTGCCCAGCCTCTCCGGAACCATTTCCTTGATCCCGAGGTAGAAGACGATGGAGTCTTTTTCAAGCCCGATGGCCGTGCGTAAGACCTCCGCCGTCGTCTCCTGCCCGGTCAGCATTTCCGACGGGTCTGCTCGCATGTCGAAGACGTAGCCGTCCGCCATCGCTTGCAGATACAGAGCCGCTTCACCTTCGGGATCAAAGGTGACCGGCGTTCGTTCTTCTGCCGACAGCTCTGCCCTCATGGAAGCGAACGTTTTCTCGTGCTCGTCTTCCATTGCGGCGAGGTCAAGCAAGAACTGCTCGACGCCGGCTTCCTCGGTCTTTCCCGCCACTTTGCGGTAAAACTTGGCGCCGTTCCTCTCGATCTGTTCCGCCATTTCGAAGATTTCATCTGCATTGAAATGGATGCTCATGCTCCCTCTCCTTAACCTGAGAACGTCCGCTTGCCCAACTCACGGTCCACTGCGATCAGCTCTTCGCCGGAATCACCAGCCTTCTCCAACATCTCCACGTTGCGAGATGCCGACTCTTCCTCCTCTTCTTGTTCTTTCACAAACCACTGTAGCAGGATGCCCGCCGCTTCGTCATTTTCCTCCCCGGCAAGCTTGGCCAACTCGTTGATCTTGCCGGTGATGAACTGCTCGTGCTTGAGCGCGTCCTGAAACGCTTCCAGCGGCGATGACCACTCCGTCTTCAGTTGCTTAAGGTCAAGCAGCTTGATCCTGCCGTCGCGGTCCTTGATGTGGTCGAAAAACTTCATGGCGTGCACAAGCTCTTCCTGCGTTTGCACACGCATCCACTGCGCCATTCCGTCCAGGCCCGCCGAGTGGAAGTAAGCCGCCATGGACAGATAAATGTACGCAGATTCCAGTTCGTTTTTAATCTGCTCGTTGAATGCCTTTTCTACTTTTCCGCTGATCATGATAATCACCCTTTCCAGAGACCGTGCAAGTTGCAGTACTCTCTTGCTGTGATTTGCTCTGCCTCAATCTCGAATGTCGCTTCAGGCGCATCTCCCGGTTTCAGGAACTGCCGATACGCTTTCCCATCTGCGATCACCTCGATCCACTCGATGTAATGCGCTTCTTCCATCGGATGGGGAACGCTACCGACCTTCACTTTAATTCCACTCTCTGTTCTCTCCACTACGGGAACATGCTTCTCTCTCGCCGCGTCCACCGTGTTCTCGACATACAGCTTCATGGGCTCACCGCAGCAGACGAGTTCCCCAACACCTTCGTGGAGCACCTCCACAATGTTTCCACAAACTTCGCATTTGTAGATTTGCAGTCTTTCAGTCATTCCTTCACCCTCCTTCCAGAGCTTCGCGTGGCAGAACCACGAGTTCCAGAACTCGTATCCTTCCGCCCTAAGTTATTTCTCCTTCTCTTCCTCCATTGCGGTGTATTTGTACGTTATAGTTTGTCCCTACCTGTAAGGCTGTTCCACAATTTCCTTTCGCGGGAGACGATTGAGACGGGAGCAGTCTAATTGTCTTTCAGGACGACTTCGTCGTACTCCACTTCCAACCTCAGCTTGTGTTTCGCTTCCTCCTGAGCGAGGTTCAGCAAGGTCGCGCGAAGCCTCTCGTTGTCGGTCGTCGCGGCGAGATCCGTGTACAGCTTGAAGGACCCCTTTTCCTTCTTCATGGCAAGGATAAGCGCGTCCTGGTATTCCATATCCGGGCTGGGCTCCACGTCAACCAGGTAATCCCCGATCTTCAGGTCCTGAATTTTCTCCTCCACGGGCACCAGGAGCTTCTCTCGTTTGACAGCCAGCAGCTTCGCTTTATGCCCCAATTCTTCCTTCGAGAAATCCTCAAAGACCTGGCGCATCGAGGGCTTCTCCATCCAACCCGCCAGATCGGTGTAAAACTGGGCTGCCTCCTCTTCCTTCGTGATCGCAAAATCCAGAAGCTCGTCAACGGAACTGAACTTCTTCATTCTTTTCTCCTGTCGCGACGGTTTTCCATACCCCTCACGCATCGGGCTTTTGGCTTGCCGTTCTTGCAACGCTGTTGCTACCAATTCTCGCACAATAGCTCGAAGTGCGCTTGCGGGTGGGCGCAGGCCGGACATTCCTCGGGTGCTTCCGCGCCCTCATGAAGATACCCGCAGTTTCTGCACCGCCACACGACGCTCTTCTCTTTCTTGAACACGGTCCCCGCCTCGACGTTTGATAGGAGGCCGAGGTAACGCTTCTCATGCTGCTTTTCTGCAACAGCAATCGCCTCGAATATCTTTGCGATATCCTCAAAGCCTTCTTCCCTGGCCACCGTGGCAAACGACGGGTACATCTCCTCCCACTCGTAGTGCTCTCCGCCGGCGGCCGCCTTGAGGTTTTCTCCGGTGGTGCCTATTACCCCCGCCGGGAATGCGGCTTGAATCTCCACCTCGCCCCCTTGAAGCAGCTTGAAGAGCCGCTTGGCGTGCTCTTTTTCTTGGTTGGCTGTCTCCTCGAAAATGTCCGCGATCTGCACGAACCCATCCTTCCTGGCCTGGCTGGCGAAGTAAGTGTAGCGATTTCTCGCCTGCGATTCCCCGGCAAATGCCGTCAAGATGTTTTTTTCTGTCTGCGATCCTTTCAGTTCCATAACTCTCCCTCCTTTTTCTTCTCAAAATAACTTATGCTGCCACAGCGGTTCTTGACGATTGGACGCTTCCCGCTTCCACTTTGCGGGGCTTTCTCAGATCGTTGTTGGACCCGTGTAACCCTTAACCTTCCCGTTCTGTCACCTCCCTCTTTTCTCTGTCTATCGGCCCTTCGTGCGAGCGCTTTTCTTTTTGTTGCACCGCGGACACAAGCCGATGAACTCCAGACTGTGCCCAATTATCCTGTAATCGGTCACGCTGCGAACGGCATCTTCGAGGTTGGTCCTTGCCTCGAGGGGCACGTCCTCCACACACCCGCACTTGATACAGCGAATGTGATAGTGCGTTGTTAAATCACCGTCAAATCGCCTCTGCGTTCCTCCCAGGTCCAGTTTCCGTATTAAACCGAGCTGGCTGAGGATTTCAAGATTCCGATACACCGTCCCCAGGCTGATCCGCCGCAGTCGCCGCCGGACCCTTTCGTACACCTGGTCGGCACTGGGATGCGAATTGACTTTTCTCAGCTCTTCGAGGATAACCTGCCTCTGGCGAGTCATCCTGAGATTCTGTGACGCTGCCATATCGTGTTGTTTTCCGATAATAGTAATCATTCGCAATGATCGCCCGGAAAAATCTGTCTGTCAAGACATTTCTTGAAAAAACAATCTCTCGGCCGGAACGGGTGCGGCTGTATTTGAGTGGCTGTGCTGTATCAGGCTGGTGGAAATACAGCCCCGGTTCAGCCTGTCAGTAACCCTGGCGTGTTATCTCGCCCCGCCAGGGGCGGGGCTCACGGTTGAAATCAGGGACCTCCACCCGGGGCGTTGCCCTGGGCTTCATTAACGCTGCCCCTTCAGGGCGGCAGAACAGACGCCTTCTTCCGTCTCAGGCCCCTCCGCCAGAAGGGATGCTTGCTTTACAGAAAAACAGATCTCGCTCGGCACACCTCCGCTTCGCCACCGGTGGTCAAGGCTGCACCGAGATCATTGTCGCCGCTCATCTCCTCGTCTCAAGATGCACGCGGTCCATACGACGCCCGGAGAGCGGACAAGATGATCCCCTCATGAACAAGGTCAGAGTCGAGATCCAGCCCTGTAAGGGCGGAATAACACAGCCCAGGGCAACGCCCTGGGGAAGGAAGCCGCGACAGGGCAAGCCCTGAAGGGGCGGAATAAACCAATGGTGAGGACACCGTTTGCCACGGGCGCAACAAAGCCATCTCCCATACCACTCAAATACAGCCGCACCCTGTGGAACTTTTTGGCCTCTTTCGTTTTTTTCCTGGGAGGGTGTATCAGCACCGACTCAGGAGATTCCCCAAAAATGAGTGGGGTGTTGAGCTAACGTTCTTGTAGCGGGGTAAAAATCAAAAATGGGAAGTGTGAAGGTCTTTTTTTGGCCAAAAAATGGGGGGACTTTTTGAGGAAAAAGAAGTCCTCCCGGTGTAAAAGTTGTGGGTTTGAAAAAGATCTCAACCACCCGGAGGTCCGAGATGAAATGGCGGATGCCCCGTATGTCTTTGCAGGGAAAAACTCACCAATAGGATGCTGGACCACATTCTTTGCGGAGAGGAGTCGCTAATCCCACGCCTCGGGCTCCAGAGGACTCTGAACTGCCCCGGCCCTCTGCGAAAACCTCGTAAATAAGAGAACCCTGCGCGCGCCGAAGTGCCATCCAAAGACAATCCCCACGGTAATCACTTTCGCGAGATCCTTCTGCAAGTCGAGAAGCCCCACTAACAGCCAGAGAATCAGTGCCGACCAAGCCAGCCCCGCCACCCCGATGATAAAATAGGCGCCGAACTCCCGTGCCCGCTTCCGAAGTCGGTGGTAGTCGAACACATAGCGGGTGGCGAGCTGATAGCTGACGATGTTCCCGAAAAGGAATGCGATGACGTTAGCGACCTGATAGTCGAACCGCGGCCAGGTCGCGTGCAGCAACCGCCAGGATATGGCGTATACGCCTATGTTCACAACGGCAGCAATTCCCCCAGCGAAACCGTACCGCACCAACTGCCCCCATAAGGTGCGAGCAGGGCGTAATAGTCCGCCATATCGTAAGCTGTTCAAGCGACGTTCTAATCTTCCCATCCTACTCCTGTTTTTGAGGCTAAACTGAGTTGCGCACCTCTTTCGGCGCATGAGTCCCCTCCGCCCTGCAACCTCTGCCGCTCGAAGGGTTCTCCCGGTTCGTTGACAGGCAGACACACAAAGTCATAGGATTCTGGCCATGCTCAAGATTGGGCTTCGCGAGCCGGTCATATCACTGGCGAGACTGGGGGGATAGTATGACTTGCCAGTCATCAAAGTTCAAGAAAAAGAAGAACGCACGCTGCGAAGTTCGCTTCCCCGACAAAGGTGGCTCATGAACCGAGTCTCTTCTCTTTTCTTCACGGCACTTACTCTCATAGCTCTTGGCCTGGTCGGAGTTGGCACGAAATTCTATCACGGGGAGTTTGAAGGCTGGCTTCACAACTACGCGGGAGGAATGATCTACGAGATCTTCTGGATTGTCCTGTTTGGCGCCCTTTTCCACAAAGTAAGGGCGTGGCGAATCGCACTATCCGTGTTCCTTGTAACCTGCGGGCTCGAAACTCTCCAGCTATATCATCCTCCTCTTCTCGAGTCTATTCGGTCAACGTTCATCGGCAGAGCCCTCATCGGCCACGGATTCGATCCCTGGGACTTCCTTTACTATGTCATTGGTTCAGCCATCGGCTGGGGCGTCTGCCGATTGATGAGAAGCCCATGGAAGGGACATCGCCCACGAGAATAGCCCGGCTACATACACAAATAGGGCCCAGCAAATCAGAAGATGAGTCACTCTTTCACGAGCTCGCAAGGAAAGAAATCGTGGCGAGAAGGGCTATTCCGGAGTCTCGGGGAGAAGGTTGGTGATTTTCCACTTATCCTTGTACAGTTTCAGTCTCTCCTCGTATATCTCGCCTGGTCGGAGCTCACCGGTAATCGGGTTTCTGCGGGAGACGAGAATCCTTACCACAGCGGTCTCACTGTCGAAATGGCGGCTCCGTATCTCCCAGAATGTGTCGGCGTACTCAAGCGGCCACTTTTTGCACTCCTCTTTCCATCTTTTCTTGATCTTCGCCCTTTCCTTTCCGGCAAGGGTCTCATCATAGTCGCAAGCGCGATATGCCGTCGGCCAATCTCCCCGTTTTTTGGCCCGGAGGAATCCCCGCATCACCGAAACAGGGTCCTGCCAGTCAATCCTGAATGGAGGGCGCCTGGACGGAGGGGGTCTGAAACTCCGTGTGCACCCGAAGCTCACCAGAATAAGGGGAATCAACCCCAGGAACAGAAATCTCTTCACTGCTCTGAACCTTTCCCTTGGCTTGAACCTGAGTAATCTACCGGGTTGGAAGCCCGACGTCTGACCATCGCCAACACAAGTCACTTAACAATACACCGAAATCGCGCGCCACGCAAGGCCAAATCGCGTCTGCTGCAACGCCTACCGGAGCACCGCCAGTGGAGGCCGCCACAAACCGGTCGGCCGCGGAGGCCCGTGGTCTGGGAGGGGTGTGGCTACGTTTAAGTGGTAGGGAAGTTGCGTTTCATTTGTTTGTCCCGCGTTGCAGGTTTCCGAGCGGATGAAGCGGAGGGGTGAGATAAATGGCGTCGCTGGAGTCCCTGTGGATTGGGGGGATTGATCGGTCCTGTAGGTTTGATTGGGGGCTTGTGGTTGTACCGCCGGCATCTTGCCGGCTGTACCCGGGGGCATCGTGCCCCCGCTATCGAGGGCGGGACGCCCTCGGGACAGCCCCGCCAAGGCGGGGCGGCATTACCCCTGGCAAACCCACCCACTCAAATGTAGCCGCACCCTCTGGGAGAGCCGTAGAAACGATTTTCGCTTGATCTACTCCCTTCAGTGATGTATCCTACGAAGAGGTGGCCGAGCCCCTGGGCACTTCGTTCGACTTGAACCCATGCTTTCAGAGAATCTTAGAAAAAGACTACAGCGGCTCCGCAGGGCGCGGCTAAAATCGTGCCCTTCGGCAGCGAGCCCGCCGCAAAGGCAGCCGCAAAGCTCAGCTCTTACACCCGCGTGTTCGTGTTCAGCGAGAAAGCTCGCTAAACTTGAGGAATTGGTCACCGGCCGAGAAGTGAACACGTTTGCGGGCAAGTTTTTGGTCATTGATCGGACCGCCTCCGAATTCACCTGCGGCGCCAAAGAATTCGTTGCCAGATATTGCCGTTGCTTCGAGCAAGGAGCCGCCGACATCCCCGAAGAATCAATAGAGGCAGGCCTGGATGAGTTAGTAAGTTGCGATGTCACAAAAAGCGTCTTCCTGGATATCGAAACCACCGGCTTAGGGAGGAGTCCCCTTTTCCTGGCAGGCTTGCTGGACTACCGAGATGGCGACTTCCTCATCCGCCAGCTTTTCGCCCGAGATTACTCGGAAGAAAAGCCTCTACTTCTATGGCTTCTGGACCAGCTCAAAGAGTTTGAGGTTGTCATAACGTTCAACGGAAAGGCGTTCGACATGCCCTATATCCGGGACAGGGCCGCCTTTCACATGCTGCCCCGGGACCGGCAAGTCCATCATCTCGACTTGCTGCACGCATGCAGGCGGCGATGGAGAGATACACTTCCAGACTGTCGCCTTCAGACCCTCGAATCAAGAATATGCTATCGCTACCGGGACGGTGACATTCCCGGAAGCGATATCCCCAGGGCGTACCATGATTTCGTCCGAACCGGAGACGCCTGGCAGATCAAGGACATCCTGCACCATAATGCCCTTGACCTCCTTACCATGAGTGAGCTGGTACTGCGGTTACTCAGCTCGGACCGCTGACAGAGAACGGAGAGCGTTTCGCAATTTAACGGACTGAACAACTCTGGCCAAAGCGAAAGCTCATGTCGGTCGTAACCCTTACAACAGACTTCGGCCTCGACAACTGGTTCGTGGGAACCATGAAAGGGGTTATCAAGAACATCAACCCTGACGTTGAAATTGTTGACATCACGCACGGGGTGCGACCGCAGAACATTTTCGAGGCGGCTTTTGCCCTGGGGAACTCTTACACGTATTTCCCCACCGGAACAATCCACACGGTTGTGGTTGATCCGGGGGTTGGCAGCGACAGGCACGCCTTCATCCTCAAAAGCTCTCGCTACTACTTCGTCGCCCCCGACAACGGCGTCCTGAGCTATGCCATAGATAGAGAGAAGATCGAAAAGATCGTCAAGATCCAGAGTGAGAAATTTCTCCTCCGCCCCATCAGCGCCACGTTTCACGGAAGAGATGTCTTCGCCCCGGTCAGCGCACATCTTTCCCTCGGTGTCGCCCCGGAAGAGTTCGGCCCTCCCTTAGAAAAAATTGTCAGACTCAAGCCCTCTGTTCCCAGAAAGCTCAGCGACCGCGAGATCGTTGGGCATGTCATCTGCGTTGATCCTTTCGGCAACCTGATCACCGATGTGACGCAGCCATTCTTGGAAGAGCTATTCAAGACCTCGAAGGCCCGACGACTTCGCATTCTCATCCGGGACCGCGAAATTGACAGGATTCGTGAAACTTACGCCCAGGGAAAAGAGAACGAGCTGATCGCCCTGATCGGCAGCTCCGGCCACATGGAGTTCGCCATCAATCACGCCCGCGCGTGCAACGTCATCGGTATGAGCGAGGGAGGGGAGTTTATCCTGAGGGTGGCTTAATGAAAATCGTCGTGACCATCACCCCGCCGAACGTCATGGGCAAAGGAAAATACCGCTGGAGGTGCCTGAATTGCGGACGCTCTTTCCGCAGCCAGTCACAGGCAGAACAGGCGGTTCTCTTCGGGTGCCCCAAGTGCCGATCAAAAACGGACATTGAGCTTGTCCGCCGTATGCCGAAGAAGATAAAGGCGCCTACTCAGGTAGAGATGTTCTGAGCGCAGTCGTGCGGTGAACCCATTTTGCCGGTGAGAGGGTCCTGAGAGATACCGCTGGGCAAGAAGAGCGTATGTGTGTCCGCCCGCCTGCCCACAGCCTCCGGCCGGGGTTGGGTGTCGGCCAGGGACGTTGACGTTTGGCACGGGGAGGAGAATGTACGGTGACTGTGTGGCGATCTGTCCGCAGGCCACGAGGTTGGCCTTCGGCAGAAAAATGCTTGACACGGTTCGACGGCAGGGCAGAATAAGTCATGTGACCGGAGAGCTTACGGAGAGACGTGAGTCCAAACGGGAGCCCCCGGGCGGAATTCATGCTGTTGGGGGGCCGGGGGTAATAGGGGCAGATTGCCACATGAGCAACCGACAGACCTTGGCTTTCGCATCGCGATCAAGCGTCTATCAGGTAGGAGAAATCTCATGCGATTCAAAGTTGTTCTGGAACCCAGTGATGAAGGGGGATATACGGTTCACGTGCCCTCACTCCCTGGCTGCATCAGCGAAGGAAAGACAGTCGAAGAAGCTCTGAGAAATATTCGGGAGGCGATTGAACTCTATCTTGAGCCTGTGGACGACGACCTGGTGATGGAGGATACTGCGCTGGTGCAGGAGATTGAATTGTGACCAGAGTGCCCATCCTGTCGTACACGCAGATTCTCCGAGCCCTGCAAAGAGACGGATGGACAGTAGTGCGTCAGCGAGGCAGCCACATTCGATTGCAGAAACGAGTAGGCAGCGACGTGCTCAAGATAACTGTACCCGCGCACCGCCCCGTGAAGCGTTCTACCCTGTCGCGTATTCTGAAGGAAGCGCGAATAGACGCCGATGAATTCCTGCGATTGCTGTGACTGACAACGCACGGAAGCATGCGGGATGCCACGCATCGCGTCGCTGGCCAGGCACCCACTGCCTTGGGAGGCACTTGCTCGAAGGTGGCCATGCCGTTGGCAGCATCCAATCCCTGCTTCCGCGGGACGGGCTGCAAAGGGGTTAGTACTATCATGACTTCCACCCGTTTCCTGAACAGAGGAGGCCGTGGCGTCTCCAGAGCCCCGGGCACTCATTGAAACCCAAAGTCGCCATGTCGTGCGGAAAGCAGGCAAGACGTCACGGCCGGGTGAACCACAATGCAATGCATCGCAAAAGTGGCAGTTACACAGACCGGTCATTGGGACCCTCTGCGCGCGCTGAAGCAAGATTGGGTTCTGTCCCGAAAGCACGTAGATGGCAGTGGGCCTCATAACCAGCAACAGAGGAGAGATGCCAATGCGATTGCTCGTTGTTCTCATGGTCTTGCCTTTGATTGCGGGCTGCGTTTCGATGCAGCCACCGGTAGAGAGGATCCCCTTTCCTGGGGGGGAGTACGATTCTCTGCGCGAGTCGGGAACGGCTGTCATTCGGGGACAAGCCTTCCTGAAAACGAGGGGAGGCGATGTCAAGACCGCCGCAGGCGAGGAGGTTGTACTAAATCCTGTGACCAGCTATAGCCAGCAATGGTACCAGGTCGCTTACCTTAACGGGCGTCCTTTGACCGGTCCGGATCCGCGGTATCTTCGGTACATTCGGAAGACGATCGCCGACGCGGACGGTCGCTTCACGTTCCGTAACGTTGCGGGTGGCGACTACTTCATTGTGGCGCGTGTCGTTTGGGAAGCGCCCACAGGGTACGGGCTCGTACCGCAAGGCGGGTTTGTGGCGAAGAAAGTCTCTGTGGAGGATGGCACCGAGTTGGACGTGATCGTCACAAGATAGGCGGTTTGACTGGGCCATGTGGCGGTCGCGGCTGCGCCGCGCCGCTGCATCACAGCTCGTTAGGGCTATGGTTTAATAGCCTCTGGAGGATCCACCATGCAATGCTGGTTTTGGAATATCGACATTTCCAGACAAGATTACTTCTGGAGTGAACTCCAGTCAGGACGGCTTCGGCAGGGGTGGGGATACCATGGTCGCCTGGACTTGAGAAAACTAAAGGGCAGACTGGACGGAGGCCTTGGTCTGGGAGAAGAGCAGCAGCGGGCATGGGACCGCTGTCATCCCATGCTTCTTTATGTTAGAGAAGATGACCTCGCGGCGGTGAAGAACGTGCCTTCTCGCGACCACTTCACCATTGTTAAGGTAACGGGAGGGTACGACTTCAAGATAGATGAGCTGGGGGATTATGGCCATCTCCTTCCTGTTGCGATTGTAAATACGTTTCACAAGTATTCGAGGGTTGTTCCTTCTCCATTCATAAACGCTCTGAACCGAGAGCGAAACCCGATACGAATAACCTACGCACACACCCGTACCGTTCGCGAGCTTGCGTCAATTGTCCCCACATCAGATAAAAAGGATAAGCCTGAAGAATTCAAAGACAAACTAAGGGGCTGGCGAAGAAGTCTTCTGCCCCGCCTTGCCGAAACTCTTAAGAGCACCCTTTCCCCCCGTGAAGCGGAGAGGCTTATCTTAGAAATGCTCCGGAGAGATGGGATGGATGTGTTATGGAATGCTGGCGCGTCGGAACAGGGAGCGGATATTCTTTGTGATGTTCAACTGGGCTATGGCCTATTGTCGAAGATCGCGGTTCAGGTCAAAATGCACTGGGGAGAAGATTACGACATCACCGGAGTAGAGCAACTGGAAAAAGCCTTTCAATCGCACCAAGTGGAGGCAGCTCTCCTCGTAACCATGGCCGACAAACTTGGAAACAATGTATTGGAGAGAATAGAGGAGGCTCAGAAGAAGTACAATATCCGGGTTCTATACGGGGAAGAGCTGTTTGAAGGCTTATTGAAACTTATCACAGATGCCAGCCTTGACTTAGCGTAATCGGAGGCGGGCCAGGAAAACGCCAATTCTCCCTGTCTGCGCCGGGTAGGGATGACATCAAGGCGCAGCTCCTTGGGAGTCCCGCGCTGGATGGGGGGTGGCCGAACACCGAGGGGGTATTTTCGCAAAGGGACAAACACTCGAAGATTCTTTGCCGATCCGGAAAAAGGCGATGGAGGCTGGCCGAAACAGCGGGAAGTGGGCACAGATGGCCTTGAAGACGCGCCTGTTGCGGCACGCAGCCTTAATCGCCACTGGAGCGTGAAAAACGCACGGGGTCAGCCCATGAGCCGCTTCAACTGCTCGATGGTGGACTTGACGTGATCGGCGGATTTCTTCAGCTTCTCCGAATCCTCGGGCGAAAGCTCCAGCTCGACGATCTTCTCGACTCCTCCCTTCCCCAGAACGACCGGAACGCCCACGAAGACGTCGGATATGCCGTATTCTCCCTCGAGCATCGTGGAGCACGGCAGCACCTGCTTCTGATCCAGAAGAATGCTCTGAACCATCACAGCCGCCGCGGCCGCCGGGGCGTAGTACGCGCTCCCCGTCTTCAGCAGAGCCACGATCTCTCCACCCGCTTTCTGCGTCCGCGCGATCATTCGGTCAATCGCGTCTTTCGGAAGGAGCTTCACGATGGGAATACCGGAAACCGTGGTATAGTCCGGCAAGGGCACCATTGAGTCTCCATGCCCGCCCAGAACCATCGCCGAGACTTCCTTCACGGAAACCCCAAGCTCCATCGCTACAAAGCAGCGAAATCTCACTGAATCCAGCGCGCCGGCCATTCCCATGACCCGCTCCCTGCCGAATCCGCTCTTCTCGTACGCCAGGTAGGTCATTACATCGAGCGGATTGCTCACCATCACGATGATGGAATCCGGTGCGTGCTTGACCACGTTGTCAGCCACCTCACCGACGATCCCCGCATTGATTTTCAGAAGGTCGTCGCGGGACATCCCTGGCTTCCTGGGCACGCCGGCGGTGATGACCACTACCTCGCTTCCTTCAATCTCCTTGTAGTCGTTTGTGCCGGTTATGGTGACGTCTATCCCTAACAGCGGAGCCATCTCCATCATGTCCAGGGCTTTTCCCTGTGGCATTCCCTCTACGATGTCCGTCAAAATGACATCCGCGATGTCCAGTTGTGCCAGCCTCAGCGCCGTCGTCGCTCCGACGTGCCCGGCCCCAATAACCGCTACTTTTGCGTTAGCCATGCTTTCCTCCTTCTCACGATCTCTACTTGGTGCAATCTTTCCTGACCCCGCCTCACCAATGGCGAGAGCGTTCCTTCCCTATGACACAGCAGGCAGAACACATGCGCATCCTGCCTGTAGATTGCCTACGCTGAGATGTTGGCCGCCTGATGGACTCGACAAAAAGGTACCAGACGACGACCCAGCTTTTCTTCAGGATAGAATCTTCCCTCGCCCGCCAGTGAGGTTCGCGGACCCCCAGCTATTTCTTCGTGGGAAGTATTTTGTACATGCCCGTGCCGCACGTGGGGCAAACTCCCTTCAGCGCGGGACGGCCATTCTTCATTGTCACCTCGACCGCGTTTGCCATTTCCCTTTTCGCTTTACACTTCACACAATACGCTTCTGCCATGTCTCCCCCTTCCAAATGGTGAGGTGAAACGGGTTTCAGTTGTTAAACATCCCGACGGTCTTGAAATCGTGCCTCCACGCTACCAGCCCTGCCTGAGCGTGTCAAGGAAAAATCGGCTCCTCCGGGATCACGCTTTGCCCGCTCCGGAGTGCTCCAGCCACTTCCCAAGGTTCGCCTGGAAATTGCAGTCGAGACATCCACCCCTGTCCCGGCTACAGTAGTCTTTGAAAAGTTGGTGGAGACCCTGTTGGGCGACTGCCGACTCAACAGGGACACTTCCTGTCCGCTTCCCGAAGAGGCGGTGGTTCATAAATCGTGTCACCCTGTTTTCCTGCAACTTCGGCAAAAAGTTGTAGAGCAGATACAATGTGCTCTCGTACTGCTCTGCCGCCTGCCGAAAGTACAATAACAGAATCGGCATGACGACGTTGACTAATATCTCTTGAATTCGGCTCTCGCCAAGAAGACTGATCGGCCGCGAAAGTTTCTTGCCCCCAAGATCGTACCGGTACGACCAATACTTGTCTTCCTCGCAACGAAACAAACCGTACAGCCGCCTCATTGCCTGGAGGTACCTCTTTCTCAGATTTCTCAGATCCCCTCTCTCGTACGAAGCTGGCTTAACGGCGCGCTCCTGCTTGAAGCGATCGTAGTCTTGCCCAAATTCTGTCTCCCTTTCCCTCAAATCACGAAAAATGCGGAGCATCCTTGCGAAGACCGACTGATTTCTGTGCCGGTAAATCCATTGACTCGCCGCAGCGACCCTCCGCAAGGGCGCGTTGAGAGGCCGCACTCGCAGATTCCATTTTGCCGCATCCATCGGAAAATACGAGGTCCGCTCAGCAAAATCTCGCCAGATGCCTTTCATGAACCGGAAATACCCTTTCGTTTCCTCGTCCCAACCGCCCTCCGCCTCTTCCGGGAACAGTCCTGACAAGTGCACCAGCACGCTCTGAACACCGTAATGAGAGGATTTGGTGAACCTGTGTCCTGCCTCACGCTGAAGAACGTCCAACGGGAGTCTATTCGCGAGAATGAGGAACCCTTCCTTGTTGCTGGGATAGCCCAGCGCCTCCATGAATCCCCTGTACAATACCTCGTCGCGGCTCGCGTCCCTCAGCCAATCAGCATATCGCGCGGACTTCTCCAGGATGCGCCACTCCCCGGCGATACTCAGCAGAGTTCGCACCTGCCCCTTGCTGAGGCCGGCGAGGAGCTCAGCACACCTTCCCAATCCCGCTTTCTTGTTGTAAGGGAAATCCTCCGTCTCAATCTGACCCACGATCCTCGCGAGAGGCTTAGTCATGTGCTGCGACAGCTCAATCTGTGGGACTGTCTTCCCGGAAGAAGTCGTGAGAAACGCCTCGTCCGTGTCCCGCCACATGAACACGTGTGCGATGACGTCGTCGTAGCGACTTTCCCGATGATGAAGATGTCCCCCCCAGTCCGAGGAACGGGTGTGGATTTCGATGTCGCCCCTGACGACCTCGCCCCCCTCCAACTCCAGCGCGGCTCGAGTGAAATCGGGTCCTTCCGTCAGGTTCCATATCCCCGGCGAGACGACATTAACCGCCCTTCCGTCCACGGTGCGCAGGTCTTTGAGATACGCCTGTGTGTACCATATGCAGCACACCAGGCGTTCTGAAATGGGAAGATAGTCCCCGACCTGTTCCGCAAGCACGGCGGAGTCACAAGCCTTGAACACGGAATAGTCATCGCGAAAGCCTGGTTCTGCCATAAGCGCCCTCCAGGTTCGCCCCCAAAGCGGGCCACGCCCAAAAGATCATGCGACGTCTCTCAACGGACTCGCCGATCGAGGCGCACAGCCCACCACATGCGAGGGGCCTTCGCCCGAAAAGCTTATCAAATAACGCACCTGGGGCAAAGCCAAAGATGGACTGGGCCTCTTCTCCGCCCTTTGTCTGCTCCTTCCACCTCAAACGCCTCTCGCACCCGCTCGTTCTCACAAAAGCCTTGACACCCTCTGCCCGTTTTGCGAAATTGAGACGACCTAAGCCCTGCTTGACGCAGAGGCATTCGAAAACAACAGACAACCCGGAATTGGAGGGAAAGAGAATGGCTTCCAGTATCCGTGTCACTCTCGCACGTTTAGTAATCCTGGCCACAGCATTCGTGCTGTGCGCGCAAGCCTCTGCTCAAGAGCAAGCTGAGGCGCCGGTGAGAACCTGGATGGCAGGCGTGGACGCAACCGTGTACAGCGACTTTGTCTGGAGAGGATTGAACAAGTACGACACCAGCGTCGCCCCTTCCATTTACGTCAGGTTCCCGTCCTTTGAGGTGAGGGCGACTGGCATCGCAGAGGTAGGAGACGACGAAGGGCTTGGAGAAGTGGAGGCTTCCTTCGAGTACTTCTTCTCCGTCGGCCAGCTCGATCTCAGCGCCGGCTACGTCTTCTATGGGTACGACGAATCCATCTACTCGGACACCTCGGAAATCTTTGGAAAAGCCTCCTGGAACACCGGCACACCCATCACGCCTTCCCTGGAAGTGTACTGGGACATTGACGAGGCCGAGGCGCTCTACGGACGGTTCGGTGTGACCTACGCCGACCGCATCGAGAGGATCAACTACAGGCTTCGTGCCACCCTCGGCGCCGCCACCGATGGCTTCAGCAAGACGTATTTCTTCGTCTCAGAATCGGGATTCATTGATTTCGACATCTCGTTCTCGATGATCATCCCGGTTTCCGACTATTTCAGCTTCGAGCCATTTGTTGGTTACTCCGTTCTGCTCGACAGCAGCATTAAGCACTTCGTGGAAGACGACTCCAACGTGTACGTCGGAGGCGCAATCCACCTGATGTTCTGATACCGGCACGCTTTTCCGGATGGGGCGCAAGCCAACGAGCGGAGGCTTTCACAAAGAGGCTCCTGCTCATCGAAAGGTGCAGCTATGATTCTTGTCGTAGATGATGACGCTCTGCTCGCCGGCGCATTGGCTGTGGCCTTCGAGAAGGAAGGGTATGGCGTCCAGATCGCCAACGACGGCGGAGAAGCCTATCAGTACGTCAAAGACCCCGATTGCAAGCTCCTCCTTCTCGACATGCACATGCCGCGCGTCAACGGGGCGGAATTACTCATCCTCATGGCCAACGAGGGGATCCGCGTTCCCACCATCGTAGTGAGCAGCTTCCGGGACTTCACCGCCGACGAGCTGAAACAATTTCCCGGTGTCGTCAGTTTCCTGCGAAAGCCATTCGAGATAGACGAGGTCGTCGCGCTCGCTAAGAAGCACGCCCCGAAACACCCCGCACCAAAACGGAAAAAGCCGACCAAGAAACGGGAGAAGTGAAGAGCTCCCAGGCAGGATTCGTTCAGGGAGATGCAAGAACACTCTCTCCGTTGCGACTGCAATACCGCCCTGAATCCTCGCCCTTCATGCCGATGCAAAAGCGACCTCCAGAAAGGGTGGGTAACAAATGACAAGGCTCATCCGAAAATTCGGAAACGCGTTCCGGGGAATTGCTGAAGCAATCCGCGTCGACAACAGCTTCAAATTCCACTTCGCCGCAGCCATCGCAGCGGTTATTCTCGGCTTTCTCCTCAGGATCAGCGAAGAGGAATGGGCCGTGCTCGTGATTGTCATTGGCCTGGTCCTCGTCGCTGAAATGTTCAACACCGTCGTCGAGCTCATGGCAAAACTGGTGACGAAGGAACAGAATGAGGTGGCCAGACAACTGCTTGACATCAGCGCCGGGGCCGTCCTTTTGACCTCCATCGTCTCCGTCATCGTGGGCATCGTGATCTTCGGAGGCAAACTCTGCAAGATCCTCTTCCCCGGATAGTGCCGCAAACTGCTCACTTCACGGCACGTCCCCTGTCAGACGATTCCTCTCAGCAGGACTCCCCGCTCCACCAGGTTGACCTGTCGCTCGCCCTCAAGACAGCACCCCTGGACCGTTCCCGGACACCAGAGGTGTTGTCAACGGCCAAGCCTCTTGAGCAAACCTTCAAAAGCCTGCTCCATCGCCTTATTGTAATCGCCGAACGTCCCTTCAAATCGAAATATCCGCATGTTCGCCTCGGTGGAGTTGATCTCGATGTCGGCAAAGCGGCTGATGCCCTTGTCGCTGACCGTGACTTTCGCCGGGACAAATCCGAAAACGGGATTGCGTGCTTTTCCTCCTTCCCTGGGAACGGCGCGCCATTGGCCGCCTTTCATCACCATCGTCCGGCCCGCCGCGTCTACGAAAGCCGCCGTAGACCACATTGCCCTGTTCATCGCCCACACTTTTGCTTTCTCTTCTGTGGGGATGGGTTTGTAGAGGGCAAGAATCGCATCCACCTTCGCCGGATCCGCCTTCGTGAGCCCGTAGGCGAAATAGTTCTGCACTTGGAGAGAACACTTGTCCAGAACCTCACCCTGTCTGAACTGCCAGCGCGAGACGTACGGCTCCCTTCCAAAACATGGCAACCAGCAGACAGGCAAACCGGATCGCATCACTCCGACATACGCGTGCGGGTCGAGCTGGACGTTATACTCCTTCCCCCCATCAGAATGCCCCGCCACAACGTAGAGCCTTCCTACCTTCTCTCGCAACAGCCCCGGCTCACGATTGAACGCCGCGCACACATCTCGCAGGCTCCCCACTGCGATCGTCGTAACCTTCTTGTCGGACCGCCGTAGGACGTTGAGAATGAGCTCCACACCAACCTGCAACTCCTGCGGCTGGTCCAGCCCCTTGTCCTCAGGTGACTTGAGTTTCCGTGGCAACCCATAGACGGACACGACCTTCTTCTTCCCCGTGATCACCATCATCTGCTCAACAGGGATTCTGCCCGTCCTCTTCATCTGCTTCTCGCCTTGGTCGAGCACGATCCCCCGAATGTCAAACTCCTCAATCGAAAAAACAGTCGCCAGATCAAACCAGTCGTCCGGATCATCCGGCGGATGAAACAGATCGGTGCAGTAGACGAGAGGTACCCTCCCGGCTCTCGGTTGAGCGGCCGTTCCAGAGGGACTCAGGCACACCCAGATGCAAACCGTTGTGACAAATGCCCCGCAAATGCACCTCGCCCTCGCAGTGCTTCCCGCGGCGTTGAACATCACGCTTCCTCCTTTCTGCTTGCCATGGAAAAGGCGGTCTCGCCCCGCTTTTTTCGGTAAGACCGGCAGCCGAACTGGACAGGCCTTTGTGTCCGTCGCGCCGCTTGTCCGTGCTGCTGCCGGGCCCACACCACCTTACCAACTGGGGACGCAGTACTCAAGACAGACCGGCCGCGCTGCGGCTCCGCCCGATCTCCTCCAGAAACGCCTTAGCACATCGTTTCCCAAATACGGTTACGAATCATCGGCGGCCGTCTGGCCTCACCCAACCCTCTCCGAACACCGGCAGCGTGTGCGGGTCTTTAGCCAGCACTGCCCTTTAGCCACCCCGCCACAGGCGGGGTATGCCCTACGCCTCTCACACAAGCCGGCTTTAGCCGGGCTTCTCGACCCAACGGATTCATCCATAATACGCGACCGGACTTATGAAACACAGCACTTAACGATAAGTATGCCCTCAATCTGTCCTATACGATCACCGGGGCCACGCACGGCCACACAGTCAAGCCCTTGGCGTTTTAGCGTCTTGGCGAGAAAAGACAGAATTCGCAGAAAGGAGACCTCTCGCAAAGACGCCAGGACGCGAAGGAAGCCTGAAAATGAGATAATGATATAAGGAAGATGCTTGGCGCCTTAACGTCTTGGCGAAAAGAGACGGCGGACAGGAAACCTCTCGCAAAGGCGCAAAGCCCGCTAAGAAAAACCGGATGGAGGCTGAGAGGCCGGGCTGAACAAACAGCGGACAGAAGGCCAGCAGGATTGGATTCTCCTTTGCGTGCTTGGCGCCTTGGCGTGACAACATGCTTTGCCTCTTAGCATCTTGGCGAGAGAATACGTAAGAAGGAGGCCTCACGCGAAGTCACGAAGACGCAACGAACAAGGGCAACCGTCGGGGGGGCACGAGGACGCCCAGGCCGCGGAGCGCAAGATCCTGGAGGATTTCGTTTCCATCGTCCTCCCAACCCGCGCCACGGCGCCTCGCGGCAGGCAGGCGCTCCCGGAAAAGGTTCACCAGGGAACTGCGCCGGTTGGCTGGATATGACTCCGCGTGCTTGGACTACGCTCAACTATCAGCGACGGCTTCGGCGGCCGCTGCATTCGCTTGGTCGGCTTTGCTACTTAAGGTCCATGTGTTTCACCGGGATCAGTCCGCGTCCCAACATATCCACCGCTGCCTGGGACTGCTCTAAGATAACGTAGCCGATCAGCGGTTCATCTTCTCCGTTTTCAGGATTCATGTCCACAAACAGGACTTCGTTGTAGATTGGCCGAAAACCCTCAATCTGGATTCGGACCGGGCCACAGATCTTGCCTTCCACAGTTCCCTGAGTAGCAGTCTCCAAAGGAACGGTGGCGATTTCCTCCAGCTCACCGAGGCGTTCTCGCCAGGCGCTTGGGAGCACCATATACGACGCGCCGGTATACACAAGCGCGTCACAAGTAATCCTTTTGTCCGCCTCGTGGAGATTTGCAATCCTCACGGTCGCCACAATTCTTCCCATCTCCGACACTTCCTTCCCTTTGCAGTTGTCGTCGAACCGAGTGAGTCATGCTCCATGATGAGTCGCACGGCGCGCATGAGGCACGAGGACTCCCTGGCGGCGGAGCGCAAGACCCTGGAGAACTTCGTTTCCACCATCGCACTTGCCCCCCCACAGGCAGGTATGGGGCGGCCTCCTTGGGCCAATGGCCCACCTGAGAGGCGGTGAAGCGAGGCAAGCCGTCCTTCTCAAGCCGCTTGTTATGTCTTGCGCTGTTTCTCTGCTGAACCAATTACTGCATATAGTATTTTCAGGTGTGGGACCGCGCCTATCAACAGCGCCGCGACCTTCTCGTAGGAGTTTGACATAGAAGGCTCCACGCCATAATCTACAGAATTTCTTGATTCTCGAACAGCATCTGCCCAGATCACAGCGTTACGTAGATCCCTTATGCCGTAACCGCTACCCTTATAGATTGGCCCAAAGACATCCTTCCTCTCATAGAGCTTTAAAACCTCCATGATTTTCTTCCCTACACCAACAAACGGATCTTCGAAAATGGAAACATACTTGCTGGCATTGATGCTCGCACCATCCGGAACCGCCTTCGCCAACGAAAGGCCCAGTTCAATCCACGCACCTTCTGACGCCTTCCCAAGAAGCGCCAAACTCCCAAGACAGAGATCGTGTTTGAAACATTTCACCGACTCACGCGGGGATTCTTCTATATCCTCATGGAGGTTTTCTATGGCGAGTTCGTGTAAGTTGAGGTCCGGATCGGATAGTGGCTGATTAATGCCGGCCGCCAAAGAAAACGGCTTTAATATGCGCCCAGGGACTGGCAAGCAAAGACGCTTCAGGTGCCATCCGCCAGATGTGCCACCGCTCCCTGAAACAACCGTAGTCCAACTCAACATACGATCTTCCTCAACCAGATTGTTCGTAATGTCTCAGTTATGAGCGGATTGTGACGAGTTTTGCTGGAAGAGGAGGTTGTAGGGGTCGAGGGTGGGATCTTCGGCGAGGCGATCGAGAGCGGTTTTGAAGCGGGTTTGGAAGTCGTCGAAGTGTTGCTTGAGGGTTAGGACGACGCTCATGAGGATCTCACGGGTTTGGGCGCCCGCATCGGACTGAGAGCCGAAGCTGACTTTGCGTGCGATGACCACACCGCGCAACTGCCGTTCAGCGAAGTTGTTTTCGGCAGGGACATTACGATCATCGGCCCAATGATACATCCGGTGGGCCTTGTGGTGAAAGATGTCCTGGAGCCGTTGAATGACGGGATGACGGGCGGGACCTTCGACGACGCCGATGATAGCCTGTTTGGTCTTTTTGGCTCGTTTGTAAAATTCCCTATCGCTGATGGGAAGGCTTCTCAGACCCATAGCTTGGGCCAGAAGAGGGGCAAAGGTACCCACAAAGGTATCGACTTCTTGGTGGTGGGGGAATTCCTTCTGTAAGTCCTCCCCCTCTCGCAGTAGATGGGAATAGCAATGCTGGATATCACAGGGCGCTTTGTTGTAACCGCTGTAGCGATCGGCGACCAAAACTCCGGGAAGGGCCTTCTCACCGAGAACTTCTCTTGCTACTGACGCCGAACGGGTCTTGCGAAAACGGAATAGACTGGTGCGAGGGGTACAAAACAACCACGCGTAGCCGTTCTGACCGTCGGTACGCCATGAGGTGTCGTCGGCGTGCTTGACCGGAGCCTGCCGGTACTCCTCGATCAGTTTGTCAATGGCAGGCGCCAGCAAACGCGACAGCCGGTGCAGAGGCGCAATCAGGCTGCCGTAGCCGATACCGAGCTGCGCCTCCAGGCGACCTAAGGGGACACCATCTGCGCTGCAGCCGGTATAGGATTTTTTCCGTTCTCACCGCTTGACAGTCGACCACTGTTCGCGACCGCAGCCCTTTATCCTCCAGCGTCCCTCCACAGCAGGGACAGGTGTCATCCATCTCCACCTCTTCCACCCGGTCCGCCTCCTCTTCCGCCACAGCTTGTCGCCCGTGACCGACGTGCCCGGGCTTGGTTCCTCCCCGCTTCGCCTGCCGCTCCGCCAAGGTGTTAGGTTTGACCGGAACCTTGGAAGAAGGCGTCGAACACCCGAAAAATCCCTCCGTGGCCTTTCGCTCCTGATACCGCAGCCTCTCTTTCAGCCTCCGGTTTTCCTCCTCCAGCCGATCAATGATACGCTGTTTCTCCAGGCAACCCTGGCAGTAAACCACCCTCATTCCTCCTTCTTCCTTGAGCTTCCCTTTCCCTTGCGCCGTGCTCGGTGCTCATAAACCAACCCGGCGCCACACTCTGCCAGGAGTTGCTCCAGCCGTCGCCCATTCGCAATGGCCTTGCGTAACACAGGCACCAGCTCCTTCGGAACGTACAAACACCGCTGCTTCCCCTCGTGGTAGATGGAAAAGATCCACGAAGGGTGCTTGTCACCCCTGGCACAGGCCCCACAGTTGGGGTGGATGCACGGCTTGCGCACGTACGACAACGACCCCCTGGCCACTGGCCACAGCTTGGACACCTCTGCCAGAAATCTGGCTTTCCCATCATCCTTTTCTGCTTTCTTTTTCTTCATGCCTCATATATACAATATCCAATACACGAAGTCAAGAAAAAAATAAAATAATCACAAAAAAATTTCACCTTCCCCCGAGACTGAGGGATTACAAAAATCGCAAAAATTTTAACCTTCCCCCCGAGACTGAGGCATTACGAAGTCGTTCAGATTTTTATTGCCGCCGCGTTCCGTCGTGTGGTAAAAGCTGTCGAGAGAATTCTCTGCTTATGGGAGGTGACATGCTACGCCGAGTGCTGTTGCTCTATTCGCCGGACCATTCAGGTCACAAGATGGCGGCTACCGCTCTTGAGGAGGCGTTTCGCATGCGGCATCCTCAGGTGAAGGTACGCGGGATGAACCTGATCAAGTACACCAACCCGCTGCTCGGCGCAGCGGCCACGACGATGTACCGTGGGTTGATCCAGAATAATCCTGCGGTGTGGCGCCATTTCTACGACAATCAGGCGTTCAAGGAGAAGACCGAGAAGCTCAGGGACGTTGTTCACCTGAGTAGCTACGTTCGCCTCCGAAAAATCATGGAGGAGCACGAGCCGGACGTGGTGGTGTGCACGCAGGCGTTTCCTTGCATCATCGTTGACAAATACAAGAAGATCACGGGAAAACGGCTGCCGCTGGTGGGGGTGGTGACCGATTTCTTCGCGAACCTTTACTGGATGCTGCCGAGCGTTGATTTGTTCTGCGTGGCGGCGGAAGAATCGAAAAATGATTTGGTGCGAGTGGGCGAGGCAGCAGACAGGATAGAAGTGACCGGGATTCCGATTCGCCCCCAATTCGCTGAGACCGTGAATCGGGAGAACGCCTGGGGGCGCAGCCCAAGAAGAACTGTTCTGGTCATGGGCGGGGTTCGTGGGCTGGGGCCAATTCGTGGCGTGGTCCGGAGGCTATGCGAGCTGAGGGGCGACGCGGGGGTGGTGGCTATTGCGGGCCGGAACAGGGGGCTGTTGAAGAAATTGGAAGGGGTGAAGCGGATGTATCCCGATCGGGTTGATGTTCTGACCTACGTGGACAATGTTCACGAGCTGATGTCAGGATCAGATGTTCTCATTTCAAAAGCGGGCGGGATAACCACGTCCGAGTGTCTTGCCACGAGGCTTCCGATGGTTCTGGTGTCACCGATTCCCGGCCATGAGATGAGGAATGCGAGGCTGCTTGCGGAAAAGGGGGTAGCGGTGCTGGCGAATGGTGTAGAGAAGGCGGCCAGATTGGCTGCCGATCTACTCGGCGACGAAGCGAAGTTGAATTGCATGAAGCGGAGGATGGTGAGATTTGGCCGCCCGGATTCCTCTTTTCGCATTGTGGATAAGATTGTCGCTACCTGGGGTGGCTAAAGGCATGTGCTTCCGCGTACAAGAGGTCGGGGCCTTGGGTAGGCGAACAACTTTCCTTGTTCGCAATAGCCAGATTCTGAGTGTCGTTGGCTAAGCGGTGGGCCGCCTTTTCGCCTGTAAGCGCAAGGTTGGCCGATGTGGACATGGCCTTGCCTTTCGTCTGGGATCACATCTTTATAACATCTCTATTTTATAACATCTCTATGAGTTGAAAGAGAGGGCCGGGAAAAAGCAAATGAAGGTCTGTGCGCTCATCCCTGCCTACAACGAGGCTCCTCACCTGTATGAAGTGGTGAAAGGATGCCTGAAGCACGTGAAGGCAGTCTTCGTTGTGGACGATGGTTCAACAGACGGAAGCGGCGAGATTGCCAAGACGGCAGGCGCGGTTGTCATGAGGCATCCCATGAATCGGGGAAAAGGGGTAGCTCTCAAGACGGGATTCCGCGGAATTCTCCGGGAAGGGAAATGGGACGCAGTGATGGTTCTGGACGGGGATGGGCAGCACAACTGGGATGAAATTCCGATGTTTATTTCACAGTCGCTGAAGTGTGGGTATGATATTGTGGTGGGGAACAGAATGAAACACATCGGTTCAATGCCGCTGGAGCGGACTACCACGAACTGGTTGTCCTCGCTGGTGTTGAGTGCCCTGACGAGGCAGGAGATCAAAGACAGTCAGTGCGGCTTTCGGTTGATAAGAACGAATGTTCTGAAAGAGCTGGTCTTGAGGACAAGGAAGTACGATACCGAATCGGAAATGTTGGTAGAAGCGGCGAGGAAGGGGTTTTGCATCGGGAATGTATCCATAGCGACGATCTATGGCGACGAGAGAAGCTATATTCACCCTGTGCTGGACACGCTGCGCTTCGTCCGCGTGGCGCTGAGGTGTGCCTTACGGGGGAAGGGCGGACGCAAGACGGCCGCTCCGGGGAGGGAAGGAAAATGTTAATGCAGTCTGATACAGGGGACGACTTCGCCCGCCAAAGGGAAGCGATGGTACGAAACCAGATAGCGGGCAAAGGAATCAAAGACTCTCGCGTCCTGGAGGCGATGGGCCGGGTGCCCAGGGAAAAGTTTGTCCCGCGGAAAGAAGTGAGTGAGGCTTATGCGGATAGCCCTTTGCCGATTGACTGCGGTCAGACAGTTTCTCAGCCGTACATGGTGGCGCTGATGACGGAGTGTCTTGAGCTTGAGGGGCCAGAAAAAGTTCTTGAAATCGGGACAGGTTCTGGGTATCAAACGGCAATTCTCTGTTTGCTGTGTCACATGGTGTACTCGGTAGAAAAGCATTCGGAGCTGAGTGCGAAAGCCTCCGCTGTGCTGAAAGAACTCGGTTGCACGAACGTGCGTCTGAATGTGGGCGATGGAACAAGAGGTTGGGCTGAGCACGCGCCGTACGATGGGATTATTGTCACGGCGGGGGCGCCGGAGATTCCTCCACCGCTGGTCGAACAACTGGCGATTGGTGGGCGGCTGGTAATACCCGCAGGTGGTGCATACTCGCAGATTTTGAAGAAACTGGTTAAAACAGTGAAAGGCTGCGACACAAAAGATGTCTGCGGATGCCGATTTGTTCCTCTCGTGGGTGAGTATGGGTGGAGCGGATGAAGGCGGCGAATCAGAGTGGAGACCGGACCTCTCGGAGGAGTAAGCAGAAGCGCAGCAGTATAGCCAGCAATGGTGAGATGAAAGGGCGTAGATGGCAGTTCTGAAAGACGTGGCAGACTGGGCAACACGCGTTCTCTCGCCGGAATACTCCTCCTACTGGATAATCGTGTTGTCAGCGGTTGCGTTTGTGGAATCCTCCATTTTCCCCACCCAGCTTCTGTTCATGATGCCGCCGGACGTCCCTCTGATCATTTTCGCCATCGCCAAACCGGAGTGGGCGCTCCTTTTTGGATTGGTTTGCACGATAGCCTCGGTAGTCGGGGGATCGTTCGGCTTCCTTCTGGGAAGGAGGGGAGGTCGGCCGATCCTGAGGAAGTTTTTTGGGGAAGAAAAAATCGCGGCTGTTGACAGGCTATATGCGAAGTACGGTGTAGCGGCGGTGGGGATAGCGGGTTTTACACCGTTACCGTACATTGCCTTTACGTTGTCCGCGGGCGCTTTTAGGCTCGACTTCTTCCCATTCCTTTTGATATCATTATTGAGTCGAGGAACGAGGTTCTTTGCGGAGGCGATCTTTTGTAAGCTATGGGGTGAGGAGTTTAAGTCATTTTTCAAGCAATACTTCAACTGGGCAACGGTTCTCGTTGCGGCTGTTGCTGTGGTTTTGGTTTTTGTAGCTCGGCACCTCATCGTGAGGCGCAGGAAAGCAGGGCGAGAAGAATAGGGAGGATATTGTTTAGTACGAGAGCATGTGGTAAGGAGAGGCCGCAGGGCCGGTGAGTGGTCTTTTAGCGGTCTGACAGGCGGGGGCGAACAGATTTGAATTCTTTATCGGGGTGTAGCTCAGTGGTGTAGAGCACTGCCTTCGGGAGGCAGGGGTCGCTGGTTCAAGTCCAGTCACCCCGATATTCTGTTTTCATGAACAACCTTTTTCTCACTTGAGTTTCTCGTGGATGAAACGGCTTCACGTATTCTTTTCCGGGTATGTTCAAGCGGTGGGGTTTCGGTACACGGCGCGTAGAATTGGCCAATCGCTCGGTTTAGTGGGTTGGGTGAAGAACTGTTACGACGGGCGAGTGGAGCTTGTTGTGGAGGGCGAGGAAGAAGTCCTGAAGCAGATGCTGAATCAGATCAATGGCGCTTTTGAAGGATATATAAGGAACAATGAGATTGCTTGGGCGGAAGGGACCGGGGAGTTCTCTTCCTTCTCGATAAGATTTTGAAATGAAGAGCATCTGGCATCTGGCAGTCGTCTCCTACAAAGATTCTATCCGCAAGCGAATCCTCTGGGTCTTTCTGATTTTCTCCCTGATTTTGATCGTCAGCGCCGTGGCCCTTGAGGTCATGTCTCTGGAAAGATCGAGCGCTTTTGACAAGACAGCCGGTCTCGAGGGGACGGACGCCGGAGCCACGGAGGAGAAAATGACGAGGGATATGGGGATGGCGAGTATCGCCATTTTCGGTGTGCTGATTATTCTGTTCACTGCCGCCACCCAGATTCCGGAAGAAATCGAGGGGCGAACGCTTTACACCCTCCTGACGTTTCCTCTGAAACGGCGACACTACATCGTGGGGAAGTTTCTGGGCCAGGTGCTGGTGATCCTGACGATGGTGCCGGTGATGACCGCGATCTTGTGCGCGGCCCTCCTCATCAAATACAAGACACTCGACCTGGTGATGCTCAAGGGTGTCTACACGCTGATCGTTCAGTTATCGGTTCTGGCTTCTGTGTCCGTGATGCTTTCCACGTTCGCGCCGGTGAACTTCAATATCATCTTCTGTTTTGTTGTATTTCTCGCCGGACACACGACGGGTTACATTTCGACGCTGGCTCAGAAGGCAACGCTTTTGCCGGCGAAATGGGGACTGACCGCCCTTTACACGATTATTCCAAACTTCGAGTACTTCAACCTATCGAATGAGCTGGCATTGAAGACGGATGTCTCGTGTGCCTACTTGTTCTCGGTAACACTTTACGGCTTGATCTATATAGCGAGCATGTTGACTATTGGCGTTGTGGTTTTCAAAGACAGGCAGGTTTAGAGAAAAAACTGGGGCGATGCTGGGCCTTGGCTCAGGAAAGCCGAGATTGAGAGGGTAGCCTGAAAAATATGGACGGGAATGTTGTTGTAAGGACTTATGACCTCACCAAGGTCTACAGGACGTTCTGGGGCAAGACGTACGTTCGAGCCCTGAACAAGGTGAACCTCGAGGTTTACGAGGGGGAGATTTTTGCGCTTTTGGGCCCGAATGGATCGGGGAAGACGACGACCATGAAGCTCCTGTTAGGAATCATGTTTCCGACGGATGGGCGGGTGGAGGTTTTCGGTAAGTCCCCTCGAGACGTGACCATCAAGAAGGACGTGGGGTTCATGCCGGAGGAATCCTATCTCTATCGCTTCCTGAACGCGGACGAGACGCTGAACTTCTACGGGAATCTGATGGGGCTGGACCGGAAGACTCGGAGGAAGCGGATTGATGAGGTGCTGGAAACGGTTGGCCTGACGGAGGTGCGGAAAAGGAGGACGAGAGAATACTCGAAAGGGATGGCCCGAAGGATCGGGATGGCACAGGTTCTGCTGAAGGATCCCAAGTTGGTCGTCCTGGATGAGCCGACGATCGGGCTGGACCCCATGGGGGCAAGGGAGATTAAGGATGTCACGTTAAAGCTGAAGGAAAGGGGCAAGACTGTGATCCTGTCCTCCCACCTTCTGGCTGACGTGCAAGACATCTGCGATCGGATAGCGATCCTCCACAGGGGGGATTTGATTAAAACGGACAGCGTGGAGAACCTCCTGACAATAGAGGACACCTGGGAGATTGTTGCCAAGAACCTGAAAGATGAGACGCGGCGGAGAGTTCGCGAGGTGATTCAGGAGGGCGGGGGAGACCTGCAACGGATCGGTCATCCGCGAGAGTCTCTGGAGTCACTTTTCCTGAAGACGATCAAAGAGAAAGAAGTCGAGAAGTGAGCGGATTGATCAAGTTTCTGAAAGAGTCCTGGCCGCAAATCCAAATGGCGTTAGGTGGACTGTGCCTGGCGCTATTTGTTGCGGGGAGTGCCTCGAAACGGGCGATTGCCATTGCGCTCAACACCATGCGGGAGGAACTGCGCAAGAAAATCCTCTATTTTCTTATTTTATTCGCGATCATCTTCATAGGCGTATCGGGCGCCGTGTCAAAGGTCCAGCCGGGAAGAGAAGGGGAGGCGGTGGCGCAAACGGGGCTGTTCGTGGTGGGGCTTTTCGGGATGCTGGTTGCCGTGTTTTCTGCCACGACGGTGTTATTCTCGGAGATTCGCGGCCGTACGATCTTTATTCTGTTCTCGCATCCGGTGTGGAGCTTTCACATTATCCTGGGGAAGTTTCTTGGGGTGGTTGCGATCGTTTTCATTTCAGTTGCGCTGATGGGAGTTGGGCTGGTCGTTTACTTTGCTTTGACACCCTGGTTTGGTCTTGTGGGGATAATCATCCCAGCGGTTGTGCTGATCTTCTTCCAACTGGTGATGCTGACGGGAATGTGCATCCTGGGATCAACGTTCCTGTCGCGGATAACGAACATTCTTCTTTCGATGGTCCTATTCTTCGTGGGGAGTGGGCATTCGTTCTTCAGAGATGTGATCGAGATGATGAAGGTCCCGGTCATGAAGTACTACGTCAAAGCTTTTCTGGCCATTCTGCCGAATTTCGAGAAGTTCTCGGTTCGGGGAAAAGTCTTTTACGAGGACTTTTCTCTGGATGCAACCTACATGCTATCGGCAATCGGCGATTCTGTGTTTCGGGCGGCTGTGATGGTGGGGCTGGGGATACTCTTTTTCCGCCTGAAAGAGGTTGGCACGGAGAGATGGGAGTGAGCTGAAAAGTGTTGGACAAGAAACCCGTCTATTACATCGTTGCGATCGTGTTGCTGGCGGCTCTCATTCCCCTTCAGAGCAACATTGACACGAGGAGGATTGAAGAGAAGCTGGTGGTGAGGGATCGTCCTGGCATTCGTCCAGGAGAGGGTGCGATAGGGCTTCTGTTGGCCGGTTTTCGTGGTGTGGCGGCGAACGTGCTGTGGTTCCGGGCGACGGTGCTGTTCCAAGAGGGCAAGGTTACAGAGATGATCCCTGTGTTTCAGGCCATTTCCTATTTGCAGCCGCGGTTCCGTGCCACGTGGTCGTTCGGAGCATGGCACATGGCCTACAATGTTTCAGCCGACTTTTACGAGAGGCCGAACTTGACAGATGAACAGGTTGATGACTACCGATTCCAGTGTTTCGAGATCGGGGAGGAGTTTTTGCGGAAAGGAATTGAGCACAACTATTATCACTACGACCTCCACTGGGATTTGGGGTTCAGCATTCTCTATCACAAACAGTATAAGCTGGCGAAAGAGAAAGGTTGGGAGGAAGAGGAGAGAATACTCCAAGACGTACTTGAGGAGATGAAGATTGCGGCCTTGTTTCAACCTCCTCTGGCACAACACCCCGCGTACGTGGACAGGATCATCGCTATCGTCATGAGGGAAGCAGGGATGCTGGAGGAGTCCTACAAGATATGGTATAGGTTGGCGCGTTGGCACGAGGAAGAGCAGAACATGAACGTCGTGAGGAAGCACACGAATCGGGTCGTTGAAAGGATCGAAATAGAGGACGCTGAAGCCTACGGCGCGGAGTTGGAGCGAGAGGGAAAACTGGGAGAAGCATACCGGGTGTGGTACTACTTGCTCACAGAGGCTAAGAAGAAACAGGCGCGGCTTGCGGAGGATAGGTTGGCCGATCCGGATTTGGTGGGGCAGACGGACAAAGATGTGGAGACTTTTTCCCAGAACGTCCAAAAGCTGGAGGGAGCTTTGTCGCAAGCGGGAAGAGACGTAAAAGCGCTCCAGGAAGGGTTGTCAGAGCAAGGAAGGCCTCCGGAGCTTGAAGAACGGATCAAACAACACTTCCGCAGACTGGAGGAACAGGCTGAGAAAGACCACGTAGAGGACAGGGGAAAGACAATGGCGATGTATCGAGACTTGACCAAACGTGCCCCCAAACTCGACTGGTGGGTAAAATGGCTTTATGTCCCGCTGCTGCTGCTGGGAGCGGGTTATCTCATATTCGGAAAGGAGTCTTATGCGAGCTGATCCAGTTCCCGCAAAGTACGCGGTCTTCGGAGATGTGCACGGAAACCTGGAAGCGCTGAATGCGGTCCTGGAGTCCATGGAAAAGGAAGAAGTGACACACTACGCATGCGTCGGGGATATTGTGGGATACGGAGCGAACCCGGTGGAGTGCGTTGAGAGAATCCGGGTCCTGGAGGGAACAGTGGTGCTCGGCAATCACGACGCAGGCGTGGTTGGGAGGACGGATATCAAGTTTTTTAACAGTGCTGCCCGGGCAGCGGTTGAGTGGTCCACGGAGATAATGGACGGGACTTCAACGAGTTTCCTGAAAGCTCTCCCCTATGTGGCCAGGACGGACTGCTTCACGCTGGTGCACGCCGCCCTCGGAAATCCGGAGCAGTGGACCTACATTTTCAGCCCGTTTGAGGCAGAGACCTATTTTCCCTTTCAAGAGGATCCTGTGTGTTTCGTTGGGCACACACATACGCCGTGTTGCTTCTCGACCGATCCGGTCGACAGTTTTAGCCGAGCAAGAAAAGTACGTTTGAAACCGGGAACGAAGTACATCGTCAATGTCGGTAGCGTCGGCCAGCCCAGAGATGGCAACCCTCTGGCATGCTATGTGATCTACGATTTGGTGGAAAGTTCCATACGGTTTGTCCGCGTGCCCTACGAAGTGCATACGGCACAGAAGAAGATCATTGATGCGGGCTTGCCTCATATCCTGGCCATGAGGTTGGAGCGAGGAAGGTGATGCGGGAGCGCCGCAGCTCTTTTTTCACAGCGGTGGGGTGGCTTCTGGTTGTGGGGTGGGCGGGTGTTATCTGGAAGCTCCTCACTCTTCCCGGCGAAGAAACCCCAGACATCGGCTTCATTCCTTTCGGAGACAAGTTCGGTCACGCCGGTTTATATTTCATCTGGGGATTCGTGATTTGTTGGTCGGTTGAGAAATCCTTCCGTCAGCTTTCGAGGGTTGGGGTGGGAACGGCTGCTGTTTTTGCGGCAGCCCTGTACGGGATCGCTTCGGAAATCTACCAGTCTGGGATAGGGCGCGACGCAGATTTGCTGGACGTGTTGGCGGATACGGCGGGCGCGTTGCTGGCTCAGTTCCTCTACTTCTCAATCACAGTGAGGACCGCTTTGAGGAGAGCGATCGCGGGGCGAATGAGCCCGGAGAAGAGGGATCGTGGTCAGGTTCCTTCATCACTTGCGAGGAGGGATCGTTCGGATAAAGGCGCCTCAGCAGACGAAGGAAAGCGTTGACCTGTGACCTGGACGCGGGAACCCAGCCAGGAAACATCCCGACCTTGTAGGGAATATTGAAGAATCCTCGCGGGTGTGGTTAAATCTTTTTGCCCTTGTGAGCTGGCGCAGGAGATAAGGGGCTATTTGGTTTGGGCATCGAGCGTCGTTCAAATAGTCACCTGAATGGTTCTCGCAGTGTTCGAGGAGCAGAATCATGAGCGCAAAGGAGAAAGCTGCGGCCAGAATTGAGGCTCTTGGGAAAGAGCTCCATCACCACAACAGGATGTACTACATAGAGAATAGGCCGGAGATCTCGGATGCAGAGTACGACGCCCTGATGAAGGAGCTCATTGAGCTGGAGAAGGCTTACCCTGAGCTCATCACCGCCGATTCACCAACGCGGCGAGTGGGGGGAGAGCCGCTGGAGGCTTTTGCGACCGTGGAGCACGCGGTTCCGATGCTGAGCCTGGATAACACTTACTCCAAAGAGGAGGTTATGGCGTTCGACGCACGAATCAGGAGGGCGCTGCCCGGCGAAAAGGAGATGGAGTATGTGGTGGAGCCGAAGATTGATGGTGTGGCGGTCTCGCTGCGATATGAGAATAACGTGTTTGTCCAGGGCTCGACGAGGGGCAACGGTTTGGTGGGAGACGATATTACGGCAAACCTCAGAACGATAAAGACGATTCCATTGAGGCTGGAGGGCGACGCGATTCCGCTCCTCGAAGTGCGGGGGGAGGTGTACATGCCGCGGGAAGCGTTTGATAAACTGAACGAGGACAAGGAAGCTGCGGGAGAAGAGCCCTTCGCCAATCCGCGCAATGCCACGGCCGGATCGCTCAAGCTACTCGACCCAAAAATCAGTGCCAGAAGGAACCTGGACATCGCGGTGCACAGTCTGGGACAGGCGGAAAGGGTGTCTTTCCAAACGCATTCTCAATTCCTGAAACAGCTCAGAAGATTGGGGCTGAAAGTGAACGAGGGTTACATGCTGTTAAAGGGGATCGAGAGGGTGATGGAATACTGTGACGAGTGGGAAGAAAAGCGGGATTCGCTTCCTTACGAGATAGATGGGATGGTCATAAAGGTGAACCGTCTTGAACTTCGAGATATTCTTGGCGCCACAAGCAAGAGCCCCCGGTGGGCGTTTGCCTACAAGTTCAAAGCTCGGCAGGCGTCAACGGTGCTGAAGGACATCAAGGTGCAGGTGGGGAGGACCGGTGTTTTAACCCCGGTGGCGATTCTGGAACCTGTGCCGCTGGCTGGTACGGTTATCAGCCGGGCGACCCTTCACAACGCCGACGAGATCAAAAGAAAGGATGTCCGCATCGGAGACACGGTGCTGATTGAGAAGGGCGGGGATGTTATCCCGAAGGTCGTCAAAGTTGTGACCACGAAGCGCACCGGCAAGGAAAAGGTTTTCAAGGTGCCGGACCGTTGTCCGGTTTGTTCAGCGAGCGTTGTGAAGGTGGAGGGAGAGGTGGCCATTCGCTGTGGAAACATAGCTTGCCCTGCGCAGTTGAAGAACCGGTTGAAATATTTCGGTTCCAGGGGGGCGATGGATATCGAAGGGCTTGGCGAAGTGCTTGTGGAACAACTGGTGGATAGACGTCTGGTGAACGATGTTGGAGACCTTTACGAACTTGACGTTGAGACCGTTGCTAACTTGGAGCGAATGGCCCAGAAAAGCGCTGAGAACCTCATTAATGCGATTGAGGGAAGCAAGACGAGGGATTTCAGTCGGGTGATTTTCGCTATTGGCATCCCATATGTGGGGTCAAGGGCTGCGGAGCTACTGGCGGAGCACTTCCGGTCCATGGACGAGCTATCGCAGGCCACCATGGAAGAGCTTGAAGCCATTCCTGAGATCGGTCCAAGAACGGCCGAGAGTGTCGTCCACTTTTTCGGGGAAAAGGAAAATCAGAAAGTGATCGAGAAACTGAAGGCGGCCGGCGTAAACATGGTTTCCTCTGCGCGAGAGGCGGTTGAAGACAGCGCGTTTGCAGGGAAGACGTTTGTGCTGACGGGTGCCCTTCAAAGTATGACGCGTCAGGAAGCCGAGGAGAAAATCAAGCAGCGAGGCGGGAAAACCTCAAGCAGTGTGAGCCGAAAGACCGATTACGTTGTCGTCGGCGAGAACCCCGGCTCAAAGTACGACAAAGCTGTCGAACTGGGTGTCGGGACTCTTTCGGAAGAGGAGCTCATGGAGATGCTCCGGTAGGCTTTCTTGGCGGAGATGGTTGATACGGAACAGAGGAGAACGTGCCATTACAGCCACGTTGGTCCCAGAGGTCATCCTTCCTGATGTTTTTGGGACCCAGGGTGCCCAATGCGTTTCTTTGCCGAGAGCACCCCACCCAAGTCCGGGCGCTGTGCCGAATGCCTGTGCAGTCTGCGTCTCGCATGGCCCACCCGCCAACGAAACGATCTTAACCAGTCCGGCGTCTACATTTCTCATTGGGAGTTTCGCTGGTTGAGTGTGGCCAGCCATCGAGACAGGGGGGGATTCATGTTCTGTCATTGTGGTCGCGGCCCTATTGTATTTGCTTTCTTCTCAAAAAACTCCAACCAGCCAAGCATCAAGGCATCCCGCAGTTCTCTCGACCGGCGACACTCTTCGGGGGTTTTGCCCCAATAAAACCCGATCCATCCAGTGGCGATTGCTTCTGACTCGTCCACAAATTGCTCGAATTCCGCGAGCGGACATTTGAGCGGAAACATCTCTTCAATGACGACCGGCTTCCCCAAGGAAAAACCTTTCAGGGTCTTCATCGCCTCCTCAAGCGCCGACTTTTCGGGATAGAGATGAACGCTGAGGAAGTCGAGTTCCGCAATGATCTTTTCCGGGACGAAGCCGGAGGTCAGGCCCGGGCGATCAAGGCTCCACGGAACGAGGCCAACTGTAATTAGATGGTGGCGGTCGTGCTTACGGATCGCGGCTGTCAGGTGTTGAACCCATTGTCGAGCGATTGTTGGCCGTGAGCGATCTCCTTGGTCCAGCGTGATGAACTGAACAAAGTGTTTCCCGGCAAACGCGGGCCCCAGCCATTCCCGAGGCTTCCTCCGACCGCCGGGAACCACCGGCTCGTTCATTAGATCGTAGCAGAAGATGGCGGAACTCCTGGCACATCGGCTGGCAATCGCCTCCCAAAACCGCCCCTGCACATCCCAACGGTGCTTTTCTGATAGATCGTCATACCAGCGGGGAACATCTTTCTTGTGGTAGCACCCAAGGCCAGTGAGATCGAGATACAAATGCAATCGTTCAGCCAACGCAATCAGGCGGGCGAGTTGATCCAAAGCGGCATCATTCGGCTTGTCAGGCTCTCGCATGAATTTGCCAAGCTGAAGGTGGATGCGGACGACATTGGCGCCGAGTCCCTTCATTTCTCGGAAGTCTTCCTCGACCTTGGGCCATTCCGCCTCCCAATAATCTTCCAGCAGGCGGCCTCGTTCATCGTGGTCGTAGTTGAATCCCCACGGCACAAACGTGCTACCCGCGTCCTCGAGAACGAATGTGCGTTGATCCTCAGAGACCCGCACCCCTTTCATCTCGCCCGATATTGCCCGGCTCGGATCAATAGATGCCCAACTGCAGAGAAGCCAAAAAACCAGCGACCAACATCCAATAACACTCACAGGTCGCTGTCCGGCCTCTGGAATGCGGCGGATCCTTTCAGCCTTTTCTGTGTTAGGCATTTTGGTGTCTCGTGTCATCTGATTTGTCTTTATGCTACACGTGATGTTATACAGTGCGAGAGAGAGAGGCAAGGGGGCTTTTGAAGCCAGTTGGGTGCGGTTGCGTTTCGGTGGCCCGTCAAAGCCAGTTGTGGGGGTTGACATCAAGGGCGAAAATCGGCATGATATTTGCGCCCAACTTGTTAGACGGGGAGGGTGTTGGGCTAACGTCAACCAGGAACGGAGTTTCTCAGAGGAATCGTTATGAGAAAAGTTGCCCTGGGTTTTGCGCTCTGCTGTGCCGCTGTAATGCCAGCACAGGCGATTGTCATCAATGAGATCATGTACAATCCGCCGGGTACCGAGGAGGAGAAATACGAGTGGCTGGAACTTTACAATGACTATGCGGTGCCTCTGGACATTGGGGGTTGGTCTTTCTCCAATGGCATCACTTATACGTTCCCCGACAGGACGATCATGCAGGGGAAGTCCTACCTTGTGATCTGCGCGGACATAGCATCCATGCAGGCGTTGTATGGCATTTCGAAATCCGCGTTGAGAGGCCCGTTTGAGGGACGACTGGACAACGGAGGTGAACGGATCGCTCTGGCAGACAGGAATGGGGCTGTCATGGCGCATGTCCGTTACCGGGATAGGGAGCCGTGGCCGGCAGGTGCGGATGGCACAGGACATTCACTCGCGCTCATTAATCCCGATCTGGAAAATGACGAAAGCGAGAACTGGGCTGTGAGCCCGCAGCACCTTGGCAGTCCCGGCGAGGCGAACGGATTCGAGACAAAGACCATCGTGATGGTCACCGTTCTTCTGGATGTGGACGAACAATGGAAGTATTTCAAGGGAACGGAGCCGCCTTCGGATCCGGCAGACGCATGGAACGAGCCGGATTTCAACGACGGAAGCTGGTTGTCCGGCCAAACGGGTATCGGCTATGGGGATAATGACGACGCCACTGTCCTCGACGATATGCAGAACAATTACCTGTCCGTCTTCTGCCGGAAGAAATTCGAGGTGCCGGACGTCTCTTCTTTGGACACGGTGGTGCTCACGGTGGACTACGATGACGGCTTCATCGCCTACCTGAACGGCGACGAAGTCGGCAGAAAAAATATGGGGGAGGAGGGTCAGGTATTCCTCTTCGACGATGTTGCCACGGGAACCGTGGGAGACCTGCCAGAGACCGCCGAGATCAGTATTCCGAAGGCGCTTCTGCATGAGGGACAGAACACACTGGCCATCCAGATTCATAATGCAAGCCTGGGCAGCACAGACCTATCCATGATTCCATCAATGGTGAGCCGCAAAGTGAAGACGACTGGCGGGGTGACACCCATTCCGGTGGTGGTCAATGAAGTTCTGGCGAACTCCACTGGGGATACGTTCGTGGAATTGTTCAATAATAGCGACTCCGAGGTGGATATAGGACTCACCTATCTCAGCGATGATCGGGACAATCTGACGAAGTATCTCATTCCACAGGAGACTTCTCTTCAGGCCTGGGGCTACATTGCCTTTACAGAGACAGAGATGGGGTTTCAGTTGCCGGCCTCGAACGGTTCTGTTTACTTCACAAGCTCGGATGGCGAGAGGGTCATAGACGCTTATGCTTACGACACGTCGGTGCCGGACATGAGCCGCGGCCGGTACCCGGACGGCGACAGAAAGTGGTACACCATGCATGCGCCGACGGCGGAGAACGAAAACGAGATCTCGGTGGAGACGTCCATCGTGATAAACGAGATCATGTACCACCCGTACGAAAATGACAACAATTTGGAATACATTGAGCTGTACAATGGGGGAGGGGAGCCGGTGGACATGTCGGGGTGGAGCTTCAGTAAAGGAGTTGACTTTGTCTTCCCTGTTGGCACGATTCTCGGGCCGGACGAATATCTGGTGGTGGCGAAAAACCCGGAAAAGATCGCTCAAAAGTACGAAATCACGAATGTGATCGGGAATTATGTCGGCAATCTGGATAATGAGGGCGAAAAAATCGAGCTGGTTGATATTTGGGGCAACGCTGTGGACGGGGTTCGTTACGCAGGAGGAGGACGATGGCCGATCTGGGCGGCGGGATGGGGATCGAGCTTAGAATTGATTGACCCAAGGCAGGACAATAGCGCTCCTTCAGCATGGGCGGCCAGCGACCAACGCAACAGAGCGGAGTGGACTCGTGTGCTATATACGGGCCAGTTCAGCGGGGGAGAGTCGGAATTTCATTTCTTCTTGATGCATCGAGGAGAATGCTTGGTTGATGAGATCAGCATGAAACGAGGGGGAACGGAGTACATTGCGAACGGCTCGTTTGAATCGGGCACGTCTGGTTGGAAGATCGAGGGCACCCACATTCAGTCAAGAATTGAAACCGCAGAGGCACACAGTGGGTCGAGGTGCCTGAGAATTGTCGCAACTGGTCGCGGGGACACGGGGGCCAACAGGATTGAGTGTGACACCACAAGCGGCCTGTCATCAGGTAGCTATACGATCTCCTTCTGGGTGAAGCGGCAAAGAGGGATCAACCTCATTTACACGCGAACACATAATCAGGGATTGCCGAGGGCAACTCGCTTTCCGATGCCTGATCCTCGTGGAACGCCCGGGGAGCGAAACAGCGTTTATTCGTCGAACATCGGGCCCGTCATTTCAGAGGTGAGGCAAAACCCGATCGTCCCGAAGTCAACTGATCCGGTGAAGGTAACCGCACGGATCAGCGACTCCGATGGAGTCGCTTCGGTTCTGCTGTACTACAAGGGCGACAGTGACGGATCTTACAGTAACGTGGAGATGTACGACGACGGAGCACATGGCGACGGCCGGGCGGGCGACGGTCTCTACGCTGGCCAGATTCCGGCGAGAGGAAGCACTACGCTGATGAGGTTCTACATCGTGGCGCAGGACACGTTGTCTGCCTCGCTGCGCTTCCCGGCGGCCAACAGCAAGTACTGCCTCTATCAAATCGAGAATTCTCCCCCTTCGACGAACCTTCCCATTTACCGGATTCTGCTGACACGCGAGGTTGATCAGAGGCTTCGAACCTGCAACCGCCTGAGCAACGAGCTCGAGGACTGCACATTTGTTCTGAACGACAGCGAGATCTTCTACAACTGCGGCCTGCGAACACGCGGTAGCGGATGGACGCGGCAGAATCACCCGGCGGATCAATACAGGATTCGGTTTCCAGCGGACCAGCCCCTGCGAGGGGTCTGGAGGGAGATCAATCTGGACTGGCACGGCGACGGCACCAAGCAGCACGACCGGATGGCGCATCATTTAATCAGGAAGCTGGGGGCTCCAAACAGCTACCAGAGATATGTACACGTTCGATTCAACAGTAGCTTCCGAGCTCTCGCGGAGGAAGTTCAGAAGGTGGATGGAGATTATGTTCGATTCTACTGGCCGGATGACGCGGCGGGCACTCTGTTCAAGGTGGACGACCATTTCGAATATAACGACAGCATGGGGCATAACCACTGGGACGCCTATCTAAAATGGGAAGGTTCCAATAAAGAGGAGTATCGCTGGAACTGGAAGCTGCGCACCAACGAGAAGGAGGACGACTATTCGGAATTTCTGGACTTTGTTTATTTCATGGCTCCAACGACAACAAGCAATGAAGTTTTTGACGCTCAGGCCGAAGATGTGTTGGATGTAGACCAGTGGATGAAAGTATTGGCAGTAAGGTTCCTTATAGATGATTGGGACACCCTCGGATACAACCGGGGAAAGAACGCCTATATCTACAAGCCTTATCACAAGGGCGATGGGACGCCGGAGGACCCGCCGCGGTACGGCAGGTGGCTGCTCCTTCCCTGGGATAGCGATTTGACCTTCAGCAATGCCAACGCGCCCATTGTGAGCAGCCAGTTTCCCTCGATCAAGAGAATGTTGGAAAGGCCACAGTTCGCGCGGCGGTATTATTCTTATTACCTGGAACTTATCAACGGCCCCTTCAGCCGCGAGGAGATTGATCCGGTCCTGGACAGGATCTACAATGCCCTTTCGGGCGAATCTGGCAGGCCGAGCGGCCCTGACGGAATCAAGAGTTTTGTCTCCAGCCGAATTTCGGTCATTCGATCGAAGATACCCTCCCAGGCGAACTTTGCGATTACCACAAACTCAGGGAAGGACTTTGAAGTTGACGCGGAGTACGTCACGCTGGAGGGGACAGCCCCCTTCACTGCCAGGACGATGACGGTGAGCGTGAACGATGGGCCGGCCCAGGTGTTTGAGCCCGCATGGTTGGATACGAAAAGGTGGCAGGCGACCTTCCAATTGGTGGCGGCGGAGAATCGCATGCGTGTCACGGGACTGGGCCGGGACGATAACGTTGTGGGGGTAGCTACGATCACCATCACCTGGCCGCCAAACTCGACGGAGGACTCGGACGGCGACGGTCTTTTTGATAGGGAAGAGGCCGAGGTCTATCACACCGATTATTTGAATCCCGATACGGACGGAGACGGACTGACAGACGGGGACGAAGTGCACACCCACCTCACCGATCCCACAAAGGCGGACACGGATGGGGACACGCTGCCGGACGGGTGGGAGATCAACAACAGTCTCGATCCAAATGTCGGAAATGGCGATGACGGAGGGAGCGGCGATCCGGATGGGGATGGATTGGCGAATATGCATGAATATCAGAATGGGACGAATCCACGGAATCCCGATACCGATGGCGACCTGCTCACGGACCTGTGGGAAGTGCAGAACGATCTTGACCCCAACAGTGGCGAAGGAGACAACGGGGCAGAAGGAGACCCGGATGGCGACGGATTGTCAAATCTGGAAGAAGCCATGCACGGCACACACCCGAGGAGCAACGATACGGATGGTGACCGAATGGATGATAAGTGGGAAATCCAAAACAGTCTGGACCCGAAGAGTGCTGGAGGGGACGATGGCTCGCAAGGTGACCCGGACGGAGACGGGCTGTCGAATCTCCGAGAGTACCAGAACATGACAGACCCCACTGACTCTGACAGCGATGATGACGGGATGGGCGATCTGTGGGAGGTGGAAAACGGCCTGGACCCAACCTTGAGCACCGGCGACGACGGCGCGGATGGTGACCCTGATGGCGACAGGCTAACGAATCTGGAGGAACAGGCGCACGGCACCGATCCGACGAGTAATGATACGGATAGCGACCGCATGGACGATGGGTGGGAGGTGCGGAACAACCTGGACCCGAACAGCGCCGAAGGGGACCATGGTTCGGATGGTGATCCCGACGGGGACGGTCTGCTGAATCTCCAAGAATACCAGAACGCGACCGACCCCAACCAACCCGATAGCGATGATGATGGGATGGATGATCTCTGGGAAGTGGACAACGGCTTGGACCCAACGGTGGCCAGCGGGGATGACGGGCCGGACGGTGATCCAGATGGCGACCAGATAACAAATCTTCAAGAATACGAGTACGGCCTGGACCCGCTGACACCGAACACCGACACCGATGAGGATGGCCTGGGCGATGCATGGGAAATCAAGTACGGCCTCAGCCCCACAAGCTCCGAAGGCGACAACGGGCCGGCGGGTGATCCTGATGCTGACGGTCTTTCCAATGCTGACGAGTATCAGACCGGGACAAACCCGGTCAACGAAGATACGGATGCGGATGGCATGAACGATGGCTGGGAAGCTCGGAACGGTCTCGATCCCACGAGCGATGCGGGCGACAATGGCGCGATAGGGGATCCGGACGGGGATAGTCTGACAAATGAGGAGGAATATCAGCACGGTACGAACCCAAGGAACGGCGACACTGACGGCGATTTGATGGGAGATGGCTGGGAAATTCAGAACGGGCTGAACCCATCGAATGCAGAGGGAGATGACGGGTCAGAGGGTGATCCCGATGGCGACGGGCTGATGAATCTCGAAGAGTACGAGAACCTCACTAATCCACAGGTCGCTGACACGGACAACGACGGCATGGATGATTTGTGGGAGGTTCAAAACGAGCTCGACCCGGTTGTGGATTTCGGGGACGACGGGCCGGAGGGAGATCCGGACAGTGACGGAAGCCTGAACATAGACGAGATGATTGCGGGGACCGATCCACAGTCCTCAGAATCGGTGTTCAAGATTGTCTCTATCAGGAAGAACCCCCCTTCCATTGTGATCTCATGGACGACGGTGGACACCAGATATTACAGGCTGTTGGTCGCCGATAGTCTGGAAGGGACATGGACCGTAGTTGCCGATGGCCTGTTGGGAACAGGCGATCCTCACGACTTCGAGGATGAGCAGGGCGAACCGAATGGGACGAGGTTCTATAAAGTAGAAGTCTACTGAGAGGGCCGTTCGCTCAGTCCTATCGAGTTGCCCTCCGAGACAGATTAGCCCGCTTTGGGCGATGTCTTCCGTGTCCGGGTTTGGCCTTCTCCCTCCTGTTTCCCGAAAACGGACACATAGGTCTCAACTAATTTCGCGCAATCCTTGCGGATCTTGGGTGGCTGGTTTTCGAAGGCCTTGGCAATGCGGTTGAGAGGCCGCTTCCTCTGCTCCCTCAAGAGCTTCGCGTAGCCTCGAGGTTTGATCACCTGTCCTTCGTAGAAGGAAAAGGAGGCGAGAGTCTCCATCTCGTCGGGGGTGATGTCATCCGGTTTGCGAGCAGACTTCAGAAAGACCCGGAGATTCTCAGGCAGGGACTCCATGGGAGGAGAGATATAGCCAAGATCCTTCAGTATTTCCAGAAGAGACATCCGGAGGGCGGCCCCAATTCTTGTAAGGGTCTCTATCTTGGGCAGCCCCCTTTCTTCCTTCGACAGCCTCGATATGTGTGCGTCCGAGATGCCGGATTCCCTCGACAACTGACTTTGAGACATTCCCTTCTCCTGGAGCTTCTGCAAAAGATAGGCGCCAAATCTGTTCATGAGAACACCCTCCTTTTGTGGCATTGGTTTCGCCGGAGTCAGCCCGCCAGGCGTTCGCCTGGGCAGGGCATCTCACTTGTTCTGCAATTGGTTGGCTGACCCTTCCCCAAAAGGCTGAATCAGGCTTCAGACAGATATATCTTTTCTTAGACTTTCCGAAAGTAGTAGTTTACTGCAAGAAGGGAACATGTCAAATGGAATTTTACAGAAAAGATATGAAGGAATTGCCTGGGCATCGCTGCTTGATTTGTAGGTCGTGATGCGGCATGCAAACAGTTGCACGGCTTTCGGGGTTGCCTGAAATCAGGCGCCTTAGTAAAAAATTAGGCGCCGCATGACTTCTCGGCACAGGTAGCCTTGGTGCTTGCCTGGTCAGTTCGATTAGGACGAAGGAACCCGTTTTGCGGGACCAACGATGAAAGGAGATAGAATATGGAAGAGACACGGAATGCAATCAGCCGTCGTTTGTTCTTGAAAGGAGGCGCTGTGGCAGCCATGGCAGCAGCCGTGGCTCGGTCCTCGGATGGTGCGACGCAGAGCAACACGCCCGCTCGCAGCAATAGCATAAGCCTTAGAGAGAAGTTCTTCGGTTGTATCGCGGGATGCCATATTGGATCCTCGATGGGAGCGGCTGTGGAAGGATGGTCCTGGCAAGACATTGAAAAGAAATACGGCACGTTGGACAAGTTGCTGCCATATCATCACTACAGGGGCACAACTGATTGGGTCCGCGAACCGGGAACCACGGAAGATGGGGTGGAGAGGCAGAAGTTGATGATTACGGCAATCATCGAGAAAAAAGACAGGGTCAACGCCGAGGACATCAGGCGAATTTGGGTGAGAGATATCAAGCCAGAATCCGCCGGGAAAGTATCGGAGCCGTTTGAAGCGGACTTACTGGCAATGGCAAAAACACCCGTGCCTGCCGTTGATCTGGGAAGATACTGCGACTACTCAGGTCTGGTATCCCTCGCACGTGCCTGCCACCCGATCGGACTCATTAACGCGGGGGACATTGACGGTGCGATCAATGACATTTATGAAGTGGGGCAGCTCTATCAAACGAGCAACAGCAGAGGAATACAATGGGCCGCTGTTACGGTTGTTGCGATTGCCGCCGCGACTAAGCCCGGCGCAACCGTGGATAGCGTGTTGGGGGCAATCCACGACAACTGTCGTAGCCCTGACAAACGACTCGTGAAAGAAGCCGGCGTCGTTTGGGAGATCGAAAGAGGACTGAAGGCCACGGCAAAGTGCAAAGACTTCAGAGACATGAGAAGAGTATTTGATGGCATCTACAGTGGGCGAGGGATGCCTTATGCTTTTAGCTATGCCAATGAGGTGGTGACCAAAGCGGTCTCTATATTCCGTATGGTCAAGGGCAACACCATGGATGCAATAATCGCAGGTGTTAACATGGGGAGAGATACGGATTGTGTGACTGCTGTGGCGGCAGGGATTTCCGGCTCGCTCACAGGAGGCGCATCCATACCCGGACACCTTATCAAGCAGGTTGATCGGGCAACAGGTTTGAACGTGTACACAAACTCGCAAAGGACATTAAGGGAAACTTCCGACGGATTGTGCGAGGCATATAAGGCAAGGCTCCGGAAGATGAAAGTGTATGTGGAAGAAATGGAGGAAGCATAGAATCAGCATTCATTTCTCATGCTTGGGAAGGCCCAGCAATGACAAGGTGCGTTCTTGCAGGAGTGAGCTAAGCCGTGATAGACGACAGTGAGGTGCTGGAGAAGTATTACAGTCGTCGTGCGCAGCAATACGAGCAGATTTACCGGCGAGATGATCCGATTCGCCACAGTGAGCAATCTGGCATCGCTGGAGCTATGAGGAAAGCTCTCGCCAATCGGCGGGTGCTTGAAGTGGCCTGCGGCACTGGATATTGGACTGAGATTGCAGCCCAAGTAGCGAGGCATATTGTCGCCATTGACATTTCACCGGAGATGCTTGCCGAGGCCCAAATCAAGGGGCTGGATCATCGAAAGGTCGAATTCCGCCAGGGGGATGCCTATGCGCTTCAATTTGTGCCAGGGAGATTCGATGCCGGGTTGGCGAACTTCTGGTTTTCGCACGTTCCGAGGGCACGTATTGATGAATTCTTGCACGGATTTCACAAAAGGATAGGCGTGGGTTCCACAGTTTTTATGGCTGATAATGTATATGTGTCAGCAGTAGGAGGCGAACTGGTCGCCAGACCAGGATGCGAGAATACATTCAAGTGGCGAAAATTACCCGACGGATCAGAGCACGAGGTTCTCAAAAATTACTGCGGCGATGATGAGCTTCGTCAAATCTTCGCACCCAGAGCGATCAACTTGGAAGTCCACTCAGGAGACTGTTTCTGGTGGATCACCTATGTTGTTGCTTGAAAGAACAAGGAATGAGACCCCAACATGTCCGGATGTTGGACTCTCTTCCTGGAGCCTTAGCTTACGTGGCACAACGAAAATGGAGGTCAACTCATGAAGCGAAACTGCACTTTTCCATTAGCTGCCGCAATCGTGTCAGCATGTGTGGCGTGTGTTTCTTCCTGCATTAAGGCGACGGGCGCAGAACGTGTGTCCATCGTCTCCCCGAAGGAAGCATCGTTCCTTGAGACACTGGCCGCGGGGGAGACCAACCGCTATGTGTATCTCCGCACAGGGCATTTGGTTCCGATTGTTAAGCGAGAGGAAAACTTGCCGGAACGTTCAGACGCAATCGTAGTGACACAGAAGAATCAGCCCCTTTTGAGGAAACTGGCGGTGAATGCTCGTCTGGAATCATCCCTGTCGCAACTCGCAGCCCAAGGCTATCTGTTGAAGACGATCAGCGATAAGGGACGCAGGGTTTTGCTAATTGTCGGTGGAGACGATGTGGGGACGCTTTACGCGGCCTATCGTTTCGCAGAACACCTCGGCGTTCGGTTCTATCTGCATGGTGATGTTGTTCCTGATCGGCGAATCGCGCTGGAGCTTCCTGACCTGGACGAAGAGGGCAAGCCGCTGTTCAACCTCCGCGGTATCCAGCCATTCCACGACTTTCCTGAGGGCCCTGACTGGTGGGACCTCGACGAGTACAAAGCCATAGTCTCACAGTTGCCGAAGCTTCGGATGAATTTTCTCGGTCTGCATACATATCCCGAGGGGCACCCCAATGCGGAGCCAACGGTGTGGATCGGACTTCCCAAAGATGTGGGCGAAGATGGTGAGGTCAAATTCAGCTATCCGGCCAGTTATCAAAACACGCTACGCGGCAACTGGGGATACTCAGCGAAGAAAACCAGCGACTTCATTTTTGGAGCCTCGCAGCTTTTCGAGCGGGACGCCTACGGGGCAGACGTGATGCTTGGTCTGTGCCCGCAGCCAGACAAGCTCAAAGACTGCAATGAAGTGTTTCATCGCACGGGCGCAATGCTGCGCGAGGCTTTCCGTTACGCCCACACGCTGGGCATCAAAACCTGCGTGGGCACGGAAGCGCCACTGACGGTGCCGAAGCGCGTGCAGGAGCGGCTGAAAGAGATGGGCAAAGATCCCGCCGATGTGAGGGTGATCCGGGAGCTTTACGAAGGGATCTTTCTGCGTGCGGCGAAGGCTTATCCTCTCGATTACTACTGGTTCTGGACACCCGAAGGATGGACATGGCAGGGTGCTTCAGGCGAACGGGTGCAAAAGACGATTGCGGACCTGCAGACCGCGTGCAAGGCGGCGAAAAACGTTAAGTCGCCCTTCCAACTGGCTACTTGCGGCTGGGTGCTTGGCCCGCAAGGCGATCGGGCGATGTTTGACAGGGTCCTGCCCAAAGACATGCCCGTTAGCTGCATCAACCGCCAGGTCGGCAAGGAGCCGGTTGATCCTGCCTTTGCAGAAGTCAAAGGGCGACCCAAGTGGGCGATTCCCTGGCTGGAAGACGACCCCGCCTTGACCTCAGCCCAGTTGTGGGCAGGCCGCATGCGGCGCGACGCCGCTGACGCCTTGCGTTACGGATGCACCGGCCTGATGGGTATCCACTGGCGAACGCGGATTTTGGGTCCTAACGTTCTGGCTCTCGCATGGGCGGCCTGGGACCAAAGCGGATGGAGCGAAGTGGAACCTGAGTTCTCCGGACCTGTTGGCGGTCAGGTCGCAGCGTTCCCCAACAATCCCATCGCAGGCACTGACGACGATCCTCTCTATCAAACGGTTCGCTACGATGTCTCGGCGTACCGGCTTCTCCTGCCCAACGGCAAGTACGAGGTTACGCTGAAATTCTGCGAGCCGCACTACAAGGCGAAGGGCAAGCGTGTCTTCGGCGTAAAGCTCGAGGGCAAAAAGCTCATAGACAGTTTGGATATTTTCGCCAGGGTGGGACAGAACAAAGCCCTTGATTACATGTTCGACGACGTCGAAGTTGCCGATGACCGGCTGCACATTGAGTTCGTCCGTCAGGTCGAGTTCCCCTGTATTGCAGCGATCTCAGTTCAGGGGCCAGGAGTCAGTAGGAAGATCAATTGTGGCGGTCCAGCGTACAAGGACTATGCCGCTGATCCGCCACCCGCGCCACGAGACATTCCAACGATAGATTTCTATCGCGATTGGTCTCTCCACCAGTTCGGTCCGGAAGTTGCCCCAGAGACCGCAGAAATCTTTGACAGACTCGATGGGGTTTTGCCCCGATCTTCCGATTGGGTGGGCGGGCCTGGAGGACTCAAGCCAGATTCTCGCCTCTGGGAGCAGGTCAGTGAAGAGTACAGCTTTGTGGGAGAGCTTGAATCGCTGCGCCCTCGGATCAAGGGTGTGGGCAATCGGGAACGGTTCGACTACTGGCTGAACAACTTTCGCTACATGCGGGCAACATCTCACATACGATGCGTCTGGGCTCAATATAACGAAGCAATGAAGAAGGTAAAAGCCAAGAAAGATCAGAAAGCGAGGGCTGAACTGGCCAGGCAGCTCGTGCTACCCCTGCGTAAACAATTGGTGCAGTTGCTCGGTGAAGTGTACGCGTACCTCCTTGCAATCGTCAGCAATACTGGCGAAATGGGTACGGTGGCTAACTGGGATCAGCACATCCTTCCCTCGCTTCTGACCAAGCCCGGTCAGGAGCTGGCTCAGATACTCGGTGAGGATTTGCCTGCCGACGCGGTGCCTTTGAAAGAATACGGCGGGCCGCCCTGCCTCATCGTGCCGACGGTGCGCACCAGCATCATGGCCGGCGAAGTGTTGAAGCTAAAGGTCATCTATCTGGTGAAGAAGCCTCCGCGCGAAGGAGCGGTCTACTGGCGAGCGATGGGATCAGGCGAGTTCGCAAAGGCGCCGCTCACTCACGTGGCACGTGGAGTTTACTCGGTCAAGTTTCCGCCCGATGGAGCGAAGGGTGCTGCTCTGGAATATTATGTCAAAGTGGTCACGGCGGGCGGTGACTCTCTCCATTTCCCTGTCACTGCTCCAGAAATGAACCAAACGCTGGTGGTAGTCCCGCAAGCGAGGTGATGCGCATCCGATAGGGCTTTCTCTGGAGATTAGCCGTAGCGGGGCGCGCGCCTGGCAGCAGCCTTCGAACGAAAGGGGACCGTTCTTGAAAGCCGTGACAAGATGACAGACATCTGAAACTGAAGCCGTGGTGAAGTAATCGTGTCGCGCGCCATCTCGTCTTTGCCTGTGGAGCCGATCCGTCCGGCTACTCACTGAACAGGGCAATTTCGGCCCAATAGCCCGCCTCCCACGCCCAGCCGCTAGGCTGATTCACAAGCTCCAGGAGCACTTCCTTGCCGGCATAGCCGGTGAGGTCCGGAGTGGCCTTCATCCAGCCCTCTTGAGCAGTGTCCTTTCCGACCGACTTCTTCAGGCGTTCCTTGCCATTAGCTTTGACGATTAACGTCCAGTCGCCTTGGGGGTGATGCCCCACAAGCACCCGCAGCGCGGTCTTCTTTCCGGCAGGAATCTCGACTTTTCTGCTAAGCGTGCATCCGGTCTCGCGATTGAGCGGATGCGTGACCAGCACATTCCTCTTTCCGCCCCATTCCGAGCGGAGGCCGGGGTCCATGTCCTGGCCGCAGTTCTTGACCTTCCAACCGGGGGCGAACTTCTTGATCGCGTTGCTCAGATTGACTCCCATGCCTTCGACGATCTGCTTCATTTCCTCTTCGCTGAAGCGGCTGTTGGCCATTGGGCCCGGTTCCCAGCATTGTTCGAGCTTGCTGGGCTTGAGAGCCTGAACGGGGATGACGAAGACTTCTTCGCCGCTCGCGTCCTTTTCGATGCGACCGCCAGCTCGTACCACCGCTTGACGAACCAGCTTCTCACAGACCTCGATCAGACGGGGGAAATTGTACGCCGTATGGCTGAACACGCCCTCCGGGTCCAGAGCTGACTTAAACCGATCCGGCAGTTCGGAGAAACCGATCGTCGTGAAAAGCACCCCGCCCGCGTTGGAAGGATTGCAGTCGGAATCCTGCCCGCAGCGGGTCGAAATCACGATGGTTTTGTCGGGATCGCCTTTCCCGTAAAGCAGACCCATGACGATGTAGGCGCCGTTGATCTTGGCGTCTATGTTGAACTCGCTCTTCGAACCGCTGCACGAGAACCGTCGGTAAGCGGGATTGAGGTGATACTTTTTATTGATCCGCTGCCACGTTTTCTCCCAGTCATTGGGATTCTTCTTGTACCATCGCAGCACGTCGCGGATGGTTTCCGCATACTGGCTGCCCTTGGGAATGCACTTCAGCCCCGCCTCGACGATCTTCACCGGATCATCCTCAAAGAACGCTTCCGCGTACATGCCGCCGACGAACTGACCGCCGTACACTCCGTCGCCATAGTTCATCAATCGCCCGAACTTCTCGCCGAGAGCAATCGCCGTGTTCGGCAGACCCGGAGCGATCAAGCCAGAGAAGTCCGCCTCGATCTGATAATCAATATCGTCCGCATGCTTGTTGAACTTCGGATGACCGGAGTCCGGCGGCGCTATGCCCTTTCGCAGATTGTCTCTGCCGTTCCGATTGGCGTGCCAGAGAGGATAGCCACTATTGGCAAAGTCAATCCCCGCCTGGGGGATCGAGACATCCAACCCGTGCAACTCCATCGAACGGATAAAGGTCATCTCCACGTAGATGTCATCCTGCCGGAACTGGTTGACCATGCCTGGCTTCCACTTCGGCATCTTGTCGCTCGGGATGATCTCGCCCTTCCACTTGAACTCCGTGGGACCACCCCATCCAACACCGACCATCTGGCCGATCCACCCCGCCTTCATCTTGTCCCGGTACTCCCGAACCGGCAGCCGGCGAAACTTCTGCGTCCCGACCGCAGCCTGCGTCCAGGTGATCACAAAAATGCCAACCGCAAGAACTATAACGACCATCCTTCGCATGATCCTTTCCTCCTATCGTAGGGTCCAGCTTTGACGAAGCGCTCCTCGGAAAGGGGTGCTTTTTCGAAAGGGCTTGCTTCACATGGGCAAAACACAAGTTTGTCTCTCGGAATGCTAACACGCGTCCTTCTCGCGTCAAGAAGAAACCGAACTTTCGCTGCATGAGTGAACCTGGCATAATCGGATCACGCAGATACCAAGGCAAACATCTTCCAAACTTCAGGAGGTGAGTTATGGTGAGAGACTTCGTAGCTGTTGTGTTGCTCCTTTTTGTCGCAGTTTGCGTGGGCGATGTTTGCTCGCAGGAGTCGAGCCTGTCACTCTGGGCGGTTGATCCGCTGACTAAAGTGTTTCCGGACACGCCAGCGAGCAAGCAGGGGAATCGGGTCGGGATGCAGGGTGGGGCCAATGAGTATCTTTCCGGGCAGGTCGCGGTGCGTGGGGATAAGGAGTTACGTGGTTTGTCCGCACGCTGGGGATCGCTTCGCCACTGTGAGCAGAGTTACGTGATTCCGGGGACCTCCCTGCGTTGGCGGTTTGTCGGATTCATCCCTGTGAAACGGAACACGCCCAATACCGCCCTGAGCAATCTTGTTCGTGCGGCTCCTTGCGAGATTCCTGACCCGCTCCTCGAGGTAGAACAAGTGGACCTGCCCGCGGGGCGGACACAGCCAATCTGGCTGACGGTCTATGTTCCGCCTGATGCGCCGCCCGGCAAGTACGAGGGGAGATTCCACATCGGCAACGACGAAGCATCTGGCGAAATTGATGTCTCCCTGGAGGTTTATCCGTTCGTCCTGCCAGAAGAACGCCACTTATGGGTGACGAATTGGTTCAATGCGGGACGCATCGCGAGGTTTCATAAGGTCGCTCCCTGGTCAAATGAGCACTGGTCTCTGCTGCAAAAGTATGCTGAAAACATGGCCGCACACCGCCAGAATGTCGTCCTCACCCCAGTATCATTGATCAAAGTGATACGCCAGCGAGAGGGGCAGCTTTCGTTTGACTACAGCCATTTCAATCGGTGGGTCAGGCTTTTTGAAAAAGCAGGCGTGTGCCAGCGGATTGAGATCGGACATGTTGCTCATTTTGGCGAGGGAGGCTGGCGAAGCAATGAGATTGTGCTGAGGAATATTACCGCCCGTGACCGTGAGACGGGCAAGCCAGTCACGCTGCCTCCCGATAAAGGGCTGGCGTTATTGCTGCGAGATCTCGAGCGCCACCTGTCTGAGCAGGGATGGCTCGAAAAGGCGATGATACACGTGGCCGATGAGCCGTCGCTCCATAATATTGACTCGTGGAGGGAGGCATCGAGGTTTGTCTACCGGGCGGCGCCGCGCCTTCGTCGGATTGATGCCATCGAAACGCGCGACTTTTCAGGCGACCTTGAAATATGGGTGCCGAAGCTCAACTATCTGCCCGGCTGGCTTGAGGACTTTCGTGCGGCACAGCTCCCTGGCAACGAATTGTGGTTTTACACCTGCCTGCATCCGCAGGGCTATTACCCCAATCGCTTGCTCGATTACCCACTCGTAGCCACGCGGATCCTTCACTGGATCAACTGGCGCTACCGGCTGGATGGTTACCTGCATTGGGGCTGGAATTTCTGGAGCGATAAGCCATTTGAGAACCCCGGCGACCGCTTGCCGCCCGGCGACAGCTTCATCGTTTATCCGCGAAAGGATGGCCCTCTTGACTCAATTCGATGGGAGATGATGCGCGAGGGCATTCAGGACTATGAAGAGTTCCGTCTGCTGGCCGAGAAAACAGAACGCGTGATCGGGCGATTGGGCAAGGTAGCCGACGAATTCGATCCGCGCCAACGTAGCGACGAAATTTGCAGGAGGATTGTTCGGTCGTTTAGCGACTACGAAAAGGGTCCCGCTGCCTTTCGATCAGCGAAACGAATGCTGTTGGAAGAACTCGCCACAATCGAATCACCGCCGCTGACTGTTGTCGCAACGGCGCCGCTGGCGGAGACCGAGCTGGTTCCCGGGCCCATTGTGGTCGAGGTCCGCGGCGTTGTCCAGACAGGGGCAACGGTAAACGTCTCGGGTAAAGCGGTCGAAGTCAGGCCAGACGGGCAGTTTGCCGCTCGCGCCGCGCTGACACCAGGTCACGATACCATCGAGATGGTTGTTGAGCACAACGGTCGCACCAAGACGTTGCGGCGACATTTCCGGGTCAAACCGCTGTAGGTGTTTCACCGGGGGGCTTTTGCAGGGCGCAACTACCGGCGTGCATCCCAGCAATTGCACCAGGGAAGCGGGAAGAAAGGCATTCCTGTTTGATTTTCCGTGGTGGCAAGGGAGGGGTGAGAGGAGACCGCTCGTGCCCAAGCGATCCCGTGTGTTCGATCCCGGCCTGGAACGAGATTTTTCCCCAAACTGCGGCAGCTCTTGTTTTTGTTCTTGACAGGCCGGAGAGGGCGATTTATCATTGGTACCGAAATGCGACGGTAAAGGAGGCTACGGGCGGTTAGCTCAGTTGGGAGAGCACATGCCTTACAAGCATGAGGTCGTGGGTTCAAATCCCGCATCGCCCATTCCTGAAGAATTGCTCGCCCGTTTAGGTACCGGAAAGGATATTATTGCCCGTCCGCGATTCTCGTCACCAGAATATCTGAGTGCGGGGGCGTAGCTCAATTTGGTTAGAGTACCAGACTGTCGATCTGGGTGTTGCGGGTTCGAGTCCCGTCGCTCCCGCCATTCTAATGCCGAGTTTTCCCCTCCATCTATTAGCTCCAGCGTGAGAAGCCTTTTGTTCTGAGCGCCGCCGCCGAATGATGTACATATAGCTACTGTCGTTTTGAGACAGCATTAGCTGAAAGCGGAGCAAGACGGCGTTGGGGCGAGTGGCTGGCTCGGAGAAAGGTTGTCCTCGGGGAAGGGTCTGACGGCCCGGACAAGGATAATGAAATGGTTTGCACCGCCGCTCGGTTAACCGAATAGGTAAGGAAGGTGACCATTGGTTTTTCTCGAGGGTTTCTCCAAGTTTCTACTTTTTCTTCACTTGGTTGCCGCTTTTGTCCTCATTGGATGCCTCGCTCACAACATGATTATTGTCGCGGGTTACTGGCGGGGGAATTTCCGAAAAAAGAAACTGGAAAAGCTGCATGTGAAAATATGCCTGTGGGCGTACGTCTTTACGTTCATTGTAGGAGCTTTGGTCTAGCCGACATTCAGGGTGCGTGTCCGGTACGAATATTTTGATGAAAATCTGCCATGGGCAACGGGGCTTTTTGAAGTTCGAGAACACTGGTCGGCTATTGGCTTTGCGCTGCTCTTAGCCTATTACGTCTTGCGAAGAAATTTTGACCCGGAATCGGAACGCGAGAAGCTGTTCTTGTACACAGCTCTCTGCTACATGTTGAACATAATCGTGTGGTATTGCTCCACGGTGGGCTACTATTTTACGACTTTGAAATCGGTGTGACATGCGAAAATCAGATGTTGCTTATGTTGTCGGTTGTGCTTTCCTGAGCATTTTTTCATTGGCCTATTGCGCCACCCTTTGGTTTCATCTGAAGCTGCCTCGATATTATCCGCTTGAACATACCTGGAACATTGTGAAAGAAAAGGGTGTTCCGTCGCAGGGCTGGTATGGGATGGTGGGCTTCGCGTTGCTGACGAGTGCGGTTATCGCTTCTCTGCTGTACCTTGTGACCAGATCGCTGCGGTCGCCGGAACGGGGGATAAACCCATTCTTTGCCAGGCTGATCGGCATCATCTCAATTCTTGTAGTGTTGGGATGCATGACGTAACTGGCACTTCATGAATTCACGAAATGTGGCATTCTTTGACATTTGACCATTAAGCACGCCGCATCGAACATCTGATAGCTCGATGCCATCGGTCGCAGGCTGACGTGCGTCGTATGGCCTGTAGTCCGGCTAATTTTCCGCAGAAGGTACCCACGCTTGTTTCGCACCCCATAGTGGCACGCGGCTCACCCCTGCAAAGCACATCGAACAGGAAGCCCATTGCCTCAACCGATCAGTCTCGGTATCGGGCGCCTGTGGCAAGAACGAACGGATGGGGCTTGTCGAAGCGTTCTCTCTCCGGTATGATCATACCAGAAGAGGCGCTCTAAGCCGGGCGGGAGGCACACAACAAGGAGTTGTTTGTCATGCAGAATGAAAACGATAGTGAGAAAGGTGCTGCCTCGTTAGTGACTCAGGAGTGGGACGAGGCAACGTACGAGTATCTTGCAGACGGGGTAATGGTGCTCGACCGGCAGTTGACCATTGTGGCGTTCGGAGAAGGGGCGGAGAGAATCACCGGCTACAGCCGTGAGGAAGCAGTGGATCAGAAATGCGACCTACTGTTTCGATGTGGCGTGTCCGGGCAGACGTGTCCCGCGGCGGTGACGCTTTCGACAGGTCGGCCTGTGGCGAACTTCCACTGTGAGGTTTTCACAAAGGACGACGATCAGATACCGGTTTGCGTGAACAGCTCGCCGGTCCGTGATAAGGAAGGAAAAGTGAGCAGTGCGGTGGTGACGTTTCGCAACGTTGCCGAGGTGAGGGATCTCACGTTGAAGCTATGTGAGGCGAACGTCCGAATGGCCAGGGAGAAGGAAAAGCTCTCATCCATTCTCAACAGCATTGCGGATGGCGTTTTCACTGTTGATCAGGAATATCACGTCACCTCCTTCAACAAGGCGGCTGAGAAGATAACCGGCTTCCAGAGGGAGGACGTTATTGGCAAGGCTTGCCACACGATCTTTCGGAGCAGCATTTGTCGTGGGGAGTGCCCTCTCAAGGCGACTGTGCGAACGGGCGAGCCGGTCACCAACTACGAGATCGAGATTCTCGACAAAAACAACCAGATCAGACCCATTAGCGTGAGCACGGCGCTGTTGAGAGATAGCGACGGCCGGATCATCGGGGGAGTGGAGACGTTTCGTGACCTCTCCCAGCTCAAGGAACTCAGCGAGCAACTGCGTGTCAAGTATTCCTTCGCGAATATCGTCGGGAAGAGCGAGGTGATGCAGAGAGTTTTCCGAGTTATAAGGGAGGTTGCCCCCACTAACACGACGGTCCTCATCCAGGGCGAGACGGGGACCGGAAAGGAGCTGGTCGCCCGCGCGATTCACTACACAAGTCCACGAAAGGATAAGCCTTTCGTTGCGGTTAGCTGTGCAGCTTTGCCGGATTCGCTATTGGAGAGCGAGCTGTTTGGTCACGTGAGAGGCGCTTTCACGGGAGCGGAATCCGACCGCCCGGGAAGGTTCGAGCTGGCTGATGGCGGAACGTTATTTCTGGATGAGATCGGTGAGGTATCGCCGGCTTTGCAGGTCAAATTACTGCGGGTGATCGAGACGAAGGAATTCGAGCGCCTGGGCGACCGGAAGACCACAAGGGTTGACGTGCGCTTCATCGCCGCGACGAACCGCAACCTTCAGCAGAGCGTCGCAGAAGGGAGATTTCGCGAGGACCTTTACTATCGGCTCAATGTCCTGGCAATCAGAATACCTCTGCTCAGGGAAAGAGCAGAGGATATCCCTTTGCTTGTCGAGCATTTCATCGAGGCCTTCAACGAGCAAACGGGAAAAGGAATCCGGGGGGTCGCTCAAAAGACAATGGACATTTTGGTGGACTACCCCTGGCCGGGAAATGTTCGGCAACTCGAAAACGCCATTGAGCACGCTTTCATCCATTGCACCGGCGAACTGATCCAGCCCCGCCATCTCCCCGAAGAATTCTACGGCCCACATACCTCGTTTATAGAAAAAGTCTCCGACAAGGAGCGCCCCCTGGACGCACTCGAAAAAGAGCTTATCCTGAGTGCTCTTGAAAGGGCATCCTACAGGCGGTCGGAGGCAGCTCGACTTCTCGGCATCAGCCGCTCCTCGCTTTGGCGGAAGATGAAGAAACACGGGATTGAGTCCTGTTAGCGGGCGCGATCGCGCTCGATTCTGAAACGGCGACGTAGCTCCTTGTGTTCCAGTGTATAACGTAAGCTGAGGGTCTGTAATCCCCGGTTTTGTTTCATTTCTGCAACACGCAGGAACGCGACGGCCCCGTGCTTGAAATCCCCAACTACTGGCCTAATCCTTTCCATAGGAGTATATTACGTCACAAGCAGTGGTTTCCTTTTTCATCGGCATGCTTGATGCTTTCCGCTAAGACCATTGCCAATTCAAAGGAGGTGAAGAGATATGCCGAACGGAAGAGGTCGAGGAAGAGGTTTCTTCAGGCGAGGGTTTGCACCCCGGGGCTTTGGTTTCTATGGGTATGGAGGATACCCCGCTTACGGATACCCCTATTTCCGGGGAGGTCGCGGCAATCCATTCCCATTTTGTCGCAATTTCCCGTGGCTTCCGCGGTGGTGGTGGGCGATGCCGTATGCGGCTCAATACGCGGGAACGATTCCGTACGTGGGAGGCTATCCATCGGCTCAGCCCTATGTTTCGCCGTACACGGCGGGGTACACGCCCGGCGGGCAGCCAATAATGCCAGCTCAGCCCCAGTTTGGAGGCAGCGTTTGAGAAGAACACGCTGCCCTGATGACGCTCGGCGGCGAGCTGCCGGAACCGCGATGGGTACACTGCCAACTGGCGAGCGCGAAAAGTCCGAGCGGTCACCCGCTGGGAGAGAGATTGAGTCAGCGGCAGGGCCGCATCGCTGAGAGAGAACGACACCGCGCTTCGGATACAGGGAAGGGAGGTGTTTGGAATGCCATTTGGAATGGGTCCAGCAGGTTGGTTCTTGATGCCCCACGTAGCTTCCTATTGGGGGCAGTGGTATCCCTGGGCGGCGCCGGCTTACCTGTACTCTCAGCCATGGGATGCACCGCCGGCAGCCCAGGAGTTGCAGTTCCTCAAGGGCCAGGCAGAAATGCTTGAGGGACAATTGGAGTGGGTTCGAGCCAGGATTACGGAACTCGAAGCGGCTGAACAGCAGAAAACATAAGGAGGTAGAGAAATATGCCACGTGGACATCGCTGGATGTATTACGCCACAGGTCTCCCGGGATGGATGAGGTTTGGGTTCAGTCCCGGTTGGGTGGGCAGAAGCCCAACAGGCTTGGGGCCCTGTGCCACATACTTCATGACCGGTCAATGGCCAACTCCGCAGGCCCAAGCTTTCTGGCAAGCGATGCAGAGTGGCCAGGGTGCATATCCGGGATACGCGCCTTTTGGGGCGGGCGGCCCAGGCCAGATGACACCGGCGCAGGAAGTTGACATGCTGAGGAGTCAGGCAGAGGCTCTCAGCAACCAGCTCGAACAAATTCAGTCCCGCATTAGCGAGCTGGAAAAGGCGAGCGAGTAGCCGCCCAATCGCGAAACAGGAGGTAATTTCACGTGAAAGTCGGTGTTTCATCAACAGGACCCAGCCTGGATTCTCAGGTTGATCCGCGTTTCGGCCGCTGCGACTATTTCATTCTTGTGGAGACTGAGACGATGGATTTCGAAGCCGTAGAAAACCCCAGCGTCATGGCCATGGGCGGGGCTGGCATCCAGTCCGCTCAGCTCCTGGCCAATAAGGGGGCCGAAGTCATTCTTACAGGTAACTGCGGTCCGAATGCTTTTCAGACGTTCTCTGCCGCTGGCGTTAAGATCATCGTCGGCGTCGTGGGAACGGTGAAGGACGCGGTGGAGAGATTGAAGCGTGGTGAATTGCAGCCCACGGCGCAACCGAATGTCGCTTCTCATTTTGGAACGGGTCCCGGTATGCCGCAGGCGCCTGGAATGGGTGGCGGGCCGGGCATGATGCCAGGACCAGGTGGTGGCTTTGGGATGGGCGGTGGACGGGGGATGGGTCGCGGTCGCGGGCGCGGCATGATGGGCGGTTTCGGCGCCGGGACTGCGCCTCAGCAGCCTTTCGCTGCGCCTCCTCAGGGCGGATCAGGGGGAGGCGACCTGAAAGCCCTCGTCGAGCAAACGAAGGTTTTGCAGGAACAGCTCAAAGAGATCAGCCAACGGCTGGAGCAACTCGAGAAAAAGATCAAGTGAGGTGGTGAGAACGCCATGCCGATCTATGAATACCGTTGCGAAGAGTGCGGCGCGGTAACCGAATTCCTCCAGAAGACGATCAATGTTTCGGAGAAGGTGACCTGCGAGCAGTGCGGAAGCGACAAGGTCACTAAGCTCCTGTCGGCAGCGAACGTGTCCGTTTCCCAGGGACGATCTGCTTCGGGGAAGACTTGCTGTGGCGAAGATACTCGGTGCGACACGCCGCCGTGCAGCAGTGATGGCACTTGTTGGCGGTGACCCTTGCGTCGAGAGGGCACAAGCTGAGACTGCTGGATCTTTAGCCAGTCTTTTTAGGCGGCACTTCGGACCGGGCGGCAGATTCACTCCGGAGACGCTAAAGCAAGATTCTTCTACGTGCTGTCATCGAGCTTACCCGATTTGATGTGGGAGGATTATGAGGACATTTCTGGAGTGTGTACCGTGTTTCGTGAATGAGGCTTTGAACGCCAGCCGCAGAGTCACCCGTGACGAAGCCGTGCATGCGCGGGTGCTGAAAGCGGTGCTGAAAAAGGCCAGTCAGTTTTCGTTCACACAGCCTCCCCCGTACATGGGATATGAGATTCATCGTATCATCCGTGAAGAGACGGGCAATCCTGATCCCTATAAGGAAATAAAGGCTCACTTGAACAAGCTGGCTTTGGAGTTGTACGCCGACCTGAAAAAGAAGGTTGTTGATGCCGATGATCCATTTGAAACGGCACTTCGGTTGAGCATCGCGGGGAATATTCTGGACTTCGGCGTCGGCAACTTAACCCCTGAAAAAGCGGCAAAGACCCTTGCGGATACGATTGAAGACGCCCTGGACTACGCAATTCCTGCTGAGAATATCGCTCTGCTCCGGCAGGCCATCGAGGAGGCCGAAGACATCCTTTACATCGGCGACAATGCGGGCGAGATTGTATTCGACCGCTTGTTCATCGAACAGATGCCAACAAACAAGGTGACGTTTGTGGTCAAAGGTGGACCTATCATTAATGACGCCACGCGAGACGATGCGGAAGCAGTCGGTCTTCCTGACATCGTTTCTGTGATAGACAATGGCTCAAATGCACCGGGGACGATTCTCGAACTCTGCTCCCCCGCATTCCGGGAGAGATTCAAGGCCGCCGACCTACTGATGGCCAAAGGACAGGCCAATTACGAGACACTCAGTGACAGCGACAAGAAAGCATTCTTCGTGCTGAAGGCGAAGTGCCCCGTGATTGCGAGAGACATTGGCTGCAAGGTCGGTGACATGATTGTTTGCAGAAACGGTCACCTGCTCGCAGGGGCAGAGCAAGGCGAACGAGCGAATAGTACGACGCCACATGGCGCCGAAGGAAAACTCGACGGAAAGGTGAATGAAATGCCAAGAGCAGATGGAACCGGACCCTTTGGGCAGGGACCGGGCACAGGGAAAGGAATGGGCCGCGGCACAGGACGCGGGAGAATGAGCGGATTCGGAATGGGGCCTGGAGGAAGTTGCGTGTGCCCGCAGTGCGGCAAGACCGCTCCCCACCAGGTAGGCGCGCCGTGTTATCAGGTCAAGTGCCCTTCCTGCGGCGCGGCAATGACCCGGCAGAAGTGATCCTTCCGCAATGGGGCTTGGAAACTGCGGACCTGTCTGCTCCGATCTTGGGAGAACAGAACAGCCGCATGTGTGAGTCTCTGCACAGAGTCCAAGCAGGAAAAATGTAGCAAAAGAGCTGGTCGCTCCGGGGGAGCCAGAGGCTGGCGGGGTCTGGCTGGCGAGGCCCCCGCGACCGGCTTTGACATGTTATGAGTCGATTCGGAAAGGAAGACATGAAGATCGCCATCGCCAGCGGAAAAGGAGGAACAGGAAAGACGACGGTAGCCACTAACCTGGCGCTGTTTTTGTCCAAGACGGGGCGAAAGGTCTGGTACGCCGATTGCGATGTGGAAGCTCCCAACGGCCATATATTTTTGAAGCCAGACATCACGCGGAGGAAGACGGTAAGCATTCCCGTTCCGGAAGTTGACGAGCAGAAGTGTACCGGCTGCGGTGAGTGTGCGAAGATCTGTCAGTATAGCGCCATCGTGTGCATCAAGCAGAAAGTGCTGACCTTTCACGAGCTGTGCCACGGTTGCGGCGGGTGCACATTGGCTTGCCCGGTAGGAGCCATACGAGAGGTGCCTCGCGAAATAGGCGTGCTCGAGGAGGGAACTTCGGATGGATTGGGCTTTGTTCATGGGAAACTGAACATCGGCGAGCCTATGGCGCCTCCGCTCATTCGCGAGGTCAAACGGTCTGTGCCTTCTCGAGGGGAGGCCATCATTGATGTTCCCCCGGGAACATCCTGCCCCGTGATTGAATCGGTGAAAGGTGCGGACTATGTGCTCCTGGTCACAGAACCGACTCCCTTCGGCCTCAACGACCTGAAACTCGCTGTTGAAATGACGCGGGAATTGGGTCTTCCTTTCGGTCTGGTCATAAACCGATCAGACATCGGCGACGAACGGGTCAGGGAATATGCAGCCAGAGAAAGCATCTTGATTCTTCTTGAAATACCAGACGACAGGCGGATCGCCGAAGCGTATTCGAGAGGCGAAATGGTCCTGAGCCTCGGTGACTACTATAGGGGAATGTTCGCCCTGCTGTCCGACCGCATCTTTCAAGAGGTTTCTGATAGAACCGTGACGGCGGGAGATAGTATATAAACGATATCTTTGAGAGCCCAATACATGCTCGCAACGTTACCAACATGAAACAACTCGTCATCATTAGCGGCAAGGGAGGGACGGGAAAAACAAGCCTGGTGGCGTCTTTCGCGGCGCTTGCCAGAAGCAAGGTGCTGGCGGATTGCGACGTTGATGCGGCGGACCTCCATCTCATTCTCTCGCCCTCGGTGAGGACGGAAGAGGTATTTCACGGCAACAGAAAGCTCGTTGTGAACCAGGAGAAGTGCGTCCAGTGCGGAAAATGCCTTCCGCTGTGCCGCTTTGATGCCATCAGACAAACGAGTGGCGAAGACGGAGAGATCGAGAGGATAGATATTGATCCAATCTCATGCGAGGCCTGTGGCGTTTGCGCTTACTTCTGTCCGGCAGAGGCGATGGAATACACGCCCAACGAATCAGGGCGCTGGTTCATCTCGGACACCCGGCACGGCCCGATGGTCCATGCCAGGTTGGGCGTCGCCGAGGAGAATTCAGGGAAGCTCGTCACCATCGTGCGGGCTCAAGCCAGGCGAGACGCGGAAGAGAAGAGGTTGGACCTCGTGGTTGTTGACGGCCCTCCGGGCATCGGTTGTCCCGTCATCGCCTCCATCACCGGGACGGACCTTGTTCTAATTGTGACGGAGCCGACCATGTCCGCTCGGCAGGATCTCGAGCGGGCCGCAGCCCTGGCTACTCACTTCGGAATTCAGACAGTGGTGTGCGTTAACAAATGCGACCTCAATCCAGAAATCACTGCTGAGATACGGGAATGGTGCTCGCAGAACGGATCCGCAATTGTCGGGCAGATACCATACGACCGCCTCTTTACCAAGGCCCAAATGAGGGAGCAGAGCATTGTGGAGTATGGTCGAAGCCCCACGGCAAGGGCTGTCGAGGAGACATGGACGAAGCTGGCTGACATCCTCAGACAGGAAGACGGCGGGGGTCTTGGAAATCAGCCCGGTGAATACTTGACCGGCTTCGCGTAGAGGTTCCTGAAAAGCGGCGCCGGAGAGCCTCTTTTGAAAAAGGGAAGGAGAACTGGTGAGCGAAGATAAGGGTGAGGGACGCGAAAAATACCCCGCGGCGGCACCGTCCGGTACGAACCGCCGCGATCCGAAACTTGAGGCTTACCTGGAGAGGGAAGCGATTGAGCGTCGCATGTCCCAGGTCAGGCACAGGATTCTCGTTCTTTCGGGCAAGGGTGGCGTCGGGAAGAGCACTGTCGCATGTTACCTGGCTCTCTCGCTTGCTCGGGCGGGAAAGCGGGTTGGATTGCTGGATGTGGACATCCACGGACCAAGTATCCCCATTATGCTCGGTCTCGAAGGGCGCATGATCGAAGTGACGCCCAAAACAATGCTGCCTATCTCTTTTGGAAGGAATCTCAAGGTCATGTCCATGGGATTTCTGCTTCCCAGCGGTCAGGACGCGGTGATCTGGCGAGGCCCGCTTAAAATGGGCGCCATCAAACAGTTCATCAAGGATGTGGAGTGGGGTCCACTCGATTACCTGATCATTGATTCTCCCCCAGGAACTGGTGACGAGCCTCTATCTGTTTGCCAGCTCATTCCTGCGCGTCGCCAGGGGGCGGTTGTACTCGACGGAGCCCTAATCGTAACAACGCCTCAGGAGCTCTCTCTTGTGGACGTGAGGAAGTCAATCAGCTTCTGCCGGAAGCTCCAGATGCCGGTGCTGGGTGTGATTGAGAACATGAGCGGTTTCGTTTGCCCGAAGTGCGGCGAAGAAACGCAGATATTCAAATCGGGCGGGGGTGAGAGAATGGCCAGGGAAATGGGCGTGCCGTTTCTGGGCGGCATCCCCATTGACCCAAAGATCGTGTCGGCAGCGGATGTGGGGCAATCTTACCTCGACACCTATCCCAATTCACCAGGGGTGGCGGCGTTCAATAAAGCGATTCAGCCGATCCTGGACATGGAAAGCGAGCGGGCGCCGGCCGAACAGGCGCCCCAATGAGGAGGAGAATCAAATGCGTGTTGCGATTCCGGTAACAGGCGGCCTGGTTAGCCCTCACTTCGGACGATGTGAGGAGTTTGTCCTATTCGACCTGGAAGGAGGTGATGTACAAAACCGGACATGCGTCCAGCCACCACCTCACGAGCCCGGTGCCTTCCCCGCGTGGCTCAAAGAGCAAGGAGCGAACACCATCATCGCCACCGGCATGGGAGGACGAGCGCAGGCGCTGTTCAACCAACAGGGCATCGAAGTAGTCCTCGGGGCGCCGCAGGATAGCCCCGACGAAGTCATCACCAGATACCTCAACGGAACTCTGGAGATCGGAGAGAATGTCTGCGACCGCTGAGTCCTGAAGGGCGCATTCGCCTGTGTCACCCCGTTGCTGCCGAAAAGATTATTACCGCGGGGTGGAAGCGGGAGCGGATATTCGGGAAGCGGTTGAGGCTGTGCCGGGTGTCCAGAAAATGAACATCAAGGTGGAGAACTTCAATCAGGCAGAAGAGTTCGAGGCCTTATTGCGCGATTGACAAGCAATCGCTGAACGATCCTTCCCAAGGGAAATGAGGACCAATGTTTTTGAGGACAACTTTGACAAGGAAGAGCAACGCTGAAAAGCGCGATATAAACATCGGCCTGGGCATCTTATGTCTCATATTTACGGCGTGCTTTTGCACGCGGGCATGCGAGGCAATTGCGGATCAAGCAATTTCCCGGAAAAAGAATGGAATAGTTACCATGACGATCGTTTACGACAACAACTCTTTTCGTCCAGACCTCCGTGCGGCATGGGGCTTCGCTTGCTTTATTGAGGGGCTTGAGAAAACAATCCTTTTTGATACGGGCGGCGATGGAAGAGTGCTTCTGTCGAATATGGAAAAGCTCGGCATCTCCCCGGAAAAGATTGATTTCATCTTCCTGTCGCACGTTCACGGCGATCATACCGGCGGACTCGGAGCTGTGTTGGAGAGAAATCACAACGTCACTGTGTTTCTGCCAGCTTCCTTTCCTGAAACAATGAAAGCTGCCCCCCGGAGCATGAAGGCCAAGGTCATCGAAGTGAAGAACCCCATGAGCGTATGCCAGGACGCTTTTTCCACCGGAGAAATGGGAACGCTGATAAAAGAGCAGGCGTTGTATGTGCGGGTCAGGGGAGGTATGGGCGTCATCACCGGTTGCGCTCATCCCGGGATTGTGAAGATCGTCTCGAAGGCGAGCGAACTCAGCGAGGCCGTCCCTTGCCTGGTGACGGGGGGCTTTCACATGGGCGGATGGAGTAAGAAAAGGATTGAATCGGTAATCAGCGACTTCAAGAAGCTCGGCGTCATGAAAGTGGCGCCATGCCATTGCTCCGGTGACCGCTCGCGAAAGATGTTTTCGGAGGCTTTTAGAAGTCAGTTCATCAAGGCGGGGGTGGGGTCCGTCGTTACGCTCGAACCAGCCCCGTAACTGGAGAGATCAACCGTGTCGTCATTCGTCTATGGCCCTGTGCCATCCCGTAGGTTGGGTCGTTCCCTGGGCGTGGACATTGTGCCGTTCAAGACCTGCACTTACGATTGCATTTACTGCCAGCTTGGCCGCACCACGCGAAAGACCGTTCGCCCTGCGTCATTCGCCCCTGTTGAGAAAGTGATCCGGGAGGTTAGAGATGCCCTGGAGCAAGTCCCCAGGCCCGATTACGTGACGCTCTCCGGTTCCGGTGAACCGACTCTTCACTCCGAACTGGGGCAGATCATCTCGCGAATCAAAGATGTGACCGATGTGCCCGTCGCCATCATCACGAACGGTTCGCTGTTTTTCAAGTCGGAGGTTCGGGACGCGTGCCGCCTGGCTGACCTGGTTATTCCCTCTCTGGATGCCGGTGATGAGTCCATGTTTCAGTATGTGAACCGCCCACATGAGTCCCTCTCTTTCGAGCAAGTTTGCCAGGGGCTTGTTGATTTCCGCCAGGAGTCCACTAACGAAATGTGGCTGGAGGTACTTCTCCTTGGTGGAGCGACCGCCACGCCAGCAGAAGCCTTGAAGATCAAAGAACACGTCGCTCGAATCCAGCCTGAGAAAATCCATCTCAACACCGTCGTCCGTCCTGCCTCGGAGGAATTCGCTCTTGCGGGAACACCGGAGGAGCTGTCCCGGCTCTGCAAGCTGTTCGGAGACCGCGCAGAAGTGATCGCTTCCTTTCCTGACCGTCACATAACTCAGGAGTTCAAAGCTCGCCGCGAAGACATTCTGGCGCTCATCGCCCGACGGCCGTCCTCTATTGACGATATAAGCATTGGACTGATGATGAACAGGGGAGAACTCCTGAAGGTCTTGAACGCTCTTGTCGCAGAGGGTGTGATCGAGTACACTTACCGAAACGGCAACGTCTATTATGTGAAAAAGTAGGCCACGATGGACGATTTCGATAGGTTTGCACGCGATCTTCAGGAGACAATCATCAAACAAGCCAGAGAGTACTATGGTGAAAGAGTTGTTGAGTTCTGGCTGAATCCGCGAAACATGGGCTCCCTCGATCACCCACAGGCTTACGCCAGGATCACAGGCCCGTGTGGTGATACTATGGAGATCTTCTTGGAGATCAAAGGCGATCGAATTACGAAAGCGACCTTCACCACAGATGGTTGCGGCCCCTCCTTAGCGTGCGGCAGCATGGTCACGCAACTTGCAGTCGGGAAAACGCTCGAGGAAGCCCAAGCTATCACCCAGGACGTGATTCTTGAGGAGCTTGGCGGGCTACCCGATGAGAGCAAGCACTGCGCACTTCTCGCCTCTGATACGCTCGCCAGTGCCATTACAGGATTCCTATCGGCAAAATCACAGGGGAAGAGCACAGGCCATGCCCTTGAGGACGACGCTTCCGAAGCGACTCCCGCGCTGGAGAAGTTGAACGGCTCGTGAAACGGGGATTAGCTTGTAGGTTCACAGAAGACGGCATCGGTGTCATCCGAGGTAGCTCGCCGCGGTAAAACCACAGCTTTGCCAGCCCCTTCCTGGTTTAACAAAAGAACAATCGCTCCGCCGGTCCGGCCTGCGTGTTGGGTAATACACACCCGTGCTTGTGAAAACCTCTGATGAAGACCATCTTCTACAGTTTCGGGCGGGGCTGGGAAATCGGGGCCTCGGGGATCAAGAAGTTGGCAAAACAAGGATTCATCCTGGCGGGGAATGTAGTGTGATAGTGTGAGGACTTTGACTGATCTTCTACAGTGTGATTCTGTAATTCCTTGAGAAAAGGGAGATCGTGTTTTTGAATTTTGCTCTTGGCACTACGTTTCGGTTTCTGCCCGGCTTTGGGACTGTCCGGCGACTTTCACGTCGCATAGCCGGACAGTGGGTCCGAGGGCCACACCCACAGCCTGAATGGCTTTGCCAGCGTCGCCTTGGGTGCGACTTCGGATCACAAAGGTCTTCCCCCGCCTCAGGCGGGGTGATGTCCTCCAGGCCGTCGATGTCGTCCTTGAGACGATCCCAGTGCAAGCGCCAACCGCGAGCTTCCATCTTGGCCTGAAGCTCTTTCAACAGCATCAGGGCCAGGAAACCGCAGAAGACGTGACCCCGAATTGTCTCGTCGCGCTTGTGGTAAATGGGCCGGGTCCGCAAGACCCACTTGATGCTACTGCTTCCTCAACCGATCCACCACAGGGATGAGGGTCTTCACATCGATAGTATCCGCAGGCGCAATCTTCCCCCGTCTTTGAGCATCAACGACAGCGATCCGCTGGGCGAACCTCGCACAGGACGCAATCAGACCGTCTATCTGCCCCTCTCTTGCTCCATGGCGCCAGGGGCGCCACTGTTTGCAGGGGGCCTGCACCAGCACTTTACAGTCCGCCTCCACCTCTCCATACAGCTCTTCGCTTCTCCGGTACCAAACATTCTAACAACATCCCCCAACACCCACCACTCAAACGTAGCCACACCCCCGAAGGCCCTACTCAATCACGAGCAGCACTCACGACTTGAGGGTCGCTCACGAGGCAGAAATAGAAGGCTTTCGCCATTTCACCTTCTCTCGGAGAAGCAACCTGTCCCGTCTCGGAAGCTTCTTGCCTTTTGCGGCTCTTCATTTCACTTAGTCATCGGCATCTCAGGCATGAGCGATCGCCGTTCGCCTCCTGCCGAGAGGATTTAGTGAGGAGCAAACGGCCGGCGTTTCTTTCTCCGGCAACTGAGACCCACCTATAGTTTTCCTCCCGCTAAAGGGAAAACCGGAGAAGCCTTTCTGACGGGCATGCAGTTACGCCAGTTAACGTGTAAATAATGCCACGCGACCGTTTTTCTCCGAGGGCGGCGAAACCACTTCCGAACGGGCGGTCGAACTTGCGTCTTGGCCTTGAACATTCTCAGTCCGGTTGCAGAGCGGAACTTGGCTATGATGCCGCCAGGCAAAGACAAGCACCAATTCTCCGCAGGTGTCGTCGAGAAACGGAATCTCTTTTCTGGCCCCCACTATTCAAGAGCAGATAGATGGTATCTTGCCCAAACATGACTTATATTGAGTCTCACGGCCTGCCTAAATTGCTGCTTTGCCCGGTCAGGTTCCCCTTTCCCCAGCAATCCGAGACCAAGGGTGAAATGGGCGGAGGCCTCGCGGGCCTGTTTGGTTTCCTGTTCGCCGAACTTTGCAAAGAAGTCCGACGACTTCCCCAGGTTCAGGCTTCTCTCGCCAGTTTCAGTAAGCCGATCGAATATCCCTGTGGCATCGTCTTTTTGGCCGAGCTTATTGAGGCACAGTGCTTGATGGAACTGCGTTTGCGGCCAACGCGAAGTGCCTTGTTGATCCGCCGCCTTTTTGTGGATTTCTCTGGCTTTCTCAAGGTCGCCCAATGCCTCATAGGCGGTGCCGATGCAGTAAGCTACCTGCGGAGCCCTCCTATCGTTCTTGGGCCTGCCGACGGATAAGTTCTCAGGATATTCCGAGGCCTTCCGGAAATGAGCGAGGGCTTCCGTGAACATCTTGTCTTTCATGCACTCAAGCCCCTTGAGCAAGTGCGCGTCCACGTACACATCATGAATTTCCCCGCCTCCTTCGCGTATGTGGAAGAAATTGTTTGTCAGATAATCAATTGCCTTGTCGTACCTTCCGGCGAGGACAAGCACCATGATCTCGCGAACGAAGCTCTCATTGCGCTTGCTCACGACGTCATGGTTTTCCTCAAGCATCGCAAGCCGTCTTTGGAGAGAGACATTTCCTATTTCATAGAGAATATCCGCCTCGAGGTATAACCGGGGATCAAGCCGGTTGCAGGTGAGGGCTTTTTCGTAACGAACAATGGCCTCGGAAATGTCGTTTTGAACTCGATAGTAAGCCCAACCCAGATTCCGATGGACTGGAGCAAAGTTATCATCGAGGGACCGGGATTCTTCCCAGCACGTGATCGCCTTTTCCGGCTGGAGATCGAAAAGTAAATTACCCAGGTAATAGTGAGCGCGGGCGTCGGACGGGTTGACCTTGACGGCCGCGCTAAGGACATCAATGCTCTCCAACCGGAAGGGGAAGCAATAATCGCTCGGCATGCTTGACGCCCGAGAACAGTATTCTGAGGCTTTGTTCAAGCTTCCCTTTTGCTGATACAGGTATCCGAGATAGTAGTAGACGAGGGGATAGGCGCCAGCGAAGTCCATCTTTAATTCCACCGGCCGCAGGAGGACTTGAATCGCCTGATCCCACAAACCACAATTCATATAGTCAACGGCCAGCTCAAGGTATGATTGGACCTCGTCCCTCATAATCCTTCTCAAATCCGCCAGTACTTTCCTGGCATGGGGCTGGGCACACATAGCGAGGTGAGCAAGATACAGCTCATTCATGGCCAGAAAGTCGAGCGGATCAATGGCAAGGACTTTCGAGGCGATTTCTTTTGCTTCCTTAACGTTGCCAAGCTTTCTCAGAATCACAGCTTTGATGTTGAGGGCTTTAGTGTTCAATGAGTTCGTGGACAACGAGCGATTGATGTGGTCCAGTGCCTGGACGAAATTTCCCTTCCTGAAAGAAAGCTCCGCCAACTGATAGTAGGCGGCGGAATAGAAAGCATAATCCCAGGTGGACCGGTAGAAGTTACCGTACGCCTCATCCAGCTTGTCCTGCGCTCTCAGAGCCAGACCCAGTTGGTAACACGCTTCAGTGTTGCCTGGCCGGGTATACTCAGCGGATATGCGCTCGATGGCTTTCCGCAGATGCTTCTCGGCCCGCTTGTACATACCCCGCTTGATGTAATTAATGCCGAGCATTGTGTTGGAGCGCGAGTCGCCGGGATCGCGTCTCAGGGCTTCCTTGTAATAGTCCATCGGGTTCAGACGCGGGTTATGAATCTGCTCCACCCGAAGGCCGGTCATGTAAAGCTCCTCAATAGTTTCGATGTCCTCGGGCCTGGGCGGAGCTTTGACCGACTTGGGTAGCTCAGAGACAGGCTTCCGTTCGACGGGCCGATAAGACACCAATTCCTTGCCGTCGGCGGAAAGCAGCGAGACCCGCAGATCGGTCTCCTTGGTCCCCGCGGGAACGGCAACCTCTTTCTTGAAAGGTTTGTCAGGACCGATCTCGATCACCCGCTCGAAAACGACATTGTCGCCCGCTTTGAAAATCGCTTTAAGGTTCGACCGTTTGGAAGTCGTGTGAAAGCCGAACACCGCCACGTTGTTCGGCTTCAGTTCCAGGTTAACTGCGCCAGTCAGGTTGGCGTTCTTGAACCCGGTGATTTCACGCACGGGATACCAGTATTGCTTGAATGATTTGACCTCGTAGGGCTTGATCCAACTATAGTCCGGTTGATTGTCCGAGAAGGCGCCGACCATGAGTTCGGCGTACGGCCCATCTTCGTCCGTGAGAATCTTGTCCCACATCCGGCCATATGCACCTGTGCCCCACTCCCATAGTTTCGCGCCGCAAACAATATGGTGATCGCCGACGTGGACGACACCCGCGTGCTTGCCATGATCGTACCCACCCATGAAATTCTCTTGAAGATTCCAGGCGAAGAAGGAGTTGGACACCGGAGAGTTCTTCCACCAAGTGATGTCCACACCATCGTAATTGAAGCCCCGATACCGCCCCTTGGAAATCGGCCAATGGGTGAAGGCGGTTTTGGAGTGATAGGTAGCGGCTTGAACGCTCGGGGGGAAAATGACCTGGTAATCACCATTGACGTGCACAGCCACATTCGCCCAGTAAAGGATCGAGTGTGGCAGTGGCGTGCGATTGAAGAACTTGACTGTCGCCTCGATGTAGGATTTACCGGGATAAAGCGTGATGCCAATGAGCCACTTCATGCGGTGCCGCCGTTCCGTCTCGCCGACCCAGATGGTCTTGCTTCCGTCGGGGTTCTCCGCAAGCGTGTAGTCCACGGGCATGAACGTGGTATTTCTATGATGGTGAAAGACACACCACTCAATGCCGCCGGAAATCCAGGCGCCCAGCATACCGATCAGTGCGGGCTTGATCGCATGCTGGTGATAGAAGAAGTCATAGTTGTTCGTCTTATCCACAGCAGAAAACAGGCGTCCGCCTATTTCCGGCAGCATAGACAGCTTGATGTACTCATTTTCAAGGTAGAGGGCCCTGTACGTTTTGTCCTCGCGAGCATCAGTGAGATTATCGAGAAGAGGATAGGGATAGATTTTCTTTTGCGCGCCCTGGTATGACTCATGTGTGAAAAACATGGGGTTGGGATCGGGAGACCCGACTCTGTAAGTGGGAATTACAAGCGGTTCTTCCCAGGCTCTGACGGAGGACAGCCCTGCCACGACGGCGCTGGCCTTCAGCCCATCCTCAGTCCCTCCCACAATAGGCAAGGCCATCGCTCGTTTCTCAGCATGACCACGACTCACGGAAAGCAAAATCGCCATTGCCGTGAGCAGCGAATAAGTACTTCTTCCAAGCCGGAATCGCTTCATATTATCTCCTTCCTTTAGATTACATCGCTTCCCTCTCCAATAGCCAGAGGAGCGGCTTGCAGTCACCCGCTCGTAAAGTTCAAGGCGGAATATCTTACCGCGTTTCTAACATATTAATAAAATAATTGGCTACAGTTGACGGTGTTCCGGATAGCTCAGCGTACAGCCCTACACACCAATAACAGGGGATGCCCTCTCGCTCGGTCATCTACTGGAAATACTGTCCACCTTTCACAGCTTTCTCCATCCTATGCTCGATGCTCGATGCGTTTGACGGTCGCATGCGTTGCTCACGGACTACGCCAGCAATCAAACAGACTGCATAAGACTTCTTCCCACCGATTGACGTATAATGGTACAAAGACAACCGGATGTACAATGACCGGGAGGGTCGCAGATACGGCCTTTCCAGGCTGAACCAGGAAACCTCAGAGGGTAGGAGCTAATCATGAAACGACGAGAATTCTTGAAGGCCATGGGGTTGGGGGCAGCATCGGTCTCGATGCCGCGAGAGTTATTCTCTCGAACGGCGGCTGGTCGGAGGCAGCCAAACGTCATACTGGTCATCACCGATGACCAGGGCTACGGCGACCTGGGCTGCCACGGCAACCCGATCATTCAAACCCCGAATCTCGATCGGTTGCATACGCAAAGCACACGGCTGACGAACTTCCACGTGGATCCCACCTGCTCGCCAACGCGTTCGGCACTGATGACTGGGCGGTACTCCTCACGGACGGGGGTATGGCATACCATCATGGGGCGATCGCTTCTCCGAAGCGACGAGGTGACGATGGCCGATGTCTTCGCGGCGAGCGGCTATCGCACGGGTATTTATGGGAAATGGCACCTCGGCGACAACTATCCGTTCCGCCCGCAGGATCGAGGGTTCCATGAGGTGCTCGTCCATGGTGGTGGGGCCATCGGAAATACCCCCGATTTCTGGGACAACGACTATTTCGATGACACCTACTGGCACAACGGCGAGCCGGAGCAGTTCAAAGGCTACTGCACGGACGTGTGGTTTGAGGAGGCGATCAAGTTCATCGAACAGAACAAGGACCGGCCCTTCTTCCTCTACCTGACCACCAACGCGCCGCACGGTCCCTACAACGTTGCCGAGAAGTACAGCAAGCCCTATATGGACAAAGGCGTGCCGGAGCGCCAGGCCAGATTCTATGGCATGATCACCAACATAGACGAGAACATGGGCCGGCTGATGAAGCGGCTGAGCGCATCGGGACTGGAAAACAACACGATCCTGATCTTCATGACCGACAACGGCACGGCCGCAGGCGACAGGGGCGGGATGAGAGGCGGAAAGGGATCGGAGTATGATGGCGGTCACCGCGTCCCATTCTTCATCCGCTGGCCGGGCGGACCGGAAGGCGGGCGAGACATCGCCCGCATCACCGCCCACATTGATGTGCTGCCGACCCTGCTTGATCTTTGCGGACTCGAGAAGCCAAAAAAGATTGGGTTTGACGGCATGAGCCTCGTGCCGTTGCTGACAGGGAAAGGGCCCTGGCCCGACCGGACGTTATTCGTGCACTCCCAGCGCATCGAGCATCCGCGGGAATGGCGCAAATGCGCGGCAGTGACCGAACGCTGGCGGCTGATTAACGGGCGTGAGCTTTACGACGTGATTGCCGATCCAGGGCAAAAGTTAAATGTCGCGGACAAACACCCTGTGGTCACGGAGAAACTCCGGAAGGCTTACAAAGATTGGTGGGCCGATATCTCTGACCGTTTCGAGGAGTACTGCGAGATCATTTTAGGTTCCGATAAGGAGACCCCATCGCGGCTTACCACTCATGACTGGCATGGAGAAAATGTGCCCTGGGATCAGAGCCACATCCGTCGTGGGCTTCAGGCCAATGGCTTCTGGGCTGTCGAGGTCGCCCGCGACGGCATGTACGAGTTCACCCTCCGGCGTTGGCCCGTCGAGGTGGATCAGCCAATCACTTCGGCGATACCAGGCGGCAAAGCCATCAGTGCGACCAAAGCAAGGCTCAAGATCGCGGATGTGGATGTCACCCAACCAGTCCCCGAGGGCGTGTCGGCCGTGACGTTCAGGGTGCGCCTCAAGAAAGGCAAAACGCGCCTCCAGACCTGGTTCACCGACGAGAAGGGGGCGTCCCGAGGAGCATACTATGTCTACGTGAAACGGTTACCGTAGGAGCAACGAGAGGAACACTGAGCAATGTGCTCAATCGCCGCGAGTTTTTGAAGGTGGTAGGCCTGGGGGCGAAGGGGATGCCCGGCTCCGCCGCGTGCTCGGCCCCCTGGATGCGAGCCCCCACGCCGGAAACACAAAACCGAAAGCAGGGAGAACCTCCTTATGAAGACTGTACGCAAGATGATTATTTTGGGCGTCATTTTCATGGGCCTGAATGCAACAGATGCGGCGGATTCGCGAAAGGATTATCCGGTAAAGCCCGTGCCGTTCACGCAAGTCCATCTCAACGATCAATTCTGGGCTCCTCGGCTGGAAACGAATCGCGATGTGACAATTCCTTATGCCTTCAAGAAATGTGAGGAAACCGGTCGTGTCAACAACTTCGCCATAGCTGGCGGTCTGATGGAAGGCGAGCATCGCGGCAGTTATCCTTTTGATGACACGGACGTGTACAAGATTCTCGAAGGCGCTTCGTACGCTTTGATGCTTCATCCCGATCCTGAGCTGGATAAGTATCTGGACGGTCTGATCGTCAAGATCGCCGCTGCCCAGGAAGAGGATGGCTATCTGTACACCTCCAGGACAAATCATTCGAAAAGACTGATGAACTGGTTCGGGGAGAAGCGATGGTCAAAATTGTCAGGTAGCCACGAATTGTATAACGCCGGGCACATGTATGAAGCAGCGGTTGCGCATTATCAGGCGACCGGCAAACGCACGTTTCTGAACGTGGCGGTCAGGAATGCGGACTTGATCGCGAGCGTGTTCAGCCCTGACAAGAGGCGCGATCCGCCCGGGCATCAGATCATCGAGATGGGGTTGGCGAGGCTGTACCGTGCGACCGGCAGCGAGAAGTACCTGGAACTGGCGAAGTTTTTCCTCGATGAGCGCGGCCACGCCCACGGACGCCGACTTTACGGAGAGTACAGCCAGGATCACAAGCCGGTGATTGAACAGAGTGAGGCTGTTGGCCACGCGGTCCGCGCTTCTTACATGTATTCCGGCATCGCGGATATCGCCGCGCTTACCGGCGATTCCGACTACTTGAAAGCGATCAACCGCATCTGGGAGAACGTCGTCTCGAAGAAACTCTACATCACCGGGGGTATCGGCGCGCGGGGTGCTGGTGAGGCTTTCGGGCGAAATTACGAACTGCCAAACATGAGCGCCTACTGTGAGACCTGTGCCGCCATCGGCAATGTTTACTGGAATCATCGCCTCTTCTTGCTGCACGGGGACGCCAAGTATATTGATGTGATGGAACGGACTCTTTATAACGGTCTTATTTCGGGTGTGTCTTTGGGCGGCAAGCTCTTCTTTTACCCCAACCCGCTTGAGTCGCACGGTCAGCACAGGCGCAGCCCGTGGTTCGGTTGCGCCTGCTGTCCGGGGAACATTACGCGCTTCGTCGCCTCGGTTCCCGGATATGCCTACGCGCACCGCGATGATGTCCTGTACGTCAACCTCTTCGCCAGCGGCAACGCCACGGTCAGGGTGGGAAAGAACACCGTAGGCATAACGCAGGAGACGCGCTACCCATGGGACGGGGCGGTGAGGATGACGGTTGACCCCGAGCGTTCGGCGGAGTTCGCGATCTATGTCCGCATTCCCGGTTGGGCGAGGAATCAGCCCGTACCGAGCGACCTGTATCGGTACATGAGCAAAAGCGATGAGGAGGCAGTCCTCAAGGTCAACGGCAAGCGGGTGGCTCTCGACCTGGAAAAAGGGTACGCCCGCGTCCGCCGCACTTGGAAGATGGGCGACGAGGTCGAGCTAAATCTCCCGATGCCGATCCGACGGGTGCTTGCCCATGAGAAAGTCGAGGACGACAGGGGGAAGGTGGCGCTGGAACGCGGCCCGATCGCGTACTGCGCCGAATGGCCGGACAACAAGGACGGACACGTGCTGAACCTGCTTTTGCCGGATGATTCGCCCCTCAAGAGCGATTACCGCAAGGACATGCTGAATGGTGTTGTGGTCATTAGGGGCAAGGCATTCGGCGTTAAGCGTGGCGATGACGCGAGACCGCTGGTGAAGACGAAACAGGACTTTGTCGCGATTCCCTATTATGCGTGGGCGCACCGAGGTAGAGGCGAAATGGCGGTGTGGCTGGCGCGAGGTCTGTCGGCGGTTAAGCCTCTCGCGGGACCTTCGATCGCCTCGGCCAGCCAGGTGAGTGTCTCGGGTGGAGGCGCTATTGAAGCCTTCAACGATCAGTTGGAACCGAAAAACTCCAATGACCACTCGAACCGCTTTTTCCACTGGTGGCCCCGAAAGGGTACGCTGGAGTGGGTCCAGTACGATTTCAAGGAACCACAAGAAGTTTCCGTCGCAGAGGTGTACTGGTTTGACGACACCGGCCGAGGCGAATGCCGGGTGCCGCAGTCCTGGCGCATCCTCTACAAAGATGGAGATGAATGGAAACCGGTCTATACCACCGATTCATACGCCGTCGAGAAAGATAAGTATAACAAGGTGACTTTTGAGGCGGTCAAAACCCGGGGCCTCCGCCTGGACGTTCAACTTCCGGACAAGTTCTCCGCCGGCATCCACGAATGGCGCGTGAAATAAAAGAAGCTTCTTCGACAGGATGACAGGATACACAAGTTCGAGGAATGCGGTCTATTCTGTTATTCTGTCAATAAAACAATACGTCCCCGAATCAAGGAAAGGCTTGGCTGCGCCGGCAGCAATCGTATTGGATCAGAAAGTTCATCTCTTTTATCAAACCTATGGCAACGGTAGAAACGATGCGATTTGCCACGCGGTTTCCGACGATGGGATTCATTTTGTTCGGAATCCAACAAACCCGATTTTCAGGCCGACCGGAGAATGGAATTGCGGAAGGGCAATTGATGCCGATGTTATTGAGCATGAGGGCACATTATTTCTCTACTGCGCCACTCGCGACCCCTCTTACAGAATTCAGATGCTCGTGGTTGCCTCCGCTCTCACGGATTCCGACTTCGGGCGAGATTCATGGACGCAGATGTGTGATGCCCCTATCTTGAAGCCGGAACTCCCCTGGGAGAAGAATTGCATCGAAGCCCCCTCCGTCTGCAAACATGCAGGCCGTTTTTACATGTTCTATGCGGGCGCCTACAACAATGAGCCGCAGCAGATCGGCTGCGCCGTGAGCGAAGATGGCATTTCCTGGACACGCTTTTCTGATTACCCCTTGCTTCCAAACGGCAAACCGGGCGAATGGAATTCCAGCGAATCGAGACATCCCGGTGTTTTCATAGACGATGACGGTGAAACATACCTTTTCTTTCAAGGCAACAATGACCACGGCAAGACATGGTACATTTCCAAAATGAACGTCGAATGGGAAAAGGCCGGACCGTTCCCGATCCGGCCCCGGGACGGCTATCAATTTCGACCTAAAGCCAAGAGCTCGCATACTCCGTGTGAGTAGCGAAATCATGGTCTTCCACACGAAGCGTCGCCTAATCGGCCCTGGAATAGCCTCTGGGTTGGTCCTCAAAATCGTGCAATGCATACGCGGAAAGCGAGGGGCACGTCGGGAAGCAGTGTTGTGAATTCGGCACCATTTCAAAGAGCGCCCGAACGACAGCGACACGCCCGTCAAGGCCTGGTTGGTGTGCTCCCTGTTATCTTTGAAAGATAACGTGCGCACGGCGGACGAAACACCAAAAACGCTTCTATTCGGCGCGACAGCGGAGAACATCAGCGGCGTGTGGACAAATTCGTTCCGAGAAGGGCCCTTGACGTCATGCGCCCCTCATTGAATCACGGTGCCCCTGGCGCAGCGGATGCAGCCTTTCCTTCGTGGATGCAAGCGTCAACACATAGGTATTGGCGTTTCCAGTACTGTCAGTGCGGGAACAAGATGATAAACGTTTCCCTTCCAGCGCCCGAAGCCCTTCTGCCGACACGCCCACAGAAAGAACCACAGATGAAAAAAGTGGTCTCCAGATTCTGAATGTCAAAGGGGCTTTGTCTTGCCGGGCACCGCTACCGGTCTGATGGGCAGATTACCGAACTCATACTTTGGCGGCGAAAGGTCCAGCTTGGACTCACTGATCGCCCAACTCCACTCCAACTCCCTGCCAGTATAGACGCTCATTCTGCCGAGGATCGCGGTCATCGTGCTCTCTGCGACGTTCTTCCCTTCAGTGAGCGGCTCGCCACTGCGTATGCTCTTTATCAAGTCAGCATGTTCGACGACATAAGGGTTCGGATTCGGGCCGTCGTACTCGTAAGCTTTTGCTCCTTCGATCTTGCCCATCTGGCTTGTGGTATAGGAGACACCCTTTGTGCCGATGACACGCTCCGCAACCTCGTCTGTGCAGCCCGGTATCTGCCTGCACATGCTCAGAAGCCTTATGCCGTTCGGGTACTCGTACTCGACAGCAAAATGGTCATAGATATTGCCGGCCCTCGGGCCAACGCGCACCTGGCGTCCTCCCATGCCCAACGCCTTTATCGGATGAGCACCCAATGCCCAGTTGATGATGTCAAAATTGTGGACGTGCTGTTCGACAATATGGTCGCCGGAAAGCCACGTGAAAACGCTCCAGTTGCGGCACTGCCATTCCATATCAGACAGGCCGTCCCTCTCGTAGTACTTCCAGTAGTCACCCATGCCGCCCTGGTTCCAATAGCACTGCGCGGACGTGATCTGGCCGAGGTCGCCGTTATGAATCCGCCTGAGAATCTCGATGTAATGCGACTGGTGCCGACGTTGCGTGCCAGCTACAATTGCCAGCCCTTTCTTCCTCGCCAGTTCAGTCGAAGCGAGTACCGAACGCACGCCAACCGGGTCCACTGCTACTGGCTTTTCCATGAATACGTGCTTCCCGGCCTCGACAGCGGCTTTGAACTGCATCGGCCTGAAACCCGGCGGAGTCGCCAGGATGACCATATTCACATCGCAGGCGATTACGCTCTTGCAGGCATCAAAACCCACAAACGACGTATCAGGGGTAACCTTCACCTTGTCCTTGAACCTGCTCTTAAGCCTCCTGAGCGAACTTTCCAGGCGATCCCTGAAAAGATCACCCATAGCCACAATCTCAACGCCCTCCGAGGACTCAAGACAGTCCTTCGCCGCTCCCGTCCCACGGCCACCGCAGCCGATCAAGCCCACGCGTATCCTGTCAGAGCCTGCAGCAAAGACGCGGCTGTGGCCCGAAAGCATCGCTGCCAGGGACACCGTGGCTGATCTTTTGATAAAATCGCGCCGTGAAACCCTGCCATGCTTCTTTTCCGCTCTGTCTTTCGGCATCATTGATTCCTCCTTTCTGAATATGTCCTCACCGGGTTAATTCGAAACACCAGGCAAATCAAGCGATCCGGTCGCACCTTTGATTGTAAACCCTGCTCGTTCCTTTGTGCGAATCTCATCATTCAGATAGCGCGTTCGCCCTTGGCAAAAGGCGCAAGCATGCTCGGTTTCGCAGTGCCTGCCAGGACGCTGATCGGCGCATAGAATAACTCCGCTGAAGCTTGACATCCAGCACTTTTGGCCTGTGCTTCAGGTCGCAACTGCGCCCTCGCAAATGAGCGTGTTGCCATTGGGCAGTCGCTGGGCGCCCGAAATGTACTTGCTGGAGAGTTTTTTCTTTGGTTCTGACGTGTACTCCCACTCAATTTCCTGGGTCAGTGGGTTGACTTCGATTACCCGGGAATAGCCCCGTAGCGTGCGGTATGAGAAGATGATGTTTCCCGGCCGGAAGCGAATCGGACCTCCCGCTGCCTTCTCCTTTTCATAGGTGGCGCTGGGTGGAATGACCTGGCACGTATTGTTGTGAGCCCAGTCGAATGAGAACCGCCCCTTGACCCGCGACTGAAAAAAACGCCATGCTCCGGGCGACAGCAATTCTTTCAACTCCTGGAGATGTTCTTCGCCGTGCCACTCCCAGACCAGTTTCTTGTCACGGGTGATGTCAACCACGCGAAACGCGTGGTACGGACCGAATGGCCCACACTCGCAATTGCAGGCGACTGTAAAGGCATGGACGGTCCGACGGACATTGCATCTGCTCGGAATGCCCTTTCGTTATATTCTTACTCCCTCCCGCCTGAATGCCCGGTAGCCCCATTGGAGAATACTACGGGCGCGGTTCGCACAAAAATTGTATCGCCCTCACGTTTTCGGTGATACAAGAACCATTTACCCGCCTCACGATCGAGAAACACGGTGGCATGCCGCCACCCATGGAACCGATACGTCCGGACCGGAGGACTTAATTCACCTGGGGAATCAGGGGAGATGGTCCTGACTTCAATCCGTTCATCCTCGAAATCGCAGACAAGAAAAAGCGCGAGCTTGTCGTCACTCAGCCAGACAGGATCGCCGCCGCCGATGACCTGACGGGATTCGGTGCCCGCCTTAAGAGTAATATGCCCTTTTTGGAGAAAGTTGTCTCTTGTTTGTCCGGACGCGTGTACCAGAGACCAAGCAGGGATGCCGCCCTTGGAAAAATAAAACAGGTGCCATTTGTCGTTTGTGTGGAATGTGCCCAGCGCACCGATCTCATCATTGCTGGGGACTTCCGGATCGCTGAAACGAAGCGCTACTTTCGGCTTTTCAAAATCAAGGCCATTTTCCGAAACACTGACGTGGATATTCGAGTTCACCTGTGTAGCAGTTGAATCTCTTGCCAGAATTGCCGTCCAATGGAGCACCACGCCGCCGTTTTTGTCCAGGGTGGCGCCGGCTGAAAACACTCCCTCTTCCGTGTTATTGTGGGGCAGATATGTGATGATAGGATTGTCCTTGTATTTCTTGAACCTGATGCCGTCTGCACTGGTTGCGACACCGAGAGCACGATGGGCGGGACCACCATCCTTTCGGTTTCCATCAGCGCCGATGTAGTACAGGTAGTAGATGCCATCCTTTTTGACCACACTGCAAGGGCTGATCTGTCCGTGCAGCCGCGCATCCCACGACCCTGAGGGGCCGCTCTCAAGCACTGTACCGACCACAGTCCAATCCAACTGCTTGGGAATCTTTACGTCAGGCAGCTCCGCAGCGGAGAGGCCTATGGGAAATGCAAAAATGCCTGCCACGAAACGGGCCATGGTATGCAACACAATGTGTCTCTCAATCAGTCGCAATGGACTACCTTTACTCCATGCCGGTTAATTCGGGGACTTTTTCCTTGGGAAGTATCGCCACCACTTTGCGCCTTTGCGCCTTTGCGAGAAGTCTTGTTCGTCCTGTTTCTCTCGCCAAGACGCCAAGGTTTTTCGGCCCTTTAAAAAAAGCGAACGCGCACCACTTCATAAGACGGCAGCCCAGAGACTCACCGGGCAAAGGATCGCCGGGCAACACACGCGTTTCAAATCTTCTATTTCCTATTTCCGCGCTTTCGCAAGTACCCCCGCGCATAGTCTCTCCGGCAGCGCCGCTCCGTGTTATCTGGGTTCTCCCCGAGCTCCTTTACCAGAGAGGCATGCATCATATTGATGTGTTCTTGGTATTTCGTCAGAGCGGCCAGATTCCTGAACTCCCCTCTGTCTTCCAGCATGTCATACAGCTCCCCTTCGGCTGAGTGCCTTCCGTCAGGTGCGGTGTGATAGACATACTTGTACCTCCCTCTGCGGATCATCGCAAAACCGGACGCGATGTTGTGGGCATAGTACTCGCTGACGGCAAGGTCCTTCCACCTGGCGTTGGGGCTGTCCAGCCATTGAACCATAGAGTCTCCATTCCAGTCATCAGGAGTGCTGGCGCTGCCCAGTCCTGCAATCGTTTGAGTCAGGTCAATGAGAGAGCAAGCTCCCTTCCGCCGCTGCCCCCCTCTCCACCGCTGAGGACAACTGATGATCAGCGGCACCCGGGCGGCGTGCTCATACATGCAGTTCTTCCACCATAAGCCATGCTCGCCCATGTTCTCGCCGTGGTCGGTGGTATAGATGACCACTGTGTTGTCCGCAACCTCGCTTTTGGTCAGAGCCTGAAGAGCCTTGCTGATCTCCTCGTCAACCCATTGGGTCAGCCCGTAGTAGAGTTCCCGGCCCTTGCGGACGATTTCGGCAGGGGCATCTTCGACGTTGAACGCGATGCGCAGGTGCTTGTAGTTAAGGGGCTGGGACTCAAGATGTCCTTCGGAGATCCGGGGCATAGGGATTTTGCCCTTGTAAGGCTCCCAGTACTTCTCCGGGACAATCAGCGGAAAATGCGGGGCAAGGTAGCCTGCTACAAGAAAGAACGGCTTATCCGCAGACTTGCGATTCTCGAGGAATTTCACTGTGCCGGCCGTTACCTGTCTGTCGTGTTTCAAAACCCTTGATTCCCCAGGATGAAAGTTCTTAAAGCGCGAGGAGATCCCGGACAAGGGATTCAAAGCATCAGCCTGCCGTCGCTTCCCACGGCCGGTTTTGAAAGACTGATTCATATTGCCGCCCATTTCCGTGAATCCGTACCGACGCGTGCGGTCGTAGTGCATCTTGCCGCACAGGAATGATTCATAGCCAGCATCGTTCAGAACCCGGGGAAGCGATGGGTAATCGGCGCTCGGCAACCAGCACGAGTTGCTCCAGGCTCCCACGCGCGAGATGTATTTACCCGATGTAAACGATAGCCGAGAGGGCACACACAGCGGTGAGTTGCAGTAGCAGCTCTCGAAGACCACCCCCCGACCGGCCAAGCCGTCTAAGTTGGGGGTCCGGACAATCTTGTTGCCGTAGCAGCCGAGCACACCCGCGTTGTGCTCATCAGAGATGATCATAAGGATATTCGGTTTGCGGGGGGCTTTGGACCAGCCCCGCCCCAGTGTGAGAACACGCGGGCTGAGGCTTACCAATGCCGCCCCCGTGGACGCGGTTTTGAGAAACTCACGCCGATTCATTTCCTTCAATGCCCTCATCCTTAGATGCTCCCTCTCAGAATGTCCTGTATGTTACTGCGTGGCGCCCGCCTTCGTGGTCACCGCTACCTATTGAGAAAGCTACCCGCTTTAAGGAACAGGGTCAATGGGAAACTCAGGCGCCCGCTCCCGGCAGGTTCTGCCTGACGAGGCGGTCAGTCTCGCACCAACGAACGCGGAGAGAAAAAGAAAATCACCAAAGGCACCCTTGCACTTTCATCAAATCGTCTATTGTCGGTGATACGGGGCAATATACTCTTGTTCGTTCGTATCAGAACGTCCGGTTGGAAACGCCTCCGACTCACCATGAATCCCCCGGACACGGGCGACAGGGATTCTCTGGCCGTAAGCAATCCTCGGGGTAAGGCTTGCGTGGACAATGTGTCGGCGAAAAAGGCGTCTCGGCTGACGGTGACTTCCCCACAGCACCATGAACCCAGCCGAAGACGGTTAGGGTGCTCTTGACACCACCCATTCAGCCGAAAGGAAAAGCCCCAATGCGATGTCCCCGGTTGCGGAGCAACGCCCTTTCTCAGGCAATACGACAAGTCCTCTTTCGATCCAACTGGTCTCCGGCCAAAAAAGGCTGTTGTGCTGTTCGATCGTGGTAGCACAGGGAATAGCAACACTGCACGAGGTGAGATTCCGTTCTGAAGGAGCAATACCCATGTCCTGGCGATGGCGAGACTATGGTTATTACAGGTATTTTCCGCCCTCAAGGCCCCGTAAAACGAAGGGAGGTATCAAAGCCCAGTCCAAGCGAGGCTCGTTTGAGCAGAGCTGGTGGGCCAGGCGGTGGACCTCCGTCCTGGAAAGCTTCAACATAGGACAAAGGTTGGCCCGAGGGCGATCGTACGCCCGCCGGGGCCAGGTGCTTTCCATCAACATCAAGAAGGGCTCCGTGACACCAACCGTTCAGGGATCAAGAGCAAGCCCTTACAACATCACCGTCAAGGTCAAGGTTATCACCGCGGCTAACTGGAAGAAGCTGGCCAAGAACCTCTCCAGTCAAGCCACCTTCGCGGCGAAACTCCTCGCCGGCGAGATGCCTCAGGATATCGAGAAAGCATTCGAGGAAGCCAGGCTTTCACTCTTCCCTGACAGGCTCAAAGACCTCCAGACCAACCGCTCCTGTCCCGACTGATAGAACCCCTGCAAACACATTGCAGTGGTCTACTACCTTCTGGGCGAAGAGTTCGACCGCGACCCGTTCCTCATCTTCAAGTTACGAGGGATGAGCCGAGAGGAATTCCTCGGCCTTCTTGGCGAAAGTGGTAAAAAATCCACCCGAAGGAAGACTCAGGGCAAATCAACCTTATCCGAACGGCCAGAAGAAGCACCTGCGACGCACGTGCCGCTGACGTGTGATCTCTCTTCTTTCTGGGAAGGAGGGAGGTTGCCTGATGATCTCTTCGGTGAGGTTCGCGTCCCCCGCGTACCGGCGGCTTTGCCCAGGAGACTCGGCAACTTTCCCTTCTGGCGGGGCAAGGAACGATTCCTGGAAGCCCTTGAGCCGATCTACGAAGAGTCTTCCCCCATCGGCATGGAGGTCTTCCTCGGCCAGAGGGACGCCAGGTCAGATGCCCAGGCTCATTAACCACGCCAACCGCTTCATTTGTAACCCGTACTCGGCGAACAGGTGCGAAACCGGAAATTCCCCCACAACATGGCGGCGAAGAACCCAACCCTTCTCCTCCGACGGGCACTCTCTTCGCTTCTCTGCCATGATCACTTCCTCCTTTTCGGCCCTATCCCACACGACAACCAGGAAATGTCCAATTCCGTCTAAAGCAGAACATGACGAAAGACAACAGGGTGAAGGCAAAGAGCCCACCCATCTAATCATCCCAGCGAGGGCGTCTCGTGCAAGGCACAGCGGCGCGTGCAGGGCGTACCAGCTTACCCAGACTTCCCGGATGCCTTCGTTTTCAGGACGCGGTGGACATTCTTCGCAGTAAGAAATACTCCCCCCCCTCGGCGCTCACTTGCGTTAAACACATAATAGGTGCCACTCAAACACGGTCCCAGACATGCCACCCGGTGCGCTACAGGCAGCGAATCGTTACAGCGGAGGTGGAGGCAAAGGGGGATGAGAGGACGTCTCCTGGGACTTCTCGCTTGGCCTATCGGCGCTCGCCTCCTTCAGAAGGACGCTCATCAGGAAGGCCATAATCAAACCACTTAGAATGATCAACAACATCAAGTCAGTATGACTCAGGGTTGCATATCTGTTCGTTACGAGAGGCGACAGAACGCCTGGAATCATGTCGCTACGCAGTCTCTGGCCTGCCCTGAAGGTCATGAAAATGATCGTAAGCGTTGCCACCAGCGTTGCCGGAACGGCGTACTTCACAAACAGCATAATCAACAGCGTCTCCGCCACAACGATCAGACATAAATTGATGGCGAACAGGTTGGCGCGGTAGAGAGGCGTCAGATCGCGAAGGCCCCCGCCTTTTTGTTCTGGAAGCTCGCGCTCCTCCCCCGAAGCTTCAACAGGGTTTTCCGTCTTTTCCATGTCGGAGTCGTAATGTACCATGACTGCAAACATCACGAACATCAACAGAAGAATGGACAAAAAGAGAATAAAGAAGCGATAGAGGAAACGAGCTGAAGTATCCAGCATCAACTACCCTCGTTCGTAATGAACCTGTCAACCAGTACTTACTTGCTGCTAAGGCTCGCCGCCAATGGAGGCTGAGCCCTCTCTGTTCTCATTTACCGGTGTCTCTCGCCCTCGCCAAACCTTCCCGCAGTTCGACGGTGGACGAGTTCCACGCTGTCCTACTTCAGGCCATGTTTTTTCGCCATTTGATGAACGGCTTGGCGGCTCAAGCCCGAGCGTTGCGCGGCCCTTGAGACGCTGCCCCCAGATTTCGAAAGCAGACGCTTCAGATAGGCCCTCTGGAACTCGCTCTCGATAGCCCTCTTTGCCTGGTGATAGGGCATGGACAGCCAATCCGTCCGGCCTGAAATGTTCGGTGAGAAAATCCCCTTCAAATTTATATCTCTCGCTGGAATTACCTCACTCTTGGATACGATGACCGCTCTGCGGATTACATTCTCCAATTCTCGGACATTCCCCGGCCAACGGTAATTGAGCAGCCTTCGCATTGCCGGTCTTCCGAGCGATTTTCGCTCCGCACCGTGTTCCTTCGAGTACTTGTTCAAGAAATGTTCCGCCAATAGGGGAATGTCATCTTTTCTCTCTCTAAGCGGAGGAACGTTGATCTCAATGACGTTCAGCCGATAGTACAAGTCCTTCCTGAACTCTTCCGACGCCACCATTTCCCACAAATCTCGATTGCAAGCCGCCAGGAATCGGACATCAATCCTGACCCTCTCTGAACTTCCCACCGGCATGATCTCCCCCCCCTCCATAACCCGGAGGAGTTTGCCCTGAAGCTCCTTGGACATGGAACCGATTTCATCAAGAAGAATCGAACCTCCATCAGCGCTTTCCAACAGACCCACCTTGTCCCTGTGTGCGCCAGTGAACGCTCCTCTTCTGTAGCCAAACAACTCACTTTCCAGAAGCGCCCCCGGCAGCGAAGCTGAATTGATGGCCAGGAACTTGCGATTTTTTCTTCGACTGTGGCGATGGATTGCCCTGGCGATCAACTCCTTCCCCGTTCCGCTTTCCCCCTGGATGATCACTGGCGCCATCGAAGGGCCGACTTTTTTTGCGAGGCCGAATATCTCTCTCATGCGATTGCATCCGCCAACCATGCCCTCAAACGAATGGTCTTCTTGGTTCTGATCTCCAAGATACTTGTTCCCACGGTTCAGGAATTTCTTCGCGAGCGCCCTGCGCACGGACAGAGTCAATTCCTTGGCACCGAAGGGCTTGGGCAGGTAGTCGAACGCGCCGAGCGAAAGCGAATTGACCGCTAAATTCACTGACGGCGGGCCATTGAGAAGAAGTACCTCTGTCTCGGGGTGAAGGGTCTTGGTGATCTTCAGCAATTCCAGCCCGGTTATGTCTGGCATCCGCGCGTCCACAATGACGACGTCAAACTCCTTTCGCTTCACGAGCGATACAGCCTCCGGCGCGCTCGAGACCTTCTCGGTTGCCAGGCCTATGTTATGGAGAGCGCCTTGCACAGCGGCCAGAGATTCGGGGCTACTATTGACAATGAGAATAGCGGCGCCACCGACGCTCCACGTCTCCTTTGCCACGCCGCTCATGTGTCGTTCTCCTTATGGTTGTGGAGAATCATCAACCCGCTGACGGGGTTGCAAACCTTAAACCCGCTATTCCCTACAACGCGCCCTCTCCTGGAGAGGTTAATCCCCACGAGAACAAAGCCTCCGACTCGCTTCCTTCCGGCCGTCATCTTGATAGCGACAAGCAATTGGCAAGTAAGCTTCCAGCCCTGGAGACCCAACCCAATCGCCCCCCTTTGCATAGCTACCAACACCGATTCCCTCTGACAGAACATTAGAATTTTACCATTCCGTGAACGCCGGGTCAATGCCCGTGATCACGCCGAGACGCGTGCATTCGGGAAGCCTTGCTGTCTTTTGTCCTTCATCGTTCGCCACGGAAGGAGGGTCAGTCAACCCCACAGCGCCACCTCGGTCCTGATGAAGAAAGGTGCTCCTCCCGCACTGACCACTCAAACGGCCAATAGGCCATATTTCACTGTTCGCGATCTGCCGAGCGAGCGTCTTCACCGACCTTTCTTCCTGCCGCCCACGCGATGCCTTGAGTCACCGTCCGCAGCGCGCTTGGATGACTGCACGACTCCACCGAATGCCCCAGGGCGGTGAAAAAAACCCTCCCTTTGCCATATGTCTTCGTCCAGGCGATGGGATGGACACGTTGATCGTCCGGGCTCTGGCACACCAATAACACGTGCTTATCTTCGAGGTGGCATTGGTCGTGATAATAAAACTCATCCATGATGTCGAAGTTCTTTACTCCCTCAAGAATCGGATGATCTCCCAGGATACGCATAATATGCATTTTTCGATAGGGCTCATGCTTGACGAAACTTGCCCCCAACATCTGCACGTACTCGGGGTTCGACTGGAAAGTCTCTGTCGCGCTGTGAATCGCGACTAATCCGCCGCCGTTGCGAACGAAGTTGAGGTATCCCTTCATCTGCCGCTCGGTGATCTTCACCCAATTGCTCTGGTTGTATGCTACGATCACATCGTATTTCTTACTCAGACCCGGGTCTTCGAGAACAGCGATGTTTGATGGAATCGTCGCCTTCTCGGCCTTCGGGAATCCCTCAGGTGGATTGTCAATCCGCACAAAATCGGCTTTGATGTCGAGCCGTTTGCGTGCCACATCTATCATGATCTTCGACCCAGCCTCGTACGGATGGTGCTCACCACCGAGCAACACCAACACGCGGATCGGCTCTACTCCCGTCGCCCCCACAACGGCGCAAAGGATAAAAACCGTGGCTACCAGCGTCAAAAGCCTGACGTGATGAACTCTTTTCATAGCGATTCCTCCAATGAATGACTTGGTCCGACGTACTTCAATTCTTTGCTAAAGATTCTCCTTTCCAACCGGATGCCCGCCTCTGATCGTTAGCTGCACATTCAGATCCGAATCAATGATCAAAAGGTCCGCATCATAGCCTTTGGCGATCTTCCCTTTTTTCCTGGCCAGGCCAAGCACCGTTGCAGGAGTCAATGTCGCCATTGTCACGGCCTCCGTGAGGGAGACTCCCGCCAGGTTCACCGCATTCCTGACTGCTTTATCCATCGTCACAATACTCCCCGCCAGCCAGCCTTTTCGCTTTCCCGCAGTGTAGCCAGCTTGTGTCACAGTGACCTTTTCTCTCCCTTTCCGATACGTTCCGGGCGGAAGACCAGCAACAAAAGCAGCGTCCGTAATCAATGCCACTTTCTCCGCCCCTTTGCATCGGAGGATAGGCTTCAACATGGCCGGGTGAAAATGAAAGCCATCCAGAATCACGCTGCCGTATAGCTCCCCCATGGCCAGAAAACTCCCCACCACCCCCGGCTCCGCGCCCAGCCATCCGCCTTCCTGTTCCTTGCGATACGGCCAATCGGTTGTGTTGCCGACATGCGTGACAAAGGATAGCCCTTTCTTGACCGAATCGAACATGCATCTGTAATCGGCGCAGGAGTGGCTGGCAGCGACCACAACTCCCCTATCGCTCAACAGCTTAATCACTTTTCCCGCGCCCTCCAGCTCCGGAGCGAGAGTCACCATTCTTATGTCCTGCGGAGCACACTGAAGCCACCTGCGAACCTCTTTCACGTCCAGTTTTCTCAGGAGACTGGTTGGATGAGCGCCGCGCCGCTCAGGGTTCAGGAAGGGCCCCTCGACGTGGATGCCGGCCACCACGTCGGCATACTCCGATTTTGATCGGCGGAACCCAGCCAGTCGCCGCATCGCCTCCAGCATGTTCTCCGGGCTATCCGTCAGCACAGTAGCAAGCATCGCCGTTGTGCCGTGCTCAACGAAAAAGCGGACGATCTCGGGATATTTCTCGGCCGGGCTTTGAGAAAATTCTTCTCCCTTAGCGCCGTTCACTTGGAGGTCAATATACCCCGGTACAAGAATCTTCCCCGACGCATCAATGGTCCTATCCGGCAACCTGGGCAGCTCCACCTCCCCCTCGCCGACGTTTTTAATTTCCCCCCGGACGATAAAGACGAAGCCACTCTGGAGAATCTGTGTGGGTGTGATGATTGTGGCGTTTTTGATCAGGATGGAAACCATTAGATACCGAGACGTTTGGCCAGTTGTTCCAGAAACTTCTTGGATTCTCGATAAGCCTCGTCCAGGTTCTCAACCCCACCAATGTCAACGGCAACGTACCCGTCAAAGTTGTGCTTGGCGATAGCGCGAAAAACTCCTTCCCAATCAATCGTCCCCTTTCCAAGCGGTAGGTGCTCGTTGGTTCGGCTATCGTTGTCGGAAGCATGCACGTACTTGATCCGCCCGCCCAGCTTCTCCACGCTCAGAGGTAGGATTTCCTTCTGGGCGTTCTGATGACCGGTGTCCAGGACGGCAAAGAAGTTGTCATCGGCCACGTGATCCATGAGCCTCAGCATAGCATCGGTGTTACTGACCATCTCACCAACACGGGGTTCCATCGTCAGAACCAAGCCGGCTTCCGCGGCCTTTCTGGCGCAATGCTTAACGGTATCCACAAGCACACTCCACTGCTCCTCCCAGCAGAAGTCCGGATCAACCTCGACCTGAAACGGTTTTGCAAACTTAATCGCCTCCTTATACGGCGCCTCGCCCTTGAACTGTAGCGGTGGCGTGAAGCTGTCAAGCTGAACCGTCTCGCACCGGAAATATCTGGCGCACTCCATCCCCACATCGAAAAGGTCCAACCCTTCCTTTTTCCGCTGCGGGTCAAGGCTGACAGTGGAAGGAAGGACCGGACAAAAATTCACCACCCGAAGTCCAAGCTTCTCGCAGTGGGACCTAAGCTCCGCTCGTTGGGAATGAATTGCCAGGAGGTTCTCCTTCCGGACACCCTCCAGCTCCACATTCGTGAAGCCCAGCCTCGCCATGTCCTCCAGCGCCTGAAAGGTGTCCGGTATGCTCGGAGGGTATCCGTACTTGCTGATCCCATAGAGCCAGCAACAAGCGATCTTCATTTCTCTTCGTCCTCCCTTTGCGGCCTCATATCCCCTACCCCAGAGCGGAGCCTTTCTCTTGATGTCCTCCCCTGAGCACGGTATCCCGGCATCTTCGTTGAAACCTAACAAAACGCCCCATTCCTTTCAACCGTTTTCCCCGCCGAAAGGAAACAGGCTAAGTACACCGTTTCGCAAATACGGTCACGCATGCCCCTGTGCGAAAAGAGCTTCTCTAACTGTCATCATGAAAGCGGGGTGGTCTCCAGTGGCGGTGTGTGGTAAAACCGTCCTGACGCCAAGACCAGGGCGGGTGACCAAACCAAGGGGTCACTGATGTGCCCCAAACCAAAGAAAGGAGTACCACCCCATGACACTCTACATCGGACTTGACGTTCATGGCAAGCAAACAGTGTATGTGGCTCAGGATGAGGCTGGCAAGGTGACGGCACAAGGCAAGGTCGCCACGTCGGCGGAAGGGTTCTGCGAGTTGGTGAAGGGGTTGGAAGCCCCGAAAGGGACGAAGATCGGACTGGAGACGGGCGTGCAGGCCATGTGGGTCGCGCGTCTGCTTTCCGGTCTGGAGATCAGGCCGGTGGCGATTGATGCCAGGGAGGTGAGGCAGAAAGCCAGGCGGCTCAA